>Ga0306924_10000597_pt1 | contig 30616 bp, 26 predicted proteins | sample sta12Can44000111_FD_203756 | JGI IMG/M metagenome (GOLD analysis project Ga0306924, IMG submission 203756) | Lab enrichment of tropical soil microbial communities from Luquillo Experimental Forest, Puerto Rico - statanox.12C.anox.44.000.111 (v2)... | ecosystem: Environmental > Terrestrial >... | reverse complement strand
CTCGTTCGGCAAGGCCTCGGTGCAAACCATCATTCCGCTCGGTTCCGGCAACGGAGCACTGCGGCTGACGACCGCGCGTTATTTCACGCCCTCCGGACGCTCGATCCAGGCGAAGGGCATCTCGCCCGATATCGACGTGCTGCAGGATGTGCCCGAAGAGCTCAAAGCGCGCACCGACACCCGCGGCGAGGCTTCACTACGCGGCCACCTCAAGGCCGAAGGCGACGAGCAGACCGGCTCGCAGTCCTATATCCCGCCGGATCCGAAGGACGACAAGGCGCTCCACACCGCCCTCGACCTCATTCGCGGCATCCAGAAGAACTCGGCTTACCCGCCGAACCCGAAGACCGCCGTGCCGAACTAGCGCGGCAAAGATTTGACACCGAACACGGGGCGGCCTGCGGCCGCCCCGTTGCTTTCTCGGGCCGCAACGCTCTCGATTCGAGCGACGACAGCGGCTATCCCTGCCGGGAGCGCCGGAGCGGAACAGATGCCGCCTTTCAAGTCTTTGCCTTACCGCCCCTGCGTCGCCATGGCGGTCTTCAACCCCAAAGGCCGTGTCTTCATCGGCCGCCGCCTCGACGGGCCCGAGCATGTCGACGACACTCACGCCTGGCAGCTGCCGCAAGGCGGCATCGATCGCGGCGAGGACCCGTGGCCTGCGGCGCTGCGCGAGCTCTACGAGGAAACCAACATCCGCTCCGTCGAAAAGCTCGGCGAGATCGCGGACGAGCTCTGTTACGACATCCCGCGCGAGATCGTCGGCAACGCTTGGGGCGGCAAGTACCGCGGGCAGTGCCAGAGATGGTATGCCCTGCGTTTCACCGGCGAGGAGAGCGAAATCGACATCGCGCATCCCGCCGGCGGCCATAAGCCGGAATTTGTGCAATGGCGTTGGGAGCTGCTGCCGAAGATTGTCGACTTAATCGTGCCGTTCAAGCGGCCGGTCTATGAGCGCGTGGTGAAAGAATTTAAGAGGTTCGCTCGGGCTAAGGCTTAGTGCGCCAACGCGGTCTGCAACGCTCGTAATCGGTCGAGCTTCTGGGCGAGCTTATCGCGCGTCCAAGGATCCTTCTCGTCTGCCACGTCTTCCTCGGTATCCTTGATCACGTCAGCGAGTTGCGAAACGTCGAACTCGTCCACCGGCACGGCCATGTCGGCGAGCACGGTGAGACCGGCCGGACCGACCTCGGCAAAGCCGCCTTCGACGACGATTCGCTGCGCATCACCTTCGTGGTAAATGACAAGAATTCCCGGCCGGAGTGTGGTGACGAGCGGCGCATGCCCAGCCAACACGCCGAAGTCGCCCTCCGAACCCGGTACATCGACCTGATTGACCTCGCCGGAGAACAGAAGCTTCTCCGGCGAAACGAGATCGAAGTGGAAGGTGGCCATAAGTTCACACTTGATTGCCGATCATATGCGGAGAGCGCCAATGAATGCCCCGTCAGGCGGCCTCCGCCGCGAGCTTCTTGCCCTTGTCGACTGCCTGCTCGATGGTGCCGACCATGTAGAACGCCGCTTCCGGCAAGTGATCGTATTTTCCCTCGCACAGTCCTTTGAATCCGCGGATGGTATCGGCAAGCTCGACGAACACGCCGGGCGCGCCGGTGAACACTTCGGCCACATGGAAGGGCTGTGACAAGAAGCGTTCGATCTTGCGCGCGCGCGCGACGGTGAGCTTGTCCTCTTCGGAAAGCTCATCCATGCCGAGGATGGCGATGATGTCCTGCAGCGATTTGTAGCGTTGTAGAATCTGCTGCACTTGCCGCGCGACGGCATAGTGCTCCTCGCCCACGACCATGGGCGAGAGCATGCGCGAGGTGGAATCGAGCGGATCGACCGCCGGATAGATGCCCTTCTCCGCGATCGAGCGCGCGAGCACGGTTGTCGCGTCAAGGTGTGCGAACGAGGTCGCCGGTGCCGGATCGGTGAGGTCGTCGGCGGGCACGTAGATGGCCTGCACCGAAGTGATGGAGCCCTTCGTCGTGGTCGTAATGCGCTCCTGCAACGCGCCCATGTCGGTCGCGAGCGTCGGCTGATAACCGACGGCCGAGGGAATGCGGCCGAGCAAGGCCGAAACCTCCGAGCCGGCCTGCGTGAAGCGGAAGATGTTGTCGACGAAAAACAGCACGTCCTGGCCCTGGTCGCGGAAATATTCGGCGACGGTGAGGCCGGAAAGGCCGACGCGGGCACGCGCGCCGGGCGGCTCGTTCATTTGGCCGTAGACTAGCGCGCATTTGGAGCCGGCGGCGGAACCGTTGTTTTTCTTCGGGTCTTTGTTGACCCCCGACTCGATCATCTCGTAATAAAGGTCGTTGCCTTCGCGCGTGCGCTCGCCGACGCCGGCGAATACCGAATACCCGCCGTGCGCCTTCGCAACGTTATTGATCAACTCCATGATGATGACGGTCTTGCCGACGCCGGCGCCGCCGAACAGGCCGACCTTGCCGCCCTTGGCGTAAGGCGCGAGCAGATCGACGACCTTGATGCCGGTGATGAGAATTTCCGCCTCGGTCGACTGGTCGGTGAAGGCAGGCGCCGGCTGATGGATCGGGCGGCTCTCCTTGTGAGGAACCGGACCAGCCTCGTCGACCGGTTCGCCGATCACGTTGATGATGCGGCCCAAAGTGCCGTCGCCGACCGGCACCGCGATCGGTTGGCCAGTATCGACGACCTCTTGCCCACGCACGAGGCCCTCGGTCGTGTCCATTGCGACAGTTCGCACGGTCGACTCGCCGAGATGCTGCGCGACTTCGAGCACGAGACGGTGACCCTGATTCTTGGTCTCGAGCGCATTGAGAATGGGCGGCAGATGCTCCTCGAAATGCACGTCGACGACGGCGCCGATGACCTGGGTAATGTGCCCAACTGGATTGGCCATGGATGGTCCTTGTTATTGCACGAGTTTGCGGGTCTTCACACCGCCTCGGCGCCGGAGATGATCTCGATCAGCTCTTTGGTGATCATCGCCTGACGAGTGCGGTTGTAGGTCAGTGTCTGTTTGCGGATCATCTCGCCGGCGTTGCGCGTGGCGTTGTCCATCGCCGTCATCTGCGCACCGTAGAACGAGGCGCCATTCTCCAAAAGCGCGGCAAAAATCTGGACAGAGATATTGCGCGGCAGAAGTTCGACGAGGATTTCGTCCTCATCGGGTTCGTATTCGTAAACCACACCATTGTCATTGCCGGCGTTGCCCTCGAACACGGGCGGAATGATCTGTTGAGCCGTCGGGATCTGGGCGATGATCGACTTGAAACGCGAAAAGAACAGAGTGCAAACGTCGAACGCACCATCTTTGTAGAGCCGCAGGACCTTGTCGCCGATTTTTTCGGCATGTTCGAAGCCGAGCTTGCGGACGGCACGCAGTTCGACGTGCTCGATGATCTGCTTCTCGTACACGCGGCGAAGCTGTTCGTAGCCCTTGCGGCCCACGCAGAAGAACTTGACCTCCTTGCCTTCCGCTACGAGCGTATTCGCTCGCTCGCGAGCAAGGCGCACGATCGCCGAATTGAACGGTCCGCACAGGCCACGCTCGGCGGTGCACACCAGCAGAAGATGCGTCCGTTCCTTGCCAGTTCCGGTCAGCAGTGGCGGCGCTGTGCCGAGGTCGCCGACCGAGGCGGCGATATTACCGAGCACCTTTACCATCCGATGGGCATAGGGACGCGCGGCCTCGGCCGCAGCCTGGGCGCGCCGCAGCTTCGATGCCGCGACCATCTGCATGGCCTTGGTGATCTTCTGCGTCGCCTTGGTGGCGGCGATGCGCACGCGCATGTCCTTGAGACTGGGCATGGCAGGTGGGACGACAGAGAAACGGACGTCGACGTAAAGTCACTGGGTGGAGTGACGTGTCGGCCGTCAGTTATCGGCTATCTGGCGTCGCTTTCTCCGTCTCTGTGTTCTAATGACTACGTCGGTTCCTCAAGCGAATGTCTTCGCGTATTCGTCGACCGCGGCTTTGAGCTTGGCGGCGGTGGCGTCGTCGAGATCGCGGGTGTCGCGGATGGCGTCGAGGATATCCGGATGCTGCGTGCGTATGGCCGCCAGCAGGCCTTCTTCGAAGGCGCGCACCCGATCGACCGCGATCGGATCGAGATAACCGTGGACCCCGGCATAGATAACGACCACCTGCTCCTCCATCTTGAGCGGAGAAAACTGCGGCTGTTTGAGCAGTTCGGTGAGCCGGGCGCCGCGATTGAGCAGGCGCTGGGTGGTGGCATCGAGGTCGGAGCCGAATTGCGCAAAGGCCGCCATTTCGCGGTACTGCGCGAGCTCGCCTTTGATGCGGCCGGCGACCTTCTTCATCGCCTTGGTCTGCGCGGCGGAGCCGACGCGCGACACCGAGAGGCCGACATTCACCGCCGGGCGAATGCCTTGATAGAACAGGTCTGTCTCGAGGAAGATCTGGCCGTCGGTGATGGAGATGACGTTGGTCGGAATGTAGGCGGACACGTCGTTCGCCTGCGTCTCAACGATGGGAAGCGCGGTGAGCGATCCGGCCTTGTTGGCATCGTTCATCTTGGCGGCGCGCTCGAGCAGGCGCGAGTGCAGATAGAACACGTCGCCGGGATAAGCCTCTCGGCCGGGCGGGCGGCGCAGCAACAGCGACATCTGCCGATACGAAACGGCCTGCTTCGAGAGGTCGTCGTAGATGATCACCGCGTGCATGCCGCCGTCGCGGAAATATTCGCCCATGGTGCAGCCGGAAAACGGGGCGAGGTACTGCATGGGTGCGGGGTCGGAGGCGGTCGCCGCAACGATGATCGAATAATCGAGCCCACCGTTCTCCTCCAGGACCTTGGTGAACTGGACCACGGTCGAGCGTTTCTGGCCGACGGCCACATAGACGCAATAAAGCTTTACCTTCTCGTCGCCCGTGGCGTTGAGCGCCTTCTGATTGAGGATCGTATCGAGGCCGATCGCAGTCTTGCCGGTTTGGCGATCGCCGATGATCAGCTCACGCTGGCCGCGGCCGATGGGAATGAGCGCGTCTATGGCCTTGAGCCCGGTCGCCATCGGCTCATGCACTGACTTGCGGGGGATGATGCCCGGTGCCTTCACGTCGACGCGTCTGCGCTCCTTGGCGTCGATTGGGCCCTTGCCGTCGATCGGGTTGCCGAGCGCGTCGACCACCCGGCCGAGCAGGCCCTTGCCGACAGGCACGTCGACGATGGCGCCAGTGCGTTTGACGGTTTGCCCTTCCTTGATCTCGCGGTCTTCACCGAAGATCACGATGCCGACGTTGTCGATCTCGAGGTTGAGCGCCATCCCGCGGACGCCGTTCTCGAATTCGACCATCTCGCCAGCTTCAATGTTGTCGAGTCCGTAGACGCGGGCGATGCCGTCGCCAACGGAGAGAACCTGGCCGACCTCGGAAACCTCGGCCTCTTGGCCGAAGTTCTCGATCTGCTCTTTGAGAATTGCCGAGATTTCGGCGGGGCGAATGTCCATCAGCGGGCCTCTTTCATCGCAACCTTGATCGCATTGAGTTTGGCGCGCAGCGAACTGTCGACCATGCGCGAGCCGAGCTTGACCACGAGGCCGCCGATGATCGAAGGCTCGACCTTAACCTTGATCTGCACATGCTTCTTGGTCACGGCCGCGAGCGCATCTTTGATCGCGTCAAGATGCTGCTCGCTCGGTCTCTCCGCGAGCGTGACCTCGGCGGTTACCTCGCCCCGATGCTTTGCGACCAGCGCCCGGTAGGCGTGCACCACGTCGAGCGCAGCGAAAAGCCGCCGGTTGGTTCCGAGCAGTTTAAGGACGTTGGCAGCGAGCCCATCGATGCCCGCGTGGTCAAGCACGCCCGAGAGCGCGCGCGTCTGCTCGTCGGCGGAAAACACCGGGCTTCGCAACAAGCGCGCCAAATCGGCGACCTCAGCCACGAGCGCATCGAAGCGGTCGAGATCGACCTTCACGCGATCGATAGCGTTCTGTTCGCGCGCCGCCTCGAACAGTGCGGTCGCGTAGCGGCCCGCCATGCCGGATACGATTGCATGTTCGCTTGCCACAAGGATGCTCTTTCGGCAATTCCGAGGGCTCGACACCGTCGCGGACGGTGGGCGCCAAGCCCTTGAAATTCATGGAACTTTGCATCTTCACGGAGAACGCCGGCGCGCTCTAAAAGTCCCGCGAAAAGCGCGCGGTTGCGTAACACACCCCCAACTGCGGTGCAACATGACGAAACGTCCGTGCGAGCCGGCATTTTTGCGGACCACTAGCCCTTGCGCGTGCAGACCGCGCGGGTGCTACACAAGCCTTCTCTCCTTTCGCGGCCTCGGAACTCTGTCACGTGCCACCCACCTCTTCGAACGAAGCCGCCCGCCGGGCCCGCCTCATGCTGGTTGCGGTGAGCCTGGCCTGGGGCGTGAGCTGGGCAGCGCTCAAGATCGCACTCAACGAGATCCCGCCCTTCAGCATGCGCGCGGGCACGTCCGGCCTCGCGACGGTTACGCTATTCGCCCTCGCCTTCATCCAGCGGCGCAATATCAGGGTTCACAACGGCATCGCGTGGGCACATCTCGTCGTCGCGGGTTTCCTGAACATCGCTTGCTTCACCCTCCTTACCGCTTTCGCGCAAATCGCGACCGCAACCTCACGGGTGGCGATCCTCACTTACACCATGCCGATTTGGGCCGCCTTCTTGGCGTATCCGATCCTTGGCGAGCGGTTGAACGCCTCGCGCGGTATTTCGCTCCTACTTTGCATTATCGGATTGACGGTGCTGGCCTATCCGCTGATCGGATCGAGCGACCTGATCGGCCTTGCTTTTGCACTGGCGACCGCGGTGAGCTGGGCAGCCGGTACGGTCTATTTGAAATGGGCGCAGATCGACGCCGATCCAATGGCAATCGTGGTATGGCAACTCGTCGTCGGATTTCTGGTCACCGTCGTTGGCCTGTTCTTGTTTGAAGGATCGCTGCACCTGTGGCCCGTGCATCCGCGCGCCCTCTTGGCGCTGGCCTTTGCCGCCCTCGTAGGCTCCGCCTTCGCCTATCTGCTCTGGTTCGAGATCGTTCGCACTCTGCCGGCAACGACCGCATCGCTCGGGGTGCTGAGCGTGCCGGTTATCGGCATCGTGGCCTCGGTGCTGATCCTAGGAGAGCGGCCAACGTTTGCAGACTTGGTCGGTTCTGCGCTCATCTTGGTCGCTGCCGCCGTCGTGCTGCTCGCACCCGAGGTGCGATCATCCCAGCCCGCTCCGATCGAGCAGTAACTTTTCTCGGCGTGCTTCGGCGGCAACCGCGACCCGTACCATCGCCGCCCCGTCTTCAAAGGAAGCTCTGCGGATCGACGTCGACCTCGAGCCTGATGTTGCCCTTGCGCTTCGGGGCGGCGGCAAGCCATCGCCGCAGATACGCGGAAAGGTCGAAGCTACGCGGAGCTTTCACCAGCAGGCGGAAGCGATGGCGCCCGCGCACGACGGCGAGCGGCGCTTCCGCTGGTCCGAGCACGCGCACCTCATCCGCGCGCGGGGCGACGGCGGCGAGCCGGCGCGCAAAGAATTCGGCTGCCGTGCGTTCTCCCGCGGTGATGAGCAGACTCGCCAGCCGCGCAAACGGCGGATATTGCGTCTTTTCACGCAGTTCAATTTCACTCGTGTAGAACGCGTCGCGGTCGCCTGCCACGAGCGCGCGCAACACCGGATGCTCGGGCTGATGCGTCTGCAGATAGCCGAGGCCGCGACCCTCCTCGCGCCCGGCGCGGCCGATGACTTGATGCAGCAATTGAAACGTGCGCTCGGCCGCACGCGGGTCCCCGTTCGCGAGGCCCAGGTCGGCATCGATCACCCCGACCAGATTGAGCTTGGGGAAGTGGTGCCCCTTGGCCACAAGCTGGGTCCCGATGATGATATCGAAGCGCCCCTCGGCGACATCCTCGAGCTCCTCGCGCAACCGCTCAACCGATTCGACGAGATCGCTCGACAGCACCAGGATCCGGCTCTGGGGAAACAGCTCCGCCGCTTCCTGCTCCAGCCGTTCGACTCCGGGACCGACCGCGACGAACGAATCCGTCGCCTGGCAGTGCGGGCACTGCGCGGGGAGCGGCATGGAGAAGCCGCAGTGGTGGCAGACGAGGCGCCGCCGGAAGCGATGATCGACCAGCCAGGCGTCGCAATTCGGGCAGGCGAACCGAAAACCACAGCGCCGGCAAAGTGTCAGCGGCGCATAGCCGCGGCGATTGAGGAAAAGAAGAGCCTGCTCGCCGCGCTCAAGCGCATCGCCCACGGCTTGCGCCAGACGCGGGGCGATGAAGCGGCCGCGCGGCGGGCCTTCGGCGCGCAGATCGATCACCTCGATGGCCGGTAGATCCTGGCTGCCGAAGCGCTCCGGCAGATGCACGCGCGCATAGCGGTTACGCCGCGCATTGAGCTCCGTCTCGACCGAAGGCGTCGCCGACACGAGCACGATCGGGATGTTGGCTTCCCTGGCGCGCACGACGGCCATGTCACGCGCATGGTAGCGCGCGCCGTCCTCTTGCTTGTAGGCGGGATCATGTTCCTCATCGACGATGATCAGCCCGAGATTGGCATAGGGCAGAAACAGCGCGGAGCGTGCACCGACGATGACGCTGACGCCGCCCGTCGCCACCGCATTCCAAGTGCGAGCGCGCAAGCGCTGAGACAGCTGGGAGTGCCACTCCGCGGGGCGCACGCCGAAGCGCTGCGCGAAGCGGTCAAGGAACTGCGTGGTCAAGGCGATCTCGGGGACAAGCACCAGCGCCTGTTTTCCACGGCGGACGATCTCGCCGACGGCCTCGAAATAAACTTGCGTCTTGCCAGCACCGGTGACGCCGTCGAGCAGGGTGACGCCATAACCGCCACCAGCTACTTTCCGGCGTAGCACATCCGCTGCCTGGCGTTGCGCCGGCGTCAAGTCGGGCAGCGAAAAATCCGGATCGGGCGCACGCGCCACCGGATCGGGCGGCAGCACGAGGGTCTCCAGTGTTCCCTCATCGATGAGCCCATCGATAACTCCAACCGACACTCCTGCTTCATCGGCAACATCGCGCTTACCACGCGCAAGGCCGTCGGCAAGCAATGCGAGCACTCGCTCGCGCGCCGCCGTCATCCGCTTGGGAGCCTCGCCGGCAAGCCGAACCCCGACGCGCTCGCGCGCTGGACCGAGATGCTCACCCATCCGCAGCGCCATGCGCAGGACAGTGCCGCGCGGGGTGAGGGTATAAGCCGACACCCAGTCGATGAACTTCCGCAGCTCCTGCTTGAGCGGCGGTATATCGAGCTTCGCCTCGATAGCCCGCATACGGTTGTCGATTCTCGGGTTGGGATTCGGATTTTCCGCCCAGGTCACCCCTGTCGCCATGCGCGCTCCCAGCGGCACAGTCACCAGGTCGCCGGGCGCAAGCTCGAGCCCTTCCGGCACCCGATACGAGTAGGCCTGGTCGAGGGCGACGGGAACGAGAACATCGACGACGCGTTTGGCCATGACTGCCGGCCGACTCAGACGCTTAATGAAGAGTGAAGGAAGGGGTGCGATATATTCTTCCATGTCAAGCGCAACAGCCGCCCGCGATCCGACCTTTGCCGCCGGGGAGGTCGCACGCGAGCTCGCTTCCTGGCTGGCTCACCTGTCGGCCGAGCGGCGGTTGTCACCCAAGACGGTCGAAGCTTATGAGCGCGATGTTCGCCAGTTTCTCGTTTTCCTGTGCGGCCATCTCGGGAGCCGGGTGACGCTTTCGGCGCTGTCGCGGCTTCAGCCGCTCGACATACGCGCGTTCATGGCGGCCCGGCGAGCCGAGGGCGTCAGCAGCCGGTCGCTGATGCGCATGCTCGCGGGCGCACGCTCCTTTGCCCGCTTTCTTGAGCGCAACGGCAAAGGCAAGGTCGGCGCGCTGTCTGCCGTGCGCACTCCGAAATTGGCGAAGACGCTGCCGAAGCCGCTCGCCATCGCGGCCGCGAAGCGCATCGCCGATACCGACTTGCGCGTGGGCGAGGAGCGCGAGCCCTGGATTCTCGCCCGCGACGCCGCGGTGCTGGCGTTACTCTACGGCTCCGGCTTGCGCGTGAGCGAGGCGCTCGCGCTCAAGCGCCGCGACATGCCGGCGCCAGGAGGCGAGGACGTCGTCACGGTCACGGGCAAAGGCAACAAGTCGCGCATGGTGCCGGTGCTGGCACAGGTCACGAGACTCGCCGCCGAATACATCGCCCTTTGTCCCTATGAGCTTCCTGCCGAGGGTCCGTTGTTCGTCGGGGCCAGGGGCAGACCGTTGTCCCCGCGCATTGTCCAGCTTGCGATGGCACGGTTGCGCGGCGCGCTTGGGCTGCCGGACACCGCGACGCCGCATGCCCTGCGGCACTCGTTCGCCACGCATCTGCTGGCCCGCGGCGGCGACCTGCGCGCAATCCAGGAGTTGCTCGGTCACGCTTCCTTGTCCACGACGCAGATGTACACCGCCGTCGATACCGAGCGGCTGATGGAAGTCTACCGCAACGCCCATCCACGGGCATGACGAAGGCCGTGTTGCCCTTGCGAAAGCCGGCTGGTTCGATACATCGTCCACCCAACGAGGCGCGGAGGGTGACATGAGTCATGGCGTGCATGCGGTCCAGCATGAAGTCGAGCATCAGATCGAACATGAGGAACACGCACACGGCGGCGGCCACGGAAAGCCCGTCGGGGAGAGCAGGAACAAGAAGATCGCGCTGCTGATCTCGGTGATCGCCCTTTTTCTTGCGCTCGCCGAAATGTTCGGCAAGAGCGCGCAGACGGAAGGCATTTCGCTCAACATCAAAGCGTCCGACGCCTGGAATTTCTTCCAGGCCAAGACCATCCGCCAGACCACGCTCCGCACCGCCGCCCAGGCTTTGACGCTCGAAGCCGCCACGGTGTCCGATGAAGCAAGACGGGCGGCGCTACTGAAGCAAGCCGATGAATGGATGAAGACGGTGGCGCGCTACGAATCCGATCCGGCGGAGAAGGATGGTCGCAAGGAACTGCGGGCGCAAGCGGAAGCATACGAGCATCAGCGCGATACGTACTTGGCGCGCTATCATCACTACGAATTTGCGTCGGCCGCGTATCAGATCGGCATCGTGCTGGCGTCAGCGGCCGTCATCACCGGCATGATGGCGTTGGTCTATGGGGCCATAGGGCTGGGACTGATCGGATTGGCCTTCATGGCTCTCGGGTTCTTCAACCCGCATTACCTGCATTCCCTGCATTTGCTCTAATGGCGACTTCCCGCGCGCGAGTTGCTTGGGACCGCCGCCGCGCCAGTCACATATGGATGGCGCGCTTTTCGACCGCTAATGCCGCCTCCTTCACCGCCTCGGTGAATGTCGGGTGGGGGTGGCAGGTTCGGGCGATGTCCTCGGATGCGGCGCCCAATTCCATGGCGACCGCAGCCTCGGCGATCATATTGCCGGCGTCCGCGCCGACGATGTGCACACCGAGTACGCGATCGGTCTTGGCATCGGCGAGAATTTTCACAAAACCGTCGGTCTGGAGATTCGCCTTGGCGCGGCCATTGGCGGAGAAGGGAAACTTGCCGACATTGTAGGCGATGCCGGCGTCTTTCAATTCCTCCTCGTTTTTGCCGACCGAGGCGATTTCGGGATAGGTGTACACGACGTTCGGGATGACATCATAGTTCACGTGGCCGGCTTCTCCCCCGAGGATTTCCGCCACCGCCACGCCCTCGTCCACCGCCTTGTGGGCCAGCATCGGGCCAGCGACCGCATCGCCGATAGCGTAGATGCCCGGCACGTTGGTGGCGAAGTGCGGATCGACGATGATCCGTCGCTTGTTGTCGATCTTCACCCCGGCGGCTTCGAGTCCGAGCCCCTCGGTGAATGGCACGCGGCCAATCGATACCAGCACCACGTCGGCTTCGATCGATTCTGCCGTGCCGCCCGCAGCGGGCTCGATGATGACCTTGAGCTTCTTTCCGCCTGTCTCGATGCTTGCGACTTTTGACGACAGCTTGAACCGGATACCCTGCCTCTCGAAAATACGCTGGACTTGGCGGCAGACTTCGCTGTCCATTCCCGGCAAGATCCGGTCAAGCAACTCCACCACGATGACTTCGGAGCCCAGCCGGCGCCACACCGAACCGAGCTCCAGCCCGATCACGCCTGCGCCGATGACGAGCAGCCGCTCCGGTACCTTGTCGAGGACCAACGCGCCAGTAGAGGACACGATACGCTGCTCGTCGATGTCGACGCCGGGCAAACGCGCCACGTCCGAGCCGGTGGCAATGACGATCGCCTTACCCTCGATTGCCTCAGTCTTGCCGTCGGCGGACTTCACCTCGACCCTTCCGGGTGCAGCGATGCGCCCAGTCCCGTGAAAGGTGTCGACCTTGTTCTTCTTGAACAAGAAGGCCACGCCTTTGACATTGCCTTCGACGCCCGCGTCCTTGAACTTCATCATGGCGGGAAGATCGAGCTTCGGATCGCCGACTTTGATGCCCATCTTGTCGAGATAGTTGCCGGCCTCCTCGTAGAGTTCGGAGGCATGCAGCAGCGCTTTCGAGGGAATGCAGCCGATGTTGAGGCACGTGCCGCCGAAGGTATTCTCCTTCTCGACCACGGCGACTTTCATGCCGAGCTGCGCTGCGCGAATGGCGCAGACATAGCCGCCGGGACCCGAACCGATGACGATGAGGTCGTAGGGCATTTCTTACTCCGAACTATCCGTCGTCACGACCATTGATCGTGGCGCAGTTATAGATCCACCACGAGCCTCGCCGGATCCTCCAAAATCTCCTTTACCCGCACCAGGAACGTGACCGCCTCGCGGCCGTCCACGAGGCGGTGGTCGTAGGAAAGCGCGAGATACATCATCGGCCGAATCTCGATTTTGCCGCCGACGGCCACCGGCCGTTCCTCGATTTTGTGCATGCCGAGGATGCCGGACTGCGGTGCATTGAGAATCGGTGTCGACATCAACGAGCCGTAGACGCCACCGTTGGAAATGGTGAACGTGCCGCCCTGCATCTCCTCGATCTTCAGCGTGCCGTCGCGCGCGCGCCGTCCAAGATCGGCAATTTCTTTTTCGATCTGCGCGAGCGATTTCTTGTCGCAGTCGCGCACCACCGGGACGACGAGCCCCTTGTCAGTCCCGACCGCGACGCCGATGTGGTAGTAGTTCTTGTAGACGATGTCGGTGCCATCGATCTCAGCGTTGACGGCGGGAATTTCCTTCAGCGCCTGCACGCAGGCCTGCACGAAAAAGCCCATGAAGCCGAGTTTCACCCCGTGCTTGCGCTCGAACTGGTCCTTGTAGCGGGCGCGCAGATTCATCACCGCGCTCATATCGACCTCGTTGAAGGTCGTGAGCATGGCCGCGGTGTTCTGCGCCTCCTTGAGACGGCGCGCGATTGTCGCCCGCAGCCGCGTCATCTTGATGCGCTCTTCGCGCGCCGCATCGTCCGCCGGCGAGGGCGCGCGGACCTGCACGGCAGCGGCCGGTTGGGCCACAGGAGTAGGCGCGGAAGCGGCGCGCTCGATCGCCGCCATCATGTCGCCCTTGGTGACGCGCCCGTCCTTACCGGAGCCAGGAACGGTCGAGACGTCGATACCAGTCTCGGCGGCCATCTTGCGCACGGAAGGGGAGAGAGGGGTGACGTCGGCCGGCCGCGCGACGGTTTGCGGGCGCGGCCGCGGCTGCTCGGCCGCAGCGTTGATGGGCGCGGGCGTGTCGGCTTTTTGATCCGGCCGACCTGCCGGCGCAGGCGACGACTTGCTGGGGGCGCTTGCGCCTTCCTTGATCTGACCGAGCAGCGCACCGACGGCGACCGTCTCGCCATCCTTAGCTGCGATATCGGCGAGCACGCCGGCCGCCGGCGCCGGCACCTCGATCGTCACCTTGTCGGTCTCGAGCTCGACCAGCGGCTCATCGACGACAACCGGATCGCCGGGCTTCTTGAACCACTTGCCGATGGTCGCCTCCGTCACCGATTCGCCGAGCGCGGGCACGCGAATATCAGCCATGGTCCCCATTTCCTTTCGTCATTTGCCGCGCTCGTCCGACAGCGTCGGACAAACAAGCAAATCTCGGCTGCTAGCCCAGTGCCGCGTCGAGCAGAGCCTTGAGCTGCTTGAGGTGTTGTGACATTTGGCCGGTGGCAGTTGCCGCCGAGGCCGCGCGGCCGGCATAAATCGGCCGTTTATCTTTAGCCCCGATCTGCTCGAGCACCCATTCGAGATATGGCTCCATGAAAGAGTATGCGCCCATATTGCGCGGCTCCTCCTGGCACCACATGAATTCCGCATTCTTGAAGCGGCTGAGTTCATTCACCAGCGCTTTCAGCGGGACGGGGTAGAGCTGCTCCACGCGCAGCAAATAGACATCGTTGATGCCGCGTTTCTCGCGTTCCTCATGGAGGTCGTAGTAGACCTTGCCCGAGCACATCACCACCCGCCGGATCTTGTCGTCAGCGACAAGCTTGGTCTTCTCGTCCGGGAGTATCTGGGCATCATCCCAAAGCAGCCGATGGAACGTCGTGTTCGGTCCCATCTCGGCGAGCTGCGACACCGCCCGCCGATGGCGCAGCAGAGACTTCGGGGTCATCAGGATGAGCGGCTTGCGAATGTCGCGTTTGAGCTGACGGCGCAAGATGTGGAAGTAATTGGCCGGCGTGGTACAGTTTGCGACCTGCATATTGTCCTCGGCGCTCATCTGCAGGAAGCGCTCGAGTCGCGCCGAGGAATGCTCCGGTCCCTGCCCTTCGTAACCGTGCGGCAATAAGCATACGAGCCCGGACATGCGCAGCCACTTGCGCTCGCCCGATGAGACGAACTGATCGAAGACGACTTGCGCGCCGTTGGCAAAATCGCCGAACTGCGCCTCCCACAGCGTGAGCGCGTTCGGTTCGGCGAGCGAGTAGCCATATTCGAAGCCGACCACCGCCTCCTCCGAGAGCATCGAATTGATGACCTCGAAGCGGGCCTGCCGCTCGGCCAGATGGTTGAACGGAATGTAACGGTCCTCGTTCTCTTGATCGATCAATACCGAATGGCGCTGGGAGAAGGTGCCGCGCTCGGTGTCTTGGCCGGACAACCGCACCGGATGGCCCTCCAGCAGCAATGAGCAAAACGCGAGCGCCTCAGCCGTTGACCAGTCGATACCCTCGCCGCTCTCGATCGCCTTGCGGCGGCTTTCAAGGAAGCGCTGGATCGTACGGTGCACGTGGAAGCCTTCCGGTACGGCCGTGATTCTCTCCCCAATCTGCCCGAGCAGCGCGAGCGCGGCACCGGTATGGCCGCGACGCGGGTCATCCGCGTCGCGCGCCGCCTTGATGTCGGCCCAGCGCCCGTCGAGCCAATCGGCGTTGTTCGGCTTGTAGCCCTGGCTCGCTTCGAGCTCGGCATCGAGTTTTGCGCGCCACTCCAAGCGCATCTTCTCGACCTCTCCCTCGCTGACGACGCTCTCGCCAACAAGCTTTTTGGCATAGATCTCGGCGATGGGAGGATGCTTGCGGATCGCCTTGTACATCAGCGGCTGAGTGAAGGACGGCTCGTCTCCCTCGTTGTGTCCGAAGCGCCGATAGCAGAACATATCGATGACGACGGGGCGCTGGAATTTCTGGCGAAACTCGGTGGCGACCTTGGCTGCAAACACCACCGCTTCCGGGTCGTCGCCGTTTACGTGGAAGATCGGGGCCTCGATCATCTTGGCAACGTCTGAAGGATAAGGCGAGGAACGCGAATAACGCGGATAGGTCGTGAACCCGATCTGATTGTTGACGATGAAATGCACGGAGCCGCCGGTGCGATGGCCGCGCAGCTCCGATAGGCCGAAGCACTCAGCCACGACGCCCTGCCCGGCGAAGGCGGCATCGCCGGAAATCAGCAGCGGCATCACCATGGTACGATCTTCGCGGGTTCCGCCGAGCTGATCCTGCTTGGCGCGCACTTTGCCGAGCACGACCGGATTGACGATCTCGAGGTGCGACGGGTTGGCGGTGAGCGAGAGATGCACGCGGTTGCCGTCGAACTCGCGGTCGGACGAGGCGCCGAGATGGTATTTTACGTCGCCCGAGCCCTCGACCTCGTTCGGCGTCGAGGAGCCGCCCTTGAACTCGTGGAAGATGGCGCGATGCGGCTTGCCCATGACCTGCGCCAGCACGTTGAGCCGGCCGCGATGGGCCATGCCGATGACGATCTCTTTTACCCCGAGCGCGCCGCCGCGCTTGATGATCTGCTCGAGCGCGGGGATTATCGATTCGGCGCCGTCGAGACCGAACCGTTTGGTGCCGGTGAACTTAAGGTCGCAGAATTTCTCGAAACCTTCGGCCTCGATCAGCTTGTTGAGGATGGCGCGCTTACCTTCGGGGGTGAAGGTGATTTCCTTGTCGGGCCCTTCGATGCGCGCCTGAATCCAACCCTTCTGCGCGGGATCGGAGATGTGCATGAACTCGACCCCAAGCGTCTGGCAATAGGTACGGCGAAGGATGGCGAGAATTTCGCGCAACGTGCCGAATTCGAGGCCGAGCACGCCGTCGAGAAAGATCTTGCGATCGTAATCGGTCTCCGTGAAGCCATAGGAGCGCGGGTTGAGATCTTCCTCGTCGCGATGAGGCTCCAGCCCGAGCGGGTCGAGATTGGCATAGAAGTGCCCGCGCGCTCGGTAGGCGCGGATCAGCATCAAGGCGCGAATCGAATCGCGCGTCGCCTGCTGGACCTCGGGCGCGGACAGTTCGACGCCAGCGCCCTGTGCGCGCGCCTTCACTTTATCGGCGAGAGCGCGCTCCACCGCTTGCCAGTCGCCATCGAGCGCGGACACGAGTTCGCTGCGCGCAGGCTGCGGCCAGTTTGGCCGCTGCCATGACGGCCCATGAGCGCTCGCCAAGACGTCGGCACGGTCGTCTTTCAGGCTCTCGAAAAACGCACGCCATTCGGCGTCAACCGCGGCCGGGTCGGCCTCGTAGCGCGCATAGAGGTTCTCGATGTAGTCGGCGTTGCCGCCGTAGAGGAAACTGGTGCGGGCAAAGGCGGCGTTCGCGTCCTGACGAGACATGCTCAGGTCCTGTGGCTTCGAGCTTTTCGCCGGGTCGCAATTTTTCGCCCAGCCCCGGTCCGCGGCGAGCCTATCTTATTTATGCTGCACTTGCGGCATGACAATCGAAAAACAGTGAATCACAATTCAGACTATCAAAAACGTGAAGCGGAGCGGCAAGGATTGGCCGTTTGCCCGGCCAAATGAAAGAAGGGCCGCCTGCAAGCGGCCCTTCGATCAGAACGGTTCAGATTGGCGATTAGTAGCCACCCCATTTGTAGTTCAGACCGACGCGCACGATGTTGTCGGTCGTCTCGCGAGTCTCCGTAGCGATCGTCCCGAGGCCAAGGCCGCTGAATGTTCGCTCAGTCCTGCCGAGGTCCAGATAGAGATATTCGACTTTGGCGCTCCAGCCGCCCCCCAACGCCCCTTCGACGCCGCCGCCCGCGGTCCATCCGGCCCTCAAATCACTAGAGCTCGCGACAGCGGACAGGCCGGCCACGGTGATCGTCGCACTATTCTTGACTAGGCCATAGGCAGCGCCGCCCGTGCCATAAAACAAGATGTTCGGCGTCGCCAGGACGCCCAGACGGCCGCGCACCGTGCCAAACCAGTCGAGCTTGTCATCGGTCGTGATCGACGTCAGAGGCAGCACCCTGTGAAGGTCGAGCTGCCCTTCTGACCGGAGGCCTGAAAATCGGTTTCGAGACCCCATACCCATGCTCCGAACTGATAGTTGTAGCCGGTTTGGACGCCGCCGATCGCGCCGTCGATGTTCTGGGAATTCGACACGGTCCCGACGCCGGTCAAAGTGGCGTCATACTTGGACTTGCCCCAGCTGTAGCCGACGTTGGCGCCCCAATACATGCCCGTCCAGCTGTATACCGGGGCGGGCGGAGGCGCATAGGCCGGCCGCACCGACATATCCGCAGCCTCCGCGGAAGCGGCGGCGAGCAGAACAAACGCAGTCGTAGCAAGGAAGAATTTTTTCATCGCAGATCCCCTTTCCAATTTGACTAAGTTCGGAAAACCGCTGCTCTAAACTTTCCCCGGCAGCAGCTCGAACCCCGCATCGTGGCGCTCGGAAAACGCCCGATGCGAACTTGCAGTGAGTCTAGTCCGGTTGTTGGAAAAAGCTGTGACCTATTCGCCACAATCGCTGGCAAAAGCGCGGCGAGAGGCACCTGGGTAGGTCATCAAACCAGTTTTTGTATCGTCCCGCCCGCTATGCCCCCGCGCCGCTTTGCTATTTTACCTCCGCATCAGTTCGGCCAGGGTGTTGCCTAAACGCGCCGGGGAGGGGGCGACCTTGATGCCGGCGGCTTCCATGGCCGCGATTTTGCTTTCGGCATCGCCGGTTCCGCCGGAGATTATGGCGCCGGCGTGCCCCATGCGGCGGCCAGGCGGGGCTGTCCGGCCGGCAATAAAGCCTACCATGGGCTTCTTGCGGCCGCGTCTGGCCTCGTCGGCGACGAATTGCGCTGCGTCTTCCTCGGCCGAGCCACCGATTTCGCCGATCATGATGATCGCCTGCGTCGCCTTATCGGCCAAGAACATGGTCAGCACCTCGATGAACTCGGTACCTTTCACCGGGTCGCCGCCGATCCCAACCGCGGTCGTTTGGCCCAACCCTTCGCGGGTAGTCTGATAGACCGCCTCGTAGGTGAGCGTTCCCGAACGCGACACGATGCCGACTTTGCCCGGCGCGAAAATGTTGCCCGGCATAATGCCGATCTTGCATTCGCCCGCCGTCATCACGCCCGGGCAGTTCGGGCCGATCAGCCGCGACTTCCCCCCGCAGAGGGCGCGCTTCACTTTCACCATGTCGAGCACGGGAATGCCTTCGGTGATGCACACAATCAAGGGAATTTCCGCCTGAATCGCTTCGCAAATCGCATCCGCCGCGCCCGCCGGAGGAACGTAGATGACGCTTGCGTCGCAGCCTGTGCGCTCCTTCGCCTCGGCCACCGTGTTGAACACGGGCAGCCCGAGATGACTGGTGCCGCCTTTGCCCGGCGATGTGCCGCCGACCATTTTGGTGCCGTAAGCGATCGCCTGCTCGGAATGGAAGGTGCCGTTCTTGCCGGTGAAGCCCTGGCAGATGACCTTGGTGTTCTTGTCGACGAGAATGGACATCGGGGATGTTGTGCCTCAACCGCCCAGCAAGGCCGGTGTGTCAACTGCACGGGAGAGGTCGTCGAGCCAGCCCCGAATCAGCATCGCGCTACGCGACTTCCTCATCACGCCCTGTCCTTCACCGCCGTGACGATTTTCTGCGCGGCATCGTCGAGATCGTCGGCGGAAGTGACGTTGAGGTTGGATTTCGCGATGATCTCTTTGCCCAATTCTACATTCGTCCCCTCGAGCCGCACCACCAGCGGCACACGCAAGCCCACCTCCTTCACCGCCGCGACCACACCTTCAGCGATAACATCGCATTTCATAATGCCCCCGAAAATGTTGACGAGAATGCCCTGCACTTTGGGATCGGCGGTGATGATCTTGAAAGCTGCTGCAACCTTCTCCTTGCTGGCGCCGCCTCCGACGTCCAGAAAATTCGCCGGCGCTTCGCCATAGAGCTTGATGATGTCCATGGTCGCCATGGCGAGACCGGCGCCGTTGACCATGCAGCCGATCGTGCCGTCGAGCGCGACGTAATTGAGATCGTATTTCGAGGCCTCGATTTCCTTCTCGTCTTCCTCGGTGAGATCCCGCAACGCCACTATGTCCGGATGGCGATACAGCGCGTTATCGTCGAAGCCGATCTTGGCGTCGAGGCAGATGAGCTCTTTTCCTTTGGTGACGACGAGCGGATTGATCTCGAGCAGGCTCATATCCTTGCTGGTGAAAGCAGCATAGAGCTGTGTCACAAGCTTTTCCGCTCGCTTGGCAAGATCGTCACGCAGCCCAAGTGCCTGCGCTGCCCGCCGTCCGTGATGCGGCAGAATTCCGGTCGCGGGATCGACGGCGAACGTGACGATCTGCTCGGGACGCGTGCGCGCGACCTCCTCGATATCCATGCCGCCAGCGGTCGAAACCACGAAGGCAACACGCGAGCTTTCGCGATCGACGAGTGCGGAGAGATAGAACTCGCGCTCGATGGCCGAGCCCTCCTCGATATAAAGTCGATGGACCTGCTTGCCATGCGGGCCGGTCTGATGCGTGACCAGCACGGCGCCGAGCAGGCGCTCGGCCTCCTTGCGAACCTCCTCTTTCGACTTCACCAGCTTGACGCCGCCGGCCTTACCGCGGCCGCCGGCATGGATCTGTGCCTTGACGACGAGCACCGGCGCGGCCAGATCGTCCGCGGCCTTGATTGCCTCTTCGACGGAGAATGCGGCGTGCCCGCGCGGCACCGGCACACCGAATTCCCGCAGCACTGCCTTTGCCTGATACTCGTGGATGTTCATGCGAGCCCCGGTGCAGCGCGCGTAAATCCGCTCACGCGGCGTGGACAAGTTTGACTGCGGCGCGCCTCTTGCGCATAGCGGCGCGCCAATCGGGGACCGGCCCCGACGGCAACGGTCCCACCACCGCAGCACATCCGAGCAAGGGCATCACGCTGCACTTTTCCCGCAACATGGCCCCATCACTTCGCCAGATTTGGCGCAATCTTCTTGCAAGCCTCGACCAGAGTGGCGACGGCCTCGGCCGATTGTTCGAACATGGTACGTTCGGCGCCGTTTAGCTGGATCTCGACGATGCGCTCGACGCCTTTCGCGCCGATCACGGCCGGGACGCCGACGTAAAGATTCTTGATCCCGTACTCGCCGTTGAGATAGGCGGCACAGGGCAGCACGCGCTTCTTGTCCTTGAGGAAGCTCTCCGCCATCGCGATCGCCGAGGAGGCCGGCGCGTAATAGGCCGAGCCGCTCTTGAGCAGGTTGACGATCTCGGCACCGCCGTCGCGCGTGCGCTGGACTATATCGTCGAGCCGCGCCTGGGTCGTCCATTTCATCTTGACGAGATCGGGCAGGGGAATGCCGGCAACGGTCGAATAGCGAGTGAGCGGCACCATGCTGTCACCGTGGCCGCCGAGCACGAAGGCGCTCACATCTTCGATCGAAACGTTGAGCTCGTCGGCGAGAAAAAATCGGAAGCGCGCGCTATCGAGCACTCCGGCCATGCCGACGACCATCTGCTTGGGAAGGCCGCAGGCCTTTTGCAGCGCCCAGACCATGGCGTCGAGCGGATTGGTGATGCAGATGACGAAGGCATTGGGCGCGTATTTCCTGATGCCCGCGCCGACCTGCTCCATCACCTTGAGGTTGATGCCGAGGAGATCGTCACGGCTCATGCCTGGCTTGCGCGGCACCCCAGCGGTGACGATGCAGACAGCGGCACCGTCGATGGCGTCGTAGGAATTGGTGCCGGTGAGACGCGCATCGAAGCCTTCGACCGGCGAAGACTGAACGAGATCGAGCGCCTTGCCTTGGGGAATGCCTTCGGCAATGTCGAACAGCACTACGTCGCCGAGTTCTTTGAGGCCAATAAGATGGGCGAGCGTGCCGCCGATCTGGCCAGCACCGATCAATGCAATCTTGGGACGCGCCATGCGGGGGAAGAACCTCGGATCGAGGACGGCGGAAGCCGGCGAAATCGGTCATAGACCGTTTTCGCCCTGCCGTTCAAGCCGCCCGCCGCAACAGGCAACGCCCGCTCCGAGGAGCCCCCATCCTCTCACGTCTCCACCAACCCATCCGTCGACCCCGGCGCGACGGCATGGCCCCGGCCGTGCGGTAAAGCGAGGTAAGCCTCCGAGCGCATCTCAATAAGGCGCGAGGCGGTCCGCTTGAACTCATCGGTCTCGAAACCGTCGGTCGCGCAGTAGAGGGTGTCGGGCTCGGCTTCCGCGGAAGCAACGAGCTTCACTGCGTTGTCGTAAAGTGTGTCTATCAGGATAATGAATCGCTTTGCCTCGTTGCGCCGGTCGTAATCCATGACCGGGACATGATCGAGCACGACAGTGTGGTACTCACGTGCGATCTTTAGATACTCGGCCGCCGCGAGCGGTTGTTGGCACAGACCCTGAAAGGAGAACCGCGCCACTCCCATCGCCGCGCATGGCACCCGCACGGTGCGCCCTTTTATCCAGGTCCTGTGGTTCACCGGCATTGCCCGAGGTCAGCCGCCGCCAAGCCTCGTCGAGAGCGGCCTCCGCTGCACGGTCGGCGGGAACGTACCACACCGGCACGCCGGCGAGCTTTTCCAACCGGAAATCGGTGCGGGCGTTAAGCTGCCTGACGTCCATGTGCTCCTGGATGAGCGCAATGAAAGGCAAGAACAGCGCGCGATTGAGACCGTCCTTGTAAAGTTCGGTCGGCGGCACGTTCGATGTCGCGACTACTACCAGCCCAAGCTCGAACAGGCGCTTGAAAAGTCGGCCGAGAATCATTGCATCGGCAATATCGGTGACGTGAAATTCATCGAAGCAAAGAAGCCGCGTTTCCTGCGCAATTGCGGCGGCGGCAACTCCGATCGGATCCTCGCCGGCGATCTCCCCCAGTTTCGCTTTCTGCCGCAGCGCATGGACGCGCTCGTGCACCTCGGTCATGAATTCATGGAAGTGCACACGGCGTTTGCGCACGACTGATGATGCCGCGAAGAACAAATCCATCAGCATGGTCTTGCCGCGACCGACGTCGCCGAAGATGTAGAGGCCCTTGATCGGCTCGGCCTCGCGCGATCCGAACAGCCAGCCGAGGGAGGACGACTTGCGCGCGAGGCGACGCTCGCCAAGCTCGTTTTCCAGCTGCGCCACCCGATTGACCATCGCCTGCTGGGCGCTGTCACGTTCGATCTTTCCAGCGGCGACGCGCGCTGCATACAGCGCCGAGACGGAAGCTGACATGAGTGGGTGAGGCGTTGAGGACTGCGATGGAATAGCGGCCTTGCACCGCTGCGCGCAAGCCGCTTTCCGACAGACGGAACGCCGCGCGATCAGCCGATGCGCCGGAAGAGGTTGAAGGACTCGGCGCCAAGGCGCGCTCTGGCGTTGCGGGTTCGCGAGCCCGCACCGAGCCGCCAAAGGGGCAACCGGCGCACAGGCTAAGTGGCGGCTCACCTGGCTTTCCTCAAGGGTCATAGTGCAGCGCGAAGGAATCCCTAGCGACGGACGGCCGCCGCAGAGTTCCCGCATGGCAGTCATGCGATTTTCAACAAATGAATCAGTAACTTCATTGTGACCCCCCCTCATTCGCATGCCCTTTCCCGGCCTGTATTGCACCGCAATATCAGGGCAATCGATTCGCAATCAGCGAGGGTAATGGCGCATGTCCGATATGCTCCCGTCCGGCGGACTGATTCGGAAACTGTGGATTGGGGAGTCCGATCTCTACCGCGACCACCTGCTGCGGCTCGATCCCGCGAGCCGACGTAATCGCTTCGCCGGTGCAGTCTCGGACGAATTCGTGCGCGACTACGCCGATATTTCATTCGGCATCGACGCGCTCATTCACGGCTTCTTCATCGAAGGGGCGTTGCGCGGGGCCGCCGAACTGCGACCGATCGGAGCATCCATAGCGCGCGAGGCCGAGGCGGCATTCTCGATCGAGAAGCCATGGCAGAGCCACGGCGTCGGTTCGATGCTGCTCGAACGAACCCTGCTGGCGGCCCGCAATCGGGGCCTCAAATTTCTGCACATGACCTGCCTTGCCGACAACAAGCGCATGCAGCAACTCGCCCGCAAATATGATGCGGAGCTAAGCTTCGATTTTGCCAGCGTCGTGGGTGAAGTTGCGGCCCCCAGACCAACGCCGCTCTCGCTCATGCGCGAAATCCTTGCCGACGGCCACGGCTTTGCCACCGCGATATTCGACGTGCAGTCGAGATTGCTCAAACCCGTGTGATTAGGGACGGCGCGTCAAGCCGCCAGCGGATAAGCCGCCTCGATCACGTACGGACCGCCGCCGACCGACGCCCGCGACGAGAACAACACGAAGCGAGGCACCTTAAACGGCGGCGAGCGGAACGGCGCGCGCAGCGCGAGATAGTCCGCAACTTGCCGGCTGGACGACTCGCGTAGCCGCGCGAGCGAAACATGGGGGATATATTTGCGGCCCTCCGGCTCGAGCCCGACGCGCTGCATCAGCCTCTCGTGCTCGGCCTGCAGTTCCATCAGCGCCTGCGCCGGTCCGAGCGTGGCTACGATCTGCCGCGGTTTGCGCCCGCCAAACGATTTGAGATCTTCGATGCGCAATTCGAATGCCTGGCGCCGCACCCGTCCCAGCATGGATGCGATCTCGTGCGCGACAACATCATCCACATCGCCAATGAAACGTAATGTGACATGATAATTCTCGGGATCGATCCAGCGTGCGCCCGGCAGGCCGCCACGCAGCGTCGACAGCGACTGGCACACGTCGGATGGGATCTCGAGACCGGTAAAGAGGCGGGGCATGGGAACGACTGCAGTGTTAAATGTGCATATAGGGCAAGTTGCGATGATTCGCACGCCGCTCGTAACGCTCACATCGCGCGCCCATTGCGGGCCCGGCGGACAAGTTCTTCGACCTTGGGCAGGATCCGCGCGACGATCGCATCGACGCCCGCAGCCGTCGGATGAAGTCCATCGCTCTGGTTGAGCCCAGCCTCGCCGGCAACGCCGTCCAGGAAGAAGGGATAAAGCACGAGGTCGTAGCGGCCAGCCAGATCGGAATAGAGGGCTTCGAAAGCGCGTCTGTAGTCATTGCCGAGATTGGCCGCCGCCCGCATCCCCACGAGCAACACGGGCACGCCTCTCGCCGACAGGCGGCGCACAATCTCTTCGAGAGCTTGACGCGTGAGCTTGGGATCGATCCCGCGCAGCATGTCGTTGGCGCCGAGTTCGAGGATCACGGCATCCGTCCCCTCCGGCACCGACCAGTCGAGGCGGGCAAGCCCGCCAGAGGCGGTGTCGCCGGACACTCCCGCATTGATGACCTCGATTGCCAGGCCCTTGGCTTTGAGCGCTCGTTCAAGCTTGGCCGGGAAGGCTTCGTCGGCTGGCAGGCCAAGGCCGGCAGTCAGCGAATCGCCCAAGACCACGATTCGAACCGACCGATCGCCGGCAGCGGCAGTTGGCCCGTGCGCCAACAAGGCGAGCACGAGTGCGACGGCGAGCGGTGCAAATGTCTGGACGTGCATCCCCCAAGTCCCATATGACCGGCGCAATCCCGAGCGGGGCATAACCGAAGGCAGCAAAGAGCGGCGGAACATGCAGGACACCTCGGGGTCAGGGCGCGCACCGCCAGCGGTCGCGCTCAGCGGCGTCAATCTGTCGCTTGGGCGGGGCGCCGCCCGTGTTCATATCCTCAAAGACCTCGACCTGCACATAGCTCGCGGCGAGGCGATCGGTTTGGTCGGTCCGTCGGGCTCGGGCAAATCGACCCTGCTCATGGTCATGGCCGGGTTGGAGCGCGCTGATACTGGATCGGTCATCATCGCCGGCGAGACCCTCGGCCCATTGAGCGAAGACGCGCTGGCGCGCTTCCGCGGGCGAAATATCGGCATCGTCTTCCAATCCTTCCACCTCATTCCGACCATGACGGCCCTGGAAAACGTCGCCGTGCCGCTGGAACTTGCGGGCGTCGATGATGCCCGTGAGCGTGCGGGGCACGAGCTTGCTGCTGTCGGCTTGAGCGAGCGGTGTCAGCACTATCCGGCCGAGCTTTCGGGCGGCGAGCAACAGCGTGTCGCGCTCGCCCGCGCGCTCGCACCAGAGCCGGCCATCCTCATTGCCGACGAGCCGACCGGCAATCTCGACGAGACTACCGGCGGGCAGGTCATCGATTTGCTTTTCGCGGGCCACGCACGACGAGGGACCACGCTCGTGCTCGTCACCCACGATCCCGCACTCGCCGCCCGTTGCGACCGCATCGTGCGATTGCGCTCCGGGCGAATCGAAGCCGTCCCCGGTCACCGGTCTGTGAGCGCCAGTCCATGAGGCAACCGAGGCGCCAATCGTCTTCTCATGGCGCGGCCCAGGTCTGCGGGCAGGACGTGCAAGCGTGAACGCCCGGTTCTGGCTTCCCAGCCGACACCATGGGCTTCCGGTGGCGCTGCGCTTGGCTGCACGGGAGTTGCGCGGCGGCCTGCGCGGTTTTTACGTGTTCATCGCCTGCATCGCGCTGGGAGTCATGGCGATCGCCGGCGTGAGTTCGCTGGCATCGGGACTTGCCGAGGGGCTCGCACGCGAGGGCCGCGTCATCCTCGGCGGCGATCTCGCTTTCACTCTCAGTCTGCGCGAGGCGAAAACCGACGAGCGGGCGTTTCTCGAGCGCCGGGGGCTTGTATCACTCGCCGCGACCATGCGTGGCATGGCGCGCGCCCCGGATGGGCGCACGGCCCTGGTCGAGGTGAAGGCGGTCGATGCCGGTTATCCGCTCTACGGTAGCGTGGCCCTCGACCCGCAGCAGCCGCTGCCGCAAGCACTGGCATACCGCGATGGAGCATTCGGCGCCGCCGTCGACCCGGCGCTGCTCGCGCGGCTCGATCTCAAACCCGGCGCGCGCATCACCCTCGGCTCGGCGGCGGTCGAAATTCGCTCCTTGCTGTCATCTGAGCCCGACAAACTCGCTGCTGGGCTCGGCTTCGGCCCGCGCTTGCTCGTCAGCGAGCAGGCGCTGCGGGCGAGTGGTCTCCTGCAGCCCGGCAGCGTCGTGCGCTGGCATTACCGGCTGCGCCTTCCCAACAACGACGCAAGCGATAAGGCCATGGGTGCGGTCACGGCTGCGGCGCAAGCCCAGTTGCCTGAGGCCGGCTGGGAGGTGCGGTCACGGGCCAATGCGTCACCGTCGCTGGAACAGAATCTCGAGCGCTTCACGCAATATCTCACCTTAGTCGGGCTCACAGCGCTGCTGGTTGGAGGAGTCGGCGTAGCCAATGCCGTCACGGGGCATCTCGATGGCCGCCGCGAGGTGATCGCCACGTTTAAGGCGCTGGGGGCGTCTGGCATGCGCGTTTTCTCCATCTATCTGACGCAAGTGCTGGTGCTGGCCGGTCTCGGCGCGCTGCTCGGTGTCCTGGTCGGCGCAGCGTTGCCGTTTTTCGTCGCCTGGGCCTTCGGCCCTCGACTTCCCTTGCCCCTCGCCCCCGCGCTGAATCCAGCCGATCTTGTGCTCGCGCTCGTCTATGGACTGGTCACCGCCGCCACTTTCGCCGTGTGGCCGCTCGGACGCGCCCATGACGTGCCGGTCTCGGCACTCTTCCGCGATCAGGTTGCAAGCGACCGGCGCCGCCCGCGCCGTTTCTATGTCGCCGCAACCGTTCTTCTCGCATGCTCCCTCGCCATCCTCGCTATTGCGCTCGCTTATGACCGGCGCGTTGCCGCGATCTTCGTCGCGGCGGCAGCCGCCGTCTTCGTGCTGCTGCGGCTGCTGGCGGCACTCATCATGCTGGCTGCGCGTCGTCTGCCACGACCGCGCTCGCCAGTCGTTCGACTCGCCATTGCCAACATTTACCGGCCTGGCGCGCCCACGCCGAGCATCGTCCTTTCACTGGGCTTGGGGCTTGCGCTGATCGTCACCGTGATCGCGATTGAAAGTAATTTGCGAAGCTACTTCCTGGCGGCGTTGCCGGAGAGGGCGCCATCGTTCTACTTCGTCGATATTCCGGCATCGGATGCCGAAGCATTTGCGGCCTTCGTCCACGCGCGCGCTCCGCGCGCGGTGCTCGAGCGGGTACCCATGCTGCGTGGTCGTATCGTGGTGGCGAACGGCGTACCCGCCGATAACCTCAAACCGTCTGCGGATGCCGCCTGGGCTCTGCGCGGCGATCGCGGCATCACCTATGCGGACGCGCTTCCGGCCGGATCGCGTCTGGTTGAAGGGAAGTGGTGGCAGCCAAACTACAGAGGTCCGCCACTAGTGTCGCTCGAGAACCGCATCGCGGATGGGCTCGGTCTCAAGGTCGGCGACAAGATCACGGTCAACGTCCTCGGCCGCAATCTCACCGCGACCATCGCCAACCTGCGCGCGGTCGATTGGCAGAGTCTCGGCATCAACTTCGTCATGGTGTTCTCGCCCGATACCTTCCGCAGCGCTCCCCATAGTCATATCGCCACGCTCACCTATCCTGGCGGCAGCACGATCGACGAAGAGGTCGCTCTGCTCAGAGCGATGGCCGATGCTTTTCCGATCGTCGCTACCGTGCCCGTGCGCGAGGCCCTGGATGCGGCCGGCCAGATCGTGTCGAATCTGGCGCTGGCAATCCGCGGAGCAGGTGCACTCACTTTGCTCGTGGCTGTGCTGGTCCTGGGCGGAGCGCTCGCGGCCGGCCATCGGCACCGGGTCTACGACACCGTAATCCTGAAAGCCGTTGGCGCAACCCGACCTCGCCTTTTGTCTATTTACGCGCTCGAATACCTCGCGTTCGGCGTGACAACCGCCCTGTTCGGTGTCGCGGCCGGCTCGGCAGCCGGGGCCTTGGTCATCACCAAACTCATGAAGCTGCCGTTTGTCTGGCTGCCGGGCCCGCTACTTCTCGCCGCCGCGGCCGCGGTCGCCGTGACGACAGCGCTGGGCCTCATCGGCACGTTCACGGTACTCGGCCAGAAACCGGTCCGCGTGCTTCGCAACCTGTAGAGCGCGTTTACCAGGTGGGTCCGAGCATTAAGCCCATCAGTCATAGACGCTTCGGCTAGTTCGGCGGCGAGGCGGACGTGCTCGCGCTGCCGTCAAGCGAGACAACACGCCGCGCCTGATAGGCGCGTCGCAACGCTGTCACATTGCTAGACTGTAACTTGGTAGGATTGGCGTGGTGCGAGCCAGCGTCAACAAATCGCCCTTGTGGCATCTGGCGCGGGAACCCTTCCCGCACTAGATTCCGCGCGTCGGACGCCAGCCGCTGTTGTCGGTGGGCGCCATATCATCCGGCCTGGGAGCCGGAATAGAGAGAGGTATCTTCCATGTCGGATTTCGACCGGAACTACGCGGCTGCCAGACGCAGCGTCGGTGCGGACCGGGCAGTTGCGATCGATCAGGGCCTGCGGGCCTACATGATCCGCGTCTACAACTACATGGCGATGGGCGTGGCCCTCACCGGCATCGCTTCATGGCTGACGTTCCAGGCGGCGGCTGTCACCAACGCCAATGGCGCGATCGTTGGCTTGACCTCATTCGGTCAGATAATCTTCAGCGGACCGGCGGTGCTGGTTCTGTTTCTGGCAACGCTCGGGCTGGTCTTTCTCATCAGCTGGCGCATCGACCGGCTGGAGCCCTCGACCGCGTTCGCACTGTTCATGGTGTATGCGGCGCTGCTCGGCGTGATGTTGTCGTCGGTTCTTCTGGCCTACACGCTCACCTCGATCACCCGAGTGTTCTTCATCTCGGCCGCCTCGTTCGGCGCACTGAGCCTCTACGGCTATACCACGAAGCGTGATCTCTCGCCGATCGGCTCATTCTTGATGATGGGCCTAATCGGGTTGATCATTGCTATGGTGGTCAACATGTTTCTCAAGAGCCCGGGCCTCGAGTTCGTGTTCTCCCTGGTCGGCGTGCTGATCTTCGCGGGGCTGACTGCATGGGACACGCAACGCATCAAGGAGATGTATGACCCGATGGAGGACGGCACGATCGTCGGCCGCAAGGCGGTGATGGGCGCGCTCTCGCTCTATCTCGACTTCATCAACCTCTTCTTGTTCCTGTTACGCTTCCTCGGCGACCGCCGCTGAGCGACCGCAACGAATGAAGTGACGGCGGCGCCTCGGCGATGAGCCGGGGCGCCGTCGCGCTATGTCGAGCCAGACAGCGCAACACGAAGGGGCTATCATTCCCGCCGTCCCTCGGCTCCTTCATGATCGCTATCCCCATTCGTCCCGCCGAATCGCGCGATCTCGCAGCAATCACCCGCATCTACGATCACGCAGTACGACATGGCACCGCATCATTCGAGATCGAGCCGCCCGATGCGCGCGAAATGGCGCGCCGGTATGAGGCACTTCGCACCGGCGGCTACCCGTATCTAGTGGCGGAACTTGACGGCGAGATCACGGGCTACGCCTATGCCGGCCCCTATCGCGCGCGCCCGGCTTATCGCTGGAGTGTGGAAGATTCGATCTACATTGCCCCGGCATCGCACCGCCGCGGCATCGGCCGGGCACTTCTCGAACGGCTCATTGCCGAGGCCGAAGCCGGCGGCTTCCGGCAAATGATCGCGGTGATTGGGGACACCGCCAACGCGGCCTCGATCGAACTGCATCGCGTCGCCGGCTTCCGGTTGGTCGGCACGTTCGACAATGTCGGCTTCAAGTTCGGCCGCTGGCTCGACAGCGTCTTGATGCAGCGCCCGCTTGGAACCGGGGCGACGAAGATGCCGTCACTTATGCCCGCAATCAGGACGCCACGACGCTGAGCGACCGATCGATCGCCCGCAGCACGGGGTCAAGCTCGTGGCCACGGCGCACGATGAGGCCGGTCGCGGAGATCACGCTGTAGGCGCCTTGCCGGCGCGCGAGCTTCGGACTTTTCTCGATGCGGTAGACGGGAACCTCCGCAGCGCGGCGGAACACGGAAAATACCGCGCGGTCCTTCAGGAAATCGATTGCGTAATCACGCCATTCGCCGGCGGCAACTTTGCGACCATAGAGGCCGAAAATGCGGTTGAGCTCGCGCCGGTCGAAGGTCACTCGGGCTGGGGGAGCGAGGGACGAAGGAGCGGGGACCTCGCCCCCGTGG
>Ga0306924_10000596_pt1 | contig 30621 bp, 31 predicted proteins | sample sta12Can44000111_FD_203756 | JGI IMG/M metagenome (GOLD analysis project Ga0306924, IMG submission 203756) | Lab enrichment of tropical soil microbial communities from Luquillo Experimental Forest, Puerto Rico - statanox.12C.anox.44.000.111 (v2)... | ecosystem: Environmental > Terrestrial >... | reverse complement strand
CGGCCGCATCACGGTCATGTTCTGCTCATTCACCCGCAACTCGCGCATCCTCCGGCTCTTCGGCACCGGACGGTTCGTCCGCCCCGACGACGACGAATTCGCGAAGCTGTTAACGCATTTCGGCGACCTGCACGCGGGCACCCGTGCCGTCATCGTCATCGATGTCGAACGGATCGCCGACTCCTGCGGATTCGCGGTGCCCTACTACGAGCTGGTCGACGAACGGCCGGCGCTCGACGCGTATCACAACAAGCAGCCCGACGAGAAATACGCCCAGCAGATCGCCCACGGCAACCGGCACAGCATCGACGGCCTGCCAGCGTTGGACCCCGACCACCCGCTACCGCCCCGGGTCGAAGGCTAAATTTCGATGAAGGAACGAACCGCCTCTCTTAGCGCATCGTTGTGCGGCGTCGTTTGCGGCCGTAGCCTCGACGCATGAGTGGGCTGGGCGGCGATGCTCAGGGCATCGACGCAGGCCACGTCAGCCAGATCGGTGAGATGGACCTGCGGGTGCGAGCGCTCGAAAGCGTGCTCGTTGACAAGGGCTACGTCGATCCAGCGGCGCTGGACGACCTCATCGATACCTATGAGACACGCATCGGGCCCCGCAACGGTGCGCGTGTGGTCGCTCGGGCGTGGCTTGATGCGAGCTACCGCGACTGGCTGCTGAGCGAAGCAACCGCGGCGATCGCGTCCTTGGGCTACACCGGCCGGCAAAGCGAGCACATGATCGCCGTGGAAAACACGCCTCAGCGACACAATCTGGTGGTTTGCACGCTGTGCAGCTGCTACCCGTGGGCGGTGCTGGGTCTGCCTCCCGCCTGGTACAAGAGCGCGCCGTACCGGTCGCGTGCCGTGCGTGATCCGCGTGGCGTACTGGCCGAGTTCGGTGTGACGCTATCGCCGGACACAGACATTCGCGTCTGGGATTCGACGGCCGAGATCCGTTACCTGGTGGTGCCCATGCGACCGGCCGGAAGCGAAGGCCTCGACGAAGATGCGCTTGCCGCGTTGGTGACGCGCGATTCGATGATCGGCACCGGTCTCGCACACACGCCGGAGGCTACCGACCCGTGAGCGCCGACTACGTCACGCACGCCGATATCGGCGGCCAACTGGGACACGGTCCGGTCAAACCCGAGCCCCGGTACCAGCCATGGCACGCGGCGTGGGAGCCGCGGATCTTGGCGCTGACGCTGTCGATGGGCGCCGCTCGGGTCTGGAACCTCGATATGACGCGTGCCGCGCGCGAAACGTTGCCGGACTACGATCGCCGCACTTACTACGAAATCTGGTTCGGCGCATTGGTAAAGCAGCTTGAGGAGCGTGGGTTGGTCGAGGCTGACGAACTGGCCGCCGGCCAGTCCCTGCACCCGCCGCTTGAGTTGCCCCGCGTCCTGCATGCGCGTGATGTGCCGACGGTGCTGGCCCGCGGTGCGCCCACCGCGCGGCTCGCTACACAAGGGCCGCGGTTCGCCGTCGGTCAGCATGTGCGCACGATTGCGGGGACCCCACCGCACCACACGCGGCTGCCACGGTATGCGCAGGGTAAGCCGGCGGTGATTGAACGTATGCACGGAATGCATGTCTTCGCGGACGCGAATGCCAGTGGTCAAGGCGAACAGCCGCAGTGGCTGTATACCGTGGTGTTCCGCGGCACCCAGCTGTGGCCGGACGCCGAGCCGGGCGTGATGGTGTCTGTCGACGCCTGGGAACCGTACTTGGAAGCGGCATGAATCAGCCCACATGGGTTCCGAGGGCCGCAGCAGGCGAGGAGCCGGTATTCGCAGAGCCCTGGGAGGCAAGGGCTTTCGCGATAGTAGTTTCACTGCACGAGCGCGGGCTGTACACCTGGGCCGAGTGGGCCGACGCACTGGGCACCCGAATCAACGCGGCACAGGCGCCTGGTGACCCCGACATCGGTGACACCTATTACCACCACTGGCTTGGTGCACTCGAAGACCTGTTGGCGCGCAAAGGCATCGGTTCGCCGGATGAGACCGCGCGCTGGCGCCATGCGTGGCAGCACGCGGCCAACCGCACACCGCATGGCAAGCCGATCGAACTACAGGCCGACGACTTTGACCCGCGTCGCCCGCGCCTGCCCGGCGAGCAAAACTAGACGGCGCGCTTGAGCTCGTCGACCATGTTGAGCTGCTCCCACGGCAGATCGATGTCCGTGCGGCCGAAGTGCCCGTAGGCGGCGGTCTGCGCGTAGATCGGGCGCAGCAGGTCCAGGTCGCGGATGATCGCACCGGGCCGCAGGTCGAACACCTCGGGAATGACCTTTTCGATCTTGACCGGGTCGACCGCCTCGGTGCCGAAGGTCTCGATGAACAGGCCGACGGGGGCGGCCTTGCCGATGGCGTAGGCCACCTGCACCTCCACCCGCTCCGCCAGGCCGGCGGCAACGATGTTCTTTGCCACCCAGCGCATCGCGTACGCCGCTGACCGGTCCACCTTGGACGGATCCTTGCCGGAGAAGGCTCCGCCGCCGTGCCGGGCCCAGCCGCCGTACGTGTCGACGATGATCTTGCGGCCGGTCAACCCGGCGTCGCCCATGGGCCCGCCCAGGACGAACTTGCCAGTCGGGTTGATCAGCAACCGCGTCGACGAGGTGTCCAGCGTGCCGTGCGCCAGGTCGTCCAGCACGGTGTTGAGCACCTTTTCCCGGATGTCGGGCGTGAGTGTTTTGTCCAGGTCGATGTCGGCCGCGTGCTGGGTGGAGATCACCACGGTGTCCAGCCGGACGGGAACGTTGTCCTCGTAGGCGATGGTGACCTGGGTCTTGCCGTCGGGACGCAGGTAGGGCAGCACGCCGTTTTTGCGAACCTCGGTCAGCCGCCGCGACAGGCGATGGGCCAGCGCTATGGGTAGCGGCATCAGTTCCGGGGTGTCGTTGATCGCGTAGCCGAACATCAGGCCCTGGTCACCGGCGCCCTGGGCGTCCAGCGGGTCCGCCGCGCCCTCGACGCGCGCCTCGTGGGCGGTGTCGACGCCCTGAGCGATGTCGGGCGATTGCGCCCCGATGCCGATGTTCACCCCGCACGATGCCCCGTCGAAGCCCTTGTCCGACGAGTCGTAGCCGATCTCGAGGATGCGCTTGCGGACCGTGTTGGGGATGTCGGCGAACGCCTCCTTGGCCGTCGTCGTCACCTCGCCCACCACGTGTACCTGCCCGGTGGTCACCAGCGTCTCGACCGCGACACGCGAGCGGGGGTCCTGGGCTATAAGCGCGTCGAGGACCGAGTCGCTGATGGCGTCACAGATCTTGTCGGGGTGCCCCTCGGTCACCGACTCACTGGTAAACAGACGACCCTTTTCGCTCACAATCCCAATCCTTCCGATAATTAGCTTGCCGAATTATATCTTCTGCATGGGGCCTCCCGGCACCCGTCGGGGTGCCATTCAGAAGCAGACCCCGCTACGCGCCGTCCCCGTGCAGAAACGTGACGATCGCATCCACGATACGGCTCGCCATCAGCGTCTTGGAGCCGTGCTGCAGCGCCGACTCGGTGCCGTCGGATGCCAGCAGCCAGCCGTCGTTGCTGTCCACCTCGAATGCCCTGTTGTCGCCGACGGCGTTGACCACCAACAGGTCACACCCCTTGCGCCGCAGCTTTTCCCGGGCATGAAACAGCACGTCGCCGTTGGCGTCGCCGGTCTCGGCGGCGAAGCCCACGATGGCCCGCATGTTGGGCAGCTGCCCGTGCGCTCGCGCCCGCACCGCGCCGGCCAGCACGTCGTCGTTGCGCACCAATTTGACCGGCGGCGGCTCGTCCTGGTCGTCTGGGCCCTTCTTGATCTTGGCGGCGGCCACCTGCGCGGGCCGGAAGTCCGCCACTGCCGCCGCCATCACCAGCACGTCCGCGTCGGGAGCGTGCTTGGACACCGCCTCGCCCAGTTGTTGCGCCGAGCTGACGTGCACCACGTTGACACCGGCGGGATCGATCAGGCCGGCGGTGTGCCCCGCGATCAACGTGACCTCGGCGCCGCGTTGGGCGGCGACCCGCGCCACCGCATAGCCCTGCTTGCCCGAGCTGCGGTTGCCGACGAAACGCACCGGATCGATCGGCTCACGGGTGCCGCCGGCGGTCACCAGGAGCCGCCAGCCGGCGAGGTCGTAGGGCAGCGCGTCGTGGCGGTCCAGGAGCAGGTGGGCGAGGGTGGTGATCTCCTCGGCCTCCGGCAGCCTGCCCGCCCCGCTGTCGGTGCCGGTGAGCCGCCCGGATGCGGGTTCGAGCACCACCGCGCCGCGCCGACGCAGCGTGGCCACGTTCTCGACGGTGGCCGGATGCAACCACATCTCGGTGTGCATGGCCGGCGCGAACAACAGCGGACATCGCGCCGTAAGCAGCGTTGCGGTCAGCAGATCGTCGGCCCGGCCATGCACCGCCCGGGCCAGCAGGTCGGCGGTGGCCGGCGCCACCAGGACCAGGTCGGCCTGCTTGCCGATCTGGACATGGGGCACCTCGGGCACGTCGTCGAAGACGCCGGTGCGCACCGGCTGGCCCGAAAGCGCCTCAAAGGTGGCGGCCCCGACGAAGCGCAGGGCGGATTCGGTGGGGATGACACGGACCTCGTGGCCGGCCTCGGCGAGCTGTCGAACGACGGTGCACGCCTTGTAGGCGGCGATGCCCCCGGAGACGCCGACGACGATCCGCTTGCGGTCCACAGCGCGCCCGGCCCTGCCCTGTTACTCGCCCTCGGTGTGTTCGAGCAGGTCGGCGTGGATCTCGCGCAACGCGATCGACAGTGGCTTCTCCTGCAGCCCGGGCTCGACCAGCGGACCGACGTATTCGAGGATGCCCTCGCCGAGCTGGTTGTAGTAGTCGTTGATCTGGCGGGCCCGCTTGGCCGCGTAGATCACCAGGGCGTACTTGCTGGAGACGCGGTCCAGCAGCTCGTCGATGGGCGGGTTGGTGATGCCCAGCGGGGTGTCGTAGGCGCCCTGTCCGCCTGCCGATGGATCGAACTGGTCCACGGCGGTCAGCGACGCGTCGGACTGGGGGGTACTCACGTAAGTCAATCTCCTGGTGGATTAGAGCCGTCCAAAACGGCTGGAAACTCGGTGCTGGCATCTGGTCTGGCCGGACGGTTCATGCCGGGCCCGGCGCAGTTCCCACCAGCAAGGATACCAATTCGGCGCACGCAGACTCCAATCGACTGTTGACCACCACCTCGTCGAAGTCGTCTTGGGCTGCCATTTCGACGCGGGCGGTGTCGAGGCGGCGCCGTATCACATCGGGCGTCTCGGTGCCGCGGCCGACCAGTCTGGCCTCCAGGTCCTCCCAGCTGGGCGGCGCCAGGAACACGGTGACGGCCTCGGGCATGGCCTTCTTGACCGCCCTCGCCCCCGCCAGGTCGACCTCGATGAGCACCGGAAGTCCGGAAGCGGTGGCGTCCCGCACCGGTTCCGCCAGCGTGCCGGATCGGTGCAGGCCGCCATGGATCTCGGCCCACTCCAGCAGCTCGCCCTCGTCGATCAGTTGCCGGAAACGGGCGGGGGTGACGAAGTGGTAGTCGACGCCGTCGACCTCGCCGGGCCGCGCCGCCCGGGTCGTGGCCGAGACGCTGAAATGCAGGTTGGGAATCCGCTCGCGCAGACACCGCACCACCGTTGACTTGCCGACCGCGGAGGGACCGGACAGCACGACCACACGTCCCTTGCCCGTTGGCCCGGGACGTGCCCCGTGCGCGACGTCCGGTCCCCCGCCGGCGCTCACTGGCGCTCCTGCGTCGGTCCCCCCACAGGCCGTCCGGCCTGCATCGTCGGGCGGGCTAGGAGCCGAACTTTTCCAGCAGGGCCTTGCGCTGCCGGTCACCGAGGCCGCGCAGGCGGCGGGTCGGTGCGATTTCCAGCTCGGTCATGATTTCCTGCGCCTTGACCTTGCCTACCTTCGGCAATGCCTCGAGCAGCGCAGACACCTTCATCTTGCCAAGGACTTCGTTGGTTTCGGCATCCTTGAGCACCTGGGTGAGGTTGGTGCCACCACGCTTGAGCCGGTCCTTGAGTTCTGCTCGTGCTCGACGTGCGGCAGCCGCTTTCTCCAAAGCGGCCGCGCGCTGCTCGTCGGTCAACTGGGGAAGGGCCACGATTCCTCCGTATCTGATCACTTGTCTATGCCGGGTACTTCTGCCAGCGCAGACGACCGTACTCAGGCTTCCTGACGAAATCTAACCCGCCCCCCTGGTTAATGGCGCAAATGACCAGCATGTTCCCGGCGTGTGCGCCCCGCAAGTCGTCCGCGCGGCATCGCCGACACCGGCCCGACGCGGTGCCGTGGCCGCCGCGGCGGCGGCCCCGCCCATGCCGAAAATAGTGCTTCTACCTGCGGTTTCCAGCTCAAGCGTGCCCGCGTGGGTCGGCGGGGGCGGCCGCTGGGGGCGCCGGCAACGGGTAGCCACAAGCGGGGTGCCGGGAGTCACGGATTTTGTCGGGGCGTGTCGCGCGTGTCGCGCCCGGAGCCGATCGGCAGGTCAACGCCCCGGCCCGGCCTGCGCGGAGGGCTTTGCGTGTGCACTGGGGGCGAAGAATCGGTGAAATCCGCGCCCTGGACGCACGGCCAAAGCCCAGAGCTCACACCCTGAGCCGGGGCCTAGAGGGCGGACAGATACGCGACGGCGTCCAGCATGCGTTCGCCCGCCGCGCGCAGGTCCGATATGTCCGGCCCGGCCCGGAGCACCTCGCGCGCCACGGCGGGCAGCAGCTGGCCCGGCGGCGCCCCGCCCAGGCCGCCGAGCTGCTCGGGCCGCCCGCCCTGCACCCCGAGGCCGGGCACCAGCACCGGTCCGCCCAGCTCGCTGAGATCCGGCACCTCAAAGGCCGTCGCGCCCACGACCACGCCTACGTATCCCGGGTATCCCGGCTCGGATCCGGTGGCGGACCGGTTGACCACCGCGGCCTGATCGACGATCAGCTGGGACACGGCGCGGCCGTCGAAGATGGCGCGCTGCACGGTTGCACCCTCCGGGTTGGAGGTTGCCGCGAGCACGAACACCCCCCGGTCGGACGCGGCGGCGGCTTCCAGCAGCGGCCGCAACGAGCCGAACCCCAGGTACGGCGAGGCTGTCACGGCGTCGGCGGCCAACGGCGAATCGCCCGCCCAGGCGGCGGCATAGGCCGCCATCGTCGACCCGATGTCCCCCCGCTTGGCGTCGGCCAGCACCAGCACCCCAACCGAACGCAGCGCGGCGATGGTGCGTTCCAGCACCGCGAACCCGGCGGCGCCATAGGCCTCGAAGAAGGCCACCTGGGGTTTGACGACCGCGAAACCGGAGAACGCCTCCACGCAGACGTCGCAGAACGCCGCCAGCCCATCCGCGGTGGCCGGCAGGTCCCAGGCGCGCAGCAGTTCGGGGTGTGGGTCGATGCCCAGGCACAACGGCCCGCGACTCAGCTTCGCCTCGGCCAGTCGCGCGCCGAACCCGGTCATAGGGCTTCCTCGTCCGTCACGCCGCCCGTACCAATCGCGCTGTGCAGCTCCTGCAGCGACCGCACGCCGATGTCGCCGCGGATCCCCGCTTCGATGCCCTGCACGGCGGCGGATGCGCCCTGCACCGTCGTGACGCACGGGATGTTGACCGAGACCGCCGCCGAGCGGATCTCGTAGCCGTCGATGCGCGGACCGGAGTTCCCGAAGGGCGTGTTGATCACCATGTCGACCTCGCCGGCCTTGATCGCGTCGACCGCCGACACCGCGGGCCGGCCCGGCTGCGGCTCCTCAAAATGCTTGCGAACTTCGTCACAGGGAATTCCGTTGCGGCGCAGCATCTCCGCGGTGCCCTCGGTGGCCAGCACGCGGAAACCCAGGTCGGCAAGGCGCTTAACGGGAAACACCAGAGAGCGCTTGTCCCGGTTGGCGATGGACACGAATACCGTGCCCTCCGCCGGCAACGATCCGTAGGCGGCGGTTTGGCTCTTGGCGAAGGCGCTGCCGAAGTCGCGGTCGATCCCCATCACCTCGCCGGTCGATTTCATCTCCGGGCCAAGCAGTGAATCGATGGCGGCGCCGTCGGCGCGGCGGAAGCGGTGGAACGGCAGCACGGCCTCCTTGACCGCGACCGGGGCGGACTGGGCCGCGTGGGCGCCGTCCCCGGAAGCCGCGAGCATTCCTTCGTCACGAAGCTCGGAAATGCTGGCGCCCAACATGATCCGCGCGCACGCCTTGGCCAGGGGGATCGCCGTGGCCTTGGAGACGAACGGTACCGTGCGGCTGGCGCGCGGGTTGGCCTCCAGGACGTAGAGCACGTCGTCTTTGAGCGCGTACTGCACATTGAGCAGCCCGATCACGCCGATGCCGTGCGCGATGGCCTCCGTGGCGCGGCGCACCTTCTCGATGTCGCTGCGGCCGAGCGTGACCGGCGGCAGCGCGCAGGCGGAGTCGCCGGAGTGGATACCGGCCTCCTCGATGTGCTCCATGATGCCGCCGATGTAGACCTCGGCGCCGTCGCACAGCGCGTCGACGTCGATTTCCACCGCGTCCTCGAGGAAGCGGTCGACGAGCACCGGGTGCTCGGGCGAGAGCGCGGTGGCGCGGGTGATGTAGCCCTTCAGCGTCTCCTCGTCGTAGACGATCTCCATGCCGCGGCCCCCCAGCACATACGACGGCCGCACCAGCACCGGATAACCGATCTCTTCGGCGATCCGGCGGGCCTGGGCGAAAGTCGTTGCGGTGCCGTAGCGCGGGGCCGGCAAGCCGGCGGCGCCCAGCACGTCGCCGAAGGCGCCACGGTCTTCGGCCAGGTCGATGGCTTCCGGCGGTGTGCCCACGATCGGAACGCCGGCGTCGAAGAGCCGTTGCGCCAGCCCCAGCGGGGTCTGGCCGCCGAGTTGCACGATCACGCCGATCACACCGGGACCGCCGATTCCCGACTGCGTTTCGGCGTGGAACACCTCCAGGACGTCCTCGAACGTCAGCGGCTCGAAGTAGAGCCGGTCGGCTGTGTCGTAGTCGGTGGACACGGTCTCCGGGTTGCAGTTGACCATCACGGTCTCAAAACCCGCTTGCGACAACGTCGTTGCCGCGTGCACGCAGCTGTAGTCGAATTCGATGCCCTGGCCGATCCGGTTCGGTCCCGATCCCAGGATCAGCACCTTGGGCCTCTCGGTCTGGGGCGCCACCTCCGTCTCGGTGGCCGGGTCCAGTTCATAGCTGCTGTAGTGGTAGGGCGTCTTGGCCTCGAACTCGGCGGCGCAGGTGTCCACCGTCTTGTACACCGGGTGGATGCCCAATCGCTCGCGCAACGACCGCACCCCGTTCTCGCCGGCCAATTCCGGTCGTAGCGCCGCGATCTGGCGATCGGACAACCCGTTGTGCTTGGCCTGCCGCAGCAGGTCGGCGTCGAGCACCGGGGCGGCGACCAGTTCGCCACGCAGCTTAACCAGCTCGCCGATCTGCGCGACGAACCACGGGTCGACGCCGCAGGCCTGCGCCACCTTTTCGATGGAAGCACCCAGCCGCAGCGCGAGTTCGATGTCGTAGAGCCGGCCCTCGGTCGGGGTCTGCAGCCGGTGCAGCACCTCTTCGACATCGCCCGCCGGGTCTGGCTTGGTCCAGAAGCCGGCGCGGTCGGTCTCCAGGGACCGCATCACCTTGCCGAGCGCCTCGACGAAGTTGCGGCCCAACGACATCGCCTCCCCGACGGACTTCATCGTGGTGGTCAAGGTGGGATCGGCGCCGGGGAATTTCTCGAACGCGAACCGCGGCGCCTTGACCACGACATAGTCCAGCGTGGGCTCGAAGCAGGCGGGCGTTTCCTTGGTGATGTCGTTGAGGATCTCGTCGAGGGTGTAACCGATCGCCAGCTTGGCGGCGATCTTGGCGATCGGGAACCCGGTGGCCTTGGAAGCCAGGGCGCTCGAGCGTGACACCCGCGGGTTCATCTCGACGACGATCAGCCGGCCGTCGCTCGGGTTGACCGCGAACTGGATGTTGCAGCCGCCGGTGTCCACGCCGACCTCGCGCAGGATCGCGATGGCCAGGTCGCGCATCCGCTGGTACTCCCGGTCGGTCAGCGTCATGGCCGGCGCGACGGTGACCGAGTCGCCGGTGTGCACACCCATCGGGTCGACGTTCTCGATAGAGCAGACCACCACCACGTTGTCATGGCCGTCGCGCATCAGCTCGAGTTCGAATTCCTTCCAGCCGTAGATCGATTCCTCGATGAGCACATTGGCGCTGGGCGAGGCGGCCAGCCCGGCGCCGGCCATCCGGTCGACCTGGTCGGCGGAGTGCGCCATTCCGGAGCCCAGCCCGCCCATGGTGAAGCTCGGCCGCACGACCACCGGCAGGCCGACTTCCGCGACCGTCTCGCGGACCTCGTCCATAGTGAAACACACTCGGCTGCGGGCGGATTCACCGCCGACCTTGGCGACGATGTCCTTGAACCGCTGCCGGTCCTCGCCCCGCTGGATGGCATCGAAATCGGCGCCGATGAGCTCAACACCGTAGCGCTCGAGCACGCCGTTCTCGTACAGCGCGACCGCGGTGTTGAGCGCGGTCTGCCCGCCCAGCGTGGCCAGCAGGGCGTCGATCCTGTTGCCCCGCTCGGCCTGCTGGGCGATCACCCGCTCAACGAACGTCGGGGTGATCGGTTCGACGTAGGTGAAGTCGGCGTACTCCGGATCGGTCATGATGGTGGCCGGGTTGGAGTTGACCAGGCTGACCCGCAGTCCCTCGCCGCGCAGCACCCGGCAGGCCTGGGTGCCGGAGTAGTCGAATTCGCACGCCTGCCCGATCACGATCGGCCCCGAGCCGATCACCAGCACGTGGCGCAAGTCAGTGCGACGCGGCACTAGCGTGACCCTCCGTTGTTCCGGGAAGCCATCAGGTCGACGAATTGGTCGAAAAGGTACTCCGCGTCGTGTGGACCGGCGGCGGCCTCGGGATGGTACTGCACCGAAAATGCCTTGCCGTCAACGAGTTTGACGCCTTCCACCACTCCGTCGTTGGCGCAGGTGTGGCTGACGATCGCGCGGCCGAACGGCGTGTCGAAGGACTGGCCCGCCTCGCCCTCCAGCGCGAAGCCGTGGTTCTGCGCGGTCACGGCGACCCGCCCGGTGGCATGGTCGATGACCGGGACGTTGATCCCGCGGTGACCGAAGACCATCTTGTACGTGGACAGGCCCAGCGCCCGACCAAGGATCTGGTTGCCGAAACAGATGCCGAACAACGGGATTCCGGCGCCCAGCACCTCACGGGTGAGCGCGACGACGTGGTCGGCGGTGGCGGGATCGCCGGGGCCGTTGGATAGGAACACCCCGTTCGGCCTGATTTCGGTGATCTGCTCAAACGTCGCCGAGGCCGGCAACACATGGCTGCGGATGCCGCGCCGGGCGAAATTGCGGGGCGTGTTGGTCTTGATCCCCAGGTCCAGCGCGGCCACCGTAAAACGCCGTGTCCCTTCCGGTTCCACCACATAGGCACCTTCGGTGCTGACCTCGCCGGCGAGGTCGGCACCCAGCATCGACCGCTGGGCCCGCACCCGTTCAACCAGCTCGGCCGGGTCGGCAAGCGACGCACCCGAGAACACCCCCGCCTTCATCGAGCCGCGGCTGCGTAGGTGCCGCACCACCGCGCGGGTGTCGATGCCGGCGATCCCGACGATGTGCTGGCGGATCAGCTCGTCCTCGAGCGTGCCGGTGGCGCGCCAGTTGGATGCGCGCGGCGACGGATCCCGCACCGCGTAACCGGCAACCCAGATCTTGTCGCCGCGGCTCTCCGCGTCCTCACCGTTCCAGCCGGTGTTGCCGATCTGCGGCGCGGTGGCCACCACGATCTGCCGGTGGTAACTGGGGTCGGTCAGCGTCTCCTGATAGCCGGACATGCCCGTGGAAAACACGGCCTCCCCGAGTGCCTGCCCGACCTTGCCGAACGGTGTCCCGGTGAAGACACGGCCGTCCTCGAGTACCAGTAGGGCTTTGCTCACGCGACATCCTCTTTCCGGCGACCCGGCCGGTCACCCAGCCAGGCGGCGTATTCGTCGCGGTGGTTAGCGCGGAACCCGGTGTCGATCTCGACCTCCGACGGCAGACGCCACCGGATGGCCAGGACCCCGATGCGGGCCACGACCTTACCCGCGATGCCGCGCTCCATGCGAATGGCCGTGATCGACTCCTGCGGAATCCAAATGGGGTTGGCGCGGATGCGTTCCAACAGGATCCCCTCGGGATAGCGGGTCAGCACCGCCTTGCTGCGGTAACCCAAATCGCCGGCCGTGATCCGGTCGTTCCACGCCGGCGCCATCGTGCAGCCGCAATAGAGGCCGCGGGTGATGGTGGTCGCCGTGCCCACCTGGCCGGGCAGGTCGGGCAGTTCGCCGAGCAGTTCCTGCTGCCGCTCGGCACGACGCCGCCAGCCGCGCATCATCAGCTGGATCACCACCGCGATCACCACCACCAGCACGGCCGCGAAGATCAGCGACCCCACCAGCGTGCCTGAGTTCATGCCGGGCTCTTCCCGTCCCGCGCGGTGAGCTTCCCCCGCAGCAGGGTCGCGGTCACGGTGGCGGGCAAGGTCATCGACTCGTATGGCGTGTTGGCCGACCTGCTGGCCAGGTCCGAACCGGCGACCGTCCAGGTGGCGTCCGGGTCCACCACGGTCAGGTTGGCGGGCTCGCCCACCTCCAGCGGGCGCCCGTGATCGGGCAAGCCCGCGATGCGCGCCGGATTTTCACTCATCACCCTCGCGACGTCGCGCCACGTCAACAGTCCGGGCGCCACCATCGTCTGCACCACCACCGACAGCGCCGTCTGCAAGCCCAGCATGCCGGGCCGCGCCGCCGAGAACTCGACGCATTTCTCGTGCTCGGCGTGCGGGGCATGGTCGGTGGCCACACAGTCGATTACCCCGTCGGCCAGCGCTTGACGCAGCGCGGCCGCGTCGGCGGCCTCGCGCAGCGGCGGGTTGACCCGGTTCACCCCGTCGTAGCTCGCCAGCCTGCTGTCGTCGAGCAGGAGGTGATGCGGGGTGACCTCGGCCGTAATCGAAATTCCCTGTCCCTTGGCCCATTTCAAGATCTCGACGGTGCCCGCGGTGGAGGCGTGGCAGATGTGCACCCGGGCGCCGGCGTCCCGGGCCAGCAGTGCGTCGCGGGCGACGATCGATTCCTCGGCGGCCCGCGGCCACCCCGAGAGTCCCAGCCTGGCCGCGGTCGGCCCCTCGTGGGCGACGGCGCCGGCCGTCAGCCTGGGCTCCTCGGCATGCTGGGCGATCAGCACCCCCAGGCCGGTGGCGTACTCGAGCGCCCGGCGCATCACCTGCGGGTTGTGCACGCAGACGCCGTCGTCGGAGAACATCCGGACCTGCGCGACGCCGGCCGCCATCATGCCCATCTCGGTGAGCTCGGCCCCGGCCAGTCCGACGGTGACGGCGCCGACGGGGTGCACGTCGACCAGGCCGACCTGCTGGCCACGGTGCCAGACGTGGTCGGTGACCACTGGGCTGTCGGCGACCGGATTGGTGTTGGCCATCGCGAACACGGCCGTGTAGCCACCCAAAGCCGCTGCCGCCGAGCCGGTTTCGATATCCTCGGCGTATTCGCGGCCCGGCTCGCGCAGGTGCGTGTGTAGGTCGACCAGTCCGGGTAGCAGCACGTGATCGGTGGCGTCAATGACGTCCGCCGTATCGGGCATCGCGAGGCCCGGTCCGATGTCGGCGATCTGCGCGTCGTCGACCAGTACGTCGACGCGCTCCCCCTCGCCGTACAATCGGACCCCGCGCAGCAGCACGCTCATGCCGCACCCTGGCTTCCGGCCGATTCGGTGCCGACCAGCACGTGGAAAAGCACCGCCATCCGCACATGCACACCGTTGGAAACCTGTTGCAGCACAGCCGATTGCGATGAGTCCGCCACGGAAGACGAAATCTCCATGCCGCGGACCATCGGCCCCGGGTGCAACACCACCGCGTGGCCCGGCAGCATCACCTGGCGCCGCTCGGAAAGCCCGTACCGAACCGAATACTCGCGCACCGACGGGAAGAAGCCGCCGTTCATCCGCTCGGCCTGTACCCGCAGCATCAGCACCGCGTCGGCGGCGGGCAGCTCGGCGTCGAAGTCATACGATACGGTGACCGGCCAGCCTTCGACGCCGACCGGCAGCAACGTCGGCGGTGCAACCAGCACCACCTCGGCGCCCAGCGTGTCCAGCAGCATCACGTTTGAGCGGGCGACCCGGCTGTGCAGGATGTCGCCGACGATCACGATGCGGCGGCCTTCGATGCCGCCGAGCCGCTGGCGGATGGTCAGGGCGTCCAGCAGCGCCTGCGTCGGGTGCTCATGCGTGCCGTCCCCGGCGTTGATCACCGACGGGCCATCGTCTTTGGTGGCGGTCCACTCCGCGAGCAGGTGCGCGGCGCCCGACGCCGGGTGCCGGATGATCAGCGCGTCGGCACCGGCCGCGCGCAGCGTCAGTGCGGTGTCGCGCAGTGACTCGCCCTTGCCCACCGAAGATCCGGCCGCGCTGACGTTGATCACGTCGGCGCTCATCCACTTGCCGGCCACCTCGAACGACACCCGGGTGCGCGTGGAGTTCTCGTAGAACATCGTGACGACGGTGCGGCCGCGCAGAGTCGGCAGCTTCTTGATCTCGCGGCCCACCAGCGCCTGCGCGAACCGGTCGGCGTCGTCGAGGATGGCGGTGGCGTCGTCGCGGCTCAGGTCGCCGGCGGCCAGAAGATGGCGGGTCATCGCGAGATCACCACACCGTCGCGACCGTCGTGCTCGCTCAGTTGCACGTGCACGCTCTCGCTGCGCGAGGTCGGCACGTTCTTGCCGACGTAGTCGGCGCGCAGCGGCAGTTCGCGGTGGCCCCGGTCGACCAGCACCGCCAACTGCACCGCCCGCGGTCGGCCCACGTCGCGCAGCGCGTCCAGGGCGGAGCGCACCGAACGCCCGGAGTACAGCACGTCGTCGACGAGGATCACCAGCGCGTCGTCGATGCCGCCGGCCGGGATCGAGGTGGCCTCCAGCGGCCGCGGCGGCTTTTGCATCAGATCGTCGCGGTACAGGGTGATGTCGAGCGCACCGTGGGCGACCTCGACGCCGCTGTATTCGCCGATATTGGTGGCCAGGCGCTTGGCGAGGATCACGCCGCGGGTCGGGATTCCCAGCAGCACCACCCGTGGCGCATCGGCACCGTCCAGCGCGGTCTTCTCGATGATCTGATGCGCGATGCGGGAAATGGTGCGACCGACGTCGGCCGCCGACATCAATTCGCGGCCGGCCCCGGGGTCATCCGCGGCGCCCATGCGTAACTTGACCTCCTTCTCCGCCTCACCGGACGGATCGTTAAAGGATGTCGACTGCCCGGCAGCCTAGCACTTCCGTTCTCCGGCGACGCAGCGCGGTCAACGTGTCGGTGCCCTTGGATATCATCGCAAGTATGTTCGATCGGAGTGGGTTGGTGGCGGTGGATCCGCGCGCCGACGAGGCCGCGCTGATCGCGCGGATCGCCGAGCTGGAGCGGGTGAAGTCGGTCGCCGCCGCAGGTCAGGCGCGCGCGGCCGCAGCGTTGGATGCGTTGCGCCGCTCGAATGAGACCGATGCCGGTGTGCCGGCGGCCCAGCGTGGCCGCGGGGTTGCCGCTGAGATCGCGCTGGCGCGACGGGATTCTCCGGCCCGGGGTGGGCGGCATCTGGGATTCGCGAAGGCGTTGGTATACGAGATGCCGCACACGCTCGCCGCGCTGGAGGCCGGTCGGCTGTCCGAGTGGCGGGCCACGCTGATCGTGCGGGAATCGGCGTGCTTGGACGTCGAAGATCGCCGCGCGCTGGACGCCGAGCTGTGCGCGGACGGGTCGAAATTGGACGGGGTGGGTGATGCGCGGATCGCCGCGGCGGCCCGGGCGATCGCCTACCGGCTCAACGCGCAGGCGGTGGTGGATCGCGCCGCCAAGGCCGAATCCGAGCGCACGGTGACGATTCGGCCGGCCCCCGACACCATGACCTGGGTAACGGCCTTACTTCCCGTGGCCCAGGGTGTGTCGGTGTATGCGGCGCTCAAGCGGGCCGCGGACACCACATTCGATGACCGCACACGTGGGCAGGTGATGGCCGACACGTTGGTCGAGCGCGTCACCGGACGGCCCGCCGAGGTGGCCCAGCCGGTCGCGGTCAACCTGGTCATCTCCGACGAGACGCTGCTGGGTGGCGACGACACCGCGGCGGTCCTCGACGGGTATGGCCCGATCCCGGCGACCGTGGCCCGCAACCTGGTGAGCGACGCGGTCGCCGATATCCGGTCGCGGGCCACGCTGCGCCGGCTGTATCGCCATCCGCGCTCGGGGGCCTTGGTGGCCATGGAGTCTCGTACACGCCGCTTCCCGAAGGGGCTGGCGGCCTTCATCGGGTTGCGGGATCAGCGCTGTCGCACGCCCTACTGTGATGCCCCCATCCGCCACCGCGACCACGCCGAACCGCGTCATCGGGGCGGACCGACCACCGCGGCAAACGGGCTCGGCATGTGTGAGTGCTGCAACTATGCCAAGGAGGCAGCGGGCTGGCGAGTCACCGCTTCCATAGACGAAAATGGTTCGCACTCAGCGGAATTCATCACACCAACCGGGGCGCATTACCACTCCACCGCGCCACCGATGCCCGGGCCGCTGGAGATATTCGTCAGTGAGGTGCAGGCCCGGATCGGTATCGCACTCGCGAGACTTCATGCCGCATAGGCTGGCGAGAATGACAGGACCTCAGCCCTGGCCCGAGGCGCCCTGCCCTGTGTGCCTAGTGCCCTGCCCACACCTGCACGCCCCCTAGGGGGCGGGGTGCCCGGGGTACCCCCTCATGGTGGAAGCGTAAGACACCGCAATCAGGTTCGTGGCACGGATTACTGACCGGAGTGCTGCTGATGTCGTCGGGCCGGTCCACGCACTAAACCTATATGGCATTGGCCGCACTGTCGGAGCCGCCGAGCCTCAGTGCGCGGTCGCCTCTAGGTGCAAAGATATTGCCCGTTGAGCACACAATTCGCCGGTGGCGAGTAGGTACCGCTCAGCACGCCTCTGAAGCCACCTGTGGCTGAACCACCGGGTGCGATCGTGCGATCCCAATTCGCGGGGGTGATAACAACGTGCGTGCCGGATTGGGTAAAAGAGCTATTCCACGTGTGCGAGACGGATTCTCCCACCGGCAAGTCGAAGTCAAGCCTCCAATCGCTGAGCGGCGCCATGCTCGCGTTGGTGACGGTGAAGTGGGCGATGAAACCGGTCTGCCACGTATGTTCCACCGACAACGTCGCCGCGGCCGCCGCCGCATGAGCTACGGGGGTGATGGCGAATCCGGGGATGGCAACTATCGATGCCGACACGGCTACGTGAAGCGCTGTGCGCCAGCGCTTCACGTGATTGTTCAGTTCGGCCATAGCAGCCAACACTAGAGCCAAACAGGCGATATCGGCCCACGCATCGCGGGTAAGCTGCAGTACCTTTGCTCAACCGAAACCGTCATGAAATTTTGGCCTTGATACACCGATACCCACTCTTGGTCCGTGCGGTTATGCAGCGCGCGGAGGAGACCCTAGGTGCGGCGTGGAGGCCCCGGCCGCGCATCGCGCGACGAGGCCGGGCGCCACCCTGCTCATCATCTGCTTCTCCGACACCCAACCGGCGGACGAGGAGTGGCCGTGGCCGACGGTGTCCGAGCAGACGCTGCGCGACGTCCTGGGCGGCGCGAGCTGGGATATCGAGTCGCTGGAGCCCGCCACGTGCGCCGCGAACTGGAAGGCAACGAGATCGAAATGGCGTTCTGGTTCGTCCGCGCGCAGCGGCGCACATTAACCTGAACCGGGTGAATCGCTCGACCCTCAGCGTCAATCAGGCCTCCATCCGCGAAGTGTGCGACGCCGGCCTACTCGCCGGTGCGGTGACGGTGGTCTGGCAGCGCGGAGAACTGCTGCAGGTCAACGAGATCGGCTACCGGGACATCGACGCGGGCCTGCCGATGACGGAGGACACCCTATTTCGCATCGCGTCGATGACCAAGCCCGTCACGGTCGCGGCGGTGATGAGCCTGGTCGACGAGGGCAAGCTGGCGCTGAAAGACCCGATCGTGCGCTGGGCGCCGGAGCTGGCCGACGTGCGGGTGCTGGATGACCCGCACGGTCCGCTGGACCGAACGCATCCGGTAAACCGGGCCATCCTGATCGAGGATCTGCTCACCCACACCAGCGGGCTGGCCTACGCATTCTCGGTGTCCGGGCCGATCTCGAAGGCGTACATGCGGCTGCCGTTCAATCAGGGGCCGGACGCCTGGCTTACCGAGCTGGCCAAGCTGCCCCTCGTGCATCAGCCCGGCGACCGGGTCACCTACAGCCACTCCATAGATCTGTTGGGCGTCATTGCCTCGCGCGTCGACGACAAGCCGTTCTACCAGGTTCTCGACGAACGGGTCCTTGGTCCGGCGGGCATGCCCGACACCGGCTTCTTCGTCTCCGCCGAAACGCGGCGGCGCGCCGCGACCATGTATTCGCTCGACGACACTGAGCGGTTGCGGCACGGCGTGATGGGGCCGCCGCACATCAAGCCGCCCTCGTTCTGCAATGCCGGGGGCGGGTTGTGGTCGACCGCCGACGACTACCTGCGGTTCGTGCGGATGCTGCTCGCCGACGGCACGGTCGACGGCGTGCGGGTGTTGTCCCCCGAGTCGGCCCGCTTGATGCGGACCGACCGGCTCACCGACGAGCACAAGCGGCACAACTTCCTCGGGGCGCCGTACTGGGTCGGCCGCGGGTTCGGGTTGAACCTGTCGGTGGTGACCGATCCGGCGAAGTCCGCCCCGCTGTTCGGCCCGGGCGGGCTGGGCACGTTCAGCTGGCCCGGCGCCTACGGGACGTGGTGGCAGGCCGACCCGTCCGCGGACCTGATCCTGCTGTATCTGATTCAGAACCTGCCCGACCTGACCGTGGACACCGCCACGGCCGTAGCGGGCAACACGTCGCTGGCGAAACTCCGAACGGCACAACCGAAGTTCGTCCGCCGCACCTACCGCGCGCTCGGCCTCTAGCAGCATGGTCGATTACCCACCAGACCGCATCACCGGACCGCGAGTTCTGTTGCGCCCACCCGTGCTCGACGACGCGGGCGCGCTATTCCAAAGGGTCGCACGCGATCCCGAGGTCACCAAGTATCTGCTGTGGGCGCCGCATCGCGACGTGGCGGCAACACGACGGGTGATCGCCGAGAAGATGAATGTCAGCGACGACGAGCGGACCTGGGCGATCGAGCTGAAGCACAGCGGCGAGGTCATCGGGCTGACGAGTTGCCGGCGCCCGGTGCCGCACTCGGTCGAAATCGGTTACTGCCTTGGCCGGCGGTGGTGGGGCAAGGGTTTCATGTCCGAGGTGCTCGGCGTGGTGCTGGACGCGCTGGAGGCCGATCGACAGGTGTATCGGGTGTGGGCAACCTGCAGCCCCGACAACGAGCGCTCGGCACGATTGCTGGCGAGCGCCGGTTTCGTGGTGGAAGGACGACTCGCCCGCCACGCCGTCTACCCCACCATGGGCCCCGAGCCGCAAGACAGCCTGCTCTACGCGAAGGTGCTGCGGTGACTGCGGCTTTCGCGTGTGCGTCCAGGGCGGAAAATCGCGAAAATTCGCGCCCTGAGCGCACATTCGAAGCCATCTATGCACGCGCGTTTCGCGACCGCCGAAGCACTGGCCATTACGGGGCAGTAGTTTGTTCGAGATGGGAGTCCGGGACACCGAAGCGCACCGCAGGGAACATACGAGCCGGCCGACCTGGCTCACCCGAAACCTGCTGGTGCTGTCGCTGGTGTCGCTGCTGCAAGATGCGGCGAGCGAATTGCTGTACCCGCTGCTGCCGATCTACCTGACGACCGTCCTCGGCGCACCACCGTCGGTCGTCGGGGCGGTGGAGGGAGCCGCGGAGGGCGCCGCGTCCCTCACCAAGATCGCGTCGGGCCCGTTGGGCGACCGGTTTGCCCGCCGCCCCCTGATCGCCACCGGCTATGGGATGGCGGCCCTGGGCAAGCTGATCGTGGCCGCCGCCGGCGGATGGCCCGCGGTGCTGGTCGGGCGAGTCGTCGACCGGTTGGGGAAGGGGCTCCGGGGTGCGCCACGCGACGCGTTGCTCGTCGACGGCGTAAAGCAGGCCGAGCGTGGTCGCGTGTTCGGGTTTCACCGCACGATGGACACGCTAGGCGCGGTTATCGGGCCGCTGCTCGGGCTGGCCGGATACGAGCTGTTTCATCACCAGATCCGTCCCGTGCTCTACCTTGCTTTGATCCCCGCCGTGCTCAGCACGTTGCTGATCGCCTGGGTCCGGGAACGACCGAGGGACGCGCCGCGGCCGGCCCGGTCGTCGATGCTCGCCGAGACCCGGCGGCTGCCCCGCCGATACTGGGGGGTGGTCTCGTTCCTGGTCGCCTTCAGCGTCGCCAACTTTCCCGACGCGCTGCTTTTGTTGCGGCTCAAGCAGATCGGCTTCTCGGTGGTCGGCGTCATCTTGGCCTACGTCGGCTACAACCTGGTGTACGCCCTGGCGAGCTTCCCGGCGGGAGTGCTTGCCGACCGTTTCGGGCGGCCGGCGGTGTACGGCGTGGGGCTGGCCTTCTTCGCGGTCGGCTACCTCGGTCTGGGCATCACCACGAACACAGCGACGGCATGGGCGCTGATCGTCGTGTACGGGCTTTTCACCGCCTGCTATGACGGCGTCGGGAAGGCATGGATCTCAACGATTGTCGGTGACCGGCTACAGTCCAGCGCCCAGGGCGTCTTCCAGGGCCTGAGCGGGTTCGCGATGCTCGCCGCGGGCCTGTGGGCCGGCTTCCTGTGGGGCGCCGACGGGCGGCTGCCGCTGCTGATCTCGGGCGCGGTCGGCGCGGTGTTCGCCGCCGTGCTGCTCGCCGCGGCGGCCGGTAGGACCCGGAGGCCAGGCCGCGCCCATCCGGGTTGATCCGGGCAGCGCATGCACCCATGGTGGCAGCGCAAAAGCGGCGTAACTTATTGAACGTTAAGGTAATTGCTAACTGGCATTCAGCATTCGAACATCGGCGCGATTTGGTGGGCGCAGTGAAATACATTGAACGCCTTGATCTCTGGATCGCGGCGTGAGTCCCGGGCCATATTCGGGCGCCACCGGCGACTCCCCGCAATTCACAGCTGGAATATAGTTGGCTCTCAGGTCCGACCGGAACGCTTGTAGGCGTGGACGGCGACGAGAGGGGGAGGTCGATACCTGATGACTGACGTTGCGAAACAGGCCTTGACCAAGGTGCCGGCGGTCACCCTGGGCTTTTGGGTCATCAAGATCTTGGCGACCACATTGGGTGAGACCGGCGGCGACACCGTCACGATGACGCTGAATTGGGGCTACGTCGCCGGGGTCGTGCTCTTCGGCGTCACGCTGGTGGCACTGGTTGCCGCGCAGATCTTCGCCAAGCGTTTCCACGCGTGGCTGTACTGGGCGACGATCGTGGCCTCGACGACGTTCGGCACAACGCTGGCCGATTTCGCCGACCGGCAGCTGGGGATCGGCTATACGGGCGGATCGCTCCTGCTTCTAGCCTGCCTCTTGGCTACCTTGGGACTTTGGCGCTGGTCGCAGGGAACGGTATCGGTGAGCACCGTCTCGACGCCGAAAGTAGAGGCGTTCTACTGGGCGACCATCACCTTCTCGCAGACGCTGGGCACCGCGCTAGGCGACTGGCTCGCCGACACTCGCGGATTCGGTTACGAACGCGGTGCGCTGCTGTTCATAGCCGGTCTCGCCGTGGTCGTAGCCCTGTATTACTGGACCGGCGTGTCGCGCGTCGTCTTGTTTTGGGTCGCCTTCATCCTGACGAGGCCCCTGGGCGCAACGGTGGGGGACTTCATCGACAAGCCGGTCGCAAACGGCGGGCTGGCTCTGAGCCGCCCGCTGGCCTCGGCGGCCATCGCAGCGATTATGCTGGCGTTGATCATCGTCCTGCCGCAACGCGCGGGAGGCCACCCCGGCAGTCCGAAAACGGAAGCGGCAGAAGCCGGCTGAAGGCCGAAGAGGCCAATTCACGCGTCTTCGGTGACCGCCCGCGCGTTGCGGTTGCCGTTGAGGGCCCCATTCAGGGACGACGCATCCGACGGGATCTCGAAGGCCGGGAACGCGGAGCCGAGCGCGGCCGTGGCCGCGTTCCGTTGGGCCTCTATTCGGGCCAGCGCGGCCTCGGTGAAAACCGACAACCCGAGGTCGGGGTTGTAGCCGTGGATTTCCTTGACGTCGAGCTGGGCGAGGAAATACACGATGTCCTTGGAGACCACCTGACCCGGGACCAGTACCGGGAAGCCGGGCGGGTAGGGCACCACGAAGGTGGTGGACACCAGTGTCTTGCCCTCGGCCAGCCGTCGCCCGGCGCTGCCGATCAGCACATGCTCGCGGTCCGACTCCTCATATCCGGCGTAGAAGGCCGACCGCATGTCGCCGAACATGCAGGCGTCGACCGGGCGGAAGGCCATGTCGAACTCGCTGAAATCGGGTAGGTGCGGCAGGTCCTCGGTGATTTCCTCGACGCGGCGCCGTTGCAGGGCGAGGTCGTCCTTGCCGAAAGCGCTCTGACTGCGCTCGAAGTCGGTTGCGATCCGCCGCAGCACATCGAGCAGGTAGTGCACGCTCGACCAGGTGACCCCGATGGTGAAGATCAGCAACACGCTGTTGATCGAGGTCTTGTTGATCTGGATGCCGAACCGGTCCATCAGGATCTTCTCGCGGAAGTCATACCCGTTCATTCCGGTCTTGCCGATGAATAAGGTCGCCCGCGTCGGATCCAGTACGAACTGGTCGGAGCGCCAGGCCTCGTTCCACTCGGCCAGGGCGCCCTGCCTGATCGAAGCGGTCGAGCTGACCGCGGAGGCCCGAAACTCCCTCGGCACGAGGTCTGACTCGTCGAGGATGCGGAACCACTTGCTGATCAGCCGGTCCTTGCGGACACGGTGCCGGAACACCAGCGCCATGTTGTAGACGTTGCGGACCAACTCGAAGCCTTCGATGTCCACCTGCCGGCGCGCGAGGTCCAGCGACGCGAGGAGCTGCTGGTTCGGTGACGTAGACGTGTGGGTCAGGAACGCCTCCGCGAACTCGTCCCGGGTCAGCGCATTGAAGTCCTGGTCGCGGACGTGGATCATCGACGCCTGCCGAAACGCCGACAGCGACTTGTGCGTGGAGTGCGTCGCATACACCCGCACTCGCGCGCGGCCGGGGTCGGGCAGCAGCCGGCGATCAACCCACTCCGACCGGTCGACACCCTCCATCGACGCGGCCCAATCCCGATACTCCGCAGCGTATTCCGGGGACGCCAGCATCTGCTCGAGGCGCTCGGCGGACACCATCGCGGTCCGCTGCCGGGCCCACGGCACCGCGGTCGCGAACGCATACCACGCCTCGTCCCACAGAAAGCAGATGTCCGGCTTGATCGCCAGCACCTCCTCCATCACGCGGCGCGGGTTGTAGACGACGCCGTCGAAGGTGCAGTTGGTGAGCAGCAGCATGCGCACCCGCTGCAACTGCCCGGCGGCCTCGAGGTCCAGGAGCGCCTTCTTGATCGTGTGCAGCGACACCGCGCCGTAGATCGCGTACTCGGGCAGCGGATAGGCGTCCAGGTACAGCGGGTAGGCCCCGGCGAGCACCAGGCCGTAGTGGTGTGACTTGTGGCAGTTGCGGTCGATGAGGACGATGTCGCCCGGACGCGTCAGGGCCTGCACCACAATTTTGTTCGCGGTTGACGTTCCGTTGGTGCTGAAATACGTGTGGTTGGCGTTCCAGGTCACGGCCGCCTTGTCCATCGCCGTCTTGATGTTGCCGTGCGGGTCCAGCAGCGAGTCCAGCCCCCCGGAGGTGGTCGACGTCTCGGCCATGAAGATGTTGCGGCCGTAGAACTCGCCCATGTCCTGCAGGGACTTGGAGTTGAAGATGCTGGCGCCCCGCGCGACGGGGAGCGCATGGAATTGGCCGACCGGAGCCGCCGCGTAGGCACACAGGGCGTCGAAAAACGGTGTGGCGAAACGGTTTTTCAAACCCGCGAGCACGGTGCTGTTCAGGTCCGTGACGTCGTTGAGCCGGTAGAACGTGCGATCGTAGACGTCGGCTTCGTCCTGGGTGTCCGCGGCGATCGACTCGTCGGTGAGTAGGTATAGATCGATGTGTGGCCGCAGCTCCCTGATCCATTGGGCGCATTCGACCCAGTCCTGGGCATCTTTCGTCACCACGTCGTCGCCGGCCGCACCCAGCAGCGTGTTCATCAACGGCACCCGGTCGTGGGACCGCAGCGGCAGATCGTGGCGGATGATCGCCGCCTGGATCTCACCGTTGAGCGCGACCGCGGTGATGGCGTCCTCGATGCTCGTCACCACCAGCAGCTCGTACTGCACGTCGTCGGACGGGTTGCGCAGCGCCTGCAGGCACTCGGCCAGGCAGTCGGGAGCCGTCGAGGGGGCGTCGTCGGCCAGCAGCACCGTGTAGAACTGCTGCCGTTTGGCCTGGGCGACCAGCTCCTGCTCGGCCAGCGGCGCGGACGTGTCGAACAGCCCCGCCCGGTCGCCGTATTCACTCAGCAGGCGCACGGCCAGCGACACCTCCTCGGCGAGCCGCACCGTCGACAGCGCCTCGAGGTGTTCGTGGAAGGTCGCAAGATGGTGCGCGCCCGGGTACAGCCAGTACCGCTCGTAGGCGGCGAGGCGATCCATCAGCCGCCTTACCCGGCTCACGTCGTGGTCAATGCCGAGGCCGGCGCGGTCGACCTCGGAAAGGTGACGGCATGCGTCGTCGAGCAGGTTCCACGTGTCCAGGCGCGTGTACGACGGGTTGGCGACTGCCGCCAGCGCGGACACGCGCAGCCGTCGCGGGTGGGAGCCGTCTCGATTCATATCGCTATTGTGTCCCGCCCCGGGCAGCACGGGAAACTTTTCACCGAGGGCGGGTCAGCGATCCGGATCCTCTTCGCCATCGATGACTTGCCGATCGGCACGGGTGCCGTCCATCCAGCGGAGCACCGGAAGGTCCCAGCGGCGCGCCGGCAGGTCGGTGACATCGCTGAGCGAGCGCACCACGGCCTGCGTCAGGCCCATGATGGCGGCCATCACCGGCAGCAGCGGCTGCAGCGGCTTAGCGGCCGAGCGGACGGTACTGATGCGGCGGGCCACGATCAGGCGTTCGATCGAGTGATACAGCCACGCACCAACGCCCAGCGCGTAAATCGCGAGCGCCGAGGCGACGACGGTCAGCCCGTAGGCGGCGCATATGACGGCGCCCATCACCACCGTCGCGGCCATGAAAGCGGCGATGGCGGCGCGCAATTCCAACCGGGTCACGACTGCACTCCCGGGTCTTCCGGCGCCCCGGGGACCCCGGAACGGACCGCTCGAGCCGCCGCCCGGACCTGCGGTGTCACCAGCATGACCTGGCCCAGCACGCCGTTGACGAAGCCCGGCGAGTCGTCGGTGGACAGCTGCTTGGCCAGCTCCACGGCCTCGTCGACGGCGACCGGTTCGGGCACGTCGTCGGCGTAGAGCAGCTCCCAGACCGCGACCCGCAGAATGGCCCGATCCACCGCGGGCAGCCGGTCCAGCGTCCAGCCCTGCAGATGCGAGCTGATCAGGTCGTCGATGTGCGCCAGGTGCTCACTGACCCCTCGAGCCGCGGCGGCCGTATACGGGTGCGGCGGCGCCACATCCGGCTTGGCATCGGAGAGCGCGGTGCGAAGGTCGACGACCTCCGCCGGGCTCAGATCCCGGGCTTCGGCCTCGAACAACATGTCGACGGCGCGCTTGCGGGCGTGATGACGTCCCTTGGCGGGTCTTGCGGGTTTTCCGTCAGGCATGGTCAGGCGTTGACGCGTCCCAGGTAGCTGCCGTCGCGCGAGTCCACCTTCAGCTTGTCCCCGGTGTTGATGAACAGCGGCACCTGGATCTGCGCACCGGTCTCCAGAGTGGCCGGCTTGGTGCCGGCGCTGGACCGGTCGCCCTGCAGACCCGGCTCGGTGTGGGTGACCTCCAGTTCGACGGTCACCGGCAGTTCGAGATACAGCGGCGCGCCGTCGTGAAACGCCACCTGCACCGGCAAGCCCTCAAGCAGAAACCGCGCGGCGTCGCCGACCAGGGAATCGGGCAGGTGGTGCTGCTCGTAGTCCTCGCTGTCCATGAACACGAAGTCCGAGCCGTCGCGGTACAGGTAGGTGGTGTCGCGCCGGTCGACGGTGGCGGTGTCGACCTTCACGCCGGCGTTGTACGTCTTGTCGACCACCTTGCCGGACAGCACGTTCTTCAGCTTGGTGCGCACGAAGGCCGGCCCCTTGCCGGGTTTGACGTGCTGAAACTCGACGATCTGCCAAAGCTGGCCGTCGATCGCCAGCACCAGTCCGTTCTTGAAGTCGGCAGTCGTTGCCACGGTCGGTGTTTCTCCTAGAGGATGGCCAGTTACTCGGTGAACTGGCGTTTTATGGGATTAGCCGGCTGGGTGGTGCCACACAACGGGCACCCCGTAGAGATTACCCGCGCCCAGGAGCGGGGGCGGCGCCGCCGCCGCTCAGTGTGGCAGCGAAAAATCCCGCTTTGCTTGCTAACTCAGGATGGCCAGTTCCTTGGGGAACCGGGTCAGCAGTTCGGGGGTCTCCCCGGCGATGTGTGACATCCCGTCGGCCACTACCAGCGTGTCCTCGATGCGGACACCACCGCGGCCGGGTAAGTAGACGCCGGGCTCCACGGTCACGACGGAGCCCGCAAGCAGTGTGCCGGCGGACGTGGCGCCGATTCCCGGCGCTTCGTGGATCTGCAGGCCCACGCCGTGCCCCAGGCCGTGGCCGAAATGTTCCCCGTAGCCGGCGTCGACGATCAGCTGGCGCGCGGCGGCGTCCACGTCGCGCAGGCCGGCGCCCGGCTTCAACGCCTCCCGGCCGGCGCGCTGCGCTTCGGCGACCAGCTGATAGATCTCGAGCTGCCAGGCCGCGGCTTTACCGGCCTTGCCGAGTACGAACGTGCGGGTCATGTCGGAGTGGTAGCCGGCGACCAGCGCGCCGAAGTCGATCTTGACGAAATCGCCCTCCGCCAGCACCGCGTTGGTCGGGCGGTGGTGCGGGATCGCCGAGTTCGGCCCGGCGGCGACGATGGTGTCGAACGAGATCGCATCCGCGCCATGGTCGAGCATCAGGCCCTCCAGCTCGCGGCTCACCTCGCGTTCGGTCCGGCCGGGCCGCAGGCCGCCCCGCGCCACCAGATCGGCCAACGCGGCGTCGGCCGCCTCGCAGGCCAGGCGCAGCAGCGCCAACTCGCCGGCGTCTTTCACCTCGCGCAGCGCCTCGACGGTTCCGGCGGCCCGCACCAGCTCGGTGGACCCCTCTCGCCCGTCGACCTCGCCGGTCAACGCGTCGAAGCCGTCGACGGTCACCACATTGCTTTCGAAGCCCAACTTGCCCACACCGGCCTCGGTCGCCCGGCCCACCAGGTAGCGCGCGACGGCCCGCTCGATGGCGACCTCGAGCCCGGGCGCCTGCTCCGCGGCCTGGGTGCGGTAGCGGCCGTCGGTGGCCAGCACGGGGCCGCGATCATCGGCGAACACCAGCAACGCGCCGTTCGACCCGGAAAAACCCGACAGATAGCGCACGTTGACCAGGTCCGTGACCAGCATCGCGTCCAGCCCGACGGCACCGATTTGCGCTTTCAGATTGTCTCGACGCTGGGAATGTGTCACGCCCCTTGACGGTACTCGCTAGGCTTCCCCCCATGAGAAGTTGGATGCTGCGCGGATTGGTGTTCGCCGCGGCGATGGTGGTCCTCCGTTTGGTTCAGGGAACGTTGATCAACGCGTGGCAGGCGCAGGCCGCGCTGATCAGCGTGGTGCTGCTGGTGTTGTTCGTGATCGCCGTCACCTTGTGGGGGTTGCTCGACGGCCGGGCCGACGCCACGGCGCAGGCGGATCCGGATCGCCGCCAGGACCTGGCGATGACCTGGCTACTGGCCGGCCTGTTGGCGGGGGTAGTCAGTGGCGCGGTCTCCTGGGTCATCTCGCTGTTCTACACGGGGCTGTACGCCGGGGGCTTGCTCAACGAGTTGACGACGTTCGCGGCCTTCACCGCGCTCCTCGTTTTCGTGCCCGGGATCGTCGGTGTGGCCGTCGGCCGCTGGCTGGTGGACCGCAATCCCCCGCCCGGCCGGCCGGGCGCTCCGGAGCCGGAACGGTCCGATGCCGACGTCTTCTCGGCCGTCCGCGCCGACGACACGCCGACCGGCGAACTGCCCACGCAGGCCGGGGCCCGCCCCGAGGCACCGACCGCGTCGGTGGCCACGGTCGAGCGTGAAGCACCCACGGAAGTCATCCCGACGGGCCAACGCGATGCCACTACCGAATCGATCCCCAGGGCCGACGACGATGCAAAAACCGAGGTGATCCGCACGGACCCGAGGCACGCCAGGCCGCGCTCGGAGCCGGAGCAGGGCTAGCCGTTATCCTTGCCCGGCCTCGGCCAGGTACCGCAGGGCAAGCAGGTAGCCCTGGATTCCCAGCCCGACGATCACTCCGGTCGCGACCGGGCTGATGTAGGAGTGCCGCCGAAACTCTTCGCGCGCATGCACATTGGAGATGTGCACCTCGATGAGAGGCGCGCTCAGCTCGGCGCAGGCGTCGCGCAGCGCCACCGATGTGTGCGTGAGGCCGCCGGCGTTGAGGATCACCGGCTGGCGCGCGTCGGCGGCCAGATGAATCCAGTCCAGCAGTTCGGCTTCGTTATCGCTTTGCCGCACAACCGCCTTGAGCCCGAGGGCGGCGGCTTCGCGCTCGACCAGCGCGGCCAGCTGCTCGTGCGTCGTGTCCCCGTAGACGTCGGGTTCGCGGCGGCCCAGGCGACCCAGGTTCGGGCCGTTGATCACGTTCACCGTCACGGTCATGAGGCCTCGGCTCCCGGGAAAATCCCTGCATAAGCAGCCGCAAGCAGCGACGGGTCGGGTCCCGTTAACCGACCGGGCTTGGCCAGTCCGTCGAGAACCACGAAGCGAAGCACGCCGGCCCGGGTCTTCTTGTCCCCGGCCATGTATTCCAGCAGCTGCGGCAACGCGTCGGCGTCGTAGCTGACCGGCAGGCCAAGCGAAGTCAGGATGGTGCGGTGCCGCCCGGCGGTGGCGTCGTCCAGCCGGCCTGCGAGCCTGGCCAGCTCCGCGGCGAACACCAGACCCACGGACACTGCGGCGCCGTGCCGCCACCGGTAGCGCTCCCTGCGCTCGATCGCATGCCCCAAAGTGTGGCCGTAATTGAGGATTTCGCGCAGCTCCGACTCCTTCTCGTCGGCGGCGACAACCTCGGCCTTGACGGCGATCGCGCGCCGGACCAGTTCCGGCAGCACGTCGCCCGCCGGGTCCAGCGCGGCCTGCGGGTCGGCCTCGATGAGGTCCAGGATCACCGGGTCGGCGATGAACCCCGCCTTGACCACTTCGGCCATCCCGGACACGATCTCGTTGCGCGGCAGGGTTTCCAGCGTCGCCAGGTCGACGAGGACGGCGAGCGGCTGGTGAAACGCACCGACCAGGTTCTTGCCCGCCTCGGTGTTGATACCGGTCTTGCCGCCGACGGCCGCGTCGACCATGCCGAGCAGCGTGGTGGGCACATGCACGATCGAGACGCCGCGGAGCCAGGTGGCCGCCGCGAAACCGGCGACGTCGGTGGCCGCGCCGCCGCCGAGGCTGACCAAGGCATCTTTGCGGCCGATCCCGATGCGGCCCAACACTTCCCAGATGAATCCCACGACGGGCAGTTCCTTGCCGGCCTCGGCGTCCGGGATTTCGATGCGGTGTGCGTCAATGCCCTTGTCGGCCAAGTGGCTTCGGATCGTTTCGGCGGTCTGGGCCAGCACCGGCTGGTGCAGGATGGCGACCCGGTGCCGGCCGGAAAGCAGCTCTTCGAGCTCGTTTCGCAGGCCGTCAACAAGGCCTCTGCCGATCACCACCGGGTACGGCGGGTCGACGGCCACCTCAACGGTGACCGGTCCGGTGCTGTCGCTCATTGCCCGGCCGCCGGGATGTTCTGGGGGGCTTGCAGGCGCGACAGGATCTGGCGGACCACCGCTCCGGGATTGCGGCGGTTGGTGTCGACCCGGATGGTCGCCACGCGCCGGTACAGGGGAGCCCGTTTCGCCATCAGGGCGCGGTATTTCTCGGCGCGATCCGGTCCGGCCAGCAGCGGCCGCACGGTGTTGCCACCGGTGCGCCGCACCCCTTCCCTGGCGCTGATCTCCAGATAGATGACGGTGTGGCCGGCGAGCGCCTCGCATACCCCTGGGCTGGTGACGGCGCCGCCGCCGAGCGACACCACGCCGTCGTGGTCGGCCAATGCCGCCCGCACCACCTCTTCCTCGATGCGGCGGAACTCCTGCTCCCCGTCGCTGGCGAAGATGTCCGCGATCCTGCGGCCCGTCCGCTCCTCGATAGCCACATCGGTATCGAGCAGGCCGACCCCGAGGGCCTTCGCCAGCCGCCGCCCGATGGTGGTTTTGCCGGAGCCGGGCAATCCCACGAGTACTGCCTTGGGCGCCATCACCCTGACGCCCGGACGGCCGGCGATTCCCGGTCGGCGACCGCGCGCCGGTACGCCTCGATGTTGCGGCGGGTCTCGGTCAGCGAATCGCCACCGAACTTCTCCAGCGCCGC
>Ga0306924_10000594_pt1 | contig 30645 bp, 24 predicted proteins | sample sta12Can44000111_FD_203756 | JGI IMG/M metagenome (GOLD analysis project Ga0306924, IMG submission 203756) | Lab enrichment of tropical soil microbial communities from Luquillo Experimental Forest, Puerto Rico - statanox.12C.anox.44.000.111 (v2)... | ecosystem: Environmental > Terrestrial >... | reverse complement strand
AATTCGGTGAAGTCGGAATCATCGACAAATCGCGCAATCGCCTGGCGCATATCGACCGGGCGCTTGTGATCCATCGGCATGATGCCGAGCAGTTCTTCGGCGTCGTAACGCGGCGGCTTGAAGGAAGCCTGACGCGGCGCCACCTGGTCCCATGCCCGGTCCCATTCCAGGCTTGCCATGATTTCGCGGGCGATCCTGAGCGCATCGCGATCGTCCTCGGCGAGGTAGTCGCCGAGGCCGGAAATCGTCGTGTGCATCTCGGCGCCACCGAGTTCTTCTTCGGTCGCGATCTCGCCAGTTGCGGCCTTGAGCAGCGGGGGTCCTGCGAGGAAGGCGCGGGTCCGGCCACGCACCATCACGATGTAGTCGGACAGGCCGGTCTGATAGGCACCGCCCGCGGTCGATGAGCCATGCGTCACGGTGACGACGGGCAGGCCTGCCGCCGACAGGCGCGCCAGATTGCGAAAGATGTTGCCGCCGCGCACGAAGTCCTCGACGCGGTAACGCAGCAGGTTGGCGCCGGCGCTTTCGACCAACTGCACGTAAGGCAGCTTGTTTTCCAGCGCCAATTCCTGCACGCGCAGGGTCTTGTCCAACCCGAAAGGTTGCAGCGCGCCGGCGTCGATGCCGGCATCGTTGGCGCTGACCATGCAACGGATGCCCGAGACGAAGCCGATGCCGGCGATCACGCCGCCACCGGGTACGCTCTTGTCGGGGTCTGGCACATCGAACATGTAACCCGCCAGCGTCGACAGCTCGATGAAGGGACTACCGGGGTCGAGCACCAGCGCGACCCGCTCGCGTGGCAACAGCTGTCCGCGCTTGTGAAAGCGGTCTTTCGCCGCTGCTGAAGCGACACGCGTACGCTCCTCGAGCGCGCGCATGCGTGCAATCAGTGCCCGCATGCCTTCGCGATTGGCCTTGAAGGCATCGCCGGTGGGGGAGATCGTGTTTTCGATAACAGCCATGAAGATGCCTAGTCTTGCTGCGTCACTAAACCCTCATGGTGAGGAGGCGCGCGAGCGTCGTCTCCGGACGATGCTTTGCATCGCCGGGAGAACCATGAGGCGCGGGCAAACCTCCCGGGCCACATCCTTCGAGACGCGGGCTAAAGCCCGCTCCTCAGGATGAGGCCATAAAACCATGTTATGACGCAGTAGGGTCAACGTTTGGTCCCGAAAATCTTCCGTGCCTCGGCGGGGCCTGCGATCTCTCGCCCGGCGCGGCGCGCGCAGGAGGCCAACGCCTCGACCAACTGCCCGTTGGAGGTCACCTTGGTGCCGTCGCCGAGATAAAACGTGTCTTCCAGCCCACTGCGCAAATGCCCGCCGAGATCGGCGCAACGCTGGTGCAGCGGCCAGATTTCGGCGCGCCCGATCGCGGTGACCTGCCAATGCGCATCCGGCAATTTCAGCTTCAGGAGAATCGGAAGCAATTCCGGATCGGCCGGCATGCCCGAAGCGACACCCATCACGAAGTTGTATTCGAGCGGCCCCGAATACATCCCGGTCTGCCGATACATGCCGACGCAACGCACGATCCCGACGTCGAAGCATTCAAACTCGGGAATGGTGTCGACCTCCTTCATGACGTCGAGATAATCCTTCACCTTCTCGACCGAGTTGTCGAACATCATCGGCGGCCAGGCCCAGCTGTTGTCCGCCTTCACCTTCAGGTAGTTCAGCGAACCGGCGTTGCAGGCGGCAATTTCCGGCCTGGTCTGGCGGATGCATGAAAGCGCGCCGGCATAATCGGGTCCGGATACGCCGGAGGTGTGGTTGATGATGACGCCGGGACATGCCTCGCGGATCGCCTGCTGGATCTCCTTGCTGACGCCGACCTCCCAGGACGGCAGGTGGCCCATGCCGGGAGCCTGCTGGCGCAGATGGATATGCATGATGCTGGCGCCCGCGTTGAAGGCGGCCCTGGCCTCGCGCGCCATTTCCTCCGGCGTCACCGGAACGTGATGCTGCTTCGGATCGGTCAGCACGCCATTCAGCGCGCAGGTGATGACAGCCTTGTCGCTCATGAAAATGGCCTTCGGCGCGTTGTGAAACTGCGGCGATGATGCGAGCCGTCTTAACCGGCTTCTTGCGTCCACCCGCTATCCGAGAACTCCGGCCGGCCAGCGTGGTAGATCACGAGATCACGCGAGCCGGAAAAGATCGCGCGCGGCTTCAGGCCGTAAAATCTGCGGATCGAGTGGCTGAAATGCGTTGAATCGGGGTAGCCGATATCCTGCGCCAGATGCGCGAGGTTGACGTCCTGGTTGGCGAAATGCAGCAGGTGACGCGCGCGCTTCCAGGCCCTGAACGCCCGAAACGAGATGCCGGTCTCCTGCTTGAACAAATGCAGGAAACGTGACGCGGACAACCCCGCTTCGGCTGCACAACTGGCCGCGGTGACCGGCTCGCCCGAGAACCTGCCGATGGTTGCGATGGCTCTCACCACGCGCGGATCGAGCATGTGAGGCGGCAGCGACTCGCCGAAGCACATCAGATCGAACACGCGGCTTGTGATGTCGTCGCGGCACTGCCGGTTGCGCAGCTCCGCATGGGCTGCGCGAATACGTCGAGCGAAGGCTCCGTTCTCCGGTCCCGACAAGCGTTTTGAAAGCTCCTCGAACGTACCCGGACGGACGCTTTCCGGCTCTATAGTTACACAGATCACGGAGCGATGGTCGCTGGTCACCGTGTGGCGTACGTTCGGCGCCACCGTCAGCAGCTCGCCATGGACTTCGCACGCTTGCGCAGTGGACAGCCAAAGCCCGCCTTCGATGGCCACATAGACATGAAACGCGCCCGCGCAGCGCTCTCGGGGACGGCCAAGCAGGCCGGCGTAAAACACCCGCTCCGGCGTGATCAGCATCAAATGGCCGGTTCGACTTGCCCTGTCGTCCATGGCGTCCTCCTCGCAGCGGCCGTTTGCGACCGCTGCGAAATCCCCTCCTGGGGGATGCCCCCGCTTCAATCTGGTTGCGCGGGACCATAGCGCAAATTTCCGATCGCCTGCCATGAATTCCCCGCGGATGCGCTAATGTCCCGGTTCTGACATTCGTATCACTCAGCGGCTGGCTCATTTACGAATGTCAGAACCAAAGGGACACTAGCAAGTATCGGATTCTAGTGTGGTTTTGGATTTGACATTCGATTTGGGAAGTCGCGGCAATACTGAATCGAATGTCAAATCCACCACACTAGCCAAAATCAGGCGCGTACCCGTGCCGCCACGTTCTGTTCAACGCCTGCGCGGCGCTCCGCCGCAACGGCTCGCCGATATCCCTCGCGCTCCTGCAGACGCGCCCAATAGGCCGCAACGTTCGGTCCGAAATCCTTGGCAAGGCCGATCGACTCGGCCAGCCGCAGCGCAAAACCGATGACGATGTCGGCCGCCGTAAAGCGACCGGCGCAGAGCGTCTCCCCCTTGCCGGCTGCAGCCTCGACCGCCCGCAGCCGGCCCAGGAACCATTTTGCATAGTCGGTTGCGACCTGCGGGTTGCGGCGCTCCTCCGGCTCGAGCTGGCTGTAGCGAAGCACCAGCGTCTGCGGAAAGGTCAGTGTCGCGTCGCTGAAATACATCCAGTTGAGGAACGCGCCGTAAGCGGGATCGGCGGCATCGACCATCAGCGGCGTCGGCCCGTATTTGATGCCGAGATAGTGGCAGATGCCGGAGGACTCCGTCATCCTGGCCTCGCCATCGATCATCAGCGGAATGGTGCCGAGCGGATTAAGCGCAAGATACTCCTTGGCGAAGACCCGCGGCGGGAACGGCAGCATCTTGAGCTCATAGGGGAGCCCCATCTCTTCCAGCATCCAGAGCGGACGAAAGGAGCGTGCGCCGTCGCAATGATAAAGGGTGATCATCGGTGTTTTCCTGTTCTTGATTTATAGGGGGCGGTGCCTACCATCTTTCATAACCCCATCTGGCGGCTGGCAAGATCCTTCATGATTTCCTCGGTGCCGCCGCCGATCGCATTGACCTTGACCTCGCGGTAGATGCGCTCGACCTTGACGCCGCGCATGAAGCCGGCGCCGCCAAAAATCTGCACGGCCTCTGACGCGCAGAACGCCATGGTCTGCGTGGCCTGGTTCTTCATCATGCAGATTTCGGCGACCGGGCTCTCGCCCTGCTCGAGCCGCCACGCCAGCATTTCCAGCATGGCCTGGGAAGCAGCCACGCGCTGGGCCATATCGACCAGCTTGTGGCGGATCACCTGGTGCTGGGCGATCGGCTTGCCGAACGTCTTGCGCTCTTTGGCATAGGCGATCGCTTCGTCAAGACAAACGCGCGCATAGGCCGTGCAGCTTGCCGCCATGCCCATGCGCTCGCTGTTGAAGTTTTGCATGATGAGCCTGAAGCCTTGGCCTTCCTCGCCGATAAGGTTCTCGAGCGGAACGCGGCAATCGTCGAAATGCAGCGTGGCCGTATCGGAGGCCCACCAGCCCATCTTCTTCAGCTTGGTGCGGGAAAGCCCCGCCGTGTCGCCTTCGATCAGGAGCAGGCTGACGCCGGCAGCCCCCTCGCCGCCCGTGCGCACGGCGACCGTCAGATAGTCGGCGCGCACGCCCGAGGTGATGAACGTCTTTTCTCCATTGACGACGTAGTGATCGCCCTCGCGGCGCGCTCTGGTCCGCAGGCTTGCGACGTCGGAGCCGCCGCTCGGCTCGGTGATCGCTAGCGCCGAAATCTTCCGGCCCGACAGCACCTCCGGCAACACCCTCGCCTTGATCTCGGGACGCGCGGCGCGCGCAATCGGCGGCGAACCGATGGTATGGCTCATCAAGCTTGCATTGACCCCGCCGGCTCCGGCCCGCGCCAGCTCCTGCGACACCACGATCTTCATGAACTGATCGGCGGGAACGCCGCCATATTCTTCCGGAAAGCCGAGCCCGAGCAGGCCGATCTCGGCAGCCTTCGCATAGAGCGTGCGCGGGAACTCGCCGGCCTCGTCCCATTGATGGGCATAAGGCTCGATCTCGCGCTCGACAAAGCGGCGGACCACGTCGCGATAGGCCTCATGCTCTGCGCTGTAGAACGGGCTTTTCATCGACCTGTTGTCCTTATGGTTCATCAAGATGGCGATAAGCTATGGGCTCAACTTGCGTCCAGTGGCTGTGGCGGAGTCTCAAGCCGCGGAGTTCGCCTGCGCTGATCATATATAGCAACTCGCCGCAAGACAGTCTTTCCGCACTGCCCAACTTGAGGCATGGTACGGGCTACGACCGCCGACCATGGAGGAAGCCTTGGCCGTTCGCTACTATGACTGGATCGCGCATTACGGCCTGCGGACACCGGACAAGACCGCGGTCATCGATCTTGCAAGCGAACGCCGCTTTACTTACGCGGAATTCGACGCGCGGGTTTCGCGGCTTGCCGGGCATTTGCGGGATCGTCTTGGCGTTGCGCGGGGCGACCGCGTCACCGTGCTGGCCTTGAACACCACCGATACGCTGGAGGTGCAGTTTGCCTGCGGGCGGCTCGGCGCGGTGTTCGTGCCGCTGAACACGCGTCTCACCGTACCGGAGCTGCAGTTCATCGTCGGCGACGCCGCGCCAAAAGTCATGGTTCATGACACCGACCTTGCGGAAACGGCGCTGGCGGTCACGAAACTGTGCAACGTCCCCTCCACGCTGCTGCTGGGTCGCGGCGGCTCCTACGAGATTGCAATCACCGGGGCAACGCCGCTCGACAAGTTCGAGGAGGTCACGCTCGATGACATCTCGACCATCATGTACACCTCGGGCACGACCGGCCAGCCCAAGGGCGCGATCATCACCCACGGCATGACGTTCTGGAACTGCGTCAATCTCGGCGGGCCGGCCCTAATAACCCCCTCCTCGGTGCTGCTGACGGTGCTGCCGTTGTTTCATACCGGCGGACTCAATTGCTACACCAACCCGGTTTTGCATGCCGGCGGCACCGTGCTGATCATGCGCAGTTTCGATCCCGGACAGGCGCTGCGACTGATCAGCGAGCCTGCGCGAGCGATCAACGTTTTTTTCGGGGTACCCGCCAACTATCAGTTCATGGCGCAGCATCCCGCCTTCGAGAAAAGCGACTTCAGCCGCCTCATCGTAGGCGGCGTCGGCGGCGCCGCGATGCCGCTGCCGCTTCTGAAGGTATGGGAAGCGCGAGGTGTCGCCCTGCAGCAGGGCTACGGCATGACCGAAACATCGCCTGCGGTGCTGGTGCTCGGCCGCGAGGATGCCGCACGCAAGGCCGGCTCCGCGGGAAAACCCGTGCTGCATACGCAGGTCCGGATTGTCCGTCCCGACGGCAGTGATGCCGCCGTCGGCGAGCTCGGCGAGCTCTGGGTCAAGGGGCCAAACGTCACGCCCGGCTACTGGAATCGGCCGGACGCCAACACATCCTCCTTCACCGATGGCTGGCTGCACACGGGCGATGCCACCCGCATCGACGAGGAGGGGTTTTACTTCATCGTCGACCGCTGGAAGGACATGTACATCTCCGGCGGCGAGAACGTCTACCCGGCCGAGGTCGAGAACGTCCTGCACCAGATCGAGGCGATCGCGGAAGCCGCGGTGATCGGCATTGCCGATGCGCAATGGGGCGAGGTCGGCATGGCCATCGTCGCCGTAAAACCGGGCCGCACCGTCACCGAGGCCGAGATTGCCGCGCATTGCGCAAAAAATCTCGCACGCTTCAAATGCCCGCGCGTGATCCGCTTCGTCGACGCGCTGCCGCGCAACGCCACCGGCAAGATCCACAAGCCGACCCTGCGCAAGGATTTTTTCATAGCCTCGGCCACCGACGTGGCTCGCGCCTCCTGAGTGCCTCTTTATTTGATGCTATAGTGGCAAGAGCCGAGCGCAGGTGAGGGTTTCGTAAATGACGGATTCCCAGGTCCACTACCTACCGCTGACGCCTGGATTTTTCGGGCTCCTGGTTTTGGTGTTCGCCGGGCTGATCATCCTGATCCAGCTCCGCATCCTGCGCTATGCGTATATGAAGCTCGGCATCGGGCCGGGTGCCGCGATGCTGCTCCTGTTCGGCTCGTTGATCGGCAGCTATTTCAACATCCCCATCACCGTCTTGCCCGGGCACGATGTCAGGTCGGGCGAGGTCGTCGACTTTTACGGCATGCGCTATGTCGTGCCGCTGGTGACCTCGTGGCCGGGAACCGTGCTTGCGGTCAATGTCGGTGGCGCCGTGATCCCGACACTGATGTCGACATATCTGGTGTTGCGCTATCGGCTCTGGCTCCGCGCTGCGATTGCCGTTGTCGTCATCGCCGGCGTGATCCATACCATGGCAACTCCGGTGGAGGGCGTCGGCATCGCCGTGCCCGTTTTCGCGCCGGTCGTCACCACGGCGATCCTGGCTTTCATTCTCTCCCGCGAATATGCCGCGCCGCTCGCCTATATCGGCGGCTCGATGGGCACGCTGATCGGCGCCGACCTGCTCAATCTCGACAAGATCGGTGACCTGGGGGCGCCCGTGGCCTCGATCGGCGGCGCGGGAACCTTTGACGGCATCTTCCTGACCGGCATTCTCGCGGTCCTGCTGGCGGGCATTGCCGCGCCGTCGCGCCCGCGCGAGGTCTGGTAGGCTTTACCGGCTCTGCCGGTGCGAGTTGCCACCCTTCCCGACTGCCCGTAATAAGGACGGCGAGCTGCGAACACGGCGATCCCCGCAATCACCGCAGCACGGAATAACAAGAACGGGTCAGGGAAAGCCATGGAAGCCCAGGTCAGCGCCGCGTCAGCTTCGTCTCACAAATGGTCGCCCCCATCAGATGCAAGCCAGTTGGTCAAGAGCATCCATGCGATGCTGCATCCGCGCAACATCGCCCTGGTCGGCGCCACCGACAAGCCGGGCAACTACGCCGAGCGCATCTGGAACAACCTGATCAAGTACAAATACGAGGGCGGCCTCTATCCCATCAACGCCAGGCGAGAAACGATCTGGGGCGTCACCTGCTACAGGGATTTCGCGAGTTTGCCCGAAAAGCCCGATCACGTGCTGGTGCTGGTGCCGGCGCGCTTTGCCGTGCAGGTGATCCGCGACGCCGCTGCCGCCGGTGCGCGTTCGGCAACCATCGTCACGTCAGGCTTTGCCGAACTGCAGGACGAGGAGAGCCAGCGGCTCGCCGAGGAACTGCAAGCCGTGGTTCGCGAGACAGGAATGGCCGTTACGGGTCCGAACTGCCTCGGCAATCTGAGCGCCGGCGAAAAGCTGTTCACCAATATCGACGAGCGGATCGTCACCATGGAAGCCGGCACTGTCGCGATCGCCGGGCAATCCGGTGCGATCGTGATGGCGATCCGCCAGGCGCTGGAAGATCGCGGCGTAGGCGTCGGCTACATGGTCACGACCGGCAACGAGGCCAGGCTCGAGACCGCCGACCTGATGAACTATTTCGCGGCCGATCCCTCGATCCGCGTGATCGTGGTCTATCTCGAGGGCGTGCGGAATACCAAGGCGTTCCGCGATGCCTGCAAGGCCGCGCGCGCCGCCGGCAAGCCGGTGATTGCACTGAAGCTCGGCGCCTCCGAGGGTGGCCGCGCGGCGGCGATGGCCCACACCGGCGCGTTGGCGGGTTCGATCGAGACCTTCGATGCGATCTCCGCCCGCGAAGGCGTGATCAGGGCCGGCGGCCTCGACGAATTGATCGAAATAACCGAATGCTTTGTCCACGCCGATCCGCCCAAGGGCAACCGGCTCGCCGCCGTGACGCTGTCGGGCGGCAAGCGTGGGCTCCTGATCGACGCGTTCTATTCCGCCGGGCTGAACTTTGCGCCCCTCTCGAGGGACGCCAGCGACAAGCTGGCAAAAATGCTTGGTCCCGGCTCGATCGTCGGCAATCCGCTCGATGCCGGTTTTGCCGCCGTGGTCGATCCTTCCGTCTATATGCAATCGATCAAGATCATGATCGACGATCACGACACCGATATCGTCATCATCGACGCGGAGTTGCCCAAGGCGCCGCACGAGCTGCGCGAGCGCAACCTGCGTATCGTCGATGAGATGGCCGGCCGTGCCCACAAGCCGGTCGTCTATATCAGCGCGATGTCGATCGGCTTCACCGAGTTCACCAAGACCTTGCGTAAGTCCCTGCCGAACATTGCCGTCATGCAAGGCATGGACCGCGCGGTCACCGCGATCAAATCGCTGATCGACTACGCTGGCCTGCCCAAGGAGGTTCCCGACATCGTCTCCAGTTCATCGCGCTCCGCCCGCGCCGCGCTCGAGAAGGCGCTGAAGGACGCGACCGGCGCGGCGCTTGACGAGGTCGTATCCAAGAAGCTGCTGAAAGCCTACGGCATCCCGATCTCCGAGGAAGCCATCGCGCAGAGCGCCGCGGGCGCCGTGGCAATCGCAAAACGCGTAGGCTTTCCCGTGGTCGCCAAGGTTGTCAGCCCCGACATCCTGCACAAATCCGATATCGGCGGCGTGGTGCTGAACCTCAACAGCGCCGCCGAGGTCAGGAAGGCCTTCAACGACATCACCGCGCGGGTGAAGAAACTGAAGGGCAAACCGAGGCTCGAGGGCATCCTGATCGCACAGCAGGTCAAGGCCGATCTCGAGCTCGTGGTCGGCGCCTCGCTCGATGCCGAAATGGGACCCGTCGTGCTGTTCGGCACCGGTGGCATCGATATCGAGCTGATGAAGGATGTTGCGCTCGCCGGCGCGCCGCTCGATGTGACGGAGGCCAGGCAACTGATCGGCCGCACCAAGGCAGGCGTCAAGATCAGGGGTTATCGCGGCAAGCCAGCGCTGCATGAAGCTTCCGCCGTCAAGGCGCTGGTCGGCCTCTCCAACCTGATCGCGGACGCGGGTTCCCGCATTGCCTCGATCGATGTCAACCCGTTCCTGATCAATGCCAGGACTGGGGTTGCGGTCGATGCGTTGATTGTGCTCAACAACGAGGCTGCAAGGCAGGCCGCAAGTCACTGAGTTGAGGTTCCCCGATCGAAAGCCATTGAGCTTCCGCCGGCGCTGACAATCGAGCCGGCAAACGGACCGCGAGCGCGGCCGATATCTTGGGATCGTGATGCGAGCGACCAACCTCGTGATCGGAACGACCACGCTTGCGGTGATTGCCGCTGGCTTCGTCGGTGTGCTCGCCGTACAGAAAATGCGCGGCATGCACAACCAAAGTCCGCTGCGCATCGTCTTCAACGGTTCCGCGAGCGGCCTGCGCAGGGGCGGCACCGTGACCTTTGACGGCGTCCCGGCCGGGCAGATCGTCTCGATCAAGCTGGAAAATCCGCGCAGGATCGTCGCGCTGGTCAGGTTGGACAACAGCGCGCCGATCCGCAAAGACACCATGGTTGGAATCGAGTTTCAGGGACTGACGGGCGTGGCCGATCTCGCGCTGGTGGGCGGCGCGCCGGCCGCTCCGGCGGTACCGCTGGACAATGACGGCATCCCGGTCTTGACCGCCGACTGGAGCGAGCAGCAGTCGATGACCGATACGCTGCACAATGTCGATCGCGTCATCATCGAAAACCGCGACACGATCAAGGACGCGATGCTCTCCTTCGACGACTACACGGCATCGCTCAAGAGCAAGGGCGATGCGATCGACCGCATCGTCGGGAAGGCCGACGATGCGGTTGCGGGGTTTGACAGCGCCGTCGAGAAGATCAACGGACTGCTTCCGGGTTTTGCCGACGGCAAGACGGCGGACCTGTTCGAGAAGCTAAGGTCGCTCCGTGAGCTCGCCGACACCTACAAGCAAAAATCGGTCACCTTCATGGAGGAGGGGCGGCGCATGCTCGCCGACGTCAGCGAGGCCGCCAACGGCATGACCCGTAAATTGAACCCGGTCGCCGCGCCCGCACAACCGGTACAGCCCGCGCGTCGACCGCAACCGCAGAAGCGGCATTAGCGCGGTCCATCTTCCCGCCGGTTCATCGAACTCGATGTCGTCCCTTCGAAAGCAGGGACGACTTCACGCCTAACCGTACACGAACGCCTTGTCGTCGAGATCGATCGCCGGAATCTGGTCCTTCTCGGCCCAGTAATCCTGACTGTGCTGCCATTCCGCCTTGTCGCCGCGCTTGGGCAGCAGGTGCATATTGCGCATCATGTAACCTGGATTGAAGTTATCGGGATCGATCCAGGACAGCAGCGGCATGTTGTGGTCTTCTCCCCGCAGCGCCACCTCGACCCGCTTTACGCCTTTCTCCTTCATGTGCTTGAGCAGGCGACAGACGAAATCCGCCACGAGGTCCGTGCGCAGCGTCCAGCTCGCGCGGAAATAGCCGAACACCCAGGCCATGTTGGGCACGCCGGTAAACATCATGCCGCGATAGGTGACGGTATCCGAAAAGTCGAGCGGCTTGCCGTCGACCTTGAAGGCGATATCGCCGAGCACGCATAGATTAAATCCGGTCGCGGTGACGATGATATCGGCTTCGAGCATCTTTCCCGATTTCAGCAGAATGCCGCCCTTGGTGAACCGCTCGATCTCGTCGGTGACGACCGAGGCCTTGCCGCTCTTGATGCCCAGAAACAGATCGGCATCGGGCACGAAGGCGATGCGCTGCCGCCAGGGCCGATAGTTCGGCGTGAAATGCGTTGCCACGTCATAATCGGGGCCGAGCACCGCGGTGATCTGGCTGATCAGCTCCTTCTTGACCTGCTCCGGTTCGCTCAGGCAACGGCGCGTGAAGGCGTCCTGCTCGAACAGGATCTTGCGGCGCACGATCTCGTGGATCCACTCCTCCTGGACCTGAAGCTGCCGAAGTTGCTCGGCGAGCTCGATCGCGTTGCGCCCGACGCGGAAGAAGGTCGGCGAGCGTTGCAGCATGGTGACATGCGCGCATTCATTCGCGATATTCGGAATCAATGTCGCTGCCGTCGCCCCAGAACCGATCACGACCACCTTCTTGTCCCTAAGTTCGAGATCATCCGGCCAGCGCTGCGGATGAACGATCCGGCCCTTGAAATCCTTCATGCCGGGCCATTCCGGCGTATAGCCTTCCGAATGACGGTAGTAGCCCTGGCACATCCAGAGGAAATTGGCCGTGATCGCGACACTCTCGCCGCCGTCGATCTTTTCCGCCTCGATGGTCCAGAGATTGGTGTCGCGCGACCAGCTCGCGGTCTTGACCCTGTGCTTGTAGCGGATGTGCTTGGCGAGATCGTTTTCCACGATCACTTCGCGCATGTAGCTGAGAATTTCCTCGGCAGTCGCGATCGGCGGACCAACCCACGGCTTGAAGCTGTAGCCGAAGGTATGGAGATCGCTGTCGGAGCGGATGCCGGGGTAGCGATGCGTGATCCAGGTGCCGCCAAAGCTGTCCTGATCTTCGAGAATGACGAAGCTGGTACCGGGCAGCTGCTTGGTCAGGTGATAGGCGCTACCGACGCCGGAGATACCGGCGCCGACGATCAAGACGTCGAAATGCTCGGTAGCTTGGGAAGCGGTTGCGGAGATGGAGCGTGCGGCGGATACGTTCATTGGCGTTCAAGGGGTTCAAGGAATCTGTAGGAAAGGCTGACCTTAATCGCCCCGCACGGTCAACCCATCTTCGCGCAGGGCTAGCGTGCCTTTGACGCGTTTTCTTCACGCGAACCGCTATACACTTCGCTCGAAAACGCTCTCGTGATCCAAATCAACATTCAAACAGTGTTTTAATATCTAGTGGAGCGGATTTGACGTTCGCCACCCACCTGCCGCGATTGCCATGCGAACGTCAAATCCAAAGCTCCACTAGCATCAATAAGTTGCTAGTGGTCTGTGATTCTAACATTCGCAAAAGCGGCTCTCCGGATGGGTAGCGAATGTTAGAATCGGACCACTAGAGCGAAAACCCCCACTGCCGGGCGGTACGCAGAATCCAGTCGCGATAGAGCGTCAGCGGCGTCACGCCGGTGAGACCGCCGCAGCCAGAACCGTTGTTCGGCCCGGTCGACCAGCTGATCACACCCACGATCACCGGCCCTGCCGGCTGTTTTTCGAATACCGGCCCGCCGGAATCCCCGGTGCAGGCCGAAAGCCCGTCACTCGCTCCTTCCGTTGCCGGATCGACCAGACGGATCTGCAGCGTACCGGGCCGCCCCGTTGCAAGCAGGTGTGCTGCGCGCGTGACGCCCGCGCTCTTGCCGTCGCCGCGCACGGTCACGCCGACGCCCGCGATGGTGAATTCTGCGCCGGGAGCGATCGGAAGCTGCGGCGTGCCGGTCGCCGACGGCGTTTTTCCAGTTGCCGGAATTTGCAGCCGCAAAAGCGCCACATCGGCGGTGGCCCGATGGGCGAGCATTGCCTGCATCTGGAAGTCGGGATGGATGGCGACCACTTTGACGTCCTGCAACTGTGGCTTTTGGTCGGCGTCATAATGCACGATCTTGTATTCGGCGCCGCCCTGCACGCAATGCGCCGCCGTCAAAACCAGTTCCGGCGCGATCAGGCTGCCGCTGCAGAAATTGCCGCGCGAGCCGACAATGGTGACGACGGAACGTCCGATGCCGTCAGTCATCGGCGGCGCGCCGCCGACGATGGCCTGAGCGGAGGTGGAAACCAGCAGCGCTGCGGCAGCCGTGGCGAGCGGGACTCTCATCAGCGCAGGAATAACGGCAATGAGGCCAGTCGCCAAGCAGCAACACTGGCATCGACGGGTAGCCCGTGTTAGCCGGGTCCTTGAAATGGCTTAACCCCGAGGGATTTATGGTCGAGGCAGTGATTTGGGATTTCGGCGGTGTGTTGACCACCTCGCCGTTCGAGGCGTTCGCCCGGTTCGAGCGCGAGCGGGGTCTACCCGCCGACATCATTCGCCGCACCAACACCGCCAATCACCTGGACAATGCCTGGGCGAAATTCGAGCGCGCCGAGGTCGATATCGAGACCTTCGACCGGCTGTTTGCGGAGGAATCGCTTGCGCTCGGCGCCGAGGTGCGCGGCAGGGACGTCCTGCCGCTGTTGTCGGGCGATCTGCGCCCCGAAATGGTGGAAGCGCTCAAGCGCGTGAAACAGAGCTGCAAGACCGGCTGCATCACCAACAACCTTCCCGCCAATGCGATCGGCAGCACAAGCGGCCGCTCGCTTTACATCGCCGAGGTGATGGTACTGTTCGATCATGTCATCGAATCCGCCAAGATCGGCCTGCGCAAGCCCGATCCACGCATCTACCGGATGATGGTCGAGGCACTTGCCGTCGATCCCAACAAATGCGTCTATCTCGACGATCTCGGCGTCAATTTGAAGCCGGCGCGCGAGATGGGCATGACCACGATCAAGGTTTCAAATGCCGCGCAGGCAATCGCCGAGCTCGAAGCCGCGACGGAATTGAGGTTGCGTTGACATCGAGAGGCGCGACCCCGCTACGCTTGCTGTGCAAGCTCTGCGGGGGTTTGTGATGGAAAGCATCTTGATTGCCTTGAACGCCCCCACCCCGACCGGCTGACGCCGGTCGACCCTCCCCGCTGCTCGCTCACGCTCGCGGGGGAGGGATGAAGCGGACCGCAGTGCTCGCCGCATCTTGTCCCTCCCCCACGAAGTGCGGGGAGGGAAGGCGAGCGGAAGCGAGCCAGGGTGGGGGATGGCGCGTTTGGAGAGTGCAGTCAGCCAGATCGAATTTGCCCGACGGGCAAAATACGCATGCACGTCATGCGCGAATTGCCCGTCGCGCCAATCTGCCGCAAGCGAAGCTATTGCCGGCTGCCCCAAATCAGTGGCATTTCGCCGCCGTCCCGTGCCCGTCCAAAGGGGCGCTTCGCGATCGTCACGAGTGTTGGGCGCGGGATGCGATGGACGTGTTGGTGTCGCCGGACGAGCGATGCCGATGCGGACGGCGAAGGCGTGTGGTTCTGGCGCCCCTTGGCTGGCGCTAAACCTGCTGGTTCGCGATGCCGGCCCTGACGGGCCCGACACGCTGTGATCTTCGGGCGACGGTGACTAAAAGGTCATGGACACCGGGAAGAGCACGAAGGAAACCGTTAAAACCATTGCGCGGGGAATGCCGGGATGCTCCGGTTGAACCTGTGGCGACTACGCTCGTGTGGTTCTCTCATTTCCACGCGAGGCTATGGGTGCGGCTGGCGCCCGGCATTCCCTGCTCCCTCTATTCTCTTCGAGGGACATTGTCTTCGCAAAACTCGGACGCGCCGCGTCGCGAGGATGCGCAGGCGTGCGTGAATCCCGATGGGAAATGAAGGTCTCCTCGTGCCCCGGACGCAGCGCAGCACTTGTGATGCGCTGCTGAGCCGGGGCCCATGATTCCGTTCCGTGCCTGTGCAAGTCCCGGCTCTGCGGCGCACCGCTAAGGAAGCGCTGCGCCGCGTCCGGGACACGCGGGCGGTGGAACAAGCAATTATGCTCGAATTGGTTGTTTGACATTCGAATCGGAAACCCTCTACTCCGCCGCGTTCCGTTCGGGAAAGGCTGCCGACAGCGCGCTGCGCTCGGCGCGGAGCACGCCGCGCTCGGTGATCAGCCCCGTCACGAAGCGGGCCGGCGTCACGTCGAAGGCATAATTGGCAACCTTCGATCCCTCGGGGACGATCCGCACCGTCTCGATTTGTCCGTCGGCCGTGCGGCCGGTCATGGTCGCGACTTCCTCAGCACTTCGCTGTTCGATCGGGACCTGGCTTCCGCTGGCGACGGAAAAATCGATGGTTGGCGAAGGCAGCGCCACATAGAACGGCACCTCATTGTCGTACGCGGCGAGTGCCTTCAGGTAGGTGCCGATCTTGTTGCAGACGTCGCCATTGGCGGCGACACGGTCGGTGCCGACGATGACCATATCCACCATGCCGTGCTGCATCAGATGGCCGCCGGCATTGTCGACGATGACCGTATGCGGCACGCCATGATGGCCGAGCTCCCAGGCGGTCAACGCGGCGCCCTGATTGCGCGGGCGGGTTTCGTCGACCCAGACATGAACCGGAATGCCACGATCATGCGCGAGATAGATCGGCGCGGTCGCCGTGCCCCAATCGACGGTCGCAAGCCAGCCGGCATTGCAATGGGTCAGCACATTGATCGCCTCGCCGGGCTTCTTGCGCGCGGCTATGGTTTCGATCAGGGGAAGTCCGTTCCGCGCAAGCCCCTGGTTGATGACGATGTCCTCTTCGGCGATGTCTTCTGCCCGCGCATAGGCTGCCTCCGTTCGCGCCGAGGGTGCCAAGGGCCGCAGCATCGCCCGCATTTCCTCCAGCGCCCATTTCAGATTGACCGCGGTCGGCCGGGTCGCGATCAGCATGTCGTAGGCGCGATCGATTGCAGCATCGGATCTGTCATCGCGCATCGCCAGCGCCATGCCGTAGGCCGCGGTCGCGCCGATCAGCGGGGCTCCACGCACCAGCATGGAGCGGATTGCGTCGGCCGCCTCTGCGCAATCGGTCAGCTTTACAATGACGAACTCATGGGGCAGCCGCCGCTGGTCAATCGCGCCGACCGACCAGCCGTCCGGCTCGAGCCAGACACTGCGGAAGTGCTTGCCGTCGACCTTCATGGCACAATCCTTGGCACAGTCCTCGCCGGCGAAATCTTAAACCCGCAGCGCCCGTCCCGCCACCGCGTCGAGCTTGCGCAACAGCTCCGCGTCACGCGCCTCGGGAGCCGTGATCAGGGCAGTATCGAGTGCGCGGTCCGAGCCGATCGGGCACGGTTCATGCTCGCGCGGAAAGTTGCGCGCGACCCGCGCGACCAGGTTCCTTGCCTTGTCGGCGTTGGAGGTCAGCACGCGAATGATGTCCTGCACGGTTACCGCATCGTGGTCGGGATGCCAGCAATCGAAATCGGTTACCATCGCGACCGTGGCGTAGCAGATTTCGGCTTCGCGCGCGAGCTTTGCCTCGGGCATGTTGGTCATGCCGATAACGGCGTAGCCGAGGTTCTTGTAGGTCATGCTTTCGGCATAGGTCGAAAACTGCGGCCCCTCGATGCAGACATAGGTTCCGCCGCGTGCGAACGGGATCGCTTCCGCTTCAGTGGCGGCGGCCAGATGGATGCGCAGTGTCGGAGAGACCGGATGCGCCATCGACACATGCGCCACGCAACCCTTGCCGAAGAACGAGCTCTCGCGTTTGTAGGTGCGATCGACGAACTGGTCGACCAGTACGAAGGTGCCGGGCGGCAGCTCTTCCCTGAACGAGCCGCAGGCCGACAGCGAAATCAGGTCGGTGACACCGGCACGTTTCAAGACATCGATGTTGGCGCGGTAATTGATGTCTGACGGCGATAGCCGATGGCCCTTGTCGTGTCGCGGCATGAACACGACCGGCAGGCCGGCGATGGTGCCGCGGCGCACCGGCGCCGAAGGTTCGCCCCAGGGACTGGCAATCGCCTCCTCGCGCGCATTTTCAAGTCCCGGCAGGTCGTAGATGCCGGAACCGCCGATAATGCCAAGCACTGCCTTTGTCATGCTGACCCCGATGCTACTCCAAAGCCGTCGTCCGCGAATGTACCGCAAGTTACCGTTAAAGTGTGCGGGAAGACCTCACCCGTCGGGCGGAGCAAAGCCGTCAGTGGCCACAACCCCGGAGGAACAGCGCGGCGCAGCATCTCGCGCGATGTTCGATCTCCTGCCCGCTCGGTGGCGGCTTGTGGCCGAACATCACCGCGCGCTGCGGCTGAAAGGCGAGCATGCCAAGCAGCATGCCGGCGGCGCTCTGCGCATCGTCGAGCTTGATCGTGCCGCGCGCCTGCTGCGCGCGCAGCCAACCAGCCAGCGCATCCTCGGTTCGCCTGATCGCCTTGTGATAAAACGTCTCGGCGATCTCCGGAAACTTGTCGCTGTCGCCGAGGATCACCCGCTGCAGCGTGATGACTTCGCTCGCGAGCAACAGTTCGGCGCAGACCATCAGCGCCTCTGTCAGCGCCGCCTCGACGTCACCGCCCTCGCAGGCGCGCAGCTTCACCACCGAGACGAACCGGTCGATCCGCTCCGTCACCATCGCCTCGAACAGGGCTGCCTTGTTGGGAAGCAGGCGATACAGCGTCTTGGTCGAGATACCGGCGCGGCGCGCGACATCCTCCATGCAGGTCGCGGCATAGCCGCTGGAGGCGAATTCCTGCCGCGCAGCCTCAAAGATCAACGCGCGCGTCTCATCGTCGGAGCGGACACGCGGCCGGCCGCGGCCGCGCTGCGGCTCCGCGGCAGCAGTGTCGTGGCCTTGCGAGCCTTTAGTCGTTGCGATCGTAATCCGAGCCATGCGTTTAGATGATGCCTGTCATTCTATTGACAGTCCCAATGTAGGGCGTATTTTGGAAAACGTCAAGTTTCCTAATTTCTCTTCTGCGCTGAGGCCAAATTACTCAATGTTTGCAGAAGGATAATGCAAGGAGCGCCGCCATGAGCCACCATTCCACGTCGTTCCAGGCCGAACAGACCCTGCCGGTTGAGACCGTGGAGAGGCTGCTCCCGCAGGAGATCGAGGCGCCGAATCCACCGAGCGAGGTGGCAACGCCTGGCCCACAGATTCCGTCATTTAAGGACCGCCTTCGCCGGCTGTTGATGGCGGGCACCGCGGTCGCCGTGCTCGCGGCATCGTCCTGGTACGCCTGGGAATATCTGACCGTCGGCCGCTTCCTTGTTTCGACCGACGACGCCTATGTGAAGGCCGACACCACGACCATCGCCCCTAAAGTATCCGGCTATTTGCGCGAGGTGCTGGTCGGCGACAACGAACAAGTCAAGGCGGGCGAGGTGCTGGCACGGATTGATGAGCGCGATTTCAAGGTCGCGCTCGACCAGGCCCGCGCCGATGTTGCCGCGGCGCAAGCTCTCATCGCAAGCAAGCGGGCGCAGCTCGATGTACAGCAAGCGGTGATCGAGGCGGCCAAGGCAACGGTAGAGGTCGACACCGCCGCGCAGACTTTCGCGCTGCAGGAGAACAAGCGTTACACCGACCTTGCCACGAGCGGCTATGGCAGCGTCCAGAACGCGCAGCTCGCGCAATCGCGCAACGCCAGCGCGCAAGCCGCCATATTGCGCGACACGGCGCAGGTCGCCTCCGCGACCAGGCAGGTCGATCTTTTGAAGGCCGAGCTCGCGCAAGCCGAAGCAGCCGCCGCACGTGCGAGCGCACAGCAACGTCAGGCCGAGCTCAATCTCGGCTACACCACGATCGTTGCACCGATCGACGGCGTGGTCGGCAATCGCACGTTGCGCGTTGGCCAGTTCGTCCAGGCCGGCACGCAGTTGATGTCGCTGGTACCCGCATCCGGGGCCTACATCATTGCCAACTACAAGGAGACCCAGCTCACCACCGTTCATGAGGGCCAACCGGTCGCCATCGCCGTCGACATGTTCCCCGGCAAGGTCGTGCGCGGTCACGTCGATTCGCTCGCACCCGCCAGCGGCCAGGAATTTGCGCTGCTGCCGCCTGACAACGCCACCGGCAACTTCACCAAGGTGGTTCAGCGCATTCCCGTGAAGATCGCACTCGACGGCGGCGCGCAGATCGAGTTGCGGCCAGGCATGTCGGTCATCCCGACCATCGAGACGCACGGCCGCCCGGAACAAATGCCGCAAGAGAGGAAGGCCGTCGCGGTGGCGCGGCTCGCCTACTAGTGTGGTGGATTTGGCATTCGCTTCATACCGCCGCGAGTCCTTGAGGCGAATGTCAAATCCAAAACCACACTAGAAACCAACGTTTGCTAGTGTCCCTTTGGTTCTGACATTCGTAAACGAACCCGCCGCGACAGGATACGAATGTCAGAACCGCGACACTAGGATTCAACGAGGTGATGTCATGTCCACGCTCACCCTTTCATCCCAAACGAAGATGACGCAAGTTTCGAGCAAGGCTCCCCCCGCCGTTGCGACAAGTGCCGATCGCGCCAGCGCGACGGTGTGGATTGCCATACTGGCGGCGATGATCGGCGCGTTCATGGCGATCCTGAACATCCAGATCACCAACGCGTCCCTGCTCGATATCGAAGGCGGCATCGGTACTGGCGTCGACAACGGCTCCTGGATCTCGACCTCATATCTGATCGGCGAGATCGTCGTGATTCCGCTGACCGACTATCTCAGCCGCGTGTTCTCCTTCCGCAACATCATCCTGACGTTTGCGGCGATGTTCGCGGCGTTTTCGGTTGCCTGTGCCTTCACCCATGATCTGCCATCGATGATCGCGATGCGCGGCTTCCAGGGCTTTTTCGGCGGCGTGCTGATCCCGATGGCCTTCACGCTGGTGTTCACCAGACTGCCGAAGAACCAACAGCCGATCGGGCTTGCGATGTTCTCGCTCGCCGTGACCTTTGCGCCGGCAATCGGCCCCACCATCGGCGGCTACCTCACGGAAAATTACGGCTGGCAGACCATCTTCTTCGTCAACGTCGTGCCCACGGCGGTGATGGTTGCCACGCTCTATTTCACGCTGGAGCGCCAGCCGGTGCAGCTTGGGCTCCTGCGCGAAGGCGACTGGTTCGGCATCGTGACCATGGCGGTCGGCCTTGCCGCGCTGCAGGCCGTGCTGGAGGAGGGCAACAAGGACGACTGGTTCGGCTCGCCCTTCATCGTGCGGCTTGCCGTCATTGCTGCATTCAGCCTGACGCTCTTCATCTATAATGAACTCACGGTCGAAAAGCCGCTGCTCCGCCTGCGGCTCCTGACCCAGTGGAATTTCGGCATCGGCACCGTTGCCGCCGTCTTCCTCGGTTTCGCCCTGTTCGGGTCGGTGTATCTGCTGCCCGCCTATCTCGGCCAGGTGCAGCGATACAACGCCGAGCAGATCGGAAACGTGCTGGCGTGGACCGGCCTGCCGCAGCTCCTCCTGATTCCGCTGGTGCCCAAGCTGATGCAACGGTTCGATCCACGCTATATCGCGGTAACCGGTCTATTGTTGTTCGCTACCAGTTCGTTCATGAACACGACCATGTCGCTCGACTATTCAGGCGATCAATTCTGGATTCCCAACATGGTTCGCGCCGTCGGCCAGGCGCTGACGCTGGCGCCACTCAGCGCCATCAGCCTCGGCAGCGTCGCACCGCAGGATGCGCCAGCCGCCTCCGGCATTTCCAACATGATGCGGAACCTCGGCGGCGCCGTCGGCACCGCGCTGCTCGCGACAATCGTGACTAAGCGCGAGCAGTTCCACTCCAACATCATCGGCCAGTCGGTCGACCTTGGCCGGGAGGAGGTGCGTAGCCGCATCGCGCAGATGACCGATTATTTCCTGGCCCATGGCGTGGCCGATCCCGCCGCCGCGCATCAGCAGGCCATCATCGCGCTCGGCAACGCCGTCAAACGCCAGGCGCTGGTGCTGGGCTTTTCCGACACATTCGCCGTCATCGGTTTCGTGCTGGTGCTGGCGGCCATCGCCATACTGCTGACGCGCAAGGCAAGGTCTGCGGTGGAGGGCGGCGCGCACTAGTGTGGTGGATTTGACCTTCGCTTCGGTATCGCCACGAGTCCTTGAGGCGAATATCAAATCCAAAACCACGCTAGAATCCAATATTTGCTAGTGTCCCTTTGGTTCTGACATTCGTAAACGAACCCGCCGCGATGTGATACGAATGTCAGAATCGGGACACTAGGCGCAAGGCGCGTCGAGCGGTCAGCGTCAATATTGCGCGACCACCGGGTTACCCCAGTTGAACTTCAGGTTCACGCCGGCGCGGACCATGTCATCCGACAGATGCACGTCGCGGGCAAAAATCGCTACGCCTGCCGCATTGGGCACGTTGAAGTACGTGTTGGACTGGAAGCCGGCGTGCAGGTATTCGAGCTTGAAGGTGAGGTCGCCGAACGGGCCGCTCCACGCTGCCCATTCGCCGCCACCGCCGACCGTCCAGCCGACCCGCGTCCTCGAGTCGGTGACGATACCGATCGTCGGGCTGGAAACATCCAGATGGGCGTCCACCGCGGCGATGCCCGCCGTGGCGTAGACCATAAAGCGCTCCACGGGCGTCCAGCCGAAGCGGCCGCGCAGGGTGTCAATCCACGATTCGCGCGTCGTGTTGGTGACGGTTGTATCGAAAGGCGGCCGATTGAGGGCGCTGCCCTTCTTGTTGGTCCAGGAGAAATCGTTCTCGACACCGACCACGAAGTTGCTGAGCTGAACGTTGCACCCGAGCGTGCCGCCGGCAATGCCGCCGCTCAGGCTGTAACTGCCGGTCATGCTGAGGTGCAGGCCAACCGGACCGGCCTGCTCAACCTGCTCACTATGGCCCCAGATTCCGCCACCCTCGATGCCGACATAGCAGCCGCTCCAGGTGAAAAGGACCGGAACAGGCACGGCGACCGGGGCCGGGATGGGCAAGTCTGCTGCGGAGGCGACCGCGGTCGCGCCCAGGAAAACCACCGCCGTGAGGAAAATCTTTTTCATTTCACACAACCAGGCCCGCAATGGCGGCAGAATATCAGGACCCGGGTTTCGCAGCTGTGACCGAACGGCAACGCTTGGCCTAAATGAGCCAGGCAAATGAGCTGTCCGGGACCTGGGTTCGGCGGCCCGACCCGCCCGGTAAGCGAAGATTTGAGCGCAGAACCGCTCGGTGCAGTGTAGAAATGGCCGCTCCCTGGCCGGGGAGCACAACAGGAGCAAAACGATGTCATTTTATCGAGGCATGACCTGCGAGAACGTCACGATCAAAGGCGACAAGGGCACGCCGATCACCGCCTACACGGCCAAACCGTCCGGGGCGGGTCCGTTTCCGGGCATAGTGCTGGTGCACCATCTCCCGGGCTGGAGCGAGTTTTACATCGAGACGACACGGCGCTTCGCGCACCACGGATATCTCGCGATCTGCGCGAACCTTTATGAGCGTGTGGGCGGTGGCAATCCCGACGACGTTGCCGCCAAGGTGCGCGCCGACGGCGGCATTGCCGACGCCCAGATGGTCGGCGACACCGAGGCCGCCGTGAAGTGGATGCGCGCGCAACCCAATCACAACGGCAAGGTCGGGATTTTCGGCTCCTGCTCCGGCGGCCGGCACGCCTTCATCTATGCCTGCCAGAGAAAGGACGTCGACGCCTGCGCCGAACTCTGGGGCGGACGGGTGGTGATGGGGAAGGAAGAACTCAACGCCAAGACGCCGGTGGCGCCGATCGACATGACGAAAGACCTCTGTTGCCCCCTCGTCGGCATATTCGGCAACGACGATCGGGCGCCTTCTCCCGAACAGGTCAACCAGCACGAGGCGGAACTGAAAAAGCACGGCAAGACGCACGAGTTCCACCGCTACGATGGTGCCGGCCACGGCATCTTCTATTGGCACAGGCCACTCTATCGGCCTGAACAGGCGATGGATGGCTGGAGCAAGGTGTTCGCCTTCTTCGGCAAGCATCTGGCGAAGAAGGAGGCATAAGGACATGTGCACGTCCATTATCGAGATCGCCCGCGCCGACGGCATGGCAAAGCGCGGCGATCAATGGTTCCCGCTCACGCATGCGGTGGTCGCCTATGACCACGCGCGCCACGCGCCGCTCGGCGACGTGATCACGCTCGACTTCCTGAATGCCGGCCTCGAACCGGGCGCGCGCGCCGGGATCGAATTGACGCTCGAGACCGCCAAGGAGTTACGCGCTGCTCTCGACCGGGCGATTATCGCCGCCGAGTTCGAGGAGGCCGAAGTGAGAGGCAAGGGCGCGGGGCCTGGAATCGTTCGGGCGGCTTGACGCCGCCTTGAGTCATATCGGGGCCTGGTGCGCGTGTCGTAAAGGTTGTTCTGGCTAACAGTCGCCCTCTGAACGAGTATTTTTCGATCTCATGCCGCATCGCCTCACCGCGATGGTTTGCCGCTGACGTCATGGGCTGCAGGCGCCCTGATCGCGCCTTGCCAGTGTCGGCAAAAGGAATTGTAATGGGCGAGGAAGCACCAGGCCGCCGAGGCAATTTCCGGAGCAGGGAATGCAGGGAATGACGCAAGAAGCGAAGTCCCACTACGAAGTGATCGTTGTCGGCGCAGGCGTGGCGGGGATCTACCAGATCAAGCGCCTGGTTGATCTTGGCATCGAGGCAACGGTACTTGAATCCGGTGCCGATCTAGGTGGAACCTGGTACTGGAATCGCTATCCCGGCTGCCGCTTCGATTCCGAGAGCTACACCTACGGCTTTTCGTTCTCGCGCGAACTGCTCGACGAATGGCACTGGAAGGAACGCTTCTCCAGCCAGCCGGAAAATCTCCGCTATCTCAATTTCGTCGCCGACAAGTTCGATCTGCGCAAGCACATGCAATTCGACTGCAGGGTCGATGCCGCACGTTTTGACGAGACGCGCGACCTGTGGCGCGTGAAGGTCAGCGACGGGCGCGATCTGACCTGCCGCTTTCTGGTTCTCACAATCGGTCTGCTCTCGGCGCCGACGCTGCCGAGGATCGAAGGCATCGACAGTTTCAAGGGGCCGTCGTTTCATACCTACTACTGGCCGCATGAACCGGTGGATATTGCGGGCAAGCGGGTCGCCGTGATCGGCACCGGCGCAACTGCAATCCAGCTTATCGCCGAGATCGCCGACAAGGTCGATGAGCTGACGGTATTCCAGCGCCGCCCGAACTGGAGTGCGCCGCTCAACAACAGTCCGATCTCAGACGCCGAGATGGCGGAAATAAAAGCGCGCTATGACGAAATCTTCGAGGCATGCAGGCATACGCCGGGCGCCTTCGTGCACGGACCGGATCAGCGAGGCTTCTACGAAGTGTCGCGCGAGGAACGGTTGAAACTGTGGGACAGGCTCTATGACGAACCCGGGTTCGGCATCTGGCTGGCGAATTTTCGCGAGATCTTCATGAACGAGGCGGCGAATGCCGAATTTTCGGCATACATCGCCGACCGCATTCGCGCCCGCGTGAAGGATCCGAAGGTCGCCGAAAAGCTGATACCCCACGACCACGGCTTTGGCGTGCAGCGCGTGCCGCTGGAGACGAACTATCTGGAGGCCTATAACCGCGACAACGTGCATCTCGTCGATCTCCAGGAGACGCCGATCGAACGAATCACGGAGAAGGGCCTGCGCACGAGCGAGCGCGACTACGAGTTTGACATCATCGTTTACGCCACCGGTTTTGACGCCATCACCGGCGCGTATGACCGGATCGACATTCGAGGTGTCGGCGGCGAGCGGCTGTTCGAAAAGTGGAAGGACGGCCCGGAGACGTTCCTCGGAATGCTCGTGCACGGTTTCCCGAACCTCTTGATGCCGACCGGGCCGCAAAGCGCGTCGTCCTCGACGAATTTCCCGCGCGGCATCGAGAACGGCGTCAACTGGTGCATGGGCGTCATGCAATACATGTGGGATCGGGGCCACACGCGCGCCGAAGCGACGCGCGAGGCGGAGGAGCGTTGGACCGCGCAGGTCGTCAAGATGTACGAGATCATGCTGATGCGGAAGGCCAAATCATGGTTCACCGGTTACAACTCCAACGTACCCGGCCACGAGGAGGGCAAGATCCGCTACTTCGTCTATAATGGCGGCACGCCAAAATTCGTCGCGATCATCGGCGACATTGCCGCCAAAGGCTACGAGGGCATTGCATTTTCCTCAAAAGCGCCGATCGAGCCGAGCGCCTTGCCTTCTCGTATATCGGCCTGAGCTTGCTGACAGGCGGCCTGCGGCCGACCCGGTTGCGGTCAGCCAAAGTCGGGAAGAAAATCGTCATGTCCGCTGGCTGCCAGGGCCGCCACGCGCGCCGCAAGCGCGCCGCGGATCTGCCGCTTCACCGCGCCAAATGCGGGTTGCGTCGAGAGGTTCCTTGCGAGTGCAATTGACCTCGACTTGATGTCTTCGACGGCGCACAGCGCATCAAGAATTCGGGCCTGCAGAAGCTCGCGCGGGTTGAGTACGGTGCTTGTCAGGGTGAGACGACGCAACATTTCGGGGGCAAGCTCGTGCCGCATGATCTCAAGGGGCCCCGCGGGGAATGGTATCCCGGCCTGCGCCTCGGTCATGCCGAGCTTGACGGTTTCGAGGTCGACCGCCACGCGATAGTCGCAAGCCAGCATCAACACGAATCCACCGCCGAGCGCATGGCCATTGACCGCCGCGACCACCGGCACGGGGATCGCGAGCAATCGAGCCACCATCCGCGTGATTGCGAGCACCATCGCGTGACGCTGGTTGCGGTCGTAGCTCGCAAAGGCGCGCGTATCGACGCCTGCCGAGAAGACCTGTCCACCTCCGGTAAGAACAACACCCTTGTTGGGGACTTCACGTGTGGCACCGGCAAAGGTTTGCTCAAGCGCAACGATGGCGTCGAGATCGAGCGCGTTGACAGGCGGTCGATCGATCGTAACGAGAAGGGTCTCGTCCAGCGTCGATGAAACAATAGTCATTTTTCCCACTTCTCAAAACGGCGAAGCTTGTCGTCTGCTCGTGGAGCGGATTTCGGCTAATTCATCATCGCAGCGAAGATGGCCATGGGGCTCTCGATTCCGCGCAAGGCATGCTCGCCGAGTGGACGCCAGGAGGCTGGGGTTGCCTCGGCAAAGGAGGCCGATGCCAGAACCGGATGGCCAAGCTTCTTGGTCAGGTCCTGCACCCGGACAACCTCGTTGACGGCGGACCCCACGAGCGTGAACTGCAGCCGGTCTGGGATGCCGACGTTGCCATAGATGACTTTGCCGAGATGAAGCGCGATGCCGAAATCGAAGTTTGCGTCACCCTGCTCCGCCGGCGTGTCGAGCCGCCGACGCGCTTCCTGAGCTGCGGCCAGCGCTCGGCCGCAAGCCTCCTCGGCGTTGCGCTCGATCCGGAACAGGCCAAGCACCGCATCGCCGATCAGAGAAACCACCTCACCGCCATGGTCGAGTACCGAGGATGCGGTCATCTCGAAATAGTGGCCGAGGAGATTGAGAAAGGTTTCCGCCGGAAGCCGGTCTGCGAGCGTCGTTGATTGCCGCAGATCGCTGTACCACAGGGCGGCCGTGATCTTTTCCCCATCGCCGCGCCGGATCAGACCATTGAGCACGGACTGACCCGCGCGTTTGCCGAGATAGGCGTGTGCTACGTTCTGGGCGACGGTTCGTTCTATTTTGGCTTTCAGCGCGATGGCGAGCTCTCGCGTTATGCGATTGAGCTGGGTTATTTCATCATCGGTAAAGCCGGCAGAGCGGTCGCTCAGCCAGGAACAAATGACGCCGTTTTGATGATCGAAGCCGACCAGAAACAGGAGATAGTCGGTGCCACCAAGCGAGCGAAACTCCTCGAGAACAGAGAAATCGAGCAGCGCGGTATCGCCCGTCAATCGCCGCCGCAGCACCGGCAGCCGGTGGGCCATCACATAGCCCATGGGGCTTTGCATGAACTGACCGTCGTTGCTCTGCGCGGGTCGGAAATGCTCCTGAACGACGCCGCGTTGCGTGTTCCAGTTCAATGTGCTGGCGTCGTAAAGCGGATGGAGTATTCGGAAAGCCACCTGACCGCGCAGGATCGGTATGCCCACGCCACGGAGCCGCTGACACAGCTCACCGTAGAGATCGGCAGGCTCGGAATTTTGCAGGGCCTGCCCGGCAAGCCATTCGACAATGGCGTTGCCCAGAACGGCCGTCCCTGCCTGTCTTTCCTCCATGGCAAGCGACCCCATTAGGGTGGCCCCGGCTGACGACGCGCCAGCCACCTCGTTCATGCATTTGACATATCAGAGTTTGTGGTTGTTCGTAAGGTGGAGCGGGTGTTTGCCGAAACAACCGGCCGGGGTAAAATTGAACGATGAATGGTGGCGGAAATTAACCGCCTTTTGAGGGATGATCCGATGCAGACCAGTGCAGATTTGGCCACGATCATGGACCGTATTCTCGATACGGCGGCAGATAATCTCAGGGTCGCAAAAGTCCTGATCAAACTTGGTCTTGATCCCAACAACATCACCTACGATGCGCTGTTCAATCGCCTTTTTGAAATTGTGCTGGCCAACATCAACCTCGCCAACATGTGCGCCTTGATTGGCGCGAGCTTCCTTGTCGCTACATTACTGATGCGGACCATGGTCCCGCTGCGCGTCGCCAACATGGTCGGCAACGTATTTTTCGTGGGCTATGGCGCGCTTGCCGGAGATATCAAGACGTTTCTTTTGTACTTCCTGATGTTCCCCATCAATGCAATTCGGCTGCGTCAAATGCTCAAGCTCGTCGAGAAGGCGCGCACCGCGACGCAGGGCGACATGTCGATGGAATGGCTCAAGCCGTTCATGACCGAGCGCAAATATCGCCGGGGCGACAGATTGTTCAAGAAGGGCGACAGGGCCAACGAAATGCTCCTGACGGTCACCGGAAGGTTTTTGGTCACCGAGATCGGCGTCGAACTTCCGCCGGGACGTATCTTGGGTGAGTTTGGCTTCCTTACACCAGACAACCGGCGAACCGGGACGGTCCAATGCATCGAGGACGGGCAGGTGCTGACCATCACATATGACAGGCTGCTCGAAATCTACTTTCAAAATCCGCAATTCGGCTACTACTTCCTCGTTATGACCACCCGCCGCATGCTTGAGAACATCGCGCGGCTGGAAGCAACAGTCGCGCAACAGCAATCCGCTCAGCAAACCGCAATTGCGCCTGACATAGCCTGAGCTTGGCCTCCGATGGCATCAAAACGATGCTGGAACCTCGGACGGTGGTCGTCATTCTACAGAGTGCAGTGCCGTACCGGCCTCGCGGTAATCGGGAGAATGGCAATGATGCAGATCAAAACCACCTGCTGCATCACCGGCGGTGGACCGGCCGGAATCACGCTTGGATACCTGTTGGCGCGTGCGGGCGTATCCGTCGTCGTGCTTGAAAAACATGCGGATTTTTTGCGCGATTTCCGTGGCGACACCATCCACCCCTCGACGCTTGAAATGATGCACGAACTCGGATTGCTCGAAGAGTTCCTCAAGCTTCCGCATTCGAAGGTGCGCCAGCTGTCGGTGCAAATCGGGGACGACCACCTCGTCGTGGGACATTTCGAGCATCTGCCGGTGCATTGCAAATTCATCGCGCTCATGCCGCAGTGGGATTTCCTCAATTTCCTGGCCGAACACGGCAAGCGCTTTGGGGGATTCGATTTGCGGATGCGCACGGAGGCGACCGACCTGATTTTCGACGATGGGAAGGTGGCCGGTGTCCGCGCAAAAACAGCGGAAGATCAGATCGAAATCCGCGCCGACCTGACCGTTGCCTGCGATGGCCGTCATTCGACCTTGCGCGAACGCGCCGGCTTCAGTGTCGAGAACTTGCACGCGCCCATGGACGTCATGTGGTTCCGCATATCCCGCAATGACAGCGATCCGGCCGAAGTCGTAGCTCACGTCGAAAGCGGGCGCATGCTGGTGATGCTCAACCGTAACGACTATTGGCAGTGCGCCTATGTCATTCCGAAAGGCACCGCCGAGGACGTCGAGCATGCCGGCCTCGATAAATTTCGCAATGCCGTCGAAGCGATTTCACCGTTCCTGGGCGACCGGCTGCACGAAGTCGACAGCTGGGACAAGGTGAAACTGCTGACCGTTCAGGTCGACCGCCTGGCGCAATGGTATCGGGCGGGCCTTATCTGCATCGGCGATGCGGCACACGCCATGTCTCCGGTTGGCGGCGTCGGCATCAACCTCGCGGTGCAGGATGCGGTAGCAGCCGCCAACATCCTCGCCGAGCCGTTACGGCGCGGAACAGTCACGACCGACACGCTCAAGCAGGTCCAGCAGCGCCGCGAATTTCCAACTCGCGTCACGCAGCGGTTGCAGATCATCATGCAGAACAGGATTATCGGACCTGCGCTCCTGAACAAGAACACGCGGCCGAAGGCACCACTGTTCATGAAAATGGTGCAATGGCCGCTGTTGCGGCGCCTTCCAGGGCGCCTGCTTGCCTACGGCATTCGCCCGGAGCACGTTCATACGCCGGCACGGTGACGCCTGTCGGGGTCTGCCCTCTACGGTTTGATCTTGGAAGTTTCCAAAGGGGCAAAGTAAATCTATTTTGTTCACCTGCTGGTTTGTCCACCTAGCGGCATAGCCAAGGGAGAGATCTGATGGCCGGCACGAGGAAAGAAACCGACAGTCTCGGAGTTGTCGAAGTCCCCGAAGACAAGCTGTGGGGCGCGCAAACGCAGCGCTCTCTCGAGCATTTCAGCATCGGGCATGATCTTATTCCCCGCGAAATGATCACGGCCTACGCGACATTGAAGAAAGCCGCCGCAATCGCCAACCGATCGGGCGGACGCCTTGACGATCAGCGATGCAAATTGATCGTCCAGACCTGCGATGAAATCCTTTCCGGCAAGCATCACGATATGTTTCCGCTGCACGTCTGGATGACCGGAAGCGGCACTCAATTCAACATGAACGTCAACGAAGTGATTTCCAACCGCTGCTCCCAACTGGCCGGCACCGCGCTGGGCAGCCACGCGCCGGTTCATCCCAACGACCACGTCAACATGGCGCAATCCTCCAACGATACCTTCCCTTCCGCGATGTGCATCGCCGCGGCCGTCAACGTCAAGCAACGTCTCGTTCCGGCGGTGCTTGCACTGCACGATGCGATCGCCGCAAAGGCCAAGGCATGGGACGACATCGTCAAGATCGGGCGCACCCACATGCAGGATGCCACCCCGCTGACATTGGGGCAGGAGTGGTCCGGCTATGCCGGGATGTTGTCCGACAATCTGGAGTGGATCGAAGCGGCGCTCAACGGCGTGTACCGCCTCGCGCTTGGCGGCACCGCGGTCGGCACCGGCATCAACTCGGCGCCCGGATTCGCCGAAGCGGCCGCGGCCGAGATCGCGAAGTTGACCGGCCTGCCCTTCGTCACG
>Ga0306924_10000591_pt1 | contig 30729 bp, 24 predicted proteins | sample sta12Can44000111_FD_203756 | JGI IMG/M metagenome (GOLD analysis project Ga0306924, IMG submission 203756) | Lab enrichment of tropical soil microbial communities from Luquillo Experimental Forest, Puerto Rico - statanox.12C.anox.44.000.111 (v2)... | ecosystem: Environmental > Terrestrial >... | reverse complement strand
GCTTCGACGCAGTCGAACGGCTGCTCGAGGGCAATCCGCAATATCGCCGCGCCGTCGTGGTGTTGCAGATCGCCCAGCCGTCACGCGAGGATGTGTTGGAGTACCAGCGAATTCGCGCTGAGCTCGATGCCCGAATCGGGCGGATCAATGGCCGCTTTGGTGAGCCCGATCATCTGCCGTTGCGCTACGTCAACCGCAGCTTCCGGCAAGAGACCCTGTTCGGTTTTTATAGGGCGAGCCGGGTGGCGCTGGTAACACCGCTGCGGGACGGTATGAACCTGGTCGCCAAGGAGTTCGTCGCAAGCCAAGATCCCGACGATCCGGGCGTTTTGGTGCTGTCGCGCTTCGCCGGCGCGGCGGGCGAGCTAGAGACCGCGCTGATCGTCAACCCGTTCGATGTCGATCATATCGCCGATGCGCTCGATCGGGCCCTCGCGATGCCGGTCGAAGAGCGACGCGCTCGCTACGAGACGATGATGGCGCAGCTCCAGACTCATGATGTCCATGCCTGGCGCGATGCATTTCTCGACGCTCTACAACACCGGGATGGCGTCTTAGCGGGAAGCCCCCCTATGGCAGCCGAATGAAGGATGGGCGACGGCTGCCCGCACCGCCGCCGTTGCATCGCCGTCAGGCGTTGTTTCTTGATTTCGATGGAACGCTGGTCGAGATCGCTCCGGCACCCGACCTGGTACAGGTGCCGGCCGAGTTGCCGCACCTTTTGGGTGAGCTGGCAGACCGGCTCGACGGCGCCGTCGCCGTGGTGAGCGGCCGGCCGCTCGATGAACTTGCGCACATGCTTGCTCCCTTCGCGGGTGGGATCGCCGGAGACCACGGCCTCGAACGGCGCTATGGCGACGGAAACGTAACCCGTTGCCCCGCGCCACCGAAGCTCGGGGAGGCGCGCTCGGCGCTGGGCGAGTTCGCCGCGCGGCACGAGGGCGTCCTGCTCGAAGACAAGGGCGGCAGCCTTGCCCTCCATTACCGTCAGGCACCATCCCTGGCGGCGCGTTGCCACGCACTCGTCAGGCGGGCAGCTCAGGCGAGCAACGGCGCGCTCGCGGCGGTTGCGGGTAAGATGGTGATCGAACTGATGCCTCGATCAGGCGGCAAGGGCCGAGCGATCGCAGACTTTCTCGCTGACGCGCCATTTCACGGGCGCTTGCCGGTGTTCATCGGCGACGACACCACCGATGAGGACGGTTTCGCCGCGGTAAATCGACTAGGTGGGGTTTCGGTCCACGTCGGGGGTGGCGCCACGATTGCACGCCATAAGCTCGCCACGATCGGCGACGTGTGGGCTTGGCTGGCTCAAGGGCTTGCTCAATAAGCTTGCTCCTCGAGGTGGCTGCGCGGTTCGCCTCCAATAGCACGTCAGCGCGCCTGTTCTCGATCACGTTGAGCCGCGACGACCGCGAGGCCAGTACAGGTCGTCCAATGAGGTTCTCATTTTTGTCACAGCGCCACGCAGAGCCGATCATCTCGTCGGTGTTTGTCTCACGTGATCATCAACGTGAGGGAGCGATTATGTTCAATGCACCTATGACCGGACGAAAGCGTCGAATGGCGCGTAACATGACGACCCCAACCGCATTGGTGCTGCTTTTAGGTCTCGCGGCCTGTCGCCAACCCTTATTATCCTGCCCAACGGGCTGTCGGCGGCGGGCTGATCGGCGCCGGGACCGGAGCGGCGATCGGCGCGATTGCCCGGGGCGGACGCGGGGCTGCGATAGGTGCCGGCGCCGGTGGTGCGTTAGGCGCCATCACCGGTATAGCGACAACGCCTCCGCCGCCTCGCCACTGAGACTCGCTGCGCAAGACCGGTCTTGCACCCCGGCCTTGCGGCAGCGGGTGTCGTCCGTTGAAGCCTTCAGCTCTGATGCCCAGGACATCGAAGTCGGCGAGGCGTGGACTCTCCGCGGAAGGCAGGCGCCGGCTGAAACGACAGCGTGACCACGATCACGCTGAACGCACTGCCTACGCCGCAACCTCCGAAATCGGAGGTTACCATGCGTTTCACTGTTGTCGCTGGGGCGGGGCGTTCCTCCTTTCGCATATCGGTGTCGCCGGAGCGACCAGCGCGACCTTGCTCACGGAGAATGGCGCCTTCCTGTTGGGCAATGCACATCGTTGCAGTGTCGCAAACGAGCGGGTCGCCCGTGCCGGAAGGTGATCCATGACCTGATCGTCGCGGCTTCCGATAACGCGAGCGACCAAGAGGCCGCCAAATCGCGCCTCGCTGTGGTCTATGCGGCGAGCGTTTACTCGCAGGAGCCGGGGTTGATTCCGCCTTGCGAAGTCGTGGTGAGGCAATTTGACCGCCTAGAGCGTCACCATGCGGAGGGCGGGCTCGAAAGAGCTAGGCGATAGCCTGAACACCGCCACGGTGCCGGCGCTCGATCAGCGCGAGGTGGTCCGGTTCGGCTGGAGAGGAGGTGCGGCGCCAGGCACGACGCGCGTGCAGCTTCGCCGGATGCTGGTCGACCTCGGGGCCGGTTGCGAGGCTATTGGCTCAGTCTCGCCAATCGCATGCTCTGGTCGATCTTCCATGACCGTGTCAACCTTGCCAAATACAGCCGGGACCGGTGGGCCGGTTACGGCCGGGTCATCGGTGCGGCGTTGCGCCCACTCGGTGCCGCTCGTCGATAGTGTGCGGAAGGTTCTGCAAATTGGATTGAGCGCGAATTCGTAAAATCGCGTTAGCCGTGAATGGTCATGGTATGCGGGTGACGTTGGCATCACCCACCCGTAGCAAGGGAGCACACCATGACCAAATGCAAAGGTAAGACCGAGCAGATTGACGTCAAAGAGCTTCTGGAGCGCGACGAGGATTTTCTGCAGGCGGCGCTGCAGGCGCTGCTCCAGGCAGCGCTGGAAGCGGAGATGAGCGAGACGATCGGGGCCGAGAAGGGGGAGCGCACCGAGACCCGGCTGGCCTATCGCAGCGGCTATTACCCGCGCTCATTGGTGACGCGGGTGGGAACGCTGGAGCTGCGGGTGCCTCAGGATCGCGCCGGTCGCTTTTCAACCGAGCTGTTTCAGCGCTACCAGCGTTCTGAGAAGGCGCTGGTCGGCACGCTGGCGGAGATGTACGTGCAAGGCGTCTCGACCCGCAAGGTGAAGGCGGTGACCGAGGCCTTATGCGGCCACAGCTTTTCGGCCTCGGCGATCAGCGCGGTCAACAAGTCGTTGGACGAGGCGCTGCTGGCCTTTGCCGAGCGGCGCCTGAGTGAGCCGTTGCCTTATCTGATCCTCGATGCGCGCTACGAGAAGGTGCGCGACGCCGGGATCATCCTCAGCCAAGCCGTGCTGGTCGCGGTGGCGGTCGACGGCCAGGGACAGCGCCAGATCATCGGCGTCGATCTCGCTAACCGGGAGAGCCGATCGAGCTGGCGCGATTTTCTCTCAGCACTCAAGGAGCGCGGGCTGTTCGGGGTCGAGTTTGTCGTCTCCGACGACCATCCGGGCCTGAAGCAGGCGATCCGCGAGGTCCTGCCCAGCGCTGCCTGGCAGCGCTGCTACGTGCATTTCCTGAGAAACGCGCTCGACCATCTGCCGCGCAAACTGGCCGACGATTGCTTGCAGGAGCTACGCTGGATCTATGACCGCCGCGAGCTCGTAGAGGTTCGCCGCGACATTGCCGCCTGGCTCGCCAAGTGGTGTGCCAAGCATTCCAAGCTGTGCGACTGGGTCGAAGAGAACATCGAGGAGACGCTGACCTATTACCGGCTGCCGCTCGCGCACCACAAGCACATGAAGTCGACCAACATGCTCGAACGCTTCAATCAGGAACTAAGCGGCGCACCCATGTGGTGCGCATTTTCCCCAATGCGGAAAGCTGCCTGCGGCTAGTGCGGGCGCTGGCGGTCGAGACCCACGAGAACTGGCTCGAAGGCACCCGCTACTTGAACATGCAGCACTGGGCCGAGCACAAGAAGGAGGCACTGCGGCAGGCGGCATGATCGCGCCCCAACCTGGCCCAGTCTGGCGTCGTGCTCCCCGCCGTCAAGACCGCTTTGCGCACGCCTTCGGCGGTGGCCCCTCGCTGCGCCCGAGGCCAGTCTCGACCGCGGCTGCGCGCGACGCCCGCGCCACACCCGGGTCGGGACGAAGAAACGGTGCTTCGATCGAACAAAGAAACTGCCTCTTTATGCCATGCCTGACCGACAGCCTGAGCCAATTGACAAACGTGACAGTCACGATTTGCCGCTGAGGTCAGAACATGTCCAGACATCGCATCGGCGCCGTACCGATGACCCCAGCCCAACGCCAGGCCCGACGCCGTGCCCGGCTCCGCCGGGAGAGCCACGCGCCGCCGGCCCCGCGCATCCCGCCGCGGCCCAGGCGCTGGGCGGCAGCGGTAGCGGCACTGATCGACCTACAGGACGAATACCGCGCTTGGCTGGACAACCTGCCGGCCAGCCTCGAACGCTCAAGGCTGGCCGAGCAGCTACACGCCGTAGCCGAGCTCGACCTCGAGGAGCTGCAGGCGATCGAGCTACCGCGCGGCTACGGCCGCGACTAACCTAGGAGGTTCACCGCCATCATCCGACCCCATGATCAAATTGCTGAACTTGACGCACACAACTCGCTCGTCGAGTTGCGGCACGTGCGTTGCCGGAGCTTTCGGTGTCACGCCGGTTACGCACGGACTGCGGGTTGATCTGTCGAAACCGGATGTTACCGAAAATGACAATACGTTACCGGCGGGCCATTTGCGTATCACGAAAGGACCACGTGCACCGTCCAGAGTGGGCTCGTCGAGCGGCCCCTCTTTTGGCCGGGCCTGGAACTACGATGAGTGATAGCGACTTCGCTCGACTTCTGGAGGCCCAGATTCCCCGACTGCGCCGTTATGCCCGGGTGCTGACCCGGGATGCGACGCGTGCTGACGACCTCGTACAAAATTGCCTGGTGTGCGGGCTCGCCAAGCAGCATCTCTGGCAGCGCGGAACCGATCTACGGGCGTGGCTCTTTACGATACTCCACAATCAATATGTCAACGACACCCTTTGCACGTTGCGCGAGGGCGCCCGCATCGCCAGTGAGCCTGCCCTGTCGCCTATCGTCGTCCCCGATGCTTTGGCCTCGCTGCAACTGCGTGACTTGGAGCGGGCAATCGCCATATTGCCCGAGGAGCAGCGACAAGCGCTTCTGCTTGTTGGCCTCGAAGGGATGCGTTACGAGGAGGTCGCGAAGATTCTCGACACCCCGGTTGGCACCGTGCGCTCGCGCCTTTCACGCGGCAGGCGCATGCTGCGCAAGATCATGGAGGGAGGGCTTGGAATGACGCCGCACGACCAACGTGAGCCGGGCTCTGCCCGCCGAGCGGCCTGATCGCGCCAGCTACCCACGGTCCACGAGGTTTAACAAGACCCACGGAGTTCCGGATGCTCATACGGGCGGATCGGGCAGACCGCGACGGCGACAGGCCGCGAGCAAGGTGTTGCGCAACAGGCAAGCGATCGTCATCGGCCCGACCCCGCCCGGCACCGGCGTGATCGCGCCGGTGACGGCGCAGACCGAATCAAAATCGACGTCGCCGACGACGCGGCTGCGCTCGTCCGGAAGCGTAATCGGGTTGATGCCGACATCGATGACCGTGGCGCCCCGTTTGATCCAGTCGGAGTTGACCATCTGCGGCCGACCGGCCGCTGCCACCAGGATGTCCGCCCGCCGGCAGATCGCAGCCGCATCGCGGCTCTTCGAATGGACCACCGTGACCGTGCAATCTGCCGCGAGAAGCAGTGCCGCCATCGGCTTTCCGACAAGGTTGGAGCGTCCCAGCACCACCGCCTCCGCGCCGGAGAGATCGTCATGCACCGTGCGCAGCAGGATCAGACAGCCCTGCGGCGTGCAGGGTACGAGGCCCGGGAGGCCGGACCACAGCCGCCCGACATTGACCGGGTGAAAGCCATCGACGTCCTTGGCAGGGTCGATGGCGGCAATAATCCGGTGGGCATCAATGTTCCGCGGCAACGGCAGTTGGACCAGCACCCCGTCGACTCTGTCGTCGGCGTTGAGTTTCTCGACCTCGGCAACGAGCACCGCTTCCGTGATGTCGGCCGGGAAGCGGCGCTCGAAGGAGTCGAGCCCGGCGGCAGCAAAGGCGCGACTCTTGGCCCGCACATAGACTTGGCTGGCCGGGTCGTTGCCGACGAGGACCGCGGCAAGGCCGGCAGGCAGGTTCATCTCGTCACGCAGCCGCGCCGCAATAGCGGCGACACGGCTGCGCAGCCCGGCGGCGACCGCCTTGCCGTCAATTACTTTGGGCTCGACCAACCGGCACTCCTCCTGATCTCCGGCCGACACTAGGATCAGCCGGTTTGGCATTAGACCGATGGTACCCTAACAGCTGACCTCGATCTGTGCCCTCGGAGGAGCATGGCATGACAACGACGGCGATTGCGACTTACCAATGCCCTGCCTGCCGGCGCAGCTACGCGGCCGACCGGCCATTGTGGCGCTGCGATTGTGGGAGCCATCTCAATTTGGCGCCCGGACGGGGGTTGACACGCGATGAGATCGCGGTCGGCGAGGCTTCGCTGTGGCGCTACGCCGCGGCGTTGTCGCTGTGCAATCCGCCGCGGATCTCGCTCGGGGAGGGCTGGACCCCGCTCGTCCGGCGCGACTGGCAAGGGGCGCGAGTTTGCTTCAAGCTCGAATCGCAGATGCCGACCGGCTCGTTCAAGGATCGCGGCACCGCAGTCATGATCAACCATCTGCTGGAAGTCGGGGTCGGCGCAATCCATGAGGATTCCTCGGGAAACGCGGGTGCGTCGATCGCAACCTACGCCGCGGCCTCGGGCATTCCCTGCCGCATCTACGTTCCGGCCAGGGCATCGCGCGGCAAGCTGGTGCAGATCGCCGTTTCGGGGGCCGATGTCCGGGCGATCCCCGGCACCCGGCAGGCAGTGAGCGAGGCAGCGCTCGCGGCAGTGGGGGAAAGCTTCTATGCCAGTCACAACTGGCAGCCCCACTTTATCGAAGGCACCAAGACCCTTGCCTTCGAGCTGTGGGAGCAGCTCGGCTTTCGCGTGCCCGACAACATCCTCGTTCCGACCGGTTACGGCAGCAACATCCTTGGTCTCGACCGCGGCTTTGACGAGCTCGAGCAGCACGGCGAGATCACGACGCGGCCGCGGCTCTTCGCCGTCCAGGCGGCAAATTGCGCGGCGTTCGCCGCCGCCTGGGCGGCGGGCGGAGACCAGTTCGTGCCGTTCGTGATGGCCCCTACTGTTGCCGATGGGATCGCCGTCCCGAAGCCGGTGCGGGTGGCCGAGGTGTTGCAGGCGTTGCGCCGTTCAAAGGGGGGGGTTATCGCGGTTGCTGAAGAAGACATCGCCCCGACACTCGCCGCGCTCGGCCGGGTCGGACTTTTCGTCGAGCCGACCGCCGCGACCGCTGGCGCGGCATTGGCTCGACTGTTGCGCGACGGCACGATCGGGCCGGATCAAACGACGGTGGTAGTGCTGACCGGCTCTGGCCTCAAGGCGGCCGAGCGGGTCGGCGAACTTCTCGGCATCGGAGCCAGCCCGTGATCGAGGTCCGGCCCTGCACGCCCGCGGATGCCGCTGCTGTCAGCGCCCTCTTGGGTGAGCTCGGTTATGAAGTTTCGTCCCAGGCGGCCGCCGAGCGCGTGCTGCGACTGAACGAGACCGAGTTGGACCCGATATTCATCGCCGGCGAGCATAGCCGACCGCTGGGTCTGATCGCACTCCATCGCTGTCATATGATCCAATATCGGGGTCCGATCGCGCGGATTACCGCTCTGGTCGTCGATCAGCGGGCAAGACGACGCGGGATCGGCCGCTTGTTGGTTGACCACGCGTTGCGCTGGGCAGAGCAGAGGGGATGTGAACTCGTCGAGCTGACCTCGGCGCTGGACCGCGCCGAGGCACACGCCTTCTACCGCGACCTGGGCTTCGAGCCGAATTCGCTGCGCTTTCGCAAGTCGCTGGGGAATTGACGCCCGGCCTTCCGATCGGTAATTCGCCGCGCGTTTCTCGCGCTCCGTTCGATGACGGAGGATCGCCGCGGCAAGGAGCGGCTTGTCGCCGGTGCGCCCCGCTCAACGCTAATCGTGCTTGTCGCCCTTCCCTCCTTGAGCCGGTGCGGAGCCGCCGCCCTTGGGGGCTTGCGGTGCTGCGCCGCCGCCTTTACCCGCCGGTGGCGCATGCGCCACCTGTTGCGCTGGCTGAGGTGGAGGGTGAAATGCCGGGGCCGGCGGGTGAACCGCCTGAGCCGGCCGTGATGCCTGCGCCAGCGGGTGGAGTGCCGGGGCCGGCGGATGGAACGCCTGAGCCGGCTGTGGTGCCGGGGCCGGCGGATGGAACGCCTGAGCCGGCTGTGGTGCCGGCGCCTGAGGGTGGACCGCCGGGGCGGACGGGTGGAATGCCTGAGCCGGCTGTGGTGCCAGCGCCTGAGGGTGGACCGCCGGGGCAGGCGGGTGGAATGCCTGAGCCGGCTGTGGTGCCTGCACCGGAGGGTGGACCGCTGGAGCCGGCGGGTGGAATGCCTGAGCCGGCTGCGCTCCCCGCGTCGGCGGGTGGACCGTTGAAGCCGGAGGGTGGATTGCCGGGGCGGGCTGTGGTGCCTGCGCCTGCGGGTGGACGGCCGGAGCAGGCGGGTGGAATGCCTGCGCCGGCTGTGGTGTCTGGATCGACGGGTGGACCGCCGGGGCGGGTGCGTGGAATGCCTGCGTCGCCTGAGGTGCGTGCGTCTCCAAGGCTGTTCCCGGGGGCGGGGGCGGCGCGGCGGTTTTGGGAGGAGCAGTCAACCCGACACCCCCGGCGCGCTCGCGTTGCGTTCCCGCGACGGGGCCTTGCTGCCCTCGAATTCCCAGTGCGACTGGCCCGGGGACGCTGCGCGTTGGCGCTGGTGCGACCTGCGGAGGCCGCATCGTCACCGCCACATGCTCCAACGCTGCGGCAGCGGGGCGGGGTGTTGCCGCGCCGACATTGCCGGCACTGGCGAAGACGTGCTGGGGAACGATGGTGGCGAACCGGCGGTTGGCGAACCGCGCGTCGGCGATCTGCGCGGGCAGCATCACGTTCCGCATCATCTGGATGTTATCGATGCTTCCGACGTTGGCTTGGTTAAGTCTGCGAATGTAGCTCGGGTCGGCGGTGTAGCTGGGCCAATAGGCCTCGCCTGGCGCGAGCGGGAACCAGCCCACCTGCGGCCCGACCGCCCCCGACGCAAACAGCCCGACACCCGGCCCGCCGAGAAACGCGACGAGCGCCGGCGCGTACACCGGGGATGCCTCGAAGGCGCCCGGAACCCAGCCCCAGCTCTCTCCAACCATGGCCCAGCGTCCGTAATGGCAGGGCGCAAAGCCCCAGGGCTCGGCATCCACCCAGGTCCAGCCCCATGGCGCGGCCCAGACCCACCGGCCGTTGGTATATGGTACCCACCCCGCCGGGACGTTCGGATACCACACCTCGCCGTAACCGGGTGCGCTGTCCCAACGACCGTATTCATCAAGCTCGACATAGCCCGTCATATTGGGCGAGACGTGGTAGGGTGCGGCGAGGCGCTTCTCGTCATAGTCGCGCGACCGGCACCATTCGACAAAGGCATCGGCAACCGCCGGCTCCAGGGTCGCGGCGACCGGGTTAACTCCACTCAGCATCGCGACATCGCCGGCCTTGACGACAATGTCGGCGCCGTTGCCGCCGAACTGTGCGCTGCCCTCGAAGACCGCGACGCGCGCCGCCTGATCCTGGGTCCCGGCATCGATGTCGTAATAACCCGGCTGCTGCAGCTCGACGGCGCCGCGCGGGATATCGATCTGAAAGCTCTGGCCCTGATCGAGACGGCGCAGATGGAGGATGATGCGCCCTTGCGGAACGCTCAGCCGAGTGACCCGTTCGTCGAGCTCGACGATATCCAGCTCGGTGCCGCTCGCCATATCGATCGTGTCGGGCGCGATCCGGATTTCCGCACGGGCCTCGTCGTCGGTCCACAATGATGCCCCGGTGGCCACCGGGTAATTGACCGCGGCCGCCGACCATTCGGTCTGCCCGGCAGTGTGAAAGGCGAGATTGCCGGAGACAAAGCTCACCCGCCCAACGCGCGCCGGCGGAGCCTGCTGCGCCAGCGACGTAGCCGCTGAGAATACGGTCAGGATCGCCAGGACGACGAAAAAGCGAGGGCGATGCATGGTGCGCACCCGAAAACCCGGATTTCATTCACTTGAAAACGACAACGCTTTGATTAGGGCGAAATTGTGAACCGACCGATAACGAGACAAATCGTCCATTCTTAGTTATCATATGATGATGATACAACCATTCCGAGCCGGCGCTTTGCCGGATTGCGTCGCATAAAATTGCCACATGTTGGTAATACATTCAGAAATTCGCAACCCAACTATACTACCATCGATTACCTAGAGAGACAGCGTAGTGAACGCCGCTTGCATAGAAATCCGTCGGCTGACATCGGCCGATGCCCCCGCATATCGGGAGATCCGGCTAGCCGGCCTCAGAGACAGTCCGGAAGCCTTCGGCAGCACGTTTGTTAGGGAAAGCACCCAACCGTTGACATGGTTCTGCGACAGACTCAGCAAATCCGCGGTCTTTGGCGCATTTCATTCGACGGCGTTATTGGGAGTCGCCGGACTAACAATCCGTGAAGGCGAAAAGGAGAGGCATAAGGGCCTGCTGTGGGGGATGTATGTTCGGCCCGACGCCAGAAAAGCCGGAGTCGGAAAGCGGCTCGTAGAAGCCGTTATCGATCATGCCCACGCGCATGTCGAAGTGATCCAACTCTCGGTCATCAGCAAAAACGAACCGGCACGGCGGCTCTATGCCGGTCTCGGCTTCGTCGAATATGGTCTCGAAAAAGACTCGCTAAAGCAGAACGGGCGCTACTACGACGAGATCCTGATGGCGCTCGACCTCAGGCTCGATTTGGATCAGTACGCTCTCCCGGCGGCGCGCACCGCCGCCACCCTCTGCGAGGAGCTCGCCCCGTCGAGCGCGGAATAGCCGATTCCGCTGCTCATCGCTTGTCGATAAAGCTGCGGCCGATCAGCTGACGGTGGATCTGGTTCGTACCCTCCCAGATCTGGGTGACCTTGGCGTCGCGCGTCAGCCCTCGACGCGATAGTCCTTGCACTAGCCATAGCCGCCGTGCAGCTGCACGGCCTCGGTGGTGATTCGCATCGCCAGATCCGAGGCGCGCATCTTCAGCATCGAGGCCTCGACCGCGAAATCACTCGCCCCGCCGTCGACGAGCCGCGCGACGTGCCACAGCTACTCCTCGCACAACGCGGGCTCGGTGGCGAGATCGGCGAGCGTGAACTGGATGCTCTGGAACTCGACGATACGCCGGCTCGATTACCGGCGCTCGTTGACGTAGAGGACTGTGTCCTCGAGGGCAGCGCGAGCGATGCGGAGCGCACAGGCGGCAACACTCGGCCGCGACTTGTTCAAGGCGGCCAGCAACAACTGCAGCCCGGCTCCCGGCTCGCCGAGCAGATTAGCGCGCGGCACCACGCAATCCTCGAAGGCGAGCGCCGCGGTCGAGGACGCGCGATGCCCCATCTTGTCCTCTTTGCGCAGCACTTTGAGGCCCCGGGTGCTCTTTTCCAGAATGAGGGCGGAGATCGCCCGGCGGTCGTCAGCGATTTCCGCCCATTTACCGAAGACCAGAATCAGATCGGCGACATCGCCGCTGGTGATGAAGGTCTTGCCGCCCGACACGACGATGTCTTCACCTTTGGGCGTAAAGCGCGTCGTCATGTGGGTCGCATCCGAGCCGGCATCGGGCCCGGTGATCACCAGGGCCGCGAGCGCCCCATCGGCGATGCGCGGCAACAAACGTCGCTTCCGCTCCTCGTCGCCGAAGTCGATAAGGGGCTTAATCGCATGGAAATTCGTCGCCCAAATGATGCCGGTCGCGGCGCAGGCCGTGCTTATCTCGCGAACGCAGGCGAGAAATGCATGATAGCTGAGCCTGGCGCCGCCATAGGCCTCGGGGACGAAAATAGCGTTGAGACCCAGCGCGTTGATCGCATGGATATTTTCCCAAGGTAACTCGGCTGAGCGGTCGTAATGCGCGGCGCGCGGTGCGATCTCGTCGCATGCGAGCACCCGCACGCTGTCGAGGATCTGCGCCTCCTCGGGTGACAGTGCCGGGATCGCGTCGAGCCGATCGAAAACCTTCATGATCTGCCCCTCACCCTCCTTCCCGGACCTGATCCGGGGATCCGCGGGCGCCTCCCTCTTCCGTTTTACGGGGAGAGGGCCGGGGTGAGGGGCTCCTGCATGCACTCATTACGAAGAAGCCGGGTTGTATTCGGACAGGCTGATCGCCAACCCCTCCCATGAAGTGGCGCGCACCTTGCCGAGCAACTGCATATCCGCCGTGACGAGACCAGACTGTTCCGCCTCGGCGAGAGCCAGATAGAAGCAGTCGTAAACCGGATGGTCGAGTTGACCGGCAATGCCTACGGCTCGGCGCGCCAAACCCGCCGCGCTCGCAAGGGTATCGAAGAAACGCGGCAAGTTCGCGGCGATTTCGTCCACCTGAACTTGGCTGATGCGGCCGAGCCTTGCTGAGCGCCATGCAGCATTGCATACCTCTGCGATCAAAAAATCCGGCGCTACCAGGGGCGCTTCAGCCTGAAGGACGGCAAGCGCCTGGCTGGCGTGAGGCTCCTCCAAGAGAAACCATTTGAGCGCGACGCTCGCATCGACGACCAAGCTCACCGCGTATCCCGGTCTTCGCGAACCAGTTGCTCAGCCGTAGGATAGGTCGCACCGGGCGCGCGAGGTGGCGTCATCGCTCGGATGCGCTCGGCCTCGGCAAGCAATTCCTCTCGGCTGGGCTTCGCCGCGTCGGTCAAGATATCCCTGAGCGACTGTTCGAGAGATTTGCGCTGCGCCATCGCCCGCACCTTCAACCGCTCGAGAACCCGATCGTCGATGTTCCGAATTATAACCTGTCCCACACAACATCGCTTTGGCTGTGATTGCACGATGATATCATCGTGCTGGGGGGACGAGTTTGCAAGGCTGTTGCGAGCGATCCTTCGGCGGGTCAATGCGCGGGTCCGCCGAGGGCCGCGAGGTCGGCAGCAGCACGGTGGCGGAAGGTCTCGGAGCCCTGTTGCTCCGCGATCGCAACGGCGCGGGTGAGCGCATCGCGCGCAGCGTCGTCGTCGTCGCCCTCGGCGCCGATCACCGCAGCGCGGATGCGGTGCAAATCGGCATTCCACCAAATAAGGCCGGTGCTCGCGGTTATCGCTAAAGCGCGATCGATTGCCGTCCGCGCCTCCGCAATCCTGCCAAGCCGCAGCAACGCTTCCGCCTCAAAGCACGGATAGATCGAATGAAAGTAATACCGCGATCCGAGCGAATCGAGCTTGGCAAGGCCCGCGCCGATCACCGTCGCGGCGCGCTCGGGATCGGCGATCACCAACGCCGCGCCCTGCGACAACTGCGCTCCCGTGGCCCAGAAGCCGAAACCGTGCTCGGTGGCCAAAGCGAAAGCGCGGTCGGCCACGGCCTCAGCCCGCCCGAAATCGCGCTCGATCAGACAACAAAACGAAACCCAGAACAGGGCCCAGACCAGCACTCCAACCTGCGGCTGCGCCTCGGCCAAGCGCAGCGCCTGGTTCATGCTTTCGTCTGCTTCGGCGTGATTGCCGAGGAACGACTGCGCGAGTGCCCGCGCTAGCGGGATATGCGCCGCAATGTCCAGGCCGGACAAATCGAACGATTTGTGACGCGCTTCCTCACGAAAATACCGAGCTGCTTCAAAAGTTGCCTGCTCCGCGGCAGCGAAATTCCCGCTGTAATTCTTAAGGTTGGCAAAGATCATATGCGCCACGCATAGGCCCGCCGGGTCGCCGCTCTGCCGGGCGAGATCTAAGGTTTCCTCGGCGATCGCCGCGTAGGCCGTGATTTTACCCTGCGCCGAATATGCCGTAGACAGGCCGCGCCGAGCCCAGAAGTTCCGCGGGTCCTCCGGGTGGGCACGCAACAGGTCGATGGCGCGCACCCACGCCCTTTCGGCCTCGACCGCCGGGTGCCCATAAGCGGCCGAGCAAGCCGATCTGCAGGTCGAGCTCGAGCCGGTCACGCTCGGCTCCCGTTTCCATGCTCTGCAATACGTCGATGCCGCGGGCGAACTGGATCGCCGCCTCCGCCGACGCCGATCGCGAAGCCGCGAGGCGGCCCGCCGCAAGCCATGCCCTGGCCGAGCGCTCGGCAAACCCGGCTTCCGCGTAATGCTGTGCAAGCAGTTGCGGCTGGGCCGACGCCGCCTCGGGATCGTGCTGATCGATCGCCTCGGCGATACGGGCATGGAGCTGCTGACGGCGGCTTTTCAACAGACTCTCGTGTGCAGCGTCCTGCACCAGCGCGTGCTTGAAGGTGTAGACCGCCTCGGGCGGGCTGCCCGGCGGAACACCAGGGCGGCGGCCTCAAGCTGCGACAGCGCGTCATGCAGCCGCACTTGCGGAAGGTCTGCGACCGCGTCCAGCAATTGGTAGTCGAACTCCGTGCCGATGGCCGCACCGATCTGCGCGACCTCGCGCGTGGCCGACAGGCGGTCAAGCCGCGCCAACAGCGAACCCTGCAGCGTGGTCGGGATCGCCAGCGACGGGAGGGGCCATCCGCAACCAGGCGGCCCTCCCGGTCGCGCAACAGCCCGGATTCGAGCACGGATTTGGTCAGCTCCTCGATGAACAGCGGCACGCCATCTGCGCGAGCGGCAATGGCGTCGGTTATCCCCTCGGGCAACGCACGGCCGCCGACGAGCTGACCGATCAGGTCCGCGCATTGCCGCTGGCCCAGACGGTTCAATGTCAGGGTGGTCACATGGCTGTGGCTTCCCCAAGGGTTCTGGAACTCCGGCCGGCAGGTCACCAGCAGCATCACACGCCGATGCCCGATCGGCTCGATCACCGAATCAAACAATTCGCGCGTCGTCGGGTCGATCCAGTGCGCGTCTTCCAGAAGGACCAGCACGGGTCGCTGTTGCGCAAGCGCGAACAGCCGATCCGCGAGCACCTGCAAGGTCCGCATCTTGCGTAATTCCGGTCCCATCGTCAGCGCCGGGTAGCGGTCGCCGGCCGGGATCGCCAGCAGGTCGGGGAGCAAGTTCAACGCCACCTCCGGTCCGATCGCAGCCGGCAAGATCACGTGTTCCAGCTTGTCGAGCTTTGTTGCCGCCGGATCATCCGGTTCAATTCGCGCTGCCGCGCGCAACTGGGTGACGACCGGGAAGAGCGGGGTGTCCGTGTAATAGGGCCACTGATAGCGGATGCGGGTCCTGGCCTCCGCGATCCGTTCCCACAGGGTTTCGGAGATCCAGGACTTGCCGATGCCGGCCTCGCCCGACAGCACCACGACCTGTCCCTCGCCCTCGCTCGCCAGCCGCCAACGGTCGAGCAGCAGGCCGATCTCCTGCTCGCGGCCGACAAATGGTGTCAGCAACGCGGTTCGAGTGGCAGCGAAACGGCTTTCCGCCGGCTGTTCGTCGAGCACCTGCGTCAGTGGCACCGGCTCCGCGACGCCCTTGAGCGGACGCGCGCCGAGATCGGCATAGCGGAACCAGTCACCGGTCAGGCGGCGTGTTGCCGGCGCGATGACGACCCCACCGGGCGGCGCCTCCGCTTGCAGCCGCGCCGCCAGATTGGGTGTCTCGCCGACCACGGCGTTGGCTTCGCCACGGCTTATCTCGCCGACCACCACCAGCCCGGTGGCGATGCCGATGCGGGCATTCAGCGGCGTTCCGCCGCCGCTGAGAGCGGCGACCCTCCGGGTAACTTCCAGACCGGCGCGCACCGTCCGTTCGGCGTCGTCCTCATGAGCCACGGGATACCCGAAATAGGCCAGCACGCCGTCGCCCAGATATTTGGCGAGAAAACCGTCAAACCGACTGACCGCCTCGGCGACACACCGGTGGTAGGCTCCGATCACCTCACCCAGCTCTTCGGGATCGAGGCGCGACGCCAACGCGGTCGAGTCGGCGAGGTCGCTGAACATCACCGTCAGCTGCCGCCGCTCGGCGGCCCCTTGGCGCCGCCGAGTATCGACAGCCGGCGGTTTCGACGGCTCGTCGGAGGGACCCAATTCACGAGGACGCAGCGCCGCGATTGCGGCGAGCAGTCTGCGACGATGGCCGATCGAGCCGACGCCGAGGCCGATCAGATCGTCGGCTGTCAGCTCCGGCAGCAATTGAGGGTCGATGTCGTTCTCGCGGAAGGCCTGCTCGTATTGCTCGAGCCCAAGGCCTCGCAACCAACCCGCGATGTCCATCGAAATCGTCCCGGCAGCATTTTGGATCCGGTCCGCGGTGCGCCATGGTAACACGTCCGCGACCAATCAGAGACGCCCTCCCTGATCGGCCGATTAAAATCGCTGAACGGGCTATTTAATTCCCTATTCGGCCGATTTATTTCCCTGTTCGATCGTCTAGGGAATTTCTCTGCCGCAGCGCAAGAATATCAAAGACTTGCCGGTACAGATTTGGCCGCAAAAAGGGCCTGAAAGCGCTCTCCTCCCAGTATCTTCCCGTCGATCAGGGAAGCGCCCCCTATTGCGGTCCGGCCCGCATCGAGGCCGGATGGCCGGGCAATTTGATGCGCTGCCCGGTATCGGTCAGCGTGGTCCCGTCGACCTTGAGGACCGACATGTCGCCGTCGATGAAATTGCCGACATAGAGGTAGCTGCCGTCAGGGCTGAATGCGACGCCCTCGGGGAGCGCGCCGACATTGACCTCGCCGACAGTGGTGACCTTTTTGCCGTCGATCTTGAGAGCGGTGACGGCCCCCGTCGGGTGATAGGGGAAGGCGGTCTTGGGCATGTTCGAGCCGCGCGCCTCGACCGAGACGGCGAGATCCCCCTTCGGACTGATCGCGAGCCCCTCTGGTGAATCCCCGACCGTCACGTGATCGATGACCCGTACCGGGTTCGCTTCGAGGTCGATCACGCTGACCGTCTTCGCATTGCCGTCGGAGCCCCCGCCATTGCCGTTGTCAACGGTCAGCGCCAGTTTGCCGTCGGGCGTTACCGCGACATTGTAGGGAAAGATACCGGTCGGCAGATCGCGCTTGTCGTAAGTGACCTTGTCGCCGTCAATGGTCAACAAGGCGACCTTGTTGGCGGCGGCTTTGGCCGCGAACGCGTGCTTGCCGTCGGGGGTGATCGCGACAGCCGAAACACCGTCGGTGGCGGTCCCGACCGTCACGGTATCGACGACCAGGACATCCTTGCCGCGGATCGACAGGACCGAGATCGTGCCGTCGGCGCGATTGGCGACGAGCGCCAGATCGCCTTTCGGGCTGATCGCCATGCCAGAGGGCTGCTTGCCGACCGTGATCGTGCCGATCACCTTGGGCGGGGTCGCCTTCAGGTCAATTAGAAAGACCTTGTTGTCGGGCTCCAGCCGGTGGCCCCACCCTTGGATCACCGGCTCGAGCGAGTTGGCGACAAAGGCAATCTCGCCCGAGGGGTGGATCGCGAGATTGGTCGGCGGGCCGACGACCGAGTTGATCAGCGGAATAGTCGCGGCGATGCGCGGCGCCTCCGGCTTGGAAATGTCGATCACCGATAGCGTGTCCTTGCCCGGCTCGTTGAAAATCGGCTTTGCGTTCTGATCCCAGCCCTGCTTCTCGTCATTGCCGACGATCAGGACCTGACCGAAGCCGGGCGTCACGGCCCAAACGGCCAGTCCGCCGGCCAAAACCGCTGCAACCGTGCTTCCGAAGAAACCGGACAAACGCATCCTCCCCTCCATCTGTCACTCGAGGTTCGCGGGCACGGCAAGATGCTGCCGCGGCCGCGGTCGCAGCACAAGTCGAGGATCGCCGAGTGACACTCTTTTCGGATGACGACACTCTGGTTAGGCGAGCGGCGCGATCGCGACCGTTCGTGGAAGCCTTTACCGAATGTTACGCGATCAGCGCGCTTCCGCCGACGCGACCCGGCACCATCCTGGCGGCCCCGGCTCGGCCAATGGCGGATCACCCGGTGACTAAGCGTCGTTCGCCGGCAGGGTCGCAGTGATTTTGCATAGCCACTCGACCGCACCCGGCGTGCTGCGCCAGGCCAGCCCGCACTCCGCGACATACTCAGTCGCCTCGTCGGGACCGCCCACGGTGATATAGTCGCCGTCCGAGATCACCGGAGATGCGGTGCCGGCCAGGATCGCGGGCACGTGCACGTTCGCCGACCAGGCGTCCTTGACCAGCCGTACGACTTCGGCTTCGCTCATGCGCCCTTCGCGAAATGCGAGGAGGGCACGAGTATAGAGCCAGTGGGCGCTCCCCTCGTCCTCATGCGCAGCCAGCAGGTCCTTCAGTCCCGCTTCATCCCCGCGCCGCAGCAGGCAAGCGGCGAGGACATAGCGGATCCCCTGATTGTCGCCGGGGTTGAGCTTGAGCATATCGCGATAGTGGCTGATGGCAGCCTCGTCATCGCCGAGCTTCAGCAGAGCGGCTGCCAGACCGGCTCTGGCGCGCATGTAGGGTCGCGTCTCAAGAAATCCCCAGAAATGCCCGGCGTATTCCTCGAACCCTTTGCGTCCTAGCGCCGCCTCTCCGGCTTCAACGCCTCTCGCGTAAAGCTCTCGGGCCTCCTCTACCGACCGCGCCTCCTCCGCCAGGATGCTATAGGCATCGGGGCACAATGGTGTAATGGTGAGCGCCTTGCGGGCCAGCGCGATCCGAGAGCGGGCCGTTGTGCGCTCCCACGCGTCATAGATAACGTCCTGCGCTTTCTCGATCGCTTCGCGGCGACCGCGACCCGCGGTCGTCGACAGGAAGCTTTTCATTGCCTGCCAATCCGGTACCGCCGAGGCGACCGTGGGTTTCCGCGAAGCGTCGGGCCTCGCCTTTCCGCGCGGCTTCTTGGAGACAGACATCGCCCCTAGACCCTCCCCAAAAAATGGCGACGGGCTCCAATATACTGCCTCTGTACGACGAAAGCACATCAGCCGATTGGTGCGCTCTAACGAGGTCGTCGAGGAGTGACGGCTTCGGGCTATTTTCCGGACACCGGCGATCTCATCTGGACGGCTCTTACCGGCCAAGGTCGCGAGCAGGCGGCCCGGTGTCCGGCCCCGCGCGCACCAGCGTGCCACAGATATTGGGATCCGCGCCAGCGGATCGACACAGCTACACGATCAACAGCAGCAGCTATTCAAAGCGGCCGACCAGGTGCGGCCACGACCTCAATCGGCTGAAACCCTGCTCGTCGGGATCGAGCTATAGGTGACCATTATGGTTTCACCGATGCCCAATTTGAATACGCCGCCCGAGAGGCCCGTAGGGGTTCCGTCGATCGCGATCTGCGTCCCGGCACCGCCCGTGATGATGATCGTCTTGGCACTTTGTCTGACCGTGTAGAGCCGCCCGCTTACCGGGTTGGCGCTGCCCCCTCCGTTGTTGCTCAGCGCGCCGTTCGGAAGCCAGGGAAGCGCGACCGTGCCCACCGGGTTATACCCGGAATTATTGATAACAGTTGAGTCGACACTCAGTGGCGCCGGGCTGTTGGTGCCGTTCTGAGCGAAAGAATTGCCAGCGATCAGCCAGTCCTTCGAGCTGCCCTTCATTCCGATGGGGCTACCGGTCTGGTTGTTAATGACCTTGTTGCCGACTATTGTAATCCGGTCGGCGCTGTGGAAAACGATACTCGCATCGGGCACGACCAGGTTTGTGCCGTCGATGACATTACCGCTCACGACGGCATCGTTGTTCCCACTTTCTCCGACGATAGCCGAGCCCTCGCACTGTTTGATGACATTGCCTGCAATGGTGTGGCGCGAGGTGCCGGAAGAATCCAGATGAATTCCTATTCCAAGGGTTCCCGCCACTGACTTGACACCGGCTATCATGTTTCCGGTGATCGTTGCGCCATTGGATCCGGCGTGAAAAATCAAGATGCCTTTGCCGATTGCCTGCAGCACCGAACACCCGATAATCGACGAATTGGCGCCGCGCATCTGAAACCCGACGACTTCCTGCAGCGCAGGTTTGCCGCCGATCGCCACGCAGCCGATATAGCTTACGTTCTCCGCGGGATCATGCGTATCGAAGTGCGCCGTGTCGGCGGCCATCGATGTGCAATTAGAAACGACGATATTACGTTGCACGCCGTTCTCCAGGGCTCCGCTGGCACCTCCGGTGGTCACCGCGTGGCGGGTATGCGAGAACCGGCAGCCGGCGATGCTGACATTTTGCGAAGCAGCGCTGACCACAATGCCGTAATGGACGTTTGCAGCCGGTTGTTTGTCCCGAATGTCGTGGACATAGCATTCGGCGATGTTCGAGTTGCGCACGGATAACAATTGCATGCCGGCGACGTAGGTATGATGCGCTTCGACATGCTCGATCTGCAAATTGTCGATGAAACGGCAGGAAATAGACGCCTCACTTCCCGTGTAGAATGGAGCTTGCGTCGTAACCGAAAAATCCGACAGCCTTACGTTTTGCAGCATGGTAATTCGCGCGGTCGCCGCGGAATCACTGACCAAGTAGCCGTCATAAATCTGGTCATCGAACGTAACCTTGCCGGTCGCGAGGTCGATGATTTCGATTTGCTTGACCTCACCGGCGTGTTTGTGCGGGTCCTCCGTATCGACCGGTTTGTTCGAGAACAACAGGACATAGTTGCCCAAGGCCAGGCTGGCGGCATTCGCCGGAGTTAAGCTTATGCTCGTATCACCCCTTGACGTGTCGGCGAGCAGCGGCAAAACGTTGCCGGCTTGCTGGTTATAAGCCCGGATTGCCGGGGTTGCAGTCATCGTCTGCGCTGCGACGATATTGGTGATACCCATCCCTTCGCCTTGAAGGTGAACGTTGCTTTGCCCGATCAGGATGGTCTGTGAGACGACATAGGTGCCCGCCTTCACAAACACCTTCCCGCCGGCAGGCGGCAGGGCGTTGATGGCCGCTTGAATGTCGGTGAAATCTGCGTCCCGACAGTCCGGTGGACCCAAAGATGGGGCCACCACGTAAGTCGCCGTATATCTATCTGTAGAGCATGCCACGTTGGTTCTCCTCGGCGTTGCAGCGGTTTCGAAACGACCGGTCGCAGCGCTGTCGCGTCATCCCGAGACATCGGTGTAGGTGTAGACTTTCGCCTCCCATGCGAAAATCGGCTCGCGTCCGACAGACGTCGGGCCTACGTCGCGCCGCTGCGTGACTTCGATCCACTTCTTGCCCGCCGGAGCCGGCCCTGGCCAGGTCGGGATGACGTAGTCCGTGCCGGGAGCAGACGCAAAGTCCGAGAAGTTCGCCAGCACGATCACCGGCACCGCCGCGGCAGCTCCGCCCCGGCGCCACACGATTACCTGCTTGCCCGCTCCAAAGTCGGTCCAGATGAAGTCGGTGTCATTGAGCGCCAGAGCCGGCGCGGTGGTTCGCAGCTGTACGAGGGTCTTTACATAGGCGTGGATCCGCCGACGCATCAGAGCATAATAACCGTCGGGGTTGCCCTGCTTGTCTGTGCTGGGCGCTGCAGTCAGTCGGCCGAAATTCACCGGATCCACCTGCTTACCCGCCCGCTGAGTCACGTTCCCGTGTTCATCGAAAAAGTCGTGTTGGTCAGCGAACTCCTCGCCGGCGAGAAACATTGGAATCCCTACCGCCGTCATCAGGCAAACAAACGCCAGCTTGATCCGCTTCTCGATCTGCTCGTCGGGCAGCCCGCTCTTCGAGAGCATCGTGAAGAGGCGCTCGTTTCCTTCGACGTCGTGACTTGTAACGTAGTTGACGGCCTGAGCGCCGTCGGTGAACACGCCGCCGAGACGGCAGTCGATCGCCTTCCGCACGGTCCATTCGAAGTTGTCGCCGTTGGCGCTGTCGCCCCGGATCGCTGCGCGGATGCGGGTTTGAAAGTCGTCGTTCCACAGCCCGTCAAGCCGATTCTGGCGAAGCAACGCGGGTGGGAGACTCAGCTCTTCGCCTACGACCAAAAACCGGGCGTCTGCACCGACAGCCGGGTCCAGGCCAGCATCGGTCCAGCGGCGGCGCCACAGTGTCCGCCCGAGGTCCTTGAAAGCCTGAACGAAATCCCAGTTGGCCACGTTCTCGACGCTGTCCATCCTGATCCCATCGACCCGGAAGTCCCGCATCCATCGCGTCAAATAGGTCAGCATCAGCTGGCGAGCCGGGAATACGGACTGAGCCTGACCGGAGATTGGGTCGTAAGTCATGACTGGCTTGGCGTATCGCCACAGAGTGCTGCCAAAGCCGTTACGCAGGGTGCGGGAGCCGTCGGCGCGACCCGAGGTCAGCGCATCGGGGTCGTTCGGGTCGGCCGCCGGATCATCGATGCAGAAGTCCGGCGCGTCGATGTGGTTGTAGGGCTCCTCCTTGGCGAAGGCCATAACGGCGTCGATGAAGAATCGCATGCCCTTTTGGTGGCAGGCGTCGACGAGGCGGGCCAGGTCCTGGTTGGCGGTCGGCGAGAGATTCCCCTCGGGGTAACCGAGATCACAATCGGGGGAGAGGTAGTGGGACGTGTCGTAGCCCCACTCCCGCTTAAAAAAGCTGTCTGCCGGCGGGAGCAGCTCCAGCGCGTTGACGCCCAAGTCGGCCAGGTAAGCCGTGCCTGCGTCCAACAGCGACAGGTCGGCAAAGTTGGCGCCGCCGATCCGTTCGTCAACGAGGGCCGCCGCATCGAGAAAGGTCGCCACGGCACGTTCGGGCTCGTTGAGCGAGCGGCTCAGCGTCCAGGCCGTCGGCAGCTCGTAGATGACGAGCTGATTATTTTGGGCAAGCTTGTCGGGCATATCCGGCATATCAAATACGGCGGATTCGCCGCCCGGGTCGCAGTCGCCGAGCATGCCCTGGCCCGCATAACGGATCACCGAGGCAGGCTGGGTGTTATCGGCCGCTCCCGGCGGAACCACCCGCCAATCGACGCACGATGCAAAGGGGTCCGTCACGACCACTCGGGCCGGGGGATGCAGATCCGATCGACTGTCGTCTACCTCAAACCAGTAGTGGTATACCGCGCCGTCATCCAATCTGCAGTTCGCAGCAGCAACCTCGAACAGTCCGGCGGCATCTGCAGCGGGTGCGAGTGCGACGTGTCTGATGCCCTCAACTGTGGGCGGGTTGCCATCACGGAGGCGCCCTATCACGAGCTCTGGCGCCGCGTTCTGTGTTTGCGGGCTCCACAGCACGAACCGCGTCGCCCGACGGTCTAGGATATCGGTGCTGATTGGCATGGCGTCCTCCTCAGTCACGGGACTCCGCGGGGACAAGATTTGTTGAGCCAGGTGCCGATTGGTCGGCGGATGCTTCGGACGTGGGCTGCACGCGAGCGCTACATAATGACCTCCACATCGGAGGCACCTCGGGCGAAGTCAGGCCGCTCGACAGATAGCTCGAGCGGCAGAGAAGACGTGTGAGCCGCTTCACACCACCCACGATTTTGTGGGCGATATTGCCACCGGGCTCGTCTGTTCCGCTCAGCCCAGCGTCTCAAGCCAGCAACGGCTGATCGTTGTCGGCCCCACGGCGGAGCCACAAATCAGCTCTCGGTCCTAAGCTATCCCCCGCCAGCCCTGGATAGCGCCGCGCGGATCGGACAACCTGGCTAATCCCGGGTCGCGAAGCTTCCTGCGGTTCAGCCCAATCCCGCTTCGATGAGGTCGCACTCTACGCTTCGTCACCTGCCTTCGACCGGCACGACTCATAAAAACGCTAAAAAACCCTCTCGATTTTTACGTGCAAGAAGAAGAGCGAGGGCGGGACCGACCTGCGTGCCCGCCCCGGCCAAATAAATCGCCGGTATGTGAAGCGGCTCACACATCTTCGGGAATTGGCGAGCTATTCGTGATGCGGCCTCCAATTTTCGTTGGGGGTCCGCGCTGTGGAGGGCGCCGTCATGAGAACCAACCTAAGGAGCAAGAGCGTGCCGAGGATCGAGCTCGACCAGCGCTCACGCGCCGCGCGCCTCCGGTTTGAGCGGATCGATCGGCTGCTCATGCCGCGCGCTGCAGTGAAGCATCCCCGGCTCAGGCGGCTCCTTTGTCTTTTTAGCGTCGGGATATAGGGCGGCGCACGGCGAGAGAGTCGAACGAGGGGGCCGCTGAACGATCGGCGGCCCTCCCGAATGACCGGAGTTCTCGCTCACGCGCACCGAAGCCCCATGCACACCAAGGCGCACGAACGGCCAAACAGCGGCGCTGTATGGGTGGGGTGATCGCACGGCTAACGCAGATCAGCGGGCAGCTGACCGTGGTTTTCGCGGCCACCCGACGGTTGGGATAGACAAAACGGTCACCTCGCCCGCGCCGAGCGGGCCTCGGTATGCGGGCAATGCCGCGTCGGGCGATACCACCGGGCTGGTTCGGGCGAGCGGGGCACCTTCATCACGATTTGAGAGTGTCCGCCTGACCGTAAATTCGGTCGGTGTTGCGGCACTTCGGCTGTCACTCAGAACCGATCGCACTCTTCCGCCGCGGCGGCATAAGCCGCGGCGTCGGCCGGCAAAGCAGGCGCTCGGCGACCAGCGCGTGGGCCGCCGCCTCGACCTTGACAACATAGGCCTCGCGACTGCCGTTGCGTTCTGCGAGCGACGGGCGCGGGTCGCCGGCCGCCTCGCGCTCCGCCTTGGTCCGGGCGAAGGCGATGAACGAGCCGCGCGGTCGGCGAGCTCGCCGGGCTGTGCGCGGTAGACGTTCCACCCGGTGTGGGTCCCGAGCGGCACGGCAATCGGCGGCAGCCGGATGCCGGCGATTGCGTTGCCGTCGGCATCGATCGCGCATACCCGCGCGCCATAAATATTGTCGATCCGCGCCGGCGGATTGACCCAATCGACCGGCGGGACGATCTGGTTGGCGCCGGGGGCAACGGCAAAACCGGGCACCGCCGGCATCTTGACGCTCTCGGCCATGACCGCGGTACCATCGGTCACCCGCGGAACGCGGCTCGGCGGCGGTGCCGTGCCCTTGGTCACCCATTCTTCGAGTGCGGCGAACAAGGCGCGCATGGCCGGAGTGGCGCTGTGTGGGTTGCGCGGGTTGACGAGGGGCCGGGGCTCGGATCGACCCCGAGGCGCCCGCCATGCCGGGTGCCGGCGATCATGTGGACCCGGACATTCGCCGGCAGATCTGCGTCACTGCGGCCAGTCGGGTCGGTGTGCACGAGAGAAGCCCCTTTTTGCCAGTATTCGGTCGAGCTGTTGGTCTCGATGATCAGCGGGTCGGTCGGATGGCTCTGCAGGATGGCACCTGTCTTGCGCGAGAACGGGTCGGTCGTGACCGCGTTGCCGAACGGGAACCAGTTCTCGGGATAGAGCCGGTCCTCGTGCTGGGTTGCGGTGCGCCCCGGCATGCCGAAGCGGTGGTTGGCGAACACCTTGCCGGCGCCGGCGACGTGGCTCATGACACCATCGAAGACGCGCAGTCCGCGCCCGTCGTCGTTCATGCCGAGCTCGAGAAAATGGCGCAGAAATCGCCCGCTCTGTGAGACACCAAACGCGAGCGCGTGGCAGAAGTCGCCACCATCCCTTCGGGTCCGGCGGCCGGATTAACCGCCGAGGAACACTTTCTCCCTAATCCTCACGGAACCTGGAACCGTGCAGATCTGGCAAACGTCGCCATTCTCCGGCGACGCTACGGAGCTACGGATGCCGAGGGTGGGTCGCAAAGAGGCCTAATAGGCAGGGAGAGCACACATTATGCAGATCGTCGACGAGCAGCTTAAGCTCCGAGCCCAGACCAACATGATACTGCATGCGACAGAATTGGCGGTCGCCAAATTCGTCACCGATAACGCTGAGCTCAAAGACCTTATTGGTAGCAGTATCCTAAAGAAAATTAAAGAACGGCGCGGGGTCCAAGCAGCTCTAAGCGCACGCTCGATCGATGCGGTCGTCCAGGAGTGCTATCTGGAAGAGCTTGTCGGGCTAGCAATTGATGTTGCCAAGGGAACAGAAAAACACGAACTGTTAGTTCGTTTGCGTGAATGCTTGTCGGAACTCCATATTTTTGAAATTAGGCAGGCCGCAGCGCATCCCGTTCGACCGTTTTTTATGCATCATTGGTACCGCGCTGCTGCGCTCGGCACGGATCCGATCTTTGATCTTTTAGGAATGTCGGACGTCAAGTCCGCCACGCTCGCAGCGATCTCTGAGAATCTCTCCGAGATTTCCGAGGAGTGGCTTTTGAAGGCCGTCCGTGTGGTTCCAAACAATCTCCCCGCGCTCATCGATCACGAGATTACGGGTTTAATCGGCCGCACGGAGGAGATGAAAGAACTTCGAAAACGTGTACAATCGCAAAGATTCCCCCTGATAGCTATCGTCGCCCCCGGCGGCATCGGGAAAACGTCGCTCGTACTCGAGTGCATGCGGTTCATCAGCAAAGATGAGAACCTGACCGATTCATGTCAATTTATTATCTTCGTTACTGCAAAAACGCACGAATTGAGCGACACAGGGATCCGACGTATCGCTGCTGACAAGACTTTCAGCGAGCTTTACCAGGAGATCGTCAAGGCGACGTTCGACGTTCTAGATCTACCCATACAGAATCATTCAATGCTGCTGGATACAACGGCGCTCCGTGGTGTCCTAGTTATAGATAATTTAGAAACAGTAATTCGGGAACATGAACCAGAGTTCAAAGATTTTTATGAAAAGCTTCCTGAGCAATGGAAAGTCGTTATAACCAGCCGCATTCCAATTGACGGCGCCAGCACGATCAGGCTCGATCCGCTCAGTACGCAGGCAAGCGAGCAACTCGGGAACATCTATTCACGCCGTCGTGGGTTCGACCTGACCTTCGAAAATATTGCGAGAGTGGTCAACGCGTGTCAGCAGAATCCTCTTGCAATACGGCTGACAATCGACGGTGTTGGTGCTGGGCGCTCTATGCCACAAGTAATTCAGCAGATAAAGCACGACGTCTTGCAGTATTCCTACGACAACTTGGTACGGGATCTGCCTGAGGAATCGTTGTACGTTTTGGAGGCGTTGTTCCTCGAATCGCCCCTCGACCGAAGCGAACTTGCCGATCTCACAGGCCTGGACCCCGATGCACTTGCGAATGGGATAAGCTCCCTCGCTCGGACGAGCCTAATCCGCATAGTGAATACTGAGCAAGGGCCTCAAGATGAGATCAGCCTCACGGAAGGTGTTCGTGACCTCCTTTTGATTTCAGATTTGACACTGAAAATCCGGGACGCGGTCCAGTCTAGGAGGATTAGAACTCGTGATCAAGTAATAGAAAATGATCTTCAACAGAAACAGCTTGGCATTGATGAGCTGAATTCATTCTACATTTCTTCCGGCCTGCCTCCAGCTTTGGTGACCCTTCTGTGCGACGCAAGATCTGTCCTGTTTAAGAAGACATATTCGCGAATAGATAAAGGCCAGATGCGGGCCCAATTTGATGTGCGAGTCGAGGAATTCCATGACTATGCCACGTTCTGGGTTTATTATGGCGAGCTTTCCGACACCCTAAAGGATTGGCAAAAAGCAGAGGAATATTTTGGTCGTGCGGTGCAAAAATCTCCAGAGACAATCGCATATAAGGTCCGTCTGGGGAAGTTTCTGCTAGATGTCAGGCGTTATTTGGATTGCGCGGCAATCTTCCGCGGGCTTATCGAGGAAGGGTGGGATGATCCGAATCGGTCGTCAAAAAGAGCTGCTGCCGCAATTGTTTATTATTATTTCGTCGCCTTGACTTTCGCCGGTCGTTACGACCAGGTGTTAACTGAGGTAGATCAATGGTTTGGATCAAAATATAACGAAGATCTCCGCGCCACCTCCAAATCGGCTGCACTAAAAAGGAGAAGCGAAGGCCTAAAGGGTGAGGATAAGGTGCAGCATTTGCGGGAGGCAACCCGTTTAATAGTGCCGATCCTTGAGCAAGACCCGCCGCCCAGCAACACAGCCTCAGTCGCCAGGTCGTTGATCACTGAAATTAGTTTCGCGTCCGGAAACTCAGAGATAGTGGGTCATCCCGATTTCCCGGAGCTACTTGAGTTCTCTTCGAGATTCACCGAAAAGATCTTCTTTTCCACACCTTCGGGAAAAAATTTTGCGAACGATGGTAGGAAAGTGGTTCGTGAGCTTTCCCGCTTGCCCATCGAGCCGAACCCATTTAAGTCTGAAAACTGGCCAGAAGGAGACTTCGATGATCCCGGAGTTCCGTTACTTGAGGTCATAATCGGCCAGATCGAGGCCGGTGAACTCAAGGTGGCTACCGTCACAAGTGTGCTGACGCAGTTTAAGGGTAAGTGCCCACCAATCTTTGCGCGCGACGACCAGAACCACGATTACTACTGTACATTTTCAAAGTTTTTGAACGGTGGCGAGGCGGAGTGGCGGATGTTAGTTCGAGGTCAGCGGGTTGCTGTAGCGGCCGATCCCGCGGGTCCGCCAGGAACGGGGAAGGCAATTCCCGCGCGCGAGGTTTACACGCTCGGTAATGGGGCGCTGCCGAACGGCTTATCGCTTTAGCGGCGCATTTCGCGCTCACTCTCACGTCCTTTCCCGAAAGGGCCGTCCTACCAGGCCTCGCCGCTCATCCTCGAATTCCAACCAGAAGTTCGAAACGTGTGTCTGCCTGCGTCTCTGGCGCCAGGCGAGTAGGCCGATCGGAGGGCCGTCGCTCAGAACCGGTCGCAGGTTTCCGCGGCTGTGACATAGGCCGCGGCGTCGGCCGGCAGTAGCAGGCGCTCGGCGACCAGCGCCGCGGCCGCCGCCTCGACCCTGGCGACATAGGCCTCGCGGTTGCCGTACCGCTCCTCGAGCGAGGGACGCGGGTCCCCCACCGCTTCGCGCTCCTCCCTGGTCCGGGCGAACGGGATCATCGAGCCGTCGCGGTCGGCGAGTTCGCCTGGCTGCGCGCGGTAGACATTCCACCCGGTGTGGGTCCCGAGCGGCACCGCGATCGGCGGCAAGCGGATGCCGGCGATTTCGTTGCCGTCGGCATCGACCGCGCTCACTCGGGCGCCATAGACATTGTCGATCCGCGCCGGCGGGTCGATCCAGTCGACCGGCGGGACGATTTGGTTGGCGCCGGCGGCATGGGCGAAGCCCGGCACCGCCGGCATCCTGATGCTCTCGGCTATGACCGCGGTGCCGTCCGCGATCCTCGGGACGCGGCTCGGCGGCGGTGCCGCGCCCTTGGTGACCCACTCTTCGAGTGCGGCGAACAACGCTCGCAAGGCCGGGGTGGCGCTATGCGGGTTGCGCGGGTTGACACACGGTCCGGGGCTCGGATCGACCCCGGGCCGGCCGCCATGCTGGGTGCCGGCGATCATGTAGACCCGGACATTCGCCGGCATTTCGGCGTCGCTTCGGCCTGTCGGGTCGGTGTGCACGAGAGAGGCGCCCTTCTGCCAATACTCGGTCGAACTGTTGGTCTCGATGACCAGCGGGTCGGTCGGATGGCCCTGCAGAATGGCACCGGTCTTGCGCGAGAAGGGGTCGCTCGTGACCGCGTTGCCGAACGGGAACCAGTTCTCGGGATAGAGACGGTCCTCGTGCTGGGTCGCCGTGCGCCCCGGCATGCCGAAGCGGTGGTTCGCGAACACCTTGCCGGCGCCTGCGACATGGCTCATGACACCGTCGAAGACGCGGCGCCCGCGCCCGTCATTGTTCATGCCGAGCTCGAGAAAATGGCGCAGAAAGCGCCCGCTTTGCGAGACGCCAAAGGCGAGCGCATGGCGGATGCCGGTGCCCTCGGTCCGCACCCCTTCGGCGAGCAGCGGGTTTGGCGTGCCGTTATGGTCGCTGCGCTCGTAGCGCAGAAACGAGACCAGGTCGCGGACCGTGGCAAAGCCGATGCCGAGCACCTGGGAGCCGGTCGCCTCGTACCGCAGCTCATAAATCTTGAACGGCGCGAAGAGGCTGCCCGGCGGCAAGGGCCGGATCGACTGCGTGTCGGCGAACTCCCATGAATCAGCCGGGATCTCGGTGCGGGTGTCGCTTTCGCGGTCGCGCACGGTCAGCCGCGCCTGCCTCGTGTCGGTCGAGACCGCCGGATAGCTCAGCCTCACGAGATCCCCCTTGCCCGGCGCGCGGGTGCCGATGTGAAACTCGTGGCGGATATGGCCGGTGACTGGGCGCCCGTTTTCCATTGCCGTCGGGAAGCGCGCGGTCAGGCCGCTGTTGGCGGCGGGCGCGCCGGGGTCCCAGCCGGACCAGACGAGACTGTAGCCGCGGCCGAGGCAAAAGCCGAGCCCGGCCTCACGGGCCGTCTTCGGATCGTTCGCCGCGGCGGACGAATCACCCGGCGCGTCGTCGAGAAGCTGGAAAATACGCTTCGAACCGCGATTGGTCACGTCATAGACCAGCACCCCGTTGGCTCGGCCCGGATCCACCGGCCGCAATATGAAGAAATCGGTCTCATATTCGACGAGGCCTCGCGCGTTCCGCGGCGCCCTGTCGAGGTCGACGATGACCCGGTTCTCCGGCGCCGCCGGATCGAGCGCGCCCTTGGCCACACCCCGGATGCGCAGATAGGGACCGGCCTCGCCGAACGTCTGACCCTCGGCAAAGGGCTCGACCGTATTCACTTCGATTTGGATATTGGTCATCGATGACTCCCCGGCAGGCGGATCGGCAGTTCTTTCTGACCGCGTTATCGACCCGGCGGCTTCTCGGATCAAAGATTTTCCTGATTACGCATGATCCTCAGCCAATTTGAGGAGGCGGTATGGCATCGGCGGGGTTCGGACTGCGACATAGCCGAGGCGTGGCATCATGGCGGCGAGATCGTATCGGCGATTAAAGCGGTACT
>Ga0306924_10000590_pt1 | contig 30733 bp, 30 predicted proteins | sample sta12Can44000111_FD_203756 | JGI IMG/M metagenome (GOLD analysis project Ga0306924, IMG submission 203756) | Lab enrichment of tropical soil microbial communities from Luquillo Experimental Forest, Puerto Rico - statanox.12C.anox.44.000.111 (v2)... | ecosystem: Environmental > Terrestrial >... | reverse complement strand
CGCAAGGAGAGGAACAATGACTAAAGATGTTCAAAAATGGGCTGACGTGGCTATGTTCAAAGCCGCGCCAATTGACAAAGAATCTGGCCCACGGGTACAGCTTCTCAGTTGTAATTCTGACCCCTTGGGAACGATCGCAGCTGCTGCAAAAATGTACAAAGGCGAATACGTGGAGACACTCGCACTCATTAGTGACGAGGAGCGACGACACTATTTGGACGACGTGCGTAAGAATGCTCTGGCTGCCCCACTTGAATTTGTCAATTTCCATTTCCTCATTAGTGGAGTCACCAGGGGCTTTACTCACCAAATGGTCAGACAGCGAACTGCAACTTACACTCAAGAGTCCACACGTTTTGCTGTCAAGGAAGATGTTCCAGTAGGCTACCCGCCAAGCATCCAGGGCCAGCGAATGGCCCAAGAGGAAAACTGGAAGGTGGTCTGGGATGACTGTGTCAGACACATCACCGATGCATACAATAGTCTCATCAACTCTGGAATGCCAGCAGAAGATGCTAGGGGCTTGCTACCAACAAACCTACTTACACGGATCAATTACAACACGAGCTTGCGTGGTCTGCTTGAACATGCTGGGCTTCGACTATGTACGCAAGCACAATTCGAGTGGAGACTCGTCTGGCTCCGAATAATGGAAGCCATACGCGAATATGGCCGCGGAGAAACATATGCAACAGATGAATCGCTAGGTCCAGTACATTCTAGTGAATGGCAATTCAATGAACTAAGTACTATCTTCAAACCAATCTGCTACCAAAAAGGCTCATGCCAGTTTCTCAGCGATGTAGATAGGGCATGTACAATTCGCGATCGTGTACAGGAATTTGCTGGTAAAGGGATACGAACCAGTCAATGGGGTAATCCTGCAGTAGTTGGCGATGATATGGTTATTCATGATGAAGAATGGATGTTGGACCCTGCGGCGGCAAGAGTAAGTCAATAGTCTAACGGAGGTGCTCATTGACAACTGCACCAATGCGTGGTATCGCGACTATTGATATCACGAAGTTTAGACGACGCCGCAAAGGCTACATTACTGAAAGCGAAATCACTTATGGCGAGACAACAGTGATTGCCATAGACCCTGGCGGGACAACTGGTTGGTCATTGCTTTCCGTTCATCCTGAATCACTGGTGCAAACAAATGCTGATTTCTTGGATAATATATTCTGCCACCAACATGGACAAGTTGATTGCGGTACACACAGAGGTAATCTCCACTCCTCACTTCATGATGGGATTAGTACAGATGGAGAATTTTCTGGGATTTATGATTTGGCCGAATTTATTAAATTGTGGCCAGTCGCAGCAGTTGTTATTGAAGATTTCACACTCAGGACATTACGAATGGACCGCGATCTATTGTCCCCAGTTCGGATAACTTCAGCTATTGGCTACTCAATGTGGCTTAATGGTAGGGAATATCACGTACAAAGCCCAGCAGATGCAAAGACAATTTGCTCAGATCAAAGGCTTAAGGAATGGGGCATGTACGATCCGTATGGCAGTTTACAACATGCCCGTGATGCCGATCGTCACGCTCTCCTATTTCTTAGGAAAGCAAAAACAAATTCTAAGTTTAGAGCGTTAGCATGGCCGCATCTTTATGGAAAACGAGGTGCATATATATAGTGAAAAGTCCAAGTTTTCTCAGAATTTCTTTCCCGGTTACTATCCGGTAAAATAGGAAAAGCGCAGGTAAACATAGGTTTAGAGAGGAACCAAATGGCTAAAACTGTGTACGTTGTAGATCAACGTAAAGACAGGTCAGAGTGGTTGGTTATATTAGCAGCCGGCGCAATGATCGTGTTCTGGAAATACATTTTATTGGTCGCCATTTGTATGGCGGCCAGTTGGCTTTTAGTCCAAACTTACTTAAAACTTCGTGAAATTAAGTTTGAAAGAAAAGTCAAGCAGGAACGTGCATGGATGGATACACCAACTAAAATAATCACTGAAGGCTTACGTGTTTGGGGTAATCCTGAACACTATTTAAATGACTATGATGACGGATTGAGGCAGTGGCAATGACTATCAAACATGTCGATGTATATGAAGATCCAGGAGGTTGGACCTGGAAAATAGTCGAATTGGATGATAATGCCACACCAAAAGTTATCGCCCGAGGACCAGCTTATGGAGATAAGAAAGAAGCATTGAAATACCTATTCGGTATCTTCTTTGGCGATTTTGACGAGTCTTTTCTAACGCTTTATGCTGAATGGAATCCAGATCAGCAACAAGCAGCTTTATTTCCACAACCAGAACCAGTCCCTGTATCGTTTAGTGGTGAAGGTGGCATGACAGCTAGTATGCAACCAGCCCAGCCGATGCAGGCGGCGGATCCACTTTGGGGTGATTCTGATCCTGCTCTGGGTCCATGGTGACGTGTCATCATCCACCTAGCTGGATCAACAGTATAGGTAAATGTATTTGCGGGGAACAAGTGGAAAAAAGACATATCCATACCACAATGAAAGATCAGCTAGGGCAAAATATTTGTACCGTTTGTCATGCTATAGTTATTGAACCAATCTTTAGCATTGATGATCCTAGGCTTCAGCCTGAACCTGATTTTTATAGACTACCTGATGTGCTGGTTGCTCTTTACTATGAAGGTCCAGAACATGGTCTTCCAAAAGCACCAGTAGCACCTTATGTGCGTGATGTTGCCGAGTTTGAAGGCACAATCAATAGATATAAACCAGAAGAACTATGGGACAAACTCGCCGATTTGGTGACTTAATCTCTGAAGGGCAACCGTGGCAATGCCTGTTGAGCAGCAACAGCATGACTTCAGTCCGTACTCTGTCGCAGAACTGTACAGAAAGGCAGGTTGGTTAGGAACAATCCCAATTCCATATCATGAAAAGCACCCGCCACCTCGTGGATTTACTGGGGCGGCTGCACTGTATCCTGATGATAAACAAGTTGTTATATGGCAGAAGGATAGTCGAAGTAATATTGCTTTACGATTAGCTGAAACTTCATTTCTTCCAGAAGCCTCTCCATATCAAACAAATGCATATGAATTGTTAGGGATAGACGTAGATGACTACGCAGACAAAGCCGGATACGAACAATTGCAAACTTTGGAATCGGAACTTGGGAAACTCGCGCCAACTGTGTGTAGCAGTAGTCGTTGGGAACAGAGTCCACATTCGGGCGTTAGAGTGTATTTGGTGCCAGCAGGATTACGATTCCTTGGTAAAGCAGCTCCAGCAATCGACATTATCCAAAAGGCTCACAGGTACATGTTAGTATGGCCTTCGCTCAATCCCGACGTACCTTATGCCGAAAGTTCGACGTATCGCTTTAAGCGACCCGACGGCGCATATTACGAGCATCGCTCTCAGGCCGGTACAATCGACGCTCTAGCCGCAGCGATTCCGCCGCTAAGCGATGTTACCGTTTTGCCAGAAGCTTGGCTTGATTACTTATCATGTAATAGAATGTTAGCCACTGAACATGAAGTTAGTTCACTAGGTGGCGGCGAGCTATTGGAGTGGGCCAACCAGACGTTCAATGACAGTCATGGCGAGATGTGTCGCATGATGTCAAACGCTGTCGAGAAGAAATTAGCTGAATTGCTTGAATGTATTAGCCATCATGATTTATTAACTAAGGCTCATTGGCAAATATTGCGTCTTGGTGCTGAAGGCCATAGCGGCTGGATTGTCGCAATGCAAAACTTCAATAATAAGTGGTTTAAGAAAACACTTAAAGATCGTGATGCAGATGGTCCTGAAGTTCTGATGGCTGAGATACAACGTAGTGTAATGGGTACTCTTAGTAAGATTGAACCTAGTGTTGGGAAGTATATACCAGAAGATGAATGTGCGGTAGGCAACGTAACATCGCTACATGATGTAGATCACTGGGGAGTTAAATTAGATGAAGAAGACATCTCTACCAGTGATGGTGACTTTGATATTCTAGGGCCGGTAATAAGTCATATGCCACGATGTCCGGCGCATAATTCAGATCAATATGAACAAACTGATACAGGTAATGCTAGACATTTCATAGATTTATTCGGAGACAATATTAAGTTTGTTGAAAGTAGACAAAGCTGGGTTCTATGGAATGGCTTACAGTGGTATCGAGATATTGATGAGAAACTAGCCAATAGAGCATTTAGTATAGTTCAAGCAAGACAGATGATCCACGCAAAAAAGTTACCACGTGGCGATCAAGTACAGATGAAAATAGCAAACTCGTGGCAACGATGGGCATTAAGATCAGGCAATTCGCAGCCTATTTTGAATGCGCTCAGACAATCTAGAACATTATTTTATCAAGGTGAACCAGTCGCTACGTTGGGTACAGAATTTGATAGTAATCCAGCGATGCTTGGCTGCGAAAATGGTATTCTCATTTTAGATAGGGATCCATATATACGACCAGCCAAGAAAGAAGATTATGTTACGTTTAACACACACACCACCTACATCCCATGGGACACTGAGGCTGCTGACGAATGTGGAGTATTGGAGGGCTATAAACTTTGGCAAGAGTATCTGGATATTTTCCTTCCAGATATTAAGGTCCGACACTTCATCCAAAAGGTAATGGGACATCTTCTGGTTGGAGAGAATCCAGAAAAGTTATTGATCTTCGTTTATGGCCCGCACGATACTGGTAAATCTACAATGCTTAGTGGCATTAGATCGGCACTTGGTGATTATTACGGAACCATTGATATCAATTTATTTTCAAATCAGAAATTGAATCCTGGCTTAATTAGAGCGGTCCCACTCCGTGTAGCCGGGATGAGCGAAGTCGATCATGGTAATATGGATGCCAGTATCATCAAACGATTGACTGGTAATGATACAGTTACCGCCGAAGCCAAATTTAGTAATGAAATATTCGAGGGCCGACCACAATTTACGACACTCATAGCTTGTAATCAAGAACCTAAAATTAAGAATGTTGACGAAGCATTACAAGAACGTATTATGGTTCTTCCGTTTGACTTTCAAATTCCGATGGAAGATCGCAATTATAGTAGACAATCTGATATAGAAAAAACTTGTAGTGAAGCTGTATTATCTTGGCTCGTTGACGGTTACAAGATGTATTGTAGGCAAGGACTTAAGCGTTCAGAATGGCCTATAGAAGTCCAAGCTTTATGCGGCAATGTGGTTGGCAATCTCAATCCTACCCAACGATTTATATCAGAATGTATTGAAAAGAATACTCCAGAAGCTCTCGAAGCTCGGCGAAAAGCTACTCAGAAAGCACATTTACGCCGAAAATCAGTACCAACTGTATCCGATTGGGAGCTGGATTGGACTCCAGCGGCAGATGCCGTTTATGAATTATATCAACGTTGGTGTGCCAGTAATGGAGAACGAAATGTCATTTCAAAAACTGATTTGATGAGAGAAATGGGTGTTCCGCGATCAGAAACTCGAAATGTCAAAGGTACAAATTATCGCTGCTACGTTGGAATTAGACTCAGAACAGGAGTTGACGAATGAATGAAGTCCAAGTTTATTGTAGACCGGACTGCGTACAATGTGAATATACCAAGAAGAAGCTAGACGAATATCACATTCCGCACGTTGATCTGGACGTAGTAGCTCACCCAATTTTTGCTGAGCAATTAGCTGAACAAGGTGTACATCAGCTTCCATATGTCAAAGCTGGCGAACAATCTTGGACTGGTTTCCAATATGACAAACTGCGCGGCCTCGACCCCAGAGACTATACTTGATCACGCATATGCTCGCGACTAACTTCCAAGCCTTGTAGGTGCTTTTTCATATCTACACCTGGCGGGCTAGCAAGTGGTCGAGAATGAGTAACGACTCTTTGTGGCTTACGCTTCTGCCCAATTAACCACGTCTTAGTTTCTTCAAGCTCAGGTGGATTAGTTGCTTCCCATCTTTCGTTAACGATGTCAATAGCATCCTGGTGAGATATCTGAAGTCGTCTCTCAAGAGTATCCACCGCAAGTTTAAATATCTCTTTATCTTCGCTCTCAAATCTGCAATCATCCCACATGTCTCCAGTGAGCAATTCGAGTAATGATCGCATTTTAAGATTCTCAATCGTCATGATCACTAGCTTGCGTTCAAGCATTCCTATATAGGTGCCCGTTTCGTTATTGTATACAAGATCAATCAGCGGGTGCTTGGTCGGTGCCATTTTCCTTCTTCCCAAGTACTTGTATAAAACTACCACTATTGATATCGCCAAACTTTCCACCGGCCATTGACAGCAATAATGCAATTACTGCGCATCCTAGACCAACATAAAATGAATCAAGCCAAGGTAATCCACCCTTATCAAATGTTCGCCAACCAATAACTAATGTAGCGAGCATACCCTGTGCAAATGCTCGTATCACTCGTTCAAAAACATCTCTCCAAAACTTACGTGGATCACGCGTTTGTTCGTTCACTGTAATTCCTAACCCAATCATGAACATGTTGTATGCCCAAGTTTACATAAGTCATTCCAGGCCAAGCTTCCCTGATATGATATTCTATATGACTAGCTGTCGGCGGAGATGTACAGAAAAATATTAATCCGTCAATGGCAGCTGCGATAGCTGCAGCAATCCCTTGTATAGAAAGGAGACCATCGCTGAGTGGTTTAACTTTCTCGACTGGAGCCACTGTAGCGCCTTCAAGATCAACGTTATAACGAGCAACCCCAGCTTCCAGATCATCGTAAGCATCTCCATCCAAATTGCGTACTACTTCAAGCAAATTAGCTACGAATGTTTGAGCGAATTCACGCCATCCTGAATGCATTTCCATTTCTGTGCACAAGGAATAGACATCACGCTCAATCTCACCAACAAGACCGCGAGCGCAAGTTCCGTAAAGATCGCTAGGATCAATGAGCTCACACCAATCATAACCAATATTAGGCAACCGATAAACCGCAATACCTTCCCATGGAGTGCCTGGACCACCAAAGTATGTAGTTTCATAATGCCGGCTTGGATTACCAAATACATAACCGCAAACCCAGTTTTGCCGTAAATGTTCGAGCCTCCCGCCAGGCTCGAATTCCATTCTGAATCTGCTGGCAGCTTCAGCACCTTGGCTATAGCCACCTACAAGAATTGGCCGATCAGAGTTATTTAACGTCCAATCCACTGACCAGTCAATGGCAATCTGTATAGACTCTTTGTAGCTGGGGGACCGGAGGGCGCCGGGTGGGATTGGACCAAACGACCACGGGGCCTGGACAGCCACCTCGTCCACCACATCCAAACAGGCATGAGCTACGTCGCTGGGGAATCCGGTTCCTGGCGCTGCCCACGTTCCCGCAAACGTGAGGAGAGCCGGTTTCCCACTAGGCTGCTCTGTTCCTGGTGGGCCTTCTGTAAAGGGGGCTCACCGCTATCTTCGCTCAAAAGCGAGTTAATGTGAGCCTGCGTATCAGTTACGCTACGATTTCCTAGTTGTGGCCAACCATGTCGTTCGCCATCAGCAGTGACAGGACCAGCTAATTGATCTAGTGAAAGCGCGGAATAATCAAGCGGATTACGCGGCGCTGCCGTAGGCTGCGCCTGAATATCTGTGAAAGGTTCGCCTTCTAGCATTGCTAGCGTGCGCCCCAACGCATCCACATAGTAGAGGTTTTGACCATGTTCGTTCTGACCTAATTGCGGCCAACCAGAACCATAGCCAGTAGCCGGGTTTATCGGTCCGCATAATTGCTCATAAACCCAGACAGTTTCGTCGCTCATTGGTTCTCCTCCTCCTGTATGTGGCAGATTAGCATAACAGAATGCTTTCGGTGGTATAAGTGTGCAACACTGATCAAAACTAATCCAGTAATGCCATGGCTGAAATCCAGAATCAACGATCCAGACGGCACGCTGGCTCGGGTTATCGTCATAACCGGCAGCACTAACATAATGAAATACTGTCCCGCCACCGTAACTAGGATTTGGTGATCCTTTGATACCTATTGGATAATTAGCTGGTGGCGCAACCCAGTTCATAACAACGCCATACCCGTTGTCGATGCTGCGTTTCAAAGCGTCCCAAAGTGCTTCCTTTTCGGGTGCGCTCGGTGGATCATGCGGAGCGTCGTGGCTAGAGTAATTTGCTTCTGGTAATCGTGGATCCAATGACTGCTCGATCAATGCTACGTAATCAGTCCCGCCATCGTCTGTGCCCATCTCGTTAGCGAGTGTCTGTTCGCTTTCGTAAATGCCGCGCATATCTAAGCACATCTGGGCGCTTGCTGGCCCGCACCAATAGCCAGTTTCTTGGGGAATGATATCAGGGTTGTATGATAAAACTCTCTCACCCACGAGTGGCCTCTCATCCTTCGGTTGTAACAATACTAGCAATAAATCGCCCATCGACATACAGTGATTGTATCGTTGTTCACGATCTTCTATGCCGTTATACCCTCCATTGATATAGTAAGTCGCTAAGTAAATATCATGAGCATCTGCGGCATCATTCATTGGACGTTGCGTAGTCCAGTACCATGTTACACCGTGGAAACCGTTATCATCTTGTGCTAGTTCTTCTGGTATATCAACAAAAAATGTCGGTGACGGAGCTAGCCCTTCGTCAAATGCCCATTGACTACATTCTGTATAATTGTACTTCCCAGTTACTTGAATGGGACCACGCCCGTGGTACTTAGCGCCATCACCAGGAGAGCAGTTACCAAGGTCATCACATCGACCTTCCAAATACGCATAGTTATCGCCATTCCAATCCTGTTCTTCCATGTAGTACAAGCCAGCCGATTCATGGCCGGTCTGTGCACAGTACATCGCAATGCGATCATACGTTGTACATTCTGATTCACGTAATGACTGCGATAAAGCTGGATATAACTCTGCATAACGCTCATATGTTACGCTCCATTGCATCGCATCTGCTAATACAGATACCGGGTCAGTCATGATGGCGGTGCCTCAGGTGGAAGCGGTTGATTAAACGGTCCAGGTGGTGGCGCTAACGGTTCGCCAAATGGAACTGGTACCGATTCATTTGGCTGCGGGCCTGGTGGAGCATTAGGCAGACCAGGCGGTCCAGGTTGTAGAGGTTCTGGTGCACCAAATACCTGTGGTGCAGGTTGAGGCGGTGGACCGACCTGACCTGCTGGAGCTAAACCTGGTGGAGGCCACTGGTCGTTAGGTGTCGGACCATTGATCGCCCAAGGCACACCCCAACCGTCTGGAACGATATCTGGGTCTGGCAACTGTGGGTGGTCTGGCTGACCTGGCCAAACACGCCAACAGTTCCAAACATCAACGAATGGTGTAAAGCCACCCCATTCACAGTGAATATGTCGTAAGCCCATCGTGGTTGCAGTGAGTATCACAGGCTCAAAGTCAAAGTCACAGTAACCACCACCAGCGCCGATTGAACCAGCCGCTTTACCGACACCGGGGCAAAGGAATAGACCGGCAGTTGCCGGGGCTAATGATGGAGCATTAACGCTGATTCCTCCGGCGGCAACTCCACCAGCAATTCCGCTAATGACGTTTCCTTCAGGCGCGGGCAGTGTTACCGCAATGGCTGGCCCACCACCAGGGGCTGGAACTGGTACCGGGATTGGTATCGGTTGGGCGTTGGCATTTGGCATTTGATAAGTAATCATTAATATACCTAAGCCAATAACAAACCGGAATATCATACCTTTATTATACTCCATTCGACTACGGGAGTACGGGTGGTGCCCCTTGGATAGTTGTGGCAGGATTAAGCAATTGATTCATCACTTGATTAGCAATAGCAGGTTGTGACTGTTGCACTAATAATGAAGCTATGACCTGCGCAAGTCTGATCACTCGATCAGATTGTTCATGTAGAAGCCACGTTAGTGTCTCCACTTTCTCCTCCAGCGTCAGATCCAACTGCTGACCGTTCATCTGTACTGTCATCTTTTGTTCCTGTCGGTATTGATAGATCTGTCCAATTTTGTATTTCTTCCCACTCGGCGTAGTGCCCACCGCGGTCAACTGTCATAACTGCCCAAGCATGCCCAATGTATGGATCCTCAGGCACATTTGTACGTACAGCTACAGCTAGCGTTTCCGGGTCTTGCTTTACTGATCCAACCACATATTGTGGCGGTGTAGCCATTTTATCTCCTAATCATATATGTTCTGATGTGGATTGAATACTACATCTTGCTCTGTAATACCGAACAGATCAATAGTATCTGGATGGTCGACAACTATTGGGTGTTCGAGTTTCGCAGCCACTACAAAACCCGGTTTAAACTGATTACGGCAGTAAATGATATGAGACCACTTACCTTTAGGCACCTTGATCTTAGTGCTTCCGGTAATTTTACCATCTACCATGTCCCAGTGAATTTGGCCGCGCTCGTAATCATAATCAAACATTGGCTCGTCACCGTTGTCCTTAACCGCCCCAGCGTAAGCTGGCCAAACAATGGCTTCTAAGATTCCATCACCAACGGCGTTGACTTCAGTCATGTTTGTGTGTAGTTCGGTGTAATAACTAACTGCCCGGCAGCGCTCATGTTCGTCGAGGCTACCGACGTCTTGTCTACCATGGTGTTTCCGCTGGACGCCGAGGCGAGCAAAATATAGGTGAATGTGCCTGCCGGGACGTTTACGGTGACCGCCGAACCGGCTTCGGTTCCCGTGCTACCTGGCGTCCACGTGGTTGCCACACGAACATAGCCACCTCCGGTAGCTTCGTTGGCCGGTGTGTTCGTGGTACCCGGATCACCAGTGCAGACACCAATATATGCTCCGAGCCCTGCGTAAGCATTCGCGACGGTCTGTCGTGATGCTGCTACTGCAATAGCCATTTTCAATCTCCTATACTAATGGTGGAAGAACAACTTCCTCTTTGAATTCTTTAACTTCAGCTGCTATTACGTCGGTAATTGATGCCACTCCTTCCAAGCCAACCCTGATGCCTTTAGCGATATCATCACTAATATTGCCTATACCAAATCCTCCTTGTAAACCATCTGCTACAGTTACATAATGAAACTCATACCGTACTGTTACCGGCTGTGTCATAACATACCTTTCTCATACCCATTCGATTTTTGTGCTGCCGAAGTTACCAATATTGCCCGCACCGTTGGGTGACCCATCACCGCCGCCTCCTCCACCACCGCCTGGATTACCGCCGCCGATACCGGAACCACCGGCCCCAGTCCAGTTGCCATTACCACCGGCACCGCCGTTGGCACCACCGCCGACTCCTGTGCCTGCCGCACCACCAGGGGTGTTCGAGAATGTGCCATGCCGTGCTCCGGCCCCTCCTCCACCACCACCGATATTTGTTGCTGGTGGGGGAGTCCCTGGTTGGGTTGCACCTCCTGGAACACCACCACCAGGACCGCCCGTGCCCAAGCTTGGAGTAACAGGACCGCTGTATGAACTTGTCCCCGCGCCACCACCACCAGCGCCCTGAGTTCCCGCGCCACCACCATTGGCTGTGAAAACCACTGAGCCAGAAGAGAATTGAGATGTGCCACCGCCGCTGTTCGCACCAGCCTGCCCGGCAACAGCAACAGAATAGGTAGCACCTAAATTAGCTACTGGCACAAAGGTTCTGGCGATACCACCACCACCGCCACCACCCGCACCAGCTCCGGTGCCGCCACCAGCACCGCCACCGATGAGCGTGACCCAGCAACCATTAGTGCCAGCCGGGACAGGCTGATTGGTGCGGGCGGTGTTGGTCTCGGTGAACGGCACGAAAATAGTGGCCGATAATGAACCAGAACCGGAGAATGCCGGGCTGAGGCTGTATTGCTGGCTGACGGTTGCCGCTAGTGCCCCGTCACCGGAGAACGCTGGCGAAACCAGCATCTGTGCCATGATCGTGGCCGCTAACGTGCCATTCCCGGACAGTGCTGCGGCAAGCGCCATCTGTGGCAGCAGTGTCGCCGACAGTGCCCCAGTCCCGGAAAACGACGCGCTGAAGCTGTAGATTTGGCTGAGAGTCGCAGCCAAGGCTCCGTCACCAGAGAACCCTGCGGCCACGGCCAGCTTCTGGAACCACGTCGCAGACAAAGAGCCATCGCCGGATAGTGTTGCGGCCAAACGGAACTGCTGAAGCCAGGTAGCCGACAGCTGACCCGAGCTGGAGAAGTTCGCAGGTGGAACGGTGAGCAGCTGGAACCATGTCGCGGCCAAGGCTCCATTACCGGAGAACGCCGCAGCGAGCTGGATGGCGTTGGCTGCCAATATTGCGCTCAAAGCCCCGGACCCGCTGAAGCTGGCGGGGACTACCGGAGAGAGACTGGCGCTCAACTGACCATCACTAGAAAGCGCAACCGCGTAGTTGTACCTTGGCATGACACCGGCAGCCAATTGGCCTGAACCCGAATACTGGGCAGCCACTTGAGCTTTGGCGAAAACTGTTGCGCTCAGTACTCCTAAACCGGAGAACAGCGCGAAATTCGGGATCTTCCAACCGGGAACGACATTGGCCGGTGGGGATGGGCTTACCGCCCAACCCTTGAGTGGGGTTTGGCCAAGTGCCGAAGGCGATTCCGCCCACGCCATCTATTGCCTACTGATAGACATAGACCCACCCGTAGCCGTTGCCGCCCCAGCCACCGTAGACGTGACCCTGGAAAGATGAATTGCCACCAGCACCACCACCACCGGGCGCACCACCGTTGTCCTGCGGGTTATACCCGCCGTTTCCACCAGGATACGAGTGCGGGTTGCCGTAGTGGTCGTTGTAATTAAGTGTTGGCATGTTCTGACCGGATGCACCGATTTGACCTACAAATTCGGAAGTAGCCCCCGGACCTCCAATCGCCGTGAGCGTTGTCTGGCCAGGAATAGTACAAGTACTGCTGCCACCCGAAGCACCATTACCGGCGGTGACCTGGTTGGGGAAGCCGCCCGTGCCGATGTTGAACGTCCACAATTGCCCGCCGACCGCAGCCTTCGTGTAGGTCGCAGTAGCCCAACCGGCGCAGCTACCGCCATAACCGGCACCAGTACTACCGGACCTACCGGCACCACCGCCACCGGCTATGACAACGTCGAAGTAATTGGCCCACGGGTACTGTGTGGCATCGAAGTTGGAGCTGCCTGTAGCGGAGATCGGAACCAGCACGGGCGGATACTGGGTTTGTCCTGCGGTACCGGCCAGACCGATCCAGGGTGTGTAGTTCGGCGTGGCGACAGCCGGGCCACCTGATTGCCCTATGGCTGGCAGGGATGACGGTGCGCTACCAGTGGCACCAGAGCGGGTGGCACCGAATTTCGGCGGGGTCGCACCGGGTAGAGCGGGCAGGTAGTTGATAGCGCCGACCACGTTGTAGCTGCCGCTGCCGACGACCACCATTTCCACCGTGTAGATGTCACCTTGGGTGCTGTTGATATAGCTGCCGCTGGCGATGTTCAGCGAATTCCATACCGGAGTAGCTCCGCCACCCAGGCTGGTGTGTATGTCGGCGGAGGCGTAAACCAAAGCGGATGTCGCAGCAGCCTTGTCGAGCTTGTACACGTTGACGTAGAAGCCGGTGATCGTGCCGCTGATGTATCCGAGCCAGCGGATGGATTGCTTGGTGCCACCGGCTGGCGTGGGGGTCCAGCATATGGCCGACGCCGCAGAGGTGATGTTGACCACCGGCAGCGTCGAGTTCTGCATCACCAATGCGAGATCGAACGGCCCGTCAGAACTTGGATCGACGCCACCAGCCAGTGGCTTGCTCACCGCAGAGTTCATCAGGGCTGCGTTGTTGGACCTTGCTATCGCCGCGAGAGAGCCTGGTGTCGGTGTGCCTGATGTGGTGTAGCCGAGGAAGTTAACCAATGCGTTCTTGAGTGCCGCATTGAAGGTCTGCAGACTGTTGCCGGTAGCACCAGCGTCGGCGGGGGCCAGGTTGTTGATGGCCTGCACACCCTTGTCGACATGGTCCTGGATCGCTTGGCCAATATCTGTCGCTTGCAGGACGGGAGTGACGTTGGTGTGCGGGATCGTTTGCAGCGCCGCCTGCATCTGGGCGGGCGTGTTCCCTGTCGTCGGGGTGGTCGGGTGAAAAATCCCGTTCACCACGTCGTCCATGACGGCGTGGGTCGGAGCCATAGCCGCTGTGATGAGCGGAATCTGCGCGGTACCCAATACGCCCGTGGTGATCTTGGTGGCGTCCAGGACCTGCAAGAAGTTGGCTTGTAGGATACCGCTGGCCGGAAGTCCTTGCAGGCGACTGGTTATCGTTGACAGGGCCGCGCTCACAGAGGCGAAGCTGCCCAGACCCAGATTGTTAACCAGACTCATCACATCGGTCTGCAAAGCGGCGGCACTGATGTTGGTCACCATGGTATTCAGCTGCGACAGCAGTGTCCCACCAGTACCTGTCATCCAGTTCTGTTGAAGCAGCTGGGTTTTGGTGATGGAGCCGTCATCCCAGTAGGTGGTACCCGTAGTGGCCCCGACAAGGACCTGAAGCTCAAGGCGGACATGCGTCACACCCGACGATGGCACGGTATAAGTGCCCGCCAGCTGTGTCCATCCGCCTGACGCCGCCGGGCCGGAAACAGTCTGCAGCGGGGTGCTGCTCACTAACGACGCGCCGTTGTAGGCGAGGACCGAAAGCTGGAAGCAGGCACCCGACCCGGTGACACCGGACCATTGCAGCCAATGCGATAGGCTCAGTGTTTGGCTGGGTGCGACAGGTGTGGGCGGGTCGGAGAGTAGATCGTGCTCATTGCCGTTGGCGATGCATCTGACCGAACCGGAGCCGTCCCCTGTGTGATCCGGCGAGGACACCCATACCCAGTCCGGGTTAGACACCACAGACACGGCGCTCGCGTAGTTCGGGTTGGCCAGTAGATTGGGTGTGGTCTGCCCAATCGAACCGACCGAGATATTAGGAAGCACCCACTGGCCGAAGATGCCAGATTGAATCTGACTAGCGTCTAACGGTGGGATGAGCGGGACGGTAAAGACGCCTGATGTAATCTTGCTGGCATCTAAGCCTGGGATCACGCTAGCAGGGAACGATCCACTAGTTATGATGCTAGCAGGCAGATTTGGAATCTGAGGCACTCCGAGAATACCTGTGGTAATCTTGGAGGCATCCAGAGCAGGCACGTTACCGGCAAGAATGGAACCGAGAACTGTTGTGCCGCCATATAATTGGTTCAGCAATGTGTTGTATGTTGATGTTAGTACCCGATTGCCCAAGTCGGTTACAAGATTCGTAACCATTGATTGAGCGAATTGTCCAGTTATAATCTTGCTAGCATCCAAGCCTGGAATCTGTGCTGCCCCAAGGACTCCAGTAACTATGCTAGCCGCGATACTAGTGATATTGACCATAGACTGAGCAAACTGCCCAGTTGTAATCTTTGATGCATCTAGGCCAGGTATCTGCGCAGCACCTAATATTCCAGAAACTATGCTAGCCGGAATATTAGTAATGTTAACCATTGACTGCGCAAACTGGCCAGTGATGATCTTACTGGCATCTAGCCCTGGAATCTGGGCAGCAGGGAAAGTACCAGAAGTTATAATGCTAGCCGGCAAATTAGGAATCTGTCCTACACCTAAAATACCGCTAACAATTTTACTAGCATCTAAACCAGGAATTTGTCCCGCTCCGAGCACTCCAGAAACAATGCTGGCCGGTATGTTAGTCAGATTAACCATACTCTGCGCAAATTGACCAGAAGTTATCTTCGACGCATCAAGACCTGGTATTTGCGCGACATTTAGAACGCCAGTAACAATACTAGCAGCAATAGATGTAATATTTACCATTGACTGCGGGAATTGACCGCTAGTAATTTTACTGGCATCTAAGCCTGGTATGTTAAGTGAACTAATCAGCTTAGTGACTGGATTCATAATTGGTAGCAAATTAGTCGGCGCCAACATATTATTAATGAAATTAGTCACGGCTGTAACTGCGCTAAAGGCAGCATTAGTTAAGTTAGGATTACCGAGCATGCTAAGCAAGTCAGTAAAGTAATGTGTTACGTCTGTAGGCGTACCGCTACCAGTTGGGAATCCTACAGTAGATAGAATCGCATCAATAACTAATTGTGCCCCACCAATAATAGCACCGATAGCATCTACTGCTATATTCTCAAGTGGAACAACACCAGTTAAACCTAGACCAGATCCACCAGTAAGATCTGTGCTCAACATAGCCAATAGATTAGTTGGCTTAAGTGAACCTTGAATCCAACTAGTTAACGCGGGGATTGGGTGAAAACCACCAGCTGGCAAGAAGTTAATTGTACTAAATAATGATGAAAAGTTTAAAATACCTTGAACATCAGTTACTCCACCGGCAAATGATTCTATGATCTGATTTAACCATTCAACTGCTTCGGCCAAAGTTTCGATCCACGGAGCCGCAGCTTTAAAAGCAGGATCGAGAATACTCCCCAATTCATCTAGACTAAACCCACCAAGCAATGTAGTAATCAAATGCCACATGTTGCCTATAAATGGGAAGTCTGTCCCAATGATATTGAACAGGCTTTCAACTGATGTAAGTAAGTCTGAAGCACTAGTATATAGACCACCAAACGCATCTAGCAATTCATTAATAGCGTCGATCCACGATTGATCGATGCCTAGAGCTACCGCCCAACCATCGATAATACCTTCAATAACAGTAGCGAAAGAATCAAGAGGTACAACATAACCAAGAAGGAAATGTTCAGCTGCGTTAAATAGGTTAATTGGGAAAGGCGTTGTAGTATCAAAGCCTAAAAGAGCACCGATAGCAGGAAGAAAATATTGAAGATCACCCAGGTCAATGCCATAAAGAAGCTCACCCCCACCCAGAAGAACAACAAGATCACTTGCCACACCTTGTATTTGAGCGATTGGATCTTGATTATTCTTATCAATACCTTTCTGCATCGTCTGAAGATATGAAGCAATGTAATCAACGAATTGATTAAGTCGAATTAGATTTGCTTGAAAATCTTTATTAGTATCTGGATATTTCGTACTATCAATCGCCGCAAGAGCTTTAGTAGTTTGCGACTGAAAACCGAAGGCGGCATCAAGACTCATTATGGCAACTTCAAAGTCATCATTCCAGTAGCCGGCCAGTTAACGTGAAAAGCTTGATCTGTAATTATTTGAGGACCAATAAAATCAACATATCCAATTAGCGGTTTAGCGCCATCAGAACCAGAACCATCCTTAGTGAAACTATCATATACAATACCATATCTGGCTCCAGGAGCTGGGAAATTAACAAGAGGCCATTGTAAATTACTCGCATTAATGGTCATCGTCTTAGTAGACATAGTATAACTTATAGTAGTGATAGCCATTTGTAATCCACCAGATGAGTATCCACTGTAATTAATTTCACCAGCTATAACTGATTTGAACTTATGAGTATTTTGGTTAGGTGTATAAGTGGGATCAACAAGCATCATATAAAAGACATCAGTTTCAAAGTCAATCAGCCCGCCAAGCATCGATTCCATAAATAGTGCATATGGATAAAATACACCGTTAACATCGCGTACTTCTGGCCCTGTAAGCGGTTGTACTGTCATTATCCTATACCAATCGAGGGCTGATCAGCGCCAAATTGAAGATTAGGCATATTTGTAACTTTAACTTGCGTTGATCCCTTAACCTGTGCAGCATAGAAAATTGGGTCGTAATTGAATGCCCCTTCAGCCTTGAGTGTCAATTCACATGAACCTTTTTGTTCATCAACCTTAATAGCAAGTATCTTATGTTGCTGATTAACATAACCAATATAAGGCATCAAACCACGAACCATAATACGATCACCAACATCATAAAATCCGAACGGCGCATTGGGGTGACCCATATCAACAACAATACTATCCCAAAATGCAGGTGTCTGCCTGCGGGTTAGTTTACGTCTACTCCAAGCAGCCGCTCGTTCATTAGAGTTAATCCTTGCATCATCCTGTGAAATAGACCGTCGATACCGAGCAGGATCAGCATTAGTCAAACTAGCACTATATTCAGTTCCTGGGAACCATCCATCAATAGTAATGTCACTTACCCAGTCAATTTGAGTTTCTATATGAGGGACGGCTTCCATGACATTTTCATTAATGATAAAACAAAGCCAATTCTGCTCTATTCCAGCCTTTGGATAACCAAGAAATATTTGTTTATTAATGGCTGTTCGATCACTATTCCAACTACTTTGCTCTACGTAGTCAAATGGAATATCTCTAGCTAATTTGTCGATATAATCTCCGCAATCAATTTTATCGGTAGCACGAATGAATTGAGCAAAGAAATCTAGATTCAAAATATTACCATCAAAAGCATAACCTGGTAACATTTCAATTCCACTAATAGCAGGATAAACAGTAACACCCAAATTACCATTTGGAAAACTCTGAAGATGATTCCAAATCTTATGAACAACCGTAAAAACATCTGTAGCTAGCGGATTCCAATTTTCAAGCCAAGGCATCTTTTTTGGATAACCGGCAAATCCTTGGGCAACTAAATGTGTCACACCTGTTTTCTTATCGACATCAGACGGTTGTACAATACCACTCGCCCATATTACACGTTCACCCAATATCCTTTTTTCAACATGCAACCATTGAGCCCATGGCTTAAAATATATACCGGCATTTGAAGTATCACGAAAATCAACATCAACTTGAATTTGACACGGACCACTAAGCACACGCATTACTTGAGGATTCTGTACTGTTAGATCACGTGTTAAAATATTACCAGTTCTAGCTTCTTCAACAATAAAACGAAAACGATCTTCATCGCCACTATATATAATAGCTGGAGAATTAGGACCAGCAATCTTTATATCTGCTGATAATGTACCACTACCACTAAAATCTGCATTTATTGTCATTCGATGCTCCAAGCGTCCCGCCAGTATAGGAATACACGAGAAGACAGATCATTTGGATCAGCTGGCGGACCCGTTGGATTAAAACTAGCATCATATGCGACTAGATTATTCCAACCTACGCCTAAATCAATATGGTCAAGAGCATCATCCATATTCATAATGAAACCTTGACGCCTATTAGCTTGGCTAACAATAGCGCCAGTATCAGCCCATTGTCCTATGTATTGGCCATTAAGATAAGCCATGAATAAATTACCATTAGCATTATAGACAATACCAACTTTATCACTGGACTTAAGACCAGGTGAAGGAACTGCGTACTCAAATTGAGTTGTTGTAGCATTATATGCGGTACCAGTAACAATTCGGACTTTATCATTAGTAGTTGGTTGTCCAATTATTGAACCGATACCAACTGTTTTCAAAACTTGTACTCCAGCAAAATTAGTCATAGCATCATCGGATAATATAACAATAGTTGTTCTACCAGCCCATATATCAGCTATTGTAGCTTCTGCGAATTGGCTAGGTGTAGTATAGCTGTGATGTATATCCAGGACGGCGCATATACCGAACGGTGCAAACATATAGCCACCGTTTTGGAGGGAAAAACCCCAAATCGGTATGCCAGCTAGGCTGTGCCAATCACTAGTACAAGAAAACATATCCAAGAAGTCTGGGTTTTCTACAACTCGTGTATAAGGCAATTCCGTCCATGTTGTTAATGACTGATCTGTCCATCGCAAAGCTATTTCTGTTTGCGGTGGTATCTGAAGTTGATCTAAATACTGCGATGATCCAATTAATGCGGCTCGCCAGTTAACGTTATTACTATCGACAATACGTCGCATCCAAGGATAACTACTGACTTCTAATACAGTATTAGATGCTATATCTAAACCAAGTTCAATTTGAACATTACCTACGCTAATAATAGGATGTGTCAATGGTCCATACATTAAAACTCTAAACCAGGCCGGAGCATCACCTTGATCTGCTTCTCTGTAAATGTAAGTCGGATCGTTATTGTAACCAATCTCTATTACTTTTTCAGTATCAGCATAAGCATTGGTATCAGCCCGGCGAAATTCAGCCTGTACATCCACCCATTCATTTTTCTCAACTGGACCATGTTGAAACTTACCTGGCCGTCCATAAATACGACGTGTAATACCATCAGTATCTATAAACAATAACTTTACCATAGATCCCCAGGTTTGCCTAACGGTAGTGGCTTTCCAAGTATGTGCTAATTGTCCAAGTAGACTTCTAGCCTGGTACAAAAATCCGTCTGGTACAGATCCACCGCCAGGTACGTTTTCCAGTGCCCAGTTATTGAGAACAGCCATGGTAAAAACTATAGGTGCTGGAACAAGATTATCAATGCCAAATCGAACTTCATCTGTACGAATAATCTGAAAGTCTTGATTATTAACATTCCACGGCTGTATTTCTGCCTTAGACACAGGTATATTTGTATTATCACCAAATATAAGATTGCCGATTTTATATCGAGTCTTACCTAAAAACTCACCAGATAAACCAGCCATTAGTCACCACCTGCTGCTACTGAAGCAACTTGTGGAGCACCAGTACTAACCATCCACATCGTATTCTGCATCATTTGCATAGGTGACTGCCCAGGTCCAGTGTATATGTTCATCTGATTATTCTGATTTTGAATCGCTGGCGGTTGAGTATAAGCTCCAGCAAATGGAGTGCGTATTGTATTCTTGTTTAATGGATTATCTTCGCTATAAGTATAAATTTCACCTGTTCTGGTATTTAGCAACATCCTGACATTCCCGCCAAGCGTGCCCAATGCTCCACCAAGTACAGAGCCAAATATAAAGCCTGCGTACTTACCAACTTCATGATAAACTTCGATGCCAAGTGAAATAGCTTCATTCGTAGCTTGAATTGCAGCTGAAACTATACTAGCTATAGCACTAACTGCTTGTAATGCTGATTGAGCAGCTGCCGATCCACCAAAGTCAGCGCCACCAGTAGATGGTATCATTTGGGCAATAGCGCCAGCTGTATCCCCAACAGTCTGAGCAATATCGCCAGCAGTCTTTATAAACGACTGAACATTTTGAATAACATGAACAATATCTTCTGTATTCTCAACGCCACGAACTAACGTATCGCCAATTGCTGCGGCCGCACGAATATTATCAATGACATCTTCAAATATCTTAAATGCATCACCAATAATTTTACCAACACCAGACATAGAGTCTGTAAATTGCTGCATAGGCGAACGAGTATCAAAATTACCTACTGCGTTCTGCGTTCCACCATACCAACCTTTATAGTCAGCAGGCCCAGGAGGTGCGCCAGTTCCTTGGTGTGTATCGCCTTGTATCTGCGCAGGTGCATTTGCAACAGGACCAATAAATCCTGGTTCACCGGGTCGTGGTACACGACCAGGGCCTGCCGCTGGGGGCGTAGGTCCACCTGGACTTCTCTGTCCACCAGGAAATTCTTGTGGATTAGTAACAGTTACAGGAGTAGATGGCTGGCCAGCACCATACCAATCTTTATAGAAATTATAACCAGGAAGTGGTGGTCTTGGCCCAGCAGGCTGCTGCGGAATATTTGAAGGTGGTGCCCCAGGCAATCCTAATAGACCAGGAAGATTTTGTGGCGTAATTGGTATACCTGGAGCGCCGCCTGCAGCATAAGATGGTGTAGTTCCAGGAATTGGATGACCAGAACGTGCAGCTAAATCTATCGTAGATTGTGGAATCTTGCTTAAATCAGTCGGAGTTATAGGAGGAGGACCAGCTCCTTGTGCAGCAAGTCTTGCTCTATCATCAGCAGTTAATGGTCCAGTAATTGGACCAGTCAATATATTGCCGACACCCAGTCTACCAGAAAGTATATCATCAATACCTGCAACACCCTGAACACGAGCAGGTCGTGGACCAGCTATATTCTGGGCAGCACCCCAAGCCCATGGCAATGCAGCAACAGCAGTCAAAGCAGGGCCGGCAACTCGACCGGCAACACCAAGTCCTCTAAGAAGTCTACTTCCAGTAGCCGCTTCAGCACCTACATCGCCAACTACACTAGCAGCTTCTGGTGCGGGAACTTCTCCAGGTGGTGGGCCACTTAAATCAATGTTAAGACCGCGAAGTGCTTGTTGTTCACCTTCAGTAAAGGTGATCATATCAGGATTAGTAAGACCAGCCTGTGCAATTTCTTCAGGAGACAAACTCCGAATAACATCAAGCTTCGCACGCGCATCATACATATCGTATGTTGCTTGTAAATATCTAGTACGCATCCCACCAGCTGCACGAGCCAAACCGAGACCACCAGCGCCAATCAGGCCAGCACCTATCCCAATTGGTCCCCAACCACCTAATGCCCCAGGCAAACGTAAACCAGATAATCTATCTCTAGGGCCAGCAGGCAATCTAGGAATTGGCGCTATTTCTTGCGGTGGAGCAGGAGGCGCAGGAGCCGGAAGTGGAGCAGTAATCCCAGGAAGTATTGGCGGAACATCTGTTGCCCAGTGAACGTGTGGGCCTGTACCATAATCGCCGTGTTCGCCCATCTCAGCATCAAAATAATTTTGATACTGAGTACCAGGTCCGACTACTTGACCACCGGCTATCCGCCACTGTTGACCTGTACGCTCATTCTGGTGGATGAGCTCCATCGTTTGACCTGGAAGAACTGTCTTGATAAACTCTGAAAAAGCATCCATTCGCTGAGCAGCTACTTCAGGATCAGTTCCTGCAGGAGCAGCGAAATCAAAAGCATAACCAGATTGATGAAGTGTTCCACCATCCGCATAAGTACTTGGTACAAGTCCAAATCGAGCAGCAAATTGAACTACCCAAGGAGGTAACTTCCCAACACCAGGACCAGCATACCCACCAGTATCTAGCCCTGGCGGGTAAAGTGGTGGATTTGTAAACGTTCCTGCTTTACGAGCTTGTTCCATAGCAAATGTAGTGGTACCTTGAAGCGGGAATCTCGCTTGAGTAGCTGGATTGACTGCAGCTCCTGGAATTGGTCCAATAGGTTGAGGCTGAGTTACATCAGTGGGTGCAACTCCTCCGGCAGCGGGAACACCGGCAGCAGCAGTCCTATATGGTCCTTGCTGCGTAGCTCGTTGTACAGCATTCCAATATTCTGTTCCTTGAGGACTGGGACCAATTTGTGGATTCTGAGTAAGAACCGCAGCAACCATTGGATTGCTAGCATATTGTGGATGTTTCGAGAAAGCATCCCAGAATTTAGGTATGGAGTAATTAGGATCCATTACCTGTTCTTTAGTGCCCCAACCAGCGCCAGGAGCCTGCTGATATATCCCACCAACTCCACCTACGCTAGCATTACCACCACTAGTGTTGAATTGATCATTTGCACCGAGATTACTTTCATCGGCTGCAATAGCAAGAGCAGCATTAATCTGATCATTACTAGCACCACGTCTACGACCTTCATTGATAATTCTATTAGCAATATCTGCCTGTCTAGCATTTAACCCGCCCCCAGGAGCCAACTGCGCCGGAGCGCCGGCAGGTCCAGCAGGCTGTGCTGGAGCAGCAGGAGCAGGTGCAGCAGGTGCAGCAGGTGCAGGTGGTCGTGTAGGTGCAACAGGCCCAATAAATCCAGGTTGACCAGGAGTCGGAGCCGCTGGAAGTGCACCACCAAGAGGAACTCCTCTAGGTCCAACTAATGGCACACCAGGTGGTGCTTGCTGAGCACCAGGAAGTGCTCCCGGTAAGTTCTTAGCCCATGCATCTGGCGGTACACCAGGAATAGCAGCACCAGGAACACCTGGAACTTGTATTTGACCAGTAGGTAATGGAGGTCCGTACAACTCACCAGGTCGCGTGAGTGGGTTATCTCCACGATTCCAAAGATCAGCTATGACCCTAGTTGTATCAGTTACAATCTTTGTAATGTTTTGGAACAGACTCCAACCATCTTGAGCTATCTTAAGCCATGCTTGCATATCAGAAGTAATAAAAGCAATATACTGGTCAAAACCGCTAACTTGGCCTCTACCGGAAATGCCTACATTCCCTGCCGATGTATAAGTTCCGCCTCCAGTCCCACCGGGCGCGCCACCGGCTCCTCCCGCCGCGCTCCCCGATAGCCCTCGCGCGGCCCCTGACGCTACCTGAGACGATGCGTCGCTAACCGCGCCCGTACCGCTAGAGATTCCGTACGCATAATTCGTCGATAGATTTTCACCCATCTGATCTGGTGATGTATCGTGTAATGGCCCTTCTTGGGCAGGTGAACCTGTATTCCAAAAATTCTTTATTGAGTTGGCAGCTGCTTTTAATGCATCTTTCAACGTAGTGGGGATTGCAGCTAATATACCATCGGCCAGACTTTTTATAAGATTCTTACCAATTTGTAGCAAATCTATATCATCAAACCAGTGAACTATTTTGTTCTTAAGGTCAACAAAAGCTCCGACCAAGCTATCCCAGCCACTACTGATAGCATTTGTAAGTATATTCCACCAATTGGATACTGTATTTGTTAAACTATCCCAAGCACGCTTTACATCATCAATCAGACCGTGAAGTCCACCAAACTTTTCAGTGACTTCACCAATCTTTTGCTTGACTGTATCCCAATGAGTAACTAAAAGAACAATACCAGCAATAAGTAAACCAATAGCAACAATGACGATACCAATTGGATTGGCATCCATCAATACATCCATAACGCCAAGAGCAATATTAAGAAGTTTAATTGCAGCAACTAAACCAAGTATAACTTCTATTTCATGCGGGCTTAAAAGACCAAATAATACACCAATGAAATGTGCAACTCCTGGTAACCAATACATTAACTCTGATAGAGCGTCTGCGAAATCTTTGAAGAATTGTGGTAGTCTTGGTCCAAGTTCTTGAACTATTTGTAATAATGTTTTACCAAAATCAGCTAAAAATTCATTAAGCGCTGGAGCCATTGCTTGAACAGCAGGGCTAAGGACTCGCAGCGCTTCAACAAATGAGGTAAAGAATGATACAAGCCCAGGCTGAATAGCTAAACCAAGCCTATCAAGTGTACTAGCAATAATAGAAATTCCTTGGCCCAATAGATGTATAAGGGGCCTTGCTTCTTCAGCAGATTGATTTAGTAAATTAAAGAAATTCAATATACCAGCTTGACCACGAGCACTTTCAGTCCACTGTCTGAATGTAGCAGCTATTCGTTCTAACTGTTGGAGGAATCCACCGCCTGTTCTTTCAGCTATATCAAAAAAGTTAGATAATCCGATACCAAGATCACGTATAATATGAGCAAGTCTAGTAAAATCATCCAGTACTTGATTCATTATTTGTAGAAGGCGACCACTTTGTGCAGCGTTTTGGACCCAGTTATTGAACTCATTCGCTATATGAGCTATAGCTTGTCCAATTCTAACAAATATCTGTGAACCAACAGTGGTTAAAGTCCTCATCATTTCCATGAATGGCTGTATTGCTCCACGAACAGCCTGGAAACCATGTACTAGATTGTTAGTAAAAGTTTGAAAAGCAGTTTGAGTCTCAGGTTGTAATAAGAATTGAAATACTTGACGGAAAGACTGTCCAAATTCACTAGCAAGTCGTTGGCCTGCTTGCATTAATAGTGGTAACCATGTATATACCAGCGGTTGAATATCGGCAATAAGTGGTTGAAATAATGATTCCTGAACCATCTCACGAGCGCCACGAATGGCATATGAGAACCGCTCTATAGAAATTACAAATTCTCTAGCTGCAGGCGATAATTCACGCAAAGATTCAATAAACTTAGCTGGATCACCAATTGAACCTATAGCTTGTGCAACACCATGAAATCCAGCAGCTAATGTACCCAAAGAAACAGCTGCAGCACTAATGCCGGCAGGAAGTAAAAGCATAGCACCAGCAAAATCTTTCATAACTTCAAGAGCTGCACCAGCAACTATAGTGAGCTCGTGTAGCCCACCACCACCCATAATACCCAAGGCCCCCGCCGCGCCTGTCCCAAATAGGCCATAAACACCGATATTGGTCATAACTTTGGCAATACCAGTAAGTTTATCTGACAGTTTTTCTAATGCTTGGCCTGCTTTTTCTGCTTCGTTACGCATATTAGAAAAACCAGTAGTGGCAGCTATATGAGCAGTATTAAACCTTTCAACTTCAAGACGTAAAGCAGATAATCTAGTCTGGTAACGTTCATAAGCCTCTTGTGAGCGCAATAACAAACGTTGTTCATTTTCTCTAGATCGCTGGACATCACGTCCTAAACGTAATAACGTTTCACCTTCTGTTTGTTCTCTACGTCTAGCTTCTTGTAACTTACGTTCAGTATCTAGTTTTCGTGTGGATGCACGTTCGTAATCTTGATTATATCGTTCGTATGTTTTGCGAAGTTCTTCAACTTGACCGCGTTGTCTAACTAGAGCTTCAGCGCTAAGAATACTACTTTGTCGATTTTTATCAAATTGAGTATTAACTTTGCCCATTTCAGCATCAAGGGCAGCAGCTTCAGCTTTTGTTGAAGCCATTGCAGCTTGAGCCTCTTGGGCACCACGAGTATCGGCGGTGATTTCAATCTCACCATGCGCTCTACCCAAATTATAATCAGGCATTAGTAGCCGCTTCTGAGAATCTCATCGCCGTCTTCTGTCTCGGAAGCATGCATCCCACTAGAGAATGGATCAGCGAAGCCTGCTGTAGATTTCTCCATATCATCGCCCATACACCGAGCAAAGGCGCGTTGTTGTGCTGACCTCGCAAAACTCGCGTTGAGCGCATCTTGACCAGCATGCTCAACAACCCCTTCTACATATCGACCAAAAGTGAATATCCCTTTGTCGAAAAATAGTCCTGCAGCACCTTTAACCCCAAAAATTTCACTCGGCGGTTGGTTGTACGCTTGGGCCATCTGCCACGCTTGCCACGCTTCCCGCTTCATTCCAAATACTTTTCAAGTCGTCCATCGACCGCCCGAAGGCTGAAGCAAAAATAGCCATACGATCTTCCATGCTTATATCTTCAATATAAGCAGTAGCGATAAATTGAGGATTCCCCCAGTCTTGAGGACCGCCGTAATCAACTTTCTTTTCGTCATTAGTTACACGCGGTCTAATAGTAGCAGCCATAACTACTTCATCAATTGCCATAAACATATTCGCAATTGAATCAGGGTGTTTCGTCATGGTTTCTTGCATACGTCTATTACGCTCTTCAGTGCTGATTGAATCTTCCATCAGCATAGGCGTGAATGTATCCAAATAACTCATCAGATTGAGTCTAAACAGATCCTCACGCTCAAGACGAAGCACTCGACAAAGTTGTCCACTAGGAAGCGTAACGTCAAACTCAGTTCTTTGCTTTTTCCGCCAACCAGTAGGTGCGTAGGGATTGACTGGTGCCATTTCTGGCTTGAATGGAGGTTCTTCTGGTTCAGCTGCAGCTTTAGTTTCTGCGCCTATATCTCTACGTTCAAGCTCTTCACCTATTGCATGTCTGGCAGCACGACGAATCGTGGCTTGCTCTGCATCGTCTAAGCCAGCAGTAATTGGATTACTCATTTGACCTCCATTGGGTTCCTAGACCTCTTTTGGGCTCTAATATTCAGTTGTAACTAATTTGTGGTAACAATCACCGGTTTGCTCGGGTCACCTTCGACACCAGGACCAGGAACTGCGTTCTGCACATAGGTAACTTGGAACCAGTATTGGGTAGCTGTAGTAAGCGTGGTAATCTGAGTATCATTGGTATTCGGATTACCACCACTTGCAGAAGCAACCTTAGTCCAAGTTACACCAGCATCAATACTCTGGTAAACTTGGTATTTATCGTTAGTTGCATTGAAAATACCAACTTGATCCCATACCAAATCTACGGTAGTAGTTCCAATAGCATCAGCGTATAGATTAGTAGGCGAAGGCAATGGGTTGGCTTCTGGCGTGCCTGGAATAGCCGAATCGTGCTCTTCATGGATGAACTCGTAGAGCCACCGGCCACCATCTCCGACCATCGGCAAGCCGACGCCGTCAATACGACTAGTCTGGAACGCTCCACCACGAAGATCAGCCTGAAGTCGGCCATTTGCCTTAGCACGATAGATGCGCGTCTTGAGATTACCACCAGCGTCTGAAATAGCACGACCGTCTATGCGAACGTAAGGTCGAAGGTCATCACCAGACTTACGCATGCGCGTTACGCGGGTGGGTGCTACGCCCTCTTCAATGACTGAGCCACCGCTGAGGAGCGACCAGCATGTCATATTCATACCACCAGCTTCGAGGCTCCAGTCAACCTGAGGACCGCGACCGTGAACAGCAACTAGAACATCGTCACCACGCAACTCATCATACTGCTCTGTTTCAGAGAAGCCGAGAGTCATTGCGACAGGCAGCGGATAACTGGTGGCCCCTAGACACGTACCTTGCGCATCCGTATACGGCGTAAGACTCAGTTGACGCAAGCCATAAGGCAAGACATCAGAAGTACCTGACGTGCAAGGTGCTGCGGCCGCCAATTGACTAGGTCCGGTCATTTTTGCTCCTTCTTAATTGGATCCTTGTACGTATGCGTTTCTATTGGCTGACCTGTTGCCAAATCGAACACGTGAAAGGTAACGTAACCAGGCGTCGTGCACGCCCAATGCTTACACTTGACTTCAAGTTCGCCACTACCATTCCTAACAATGCCGTGAAGAGTACCGCGACACCGTAGCTCAAGAGGTTCAAAATCGAAGTCAGGCATAACCATTATTCAGGCACCACCTGAACAAGTTGACCGCTTTCGTTGTAATCAACTTCCAAGAAAGCATGTGTATTTGAACCAGCCTTCCTGTCGTCAATAAGCAGATAATCGAGCTGCTCATCGGAAAATTCAGATGACTCGATCATCTTATCATTAGCTACACTCCATGTATGAGTAGCAATATCATCATGCAACTCAATACCTAAAGTTTTCCACTGAGCCGGTGTAATCTTCCGATGGCTAGCATCACCAACGTACTTAACGAATGGCCCTTTGCGCGTTGGCTTAGGAGCACGCCGACGAATATCGCCAGGCGGCTTTGGCGCGTTAGCAGGCAACGGCTTGTTCGGCTCTTTCTCAGCTGCCGAAGTCTTGGCTGGTGTCTCGGTCATTCTGATTCCTTTCTAAACCGATGCTGTAACTTTGTCTAGTATTCTATACGATGACGACCGACATATCGTCTGATAAGCGTCATCACGTAAATCACGCGAACGTAATCCAGGAATAGCTTGACTAAGCGTAACGCCGTCGGTACCATCAACTTCAATCATATTGCCTAAAACAGCGTCTAAGATATTGAAAACATTGTCTATTCTGACAAAATCAGTTGAAAACTGCTTATAAACGTGGACCCAAATTGTCAAAGTTTTAACTGGAATAAAACAAATGTCATCACCACGCAGTCCTTCACCTTCATTACCCCAACTAAGGACCATAAACATGGTATCAGATGGCCGTTGATCACCATCATAATTAACTAAAACAGTGTCTTTGCTAAAGCCGAGGTCAGTCAACAACGATTCAGCTAAAATTGCATCATAAATGGCTGCTCTAGACATCAGTGCCGCCTAGTTTTGCGCGTAGTAGCCGTTTTCGCCGTTGTTTTAGTGCTAACAAAACGACCTCTGACATCCCTGAAGTAAATTCTGACCTTATTAGATTTCTTGAATACCTTTTCAGCTGCTCCACGAACATGTTGACCATGTTCAATAGCCCCCTGAGATGTTCCTCTTTCAATTCCAATTCCAGGAGCAACTACAGGCAACACAGGAGTTGGATTATCAAGATCATGTAGCATCTCTTCAAGAGATTCCATAAAAGCACGAGCCGTAGCTATCAAAGTTGGCATAACAATTTGAAACTTACCACCATTCGACTTTTCCAAATAGATGCCATACTCCATACCATGACCCATATACAGTTGATAGAAGCCAGGACGACTATCAGCTTCGGCCCAGAGTGTATTTCGAGCATTCCAAGTTCTATTACGCCAAGGAGCTTTGGTTTTCATTTCTGCTTCGCCACGAGAAGCGGCTACATCAAGATCAGTTTTAATAAATCGATGTATTCTTTCATCAAGCGTATCAATATTACGACCCAAGCTACCTTCATTGAAGGTAAATCGCTCACGAAATAATTCACCGGTCATCGTTAACTCCCATAATCAGGATTGCCGGTAAATACAACAACAGCAGCACGAGTTTCATAACCATTAGCTGGCAACAATCCATCAACTTTGTACTGCCTATAAGGATCTTTCCACCAATCATTAGGTTGAATATCAGCGTCGTAACTACCAATCAAGATATAGTCGTCCCGCCGAACCATACCATCATCATTGCTACTGTAATTAATACCATTAGACACAGTTTGATTTATGAAACGGAATGTCTGAAGCGGAATTACGACATCCTGAAAATCACGTCCCCCACCGGGTTTGTCAACTGGCTGCCTGCGATGAAGAGCAATTTCAATCGGACCAGCGATTGTAGCCGTTTGATTGATAAACCAATCAGTAGTATATCGCAACAAACCAGTAACTATATCAGTGAAAATTGGATTCTTAGTCGGTGCGGACATATACACCACCATAAGGCTGTAATCCATACGGCGGGAACACTCCATGCCGCTTGGGGTAACGCCGTTTGATCTTCCCAACACTAGTAGCATTAAAGCCGGCTACAGCATCCCAATATTTGAGCATCTCAGTAGCATGTTGGTATGTCTGACTAAGCGGTCTAGCAGCACCGGCATCAGAAACATCAGTCAATGCAGATAGATCGCCCACCCTCTGTAACCAGAATTGCCAAACAGTGGCGAATACACCATTCTGATTACCATCTAGAACAGTACCGATCTTAGTATCATTCCAATCAGTAAGCTCAGCCGTCCACGTAGGA
>Ga0306924_10000589_pt1 | contig 30807 bp, 34 predicted proteins | sample sta12Can44000111_FD_203756 | JGI IMG/M metagenome (GOLD analysis project Ga0306924, IMG submission 203756) | Lab enrichment of tropical soil microbial communities from Luquillo Experimental Forest, Puerto Rico - statanox.12C.anox.44.000.111 (v2)... | ecosystem: Environmental > Terrestrial >... | reverse complement strand
CCCATTGGCGCGCATGTCGACCACCACGATCTCATTGCCGAGACCGTTCATCTTGACGAAGGGATGATTGGCGAGCGCGCTCATGCAAATCCCGAATTCTGCCTTATATGGCGGCATATCCGGCGCGGCCAAGCGCTATGTCGCCGTTTCTTGACAGTTCAGGGGTCCGCACGCCATAACCGCGGCCGCGCGGCGCCAGCCGGCTCCGCGCGTTTGGCGACGGCGAAGCGCGCCGCTCACCCCCAAAATCGACTGTAAGAAGCCGATCCGGAATTCCGAGCATCGGAATCGAGCACGAGGGCAAAATGATGTTCGCAGTCATAAAGACCGGCGGCAAGCAATACCGGGTAGCCGCCGAGGACGTGATCAGGATCGACAAGGTCAAGGGCGATCCCGGAGAGATCATCGAGTTTGGCGAGGTTCTCGTCGTAAGCGGCGACAATGTCTCGTTGGGCACGCCAACCATTGCCGGCGCATCGGTCGCGGCGGAAGTGATCGAGCAGGGGCGCGGGCCGAAGATCATCGCGTTCAAGAAGCGCCGCAGAAAGAATTCGCGCCGCAAGCGCGGGCATCGGCAGGAGTTCACGCTGGTGCGCGTGACCGAAATTCTTACCGACGGCGCGAAGGCGAGCAAAAAGGCCGCTTCCCGGGCGAAGGCGAAAGCAAGGGCGCAGGCAGGCCCCGCCGCCGGGCCTGACGCGGCGGCCATATCGGCGCCCGATCCGGGCCAGCTGGCGTAGTAATAGCGTACCATAGGTAACGCTCAGCCAAAGGAGAATGAGCGATGGCTCACAAGAAGGCAGGCGGCTCCTCCCGCAACGGCCGCGACTCCAATAGCCAAAGGCTGGGGCTCAAGATTTTCGGCGGCGAGCAGGTGCTTGCCGGCAATATCATCGCGCGCCAGCGCGGCACGAAATGGCATCCAGGGACGAATGTCGGTGTTGGCCGCGACCACACGCTGTTCGCCTTGATCGACGGCCGGGTCGAGTTTCGCACCAAGGCCAAGGGCCGCGTCTTCGTCTCCGTTCTGCCGAGCGGCGAAGCTGCACCCCAATAACTCGCGCGCATAAAAACGATCTGCGGCGAGGGGAGCCGGGCCGGCTCCTCTCTGCATTTGAAATGCCACGTAATTCCAGATTTGCTTTTGAAAGGGCGACACTAGTTGTCCGATTCCGCAGTTCGCCTCATTGTGCGGCACTCTCGTTTGCGAACTTCGGAATCGCAGGACAACTAGCAACTTATTGATCTAGTGTGGCTTTGGTTCAGAAGTCCGCATCTCGGACTCACTGCAAGAATGATGCGGACTTCTGAGCCGCCACACTAGCGCGCGGGCTCTGACCGCAGAACAACTCATGATCGAGGAAGGGCACGATGTCCTGATCCGTGGCGGCCTGCTGCTGGACGGCACCGGCGCGCCCGGGCAACGAGGCGACGTCGCGATCTGCGACGGGCGGATCCGCGCCATGGGCCGGGACCTGCCCGGTACCGCCGCCAAGCTGATCGACGCGCGGGGCTTGGCGGTGGCCCCCGGCTTTATCGACATCAAGACCCATTCCGATTTCACGCTTCCGATCAACCCCAAGGCCGAGAGCAAGGTACGACAGGGGGTGACCACCGAGATCGTCGGCCATTGCGGCTTCTCGGTCGCCCCGGTGCTTGCCGGCAAGATCGACCTGCTGCGCGAGTACCTGAGCCCGAGCGCGCCATGGTTGCCGTTTCGGCAGACGAGCTTCCGCGATTATCTCGACACCTTCCCCGCCACGGCGGTCAATGCCGGCATGCTTGTGGGCCACAACACCTTGCGGTTGATGGTCATGGGAATGGAGCAGCGGCCGCCGAGCGCGAGTGAGCTCGATGCCATGATCGGCCTCCTTGAGGAGGCGCTCGCTGCCGGCGCGCTCGGGCTTTCCTCCGGCCTCTTTACCGCGCCCGGCTCCTACGCGCAGCGGGCGGAGATGATCGCGCTCTGCCGCGTGCTCGCGCACCACAATGCCGGCTATTTCACGCATCTGCGGGACGAATCCGGTCGCGTTCTCCACGCACTCGCGGAGGCGATCGACATTGCTGAAACATGCCGCGTGCATGTCGAGGTCGTGCACCTCAAGTGCTCGGGCATCGACAACTGGGGCAAGGCTCGACGCGCCCTGGAGATGATTGTGCAGGCGAAGGCGCGCGGTCTCGACGTGGACTGCGATTTCTATCCTTATATGGCCGGCAGCAATCCGCTCAAGAACCTGTTGCCGCAATGGGCGCAGGCGGGGGGCGTGGAGCCCATGCTGCAGCGGCTGAAACTTTCCGAGACGCGCGCGCGCCTGCGCGCCGACATTGCGCGCGACGGGCTCAACAACTGGGGACGCATAGCGTCCTGGGACTGCGTGCAGGTATCCATCTCCCCGCATCTTCCGCATTGCGCCGGACGAACGATCGCGCAGCTCGCGGCCGAACGCGGACAGGACGCAATCGATGCCGTTGCCGACCTTCTGATCGATGACCGGGCAGCGACGCGCGTGCTCGTCACATCGATATCGGAGGATGACGTGCGCGAGCTGGTTCGCTCCCCCCACGCGCTGATCGGCTCGGACGGAAACTGCGTCGCCGACTACGGCACGGTGAGCCAAGGCAAGCCGCACCCGCGCTTCTACGGCACGTTCCCGCGCATCATCGGCCATTACGTCGGCGAGCTCGCTGCGCTTCCACTCGAGCTTGCCGTGCACAAGATGACCGATGCGAGCGCGCGCGCGCTCAAGCTCAGCGATCGCGGCCTGCTGCGCGAAGGCTTTCGCGCCGACGTGACAATCTTCGATCCCGCCGACTTTCACGACCGCGCCACCTATACCGATCCGCATCGCTATCCGAGCGGCGACCGCACCACTGTGCTGGTCAACGGCATCGTCGTTGTCGAGAATGCCGCTCACACCGGAGCGCTGCCAGGCAAGGTGCTGCGGCGGAATCCTTCCGGTCAGGTGTGCTGACATTCCAATTTTGCACAACGGACATAAAACTGTCGCACCCATTGACAGCGGCATGGAGAGTTACCAAGATCAATTCGTGTGCTGGTTCGTGACGGATCGGGACACGACGACGAAACCGAACGGAGGTGCAATGCCCCCGGGTCACTTTGGCCGCGATAATCGCCGCGGCATCGTTCGGGTTGCGGCGTAGCGGTTCTTGGCGAACGGCAGCATCGGGAGCGGCCTATTGGGCCGCATCAGTGAGGCATGGCCCGCCTTGGCCCCTCCCGGTGGATGCTCCGCGGGAAATTCCAGATAGGCTGTCTCACGAACCGCCTCTTTAGGCGCGAGTTGCGGAGCGGAGAGCGTCGACGCCTCCTTATCCTCTGGCCCGCTCACTCAACCTCCACGATCATTTCCAGTTCCACGGGCGCATCGCGTTGTCAGGCAGTGCCGCCATTCCAACGGCGGAACGCGCATGCTTGCTTGTGCTTGGCCTGTCGACCCGCCAAACACTTCGACCATCAGATCGGAAAACCCGTTGACCACCTTCGGCTGGTCACCAAACCATCAGCCGAGTTGACCATCCCCAGTACGTTGAGCATGTCCTTAGTTTCGCAAAACCGGTTTCCACTTTTGCGGAACATGCTGTGGGGATCTGGCTTGGCCACTCTGGGGCGGGATGGCGGCCAGATAGCCCCTCCCTTTTCAGCCCGCGACACCGCATATTTCGCGGGCCATGAAATTTCTTGACGAGGCCAAGGTCTATATTCGCTCCGGCGACGGCGGCAACGGCTGCGTGTCATTCCGGCGGGAGAAGTTCATCGAGTTCGGCGGGCCGAACGGCGGCGACGGCGGCAAGGGCGGCGACGTGGTCGCGCAGGCCGTCGAGGGGCTCAACACGCTCATTGATTACCGGTATCAGCAGCATTTCAAGGCGAAGAACGGCGGCGGCGGCATGGGCAAGGACCGCCATGGCGCGAACGGCGTCGACGTGGTGCTCAAGGTACCCGCCGGCACCCAGATCTACGAGGAGGACGGCGAGACTCTCCTCGCCGACCTCGTGCGCGCGGGCGAGCGTACGGTGCTGGCGCGCGGCGGCAATGGCGGCTTCGGCAATGCCCACTTCAAGAGCTCGACCAATCGCGCCCCTCGTCATGCCAACCCCGGCCAGCCCGGGGAGGAGCTGACCATCCGGCTTCGCCTGAAGCTGATTGCCGACGCGGGCATCATCGGGCTGCCGAACGGCGGCAAATCAACGTTGCTTGCGGCCGTGAGCGCTGCGAAGCCAAAGATCGCGGACTATCCCTTCACCACGTTGCATCCGCAGCTCGGCGTGGTTGCAGTCGACGGCCGGGAGTTCGTGCTCGCCGACATCCCCGGCCTGATCGAAGGCGCGCACCTTGGCGCGGGGCTGGGCGACCGCTTCCTCGGCCATGTGGAACGCTGCCAGGTCCTGCTGCACCTCGTCGACGGCACCTGCGACGACGCCGGCGGCGCCTACCGCACCGTGCGTGCCGAGCTTGCGGCCTACGGACACGGTTTGAGCGACAAGCCCGAGGTGCTGGCGCTCAACAAGTCCGATGCGCTTTCGGAGGAGCAGCTGCAACGCCAGGCGGCGAAGCTGCGGCGCGCAATGAAATCGGCGGCGCGCGACGGGCGGGGTGCAAAAAAAGATGAGCCAGTACACGTGATTTCGGCAGCGACCGGCGCCGGCCTCGCAGGCGTTCTGCGCGCGCTCCTCTTTGAGGTCGATGCAAGGCGCCGTGCCGAGCAGCACGAGACCGCGGCGCCGCAGTGGCTGCCGTGAGCGCCCTTAGCCGATTTCGGATGCGACCTCGCGGCAAGCTTGATACGTACAAATCCCGTCGCTCCCCGCACCCGCCGCCTCGACCCATGTCCCGCCCCGTTCCCGCGCTCGCCGATTTCCGCCGCATCGTGATCAAGGTTGGCTCCTCGCTGCTGGTCGACAGCGAGCGCGGGCGGCTCAAGCAGGACTGGCTCGCGGCGCTCGCGGCCGACATCGCGCAGTTGCACGGGCAGGGCCGCGACATGCTGGTCGTCTCCTCCGGCGCCATCGCCCTCGGCCGCGCGGTGCTCGGTCTGCCCTCGGGAGCTCTGCGGCTCGAGGACAGCCAGGCGGCCGCGGCGGTGGGTCAGATTGCGCTCGCGCGCACATGGTCGGAGGTGCTCGGCAGCTACAGCATCACTGCCGGCCAAGTGCTGGTCACGCTGCAAGACACGGAGGAGCGCCGGCGCTACCTCAACGCGCGCTCCACCATCGGCAAGCTCCTGGAATGGCGGGCCATTCCCGTGATTAACGAGAACGACACGGTGGCGACCAATGAGATCCGGTACGGCGATAACGATCGACTGGCGGCGCGCGTGGCCACCATGGCCAGCGCCGACCTCCTGGTGCTGCTCTCCGATGTTGACGGCCTCTACAATGCACCGCCGGCTGACAACGCTGATGCGCGATTCGTTCCCGTGGTCGAGCGCATCACCCCGGCCATTGAAGCGATGGCCGGCGCCGCGGGCTCCGAACTCTCGCGCGGCGGCATGCAGACCAAGATCGAGGCGGCGAGGATCGCGACTCAGGCAGGCACCCACATGCTCATTGCGTCAGGCCGGCTGGCGCATCCGCTTAGTGCGCTCGCCCAGGGCGGCCGTTGCACGTGGTTTCTCACCCCCGCGAATCCCGTCACGGCCCGCAAGAAATGGATCGCCGGCACGCTCGAGCCGAAGGGCAGCCTCTCGATCGACGCCGGCGCCGTTGCGGCGCTGCGCAGTGGCAAGAGTCTGCTGCCCGCTGGCGTGTTCCGGATCGAGGGTTCGTTTGCGCGCGGCGATGCCGTGGTGATCCGTGGACCCGACGGCGTCGAGGTCGGCCGCGGCATTGTGGCCTACGACGCCGAGGACGCCGCCCGGATCAAGGGACGCGCCTCAGCCGACATTATCGCTATCCTGGGCTTCGGCGGCCGCGCGGCCATGGTGCACCGCGACGACCTCGTGATGGGCCAGGTCGCCCCCTGAGACTGAGTTGGTAGGGGCGAGGCATGCCTCGCCCCTACCAGAGTGACGGCAGCAATAAAGGCGCCGGGTCTCGTCCACGTGGGACAGGTCCGCCGACCCGGCGCCGACGCCAGCCCATCGGGGAAAAAGCGTCAAGCCACTAAAGTCGCGCCCGCCGCCCTTGTTCCAAGAAACGGCCGCGTGAAAACCACCCTCCCGCCGATGAAAAAAGAAGACCCCGGCACCCGAAGGGCCAGGGTCTATTCGCCGGGTGGGTGAGGGGTTGGGGGCTGGGGGGCACGCCACCCGGCGTCAGCCTCCTCAACACGTGAGGGGGCGGTTCGTTCCCGGTGCTGTAAAAATTATTTTGCCGGTCCGGGGAATAGCATCAGGTCGCAGGATATCGCGCTCTATCCCTTTGCTGGAGCTTCGTTTTCGCCACGCCCGCAATTGCCTGCCAGCTCGCGGGCAGGATCGATTGCAGCGAAGCTCGCACACACGCTGCACCTTCGGTGCGAGCCTCGAGCATCAGATCCGCCCTGCGAGCCGCTGCGAAGCGGGCCTTCGACGAAGGCGGGCATCTTCGCTGGCAGCAATCGGCAATTGCACGTGTCGGCCATTGGGAAACTCCAGGTAGCGCGCTTCCACGCGAAGCCGCCCAAGCGCGCCGCCGCGACCTTCGACCACGTAGCGCGTGCCGACGGGAAAGCGGCTGGGCAGGGGGCCGGATTGCGAGCTCATTGAACCTCCTCAACTGTTGCGGGCATATCTCAACGCGCGGTCAATGACGCAGCGGCGACAACCGTTCCGCGCGGTGGCGCTCGCAGCTGTGAATGTCGTGGACAGCTGTGGAAAGTATCCCTGACCCGCCCAAGTCGATGCCGAATTGGCCCACTGAAGTGCCCAACTCGGGCAAGCCCGAGTTGAGTCCGGAGGTATTCAGACTTCGAAGCCGTTCTCGCGCGCGAGATCGCGAAGCGAAGTCTCGGGCCGGGCGCCAAGATGGCTGATGATTTCCGCTGCAACCAGCGCCCCCAGCCGGGCGGAGGTGCGGTGATCGGCGCCGCGCGCCATGCCTGCCAGGAACCCCGCGGCAAACAGGTCGCCGGCACCGGTGGCATCGACCACCCTCTCGACCGGGCAGGCCGCGACGGCGTCTGTCTCTTCGCGCGTGATCACGAGGCAGCCCTTTTCGCTGCGCGTCACCACGGCCACCCGCGCGTCGTTGCGCAGCCCGCTGACCGCCGCGTTGAAATCGCCGGTCTCGTAGAGGCTTTGCAGCTCGCGCTCGTTGGCGAACACGAGATCGACCGTCCCGTTGCGGATGAGCTCGAGGAACTCGGCGCGATAGCGGTCGACGCAGAACGCGTCCGAGAGCGTGAGCGCAACGGCACGGGAGGCCTCGTGCGCGATCTTCGCCGCCTTGAGGAAGGCTTCCTTGGCATGGGGCGGGTCCCACAGATAGCCCTCGAGATAGACGATCGATGCTGCCGCAATCGCCTCGGGATCGATGTCGTCGGGGTGCAGGTCCTGCGCTGCGCCGAGAAAGGTATTCATGGTCCGCTCGCCGTCCGGAGTGACCAGCACGTAGCAGCGTCCGGTCGAGGGACCGTCCGCAGCAGGTGGCGTAGTGAACGACACGCCGGCCGCACGGATGTCATGGGCAAAAACGCGCCCGAGCGTGTCGTCCCTCACCTTGCCGACGAATGCCGCGCGCGCCCCGAGGCTCGCCACGCCGACGGTGGTGTTGGCGGCCGAGCCGCCGGAGATCTCGAGCGCCGGCCCCATGGCCTCATAGAGGCGCGCGGCACCGCCTTCATCGATCAGCGCCATGGCGCCTTTTCGCATCCTGTGTGCGATCAGAAAGTCGTCCTGCGTGCGGGCAATCACATCAACGATTGCATTGCCGATGCCGAGCACGTCAAAGCGCGTTGCAGCCATCCTGGAACCCCCAGCCGCAGAGGAGGCGCACTATACCGGGGGCGACCTTCAGGGCAATCAGCCCCTTTCATCCGGCCAAGCGACCGCTGCGTCGCGCTGCAGCGCGAGCCGGGACGGGGGACGTCCAAGCCGCGGCGCCCACGACTGGCAAGCCCCTTCGCGTTACTCCATATCCCGTGCATACTCTTGGCTGCTCCATGAAGCCCCGGCAGCGGCCCGCCGGACCACTGCAAGGCCCGGCGAGCATCGCACATGCCAGTCACACGTTCCGACCCGGAAGTTGTGTTTCACGCCGGCATCGAAGATCTGATCCTCCTCCCACTGGTAGTTGCCGCGGCGCTCGCCAGACGTCTCTTGCAGTTCCTGGTCTGGATGCTCGTGCCTGCACTCGACCTCGCGTTCGTGCTGGCAATGGAACTCACCAGGATTCCCCTGTTCGTCGTTAAGGCGCTCGGCGACGGCACCGTCGCGGCGGCTGAAGGCCTTCTGTCATGGCTGCCCGTATCGGAAGCAAATCGCCGCAGGTGGCATGACGCCATCGGCCGGAAATGGGCCCTCATCCGGCAGACAATCAGCTACAAGGTATTCGAGGATGCGATGCATCGGGCATTCGAGCGGGGAATGGAATGGGTTTTTATGAAATGCAAACGGCTTTCCCCGCGTGCCGCCGTGTACGTGATCGCGTGCGCCGTGGTCTGGTTGCCGATATCCTTCGGCGCGGCAACGGCCATGCATGGCTTGCTGCTCGCGTACGCAACGGTCCTGCCGCCCTGGATGCAACTCCTGCATCCATTCGCAACCCTGATCGCCAAGAGCAAGCTGCTGGTGCTGCCCGTCTATCCGGCAGCGTGGCCGCAGGCAAAGAAGGACCCCGCCGTGCAGACGATTGCCACCGGGTATCGAAGCCTGGAGGGCACATTTCTCATTCGGAAGATGGAGCATCGCTATCGCGAGGCACAGTGCGGCTTCGCCCGCGCCGGCGACATCGTCATGCGCCTCGCGGCCAGCACGGGCCTGACCCAGACCTGGGTATGGCTGTCGGGCGCCGGCGCGGGATTGCTCACACACACCGGGGAAGCGCTGCGCGAGGCAATGGGCGGCGCGCTGAAGCGACTGTCGCAGGCCCCCCTGATCGGCCCGACTGCCAACCGCTGGCTCGGCGATTTTGAACGCGTGAGGCCGCCGCATGTGAAAGCGAGCGAAAGGCTGCGCAGGGCTTTCGGCAAGTGGTCCATCAAGTTTTCTGCGGAATACTACGAGGCGAAGGAGCGAGAGGAAGCCGCAAAAGCTGCGTCCGCGAAAATGTTGGGAGGGAGCGCTTCTTCCGCCTCATCGTGAGTGCGCGCGCACAGGTGCTCTGTGCAAGGGATTAAGGGATATCCTCGGGATCGACGTTGATGGCGCGTGTCCTCGCAGTGTTTTTTATGGTGCTGTTTGCATGCCGCGCTGGCGCTGAGCCGCTCGAGGGCCGACTGAAGACAGTTCGCGATACGGCAACGCTTCGCATTGCTTATCGGACGGACTCGCGGCCGTTCTCATTTCTGGACCCGCAGGGGCAGCCGACCGGATATACCATCGAGCTGTGCGAGCGTATTGGCAAATCCATGGCGCAAGAGCTCGATTTGCCATCGCTTGCCATCAAATGGGTGCCGGTCGATGTGCGCTCGCGTTTCCAGGCGATCATCGACGGCGCGGCCGACCTGGAGTGCGGCTCCACCTCGGTTTCCTTGTCGCGCATGAGGATTGTCGATTTTTCCAACATCGTTTTCGCGGACAGCACGGGAGTTCTGGTCAAGGCCAATGCCGGGATCATTAATTTCGAATCCATGGCGGGGAAGAGAATCGCCGTCGTGCCGGGCTCGACGAACATGCAGGCGATTCAGGATCAGCTGAAGCGGCGAAAGCTTGACGCCACCTTGGTCGAGATCGGCGACCGGGAGGCGGGATACACAATCCTCGCTCGCGGCGACGTTGATGGCTTTGCAACCGACAAGCTCGTGCTGCTCGCTCTCATGCAGAGGGCGCCGCGGGAGTTCCTCTTGTTGCCCGAGGACCTGTCATTCGAGCCGTTCGCCATTGTCCTGCCGCGGGGAGACTGGGCTTTCCGCCTTGCCGTCAACGCCGGTCTGGCAAAAATCTTCCGCAGCGGCGAGGTCGTCCAGATCTACGGAAAATATTTCGGCGGGATCGGCTCTCGCCCATCGGTCTGGCTTGGCGCCGTCTTCATGTTCGGCGGTCTGCCGGACTAAATTTAGGTTGCTGGTCCGTCTATTTGCGCGCTAGCGCGACCGCATCCTTATCGACCGGCCGGAGCCGGGCGAAGGAAAGAAATATCATGGCCGCAGAACGTTTCAGGGTCGGCATTGTCGGGTTGCAACCAGGCAGGAGCTGGGCGGCGCGGGCCCATATCCCCGCTCTGCGTGCGCTGTCCGAGAGCTACGAGATCGTCGGCGTCGCCAACACCAGCCTGGTTAGTGCCGAGAAGGCGGCCGCTGCGACCGGGTTGCCGCGGGCCTTCGCCGATGTCGCCGAGCTGGTCGCGACGCCGGAGATCGACGTTGTCACCGTGGCTGTAAAAGTGCCGCATCATCTGGAAATCGTGAAGGCGGCGATCGAGGCAGGCAAGCATGTCTACTGCGAGTGGCCGCTCGGTAATGGGCTGGCCGAGGCCAAGGAGCTCGCCACGCTTGCTCGGGCCAAGGGGATCTTGGGCGTGGCCGGAACCCAGGCGCGCGTCGCCCCGGAGATCGAATATCTTAGGCAGCTGATCGCGGACGGCTTCGTTGGCGACGTGCTGTCGACCACCCTGGTCGGGCGGGGCGGCGGCTGGGGCGGTTCCATCGCCGAGAAGAGGATCAGCGCTTATCTCCTCGATCGCGCCAATGGCGCCACCATGCTGACGATCCCGGTGGGGCACACGCTCGCGGCGCTTATGGAGGTGCTTGGTGAGATCGCGGAGGTCTCCGCGGTTCTGGCCAGCCGCCGCACCTCGGCGCTCGCCGTCGATACGGGGGAGACGCTCTCCATGTCCGCCCCGGACCAGGTGCTGGTCAGCGGGCTCCTCGCCAACGGTGCCCCTCTCTCCATCCACTACCGTGGCGGCACGGCGCGTGAGAATGACGGCCTCTTCTGGGAGATCAACGGCACAGAGGCTGACATCCGGGTCTCGGCTCCCTCCAGGGGCCATGCGCAGCTGGTGCCGCTCTCGCTTAAGGGCGCGCGGCACGATGAGAAGGCGTTTCGGCCACTGGAGGTCCCTGCATCCTACCGTTCCGGCGTGCCGGAGGATGTGGTCCCCGGAAATGTTGCCCGCGTCTACCTGAGGATGGCGCGTGACCTGCGCGAGGGCACCCGTACTGCACCAAGCTTCGCGGACGCGGTCGCGTTGCATCGGGTCATCGAAGCAATCGAGAAAGCAGCCGAAAGCGGGAGGCGCACTGTGTGCTAGCCTGGGCCGGATCAAGGGAGAAACTTTTGAAGGTGGAGTAAAAAGATGCACTCCAAATTGGCCCGCTTGGCATTGCCGTGGAGAGTGAGCTCGTTGCGGGTGGCGGCTGTTCTGACCGCCATGACACTCATTGGGGCGCGCGCCGAAGGCCTGACCGTATTCCAGGCAACACTCGGCGAAACCAACCAGAAGACGGCGGAGGTCAATACCGAGGAGGTCCGCCGCGTACTGGCTGATGCCAGCGCCATCGTGCTCGATGCCCGCAAGAAATCCGAATTCTCAGCCGGCCACATCGCGGGCGCGGTGAACGTTGCTCTTGGACCCGACACGCCGGCATCGGCGCATGTCGCCGCTGTCGAGAAATTGGTCCTTGGCGATAAGAGCAGAGCGCTGGTGCTTTATTGCAATGGTCAGTTCTGCATGCAAAGCCGACAGCTAGCTGACCAACTGGTCGCCGCCGGATTTACCAATGTGCGCAGATACCAGCTCGGTATTGCGATGTGGCGCACAGTCGGCGGCCTCGTCGAGGTCGAATTGGAAGGAATCACTCGGATCTTTCAGATTGACCGGACAGCGGTCTATTTAGATGCCCGATTGCCTGAAGAATTCACCCAAGGGAGCTTGCCGGGCGCCTACAACTTGCCTGCCGATACCGCCGGACCCAATGCACTGGCGAAGGCGCCTCTACCACGCGATAACTTCAACACCCGCATCATGCTGTTCGGCCGCGACGGGGTTCAGGCGAGGAAACTCGCTGAAGTCTTCAGCAGGCTGCCGTACCAGAATGTGTCGTATTTCCCCGGCACATACAGCGAGCTTTCCGCGGCGCTGGCGGGCAAATAACTTCGGCGAGTACCCGCTTTACAGCTGCCTGACTCGTGTCCCGGATGCAGTGCAGCGCGCCTGCTACGCGCATCGTACCGGGTCACATGACAGCGCGGTGCACTGCTGATCCGGGACCGCCCAACGCCGGAGTTTGGGGCGATCCCGGGTCCGCAGCGCAGCACTACGTGCTGCGCTGCGCCGGGACACGTCCTGCAGTGTATGATACCGGAGTAGACTTCGCTCAAATCAGGGAGACGAAGATGGTTTCCATAGCATCATCACGCATTGTCACCGGCCTGACAGGGGCCGCGCTGCTGTTCAGCGTTGTTTGCCCATTGCACGCCAAGGACTTCATCAAAGGCGAACGTCCGCAGCAACGCGGCTATTCGCAGGCGGTGATCACTGAGGGCGGCAAGATCGTATGGCTGGCCGGGCAACTCGCGGTCGTGGATGATTCCGGCAAGTCTCTGGCCGGCGATCTCGACGGGCAAGTGCGGCAGATCTTCAAAGGCATTAATGCCACGCTCGAAAAGGCGGGCGGCAAGCTCAGCGACATGGTGCAAATGACCGTATTCATTACCGATGTGCGCTACGGTGATCGCCTTACCCAGCTCCGGCGAGAAATATTGGGCGACAATTTCCCCGGCAGCGCCCTCATCACCGTGACCGCCTTGGCCGTACCCGAGGCCAAAGTCGAGATTCAGGGCTACGCCGTCCTCGGCAGCAAGTAAACGACTGAACCGTTCCGGACGCACTCGGTCAGCCGCTGACTCTGCGAGTAAAACATCGGTTGGACCAAGAGGAACGAGGCAGTAGCTAAGGTCGCGCCGCTGCAAAAAACCCAGCCATGTTCAGACTCGTGCCTGGCGCTCGAGGCTCGCAACGCCGAGCTTCGATGATCGAAGCGCTGGCCTACATCATCGCCGTGATGCCGAATTGCTGGCGGCGTTCGAAGGTGGTGGCTTCGAAATTGAGCCCTAGCTCGCGCGCACGCCGCCAGCAATTGGCAAGCTCCGTGCCCGTGGGGGAGCGCGCGATCTCCGCGTATCTGTCGCGATATTTGTCCGTTGCTGGATCGCAGAAATTGTCGGGACGGAACTGGGCCATCACGTTCACCGGCGCCGATGGCACCTGCTCAGCGATCCACTCCAGCACTGGGTAGGTGCAGCAGGCGACGTGGTTGGGCATGACAAGGTGACGGATGGAGAAGTTCTCGCCCCAGTCCGTGAGCAGTGCGATGTTGCGCGTCACGGTCTCCCAATACCAGGGCGTCTTCGCCAGCGACATCGCGCAACGGCCCGGCCCAAACTTGAAGTCCGGCAGCCAGACGTCGGTGATGAGGCGCAGGATCTTCATGCTCTCCAGCGTGATAAAGAAATTGCTGTTCCACAGCATGGGTGCGTTGAACACGCCGTCATAGGTGGCCGCGTCCACTCGCTCGTCGAATGCGAAGAAACGGTCGGCCTTGGTCCGGCGCGCCCCCTTGAGCTCCTCGCGCGTGGGCGCGAACTCGCGACCGAGCAGCGCGATGGCATCCACGATGGCATGCAGGTGAATGATCACCTCGCCGCCGACCCAGTTGATGTTGTGACATCCTTCGCGCCGCAGGATCCATGACCATGGTGGCGAGTGTGCGCGGGTCGGTCTCCTCGCCGTTATCCTTGTCGGTGCTGATATCGCCGTTCTGGCAGAAGGCGCAGCGCATGTTGCAGGAGGTGAAGAAGATGGTGCCGGAGCCTTGCGTGCCGCGGTAGAACAGCTCCTCCCCGGTGTGATGGAAATATGAGCTCACTCGCGAGCCGGCGGCAAGCTTGCAGGCGCCAAGCTTGCTGCCCTTGATCCGGTCGACCCGGCAATCCCATGGGCAGAAATTGCAGTGGGCGAGCATGCGGTAGGCAAGCTCGCGCACAAGCTCGAGCAGGCTCGCCCCGTGCGCCGCGGGAGGCAACGGCGCACTCGCGCGGATCGCCGCCCAGCGATCGAGAAACACCGGCGTGAGCGCCTCAAGCTCGGCCCACAGAACGTCCTCGCTACTCTCCGCAAGATCGAGGCCGGTCGCGACGGTCGCCGCGATGCGGAACTTGGCGGGACGGCGATTGTCCGCGACCTCCAGGTACCACGACAGCGCGGCACGGATGGCCGGATCGTCCCAGATTCTCAGGCGGGCGAGATCGCTCATGCTCCCGAGATAGTACTTCAAAACGTCAAAAGCGATCAGCACCCACGCCGATTGCCCAGAACGGCCCAACCATGCCGAACTGTTCAAATACAGCCTGCGCCTGTTCGACCGACCATTTTTGCCAATGACGATCGCGGTGACGCCCGTACCAAGTCCGCGCAAATCTCGCCAAGGTCCTGACTGGTATCCCCTCGCCTCTGGAAAGGTCATGCTTGTGTGACCACTGGTCGATTTGTGCTTGGCTGCGGAACGGCAGGCAGGTCGCGCATGTGTGGTGCACATTGTCCCATGCGTGACGCGGCTGGATCGAGAAGTGGATGATGAGATCTGCTGGCGCAATATCGTCGCCGTCGACGCGCAGATCGAGAGCCTCGGCCTCGCCCTGGAGCCGAGTATGGACGATGCCCTTGTTGTCAGTAGCTAGTGCAAGAATTCCGAAAGCGCACCACATGCACGGCGCCCACCAGCCACACCCGTCATGCTCGACCCAGGTCGCCGTCGGTGAGAGCGAAAACGGGTGGATGATCCAAGGCTCCGGCTCGTGCGGATGAAGGACCAGCGCATGATTCTCCGCCATCCTGCGATAGAGGGCCTCAACTTCTGTAAGGGAGAGGCCCATCTCGCGAGCAAGTTTTTCCCGGCGCGGCGCATGGCCGTGGGCAATGATGCTCTCGATCAGGAGATGATGGGCCAACGCCTGAGCGTCGAGGTCTCGGTTGACATCAGAAGATGAGTAAAGTTGGTCATCAATCATCAGGAAAACTCGGCGATCTTCATTTTTTACACCTTTTGGCCTCAAAGCCGTGCGCCCGCGCTTCGCCCCGATCAATGACGTAATGACGCGGGTTCGGGCGCTGTGTCTCTCGAGTGGTTTCGAGTGCTCAACGAACAGGCGTGATCTCCAGGATCTCCGCTTCGGTCCTTCCTGCCCGCACGGCATCACCGACCTGCTTGCCCATCAGCGCCTGCGCCAGAGGTGAAACGTAGGAAAGGGTACCCTGGTTCGGGTCCGCCTCGTCTTCGCCGACGATCCGGTAGCTCTCGCAGCGCCCGTCACGCGCGATGGTTACCGTGCAACCGAAATGGACCCCGGCCAGATCCGTTGCGGAATGCACCACCTGGGCCGTGGACTGCCGGGAGCTCCAGTACCGCAGATCACGGTCGATCCGTGCCCGCACCGCCCGATCGTTCGCCTTCTGCGCCTGCGCGCGTTGTTCCCGCAAGCGCGCCAGAGATACCTCGATCAGCGCGAGCCCTTGGGGCGTTACAAGATTCGGATGCGGTGACACTGGCCTGTCCGGCAATATCTCGAAGCTCTCATCGGTCTCCTTGACAAATGCACGACTCACAAACGACTCCATTTGCCTTTAAATTAGAGCGGCTCCATTTCCGTCCGCATGATACCGCAAATGACGCTTGAATCGAAAATTCTGTTGGTCACGGGCTCTACCGATGGCGTTGGCCGGCTCGTAGCGCGGCGCGGCGCCGATCAAGGTGCGCGTGTCTTCATCCATGGACGAGATCGGTTCAGAGGCGAGCAATTGGTCGCTGAGATCGGAGCGGCGGGTGGCACGGCCAGCTTTCTGCCGGCAGATTTTGCCTCGCTCGCCGAGGTGCGTCGTCTCGCCGGCGCTGTTCGCGAGAGATGTGAACGGCTCGACATTCTCATCAACAATGCCGGCATCGGCTCCGGCGGTTCCACGGGGAAGCGACTGACCAGCCATGACGGTTATGAATTGCGCTTCGCCGTCAATTACCTTGCCGGCTTTCTGCTCACCAGGATGCTGCTGCCGCTGATGTTCCTCGGCAAGCCAGCCCGCATCGTGAACGTCTCTTCGCTCGGCCAACACCCGATCGACTTCGATGACGTCATGTTGACTCGCGGCTACAGCGGCTCGCGCGCGTATGCCCAGAGCAAGCTTGCCCAAATCATGTTCACGTTCGACCTCGCACGCGAGCTCGATCCTGCGGTGGTCACCGCAAACTGTCTGCATCCGGCCACCTACATGGCGACGACCATGGTGCGGCAGAGCGGCGTCAAGCCGATCAGCACGGTCGAGGAAGGTGCTGAAGCGATCCTCAGCCTGGCAGTGTCGGAAGAGCTCAATGAGCATTCCGGCCAGTTCTATAACGGGCTGCGGCCATCGAGGGCGAACCCGCAGGTTTATGACGAGGTCGCGCGGGAACGGCTGCGGGTGCTCAGCTTGCGCCTGACTGGACTGACGTGAGTCCGCCGCGGCACGGCGACATTTTTGCAAGCCGAGCTCGAGCCGCCGGCCGATGTGACGCCCGCCATAAGCAGCCACGCCTACTCACGCTGCGCAAGCTTGCCGGTAGCTCGTTAGAGCGAGCTGTTGCGTCCACTAGAGCTTGAGCTTCCTGCGGCGCTGGGCGAGCGTGCGCAGGCGCAGAGCATTGAGCTTGATGAAGCCCGCCGCATCGCGCTGGTCGTAGGCGACCTTGCCCTCCTCGAAGGTCACGAGCTCCTGGTCGTAGAGCGAGCAGGGTGATGAGCGCCCCACGACCGCGACGCTGCCCTTGTAGAGCTTGAGCCTGACGGTTCCGGTCACCAGCTGCTGCGAGTGGTCGATGGCCGCCTGCAGCATCTCCCGCTCCGGCGCAAACCAGAAGCCGTTGTAGATCAGCTCGGCATATTTCGGCATCAGCTCGTCCTTGAGATGTGCGGCGCCGCGATCGAGCGTAATCGATTCGATCCCCCGATGGGCCGCGATCAGGATGGTGCCTCCCGGGGTCTCGTACATGCCGCGCGATTTCATGCCGACGAACCGGTTCTCCACCAGATCGAGCCGCCCGATGCCGTGCGCCCGCCCGAGCTCATTGAGCTGCGCGAGCAATGCTGCCGGGGAGAGCCGCTTGCCGTCGAGCGCCACCGCGTCGCCGCCCTCGAAGTCAATGGCGATAGATGCAGGCACATCCGGCGCGTTCTCGGGATCAAGCGTGCGGGAATAGACGTATTGCGGGACCTCGAGCGCCGGGTCCTCGAGGACCTTGCCCTCCGAGGAGGCGTGCAGCAGATTCGCGTCGACCGAGAACGGCGCCTCGCCGCGCTTGTCCCGGGCAATCGGGATCTGGTGCTGCTCGGCAAACGCGATCAGCGCCTCCCGCGAGCGCAGCTCCCATTCCCGCCACGGCGCGATCACCTTCACATCCGGCTTGAGCGCGTAATAAGAGAGCTCGAAGCGGACCTGGTCGTTGCCTTTGCCGGTCGCCCCGTGCGCAACCGCATCGGCGCCGACCTTCTCCGCAATATCGATCTGCCGCTTGGCAATTAGCGGGCGCGCGATGGAGGTGCCGAGCAGATACTGCCCTTCGTAGAGTGCGTTGGCCCTGAACATGGGGAAGACGTAGTCGCGCACGAACTCCTCGCGCAGGTCCTCGACGAAGATGTTCTCCGGGTTGATGCCAAGGAGAAGGGCCTTCTTCCGCGCGGGCTCGAGCTCCTCACCCTGTCCGAGATCGGCAGTAAACGTGACCACCTCGCAGCGATAGGTCGTCTGCAGCCACTTGAGAATGATAGAGGTGTCGAGGCCGCCGGAATAGGCGAGCACCACCTTCCGCACCTCGCGAGTTTCGGGATTGCTTGCGGGCATCGTGATTACGGCCGGGCAGCCATGCGCTTTCCTCGGCGGCAGCTTGGGTGACGGGCGTCACCCTGTCCTGCGCGCTATCAAACGTCGCGGACTATAGGGCCAAACCGCCGGTGGACAAGCTAAAGCCGGAAGCCTCCAGAACGTGAGCCGGATGAGCCGATCGAGCGCGATTGGCGCCAGTCACATTGGATTTTCCATGTGCTCCACGGGAAGGTCCTTCGACCTCAACATGATCTCATGCGGCGATATCGCAGCGTCCGGTCGCACCGTCGTGGCGTTCGTCACCTCGACGCTCGAGCGCGGCCAGAGGACGGTGGCAAGCGTCGTGATTGCGATCATGAGAGCAAGCGCGATGTATCTGCGCATGGCGAGCCTCCATCGGTTGCGTCCACCGAGAGTGCCGGTGGCACGTCCCGATTGCGAAGCTACCGAGATTTGCGCGAAAGCTGTGTGAAGCGCATTACAGACTTGCTGAAATTGGGAAAGCCGGAAGTGGCTTGCCGCGTCCATCCGTGGACGTTGGAACAAGCAGAGAGGGTTCTCAACACGGGCAGCACGCTCCGTTTTACCCCTTCCCGCCGGGGGAGAGCCTGCCCCGGACTTGATCCGGGGTCGCGAGCGAAGCGAGCCGTGAGGGGGACTGGGCAGGCAATATGCAACTCTGCCCCGGATGCGACTCGACATCCGAGGCAGAGCCATTCGTCGCAGAGATCGTGTCGACCTGCCCGTTTAGTAAACCTCCTCCATGGCATGGATAGGCAGATACGGGTTGGACATTACGACATAAGGCGGCTGCCGAACCTTCGGCCGAGCAATGTCGGCCTGGGTTGCGAGCACACTGGACCTGACCAACAAGATCGCGCCCAGTGCCATTAGCACGGCAGCCATCGCAAAACCGGCGTGTTTGCGCATGCAAGCCTCCGATCTTCACGGGCCGTGAGAATGGTCAGCGGCGCCTTCGCAAGAGCGAAGCTATGTCGGCTCGCCCAGTGTCAATGTGAGCCAGTTCACACCTCAGGGCTCGGCCGCAACGACACTGTGACGGAGATCACAGCAGCGGATGCTCGCGCTAACGGCGCGTATTGACTCCATCCGACGCCCCAAAGGAAAGACCAATTCGTCTCAGGATGCCAAGCGGCAGCCTGGCCAGCCAGGCCACCGCTTCGTCCACGGCCTTGTCAGTGAGCTGCGTCAGCCGCCAGCGGTAGAGACATCCATGCGCGATCCAGATCACCAGAAAGGCGATGATCCCCGCGAATGCGACATCGCTGAAAAAATGCGCGCCCGCTGCCATACGCTGCAACCCTAGGCCCGCTCCGAACACGAGAGCCGCGCCGTAAGCGGCGGCGCGCCATGGTGGCGGCGCCAGTGCTGCGGGGGCGATGGTCCAGAACGCGCCCGAGGGCTCCCCGGCAATGAACGAGCAGTTCCTCGCGCAGTCGCCGCGCGGGTCCCACCACGGACGAAAATGCTCGTCACCGCCGAACTCGGCTACATCGATGGGCCGCGGGCGTCCCCAGTGCTCCTTGAGCAGCACGTTCGCCAACAGACCGGGCACCACCGCGAGCGTCGCCAGCACGAGCACGATGGCACGCCCGGGAACCATGAGCGGCCGCTGCGGACGGATGAGCTTGATGAACAGGGCAACCCCGGCCGGCGCGGCGACGAGCGCAATCAGCCAACTGCCGGCGTCGCGCGCAAGCAGATACAGCGGATCATAGCTGCGCCAGAAGCCGCCGCGCGCCGCATCGAAGAACAGTCCGGCAAGCTCGAGATCGATCTGCGGCCAGATGCCGAACACGAGCCCGACCGCGGCTGCAAGCGCGAGCGCGACGACAAGGCCGACCCGGCTCATGATCTGGCATTCCCGCAACGGACGCGAGACGGCTCCCCGCGCGGAGAGGCATAATCGCGTTTGCGCATGCGCGCTATTGCGGCCGCGGCGTCTGCTGTCGGCAGGCCTGGCTGCCGAGCGGCGACACCCAGTCGCCGCAGCTGTCGCACCCGGCAAGCAGCACCGCCAGCAGCAACATGGCAGCGAGCCGCCACGTCGGGTTGAGGCGGGCCGCTTTGGGTTCTCGGGCAATCATGCCCGTGGATTTGCTACCGGATTTGCGGCGGAGGTGAGGCCGCAGGTGGCAAGGCCGCTGCACTGCCCGTTCTCACTAGGGGCTTCCAGAAACCCGCGTTCCAGCCCGCAATGGCCCAATAGGCGAAGCCCCCGGCGAGTCCCGCGGCGATCACGGCCGCGGGCTGGTTAAGAGCGACATGGCGGTCATCCACGTACCCGAACAGGTTCCAGGCGATGAGCGCGGACACCGCACCGTTGCCGGCATGAAACATCCACGAGCGCAACGCGAATGTTTCCGCCAGCAGGATGCCGATAGCAGCGGGAAGCCACATCATGCTGAGCAGGATTACAAGCAGCACCGGCGCGGCGAAGACATGTCCATAGAGTGCGATCGCTTGCGCATGCGGATCGAGGCCGTCGGCATCCCAGATTTTCCAGGAGCCGAGCAGGATGACGGCGGTGCCGGCCAGCACACCTGCAAAATAGCCGAGCGGGACGAGAATGAGGCGCAGCAGCAGGCGAGCGAGCGCGTCCATGATGGAGCCTATTACCATGCGAGTCGCGCCCGCGGAATCGGCCGTTGTGCAGTGCGGTGCGATGACCATCGCACGGATCTTTCCCCTGTACCGCGGCAAGGGGCCGTGGCAGGATTCTGGATCGTGCGCCGCGACCGCTCGCCATCGGCGAGGGGCGCGGTCGGGGAAGCCGATGACGAAGAAGAAGCGCCGCAGCTACGAGGCCGGCCATTCGCCGAAGTTCCTCGTAGTCATCGACGACTCGCCGGAATGCGACCGCGCGCTTTATTTCGCCAGCCGCCGTGCGCTGCGCATCGGCTCCACAGTCCTGATGCTCCGGGTGATCGAGACCGACGACCATGGTCCGCAGTGGTTGGGGGTGGCCGATATCATGCGCGCGGAGGCGCACGAGGAGGCCAACGCCGTGCTCGATCGCCACGCCTCGCGCGCGGCAAGCATCACCGGAGTCATGCCGCAGCGCGTGATCCGCGAGGGCGACAAGCCAAGCGAGCTGCTCGCACTCATTGAGGATGACGAGGACATTGCCCTCCTGGTACTGGCGGCGGCGACGGACAAGGAAGGGCCCGGGCCGCTCGTCTCCTCGCTGATCAGAAACGCGGGCGAATTCCCGGTCCCGATCGCCCTCGTGCCGGGCAATCTCACCGACGAGGACCTCGACACAATGGCGTAGCACGGCCTGACTTGATCTTTTCCCGCGCGGCGCCACCTTATGGTTGCCAGACACCTGTTTCTGCGGGACGCGAGGAGCGCGAGCGATGTTCATCCAGACCGAAGCGACGCCCAATCCGGCAACCCTGAAGTTTCTGCCAGGGCGGACCGTGCTGGCGGCTGGCACGCTTGACATGCGCGACCGGCAATCGGCGACCCAGTCTTCGCTGGCCGAAAGCCTTTTCGCCATCCCCGGTGTCTCCGGCGTTTTCCTCGGTTCGGATTTCATCGCTGTGACCAAGGCGAGCGGAGAATGGCAGCAGCTCAAACCCGCGGTCCTCGGCGCCATCATGGAGCATTTCATGTCCGGCGCCCCGATCGTGCGCAGCCCAGAAGCCCACGCTGCTTCCGACAGCGACGAGTTCTTTGCCCCCGAGGATTCCGAGACCGTTGCCACCATCAAGGAGCTGATCGAATCGCGCGTGCGCCCCGCGGTCGCAAACGACGGTGGGGATATTACTTTCCGGGGCTTCAAGGATGGCGTAGTCTATCTCGACATGAAGGGCGCCTGCTCGGGATGTCCCTCCTCCACGGCGACGCTTCGGCACGGCATCCAAAACCTGCTGCGACATTATCTGCCCGACGTGCTGGAGGTGCGGCCGATGGGGTGAACGCCACGCCAGCGTCCCCATTCGGGCGTTTGTACCCCTTTGCAGCACGCCCTTGTACGCCAGCCCCGTAACCTGGTGGTGATGCGCGAAGCTTAAGTGATGCGCGTCCTTGCCATTGATACTGCGCTTGCCGCTTGCTCGGCGGCCGTACTCGACACCTCCGCCGGAATCACCGCCACTCAGACACTGGACATGGGCCGTGGCCACGCCGAAGCGCTGATGCCCCTCGTCGCGCGCGTGATGGACCAGGCCGGCATCGAGTTCGCGGAGATCGATCGCGTTGCCGTCACCACCGGCCCGGGCAGCTTTACCGGGCTGCGAGTCGGAATTTCCGCGGCTCGCGGTATCGCGCTCGCCGCCGGAAAACCCACTGTCGGGCTCTCGACCCTTGCCGGCTTCGCCGCACCGCTGATTGCCGAGGACGACAACAGCAATGTGGTCGCTGCCATCGATGCGCGCCACGAGCACGTCTATATCCAGGTTTTCGGCCCCGGTGGACGCACGCTGGTCTCGCCCCGCATCGCCAGCTTGCGGGATGCGGTGCGCGCGGCAATTAGTGGGGCGGCGCGGATCATCGGGTCAGGCGCAGGGCTGCTGGCGGCGGCCTGGCCCAGAGGGGTGGAGCCGCCGCTCCTGGTGGACAAGCGGTCCGCTCCCGACATCGCCTGGATCGCACGTCTGGGTGCCGCTGCTGCCGAGGGACATGGCCCGCCGCGTCCACTTTACTTGCGGGCCCCTGATGCCCAGCCGCAGGACGCCGCCCGGCTTCCGCGCCGATGAGAGAGCTTCTCCGCCTCTTTGCGCGCAGCGGCCCGGTCCTGTCGGAAGCCGGCCCCGCAGATGCCCGCGCCATGGCCAGGTTGCATGGCGCCTCCTTCCACCACGCCTGGAGCGATGGCGAGTTCGCGGAGCTGCTCGCCAGCACCCATGTCATCGCCGATCGCGCCATTATAGCGGGCACGCTTGTGGGCTTCGTCCTCTCCCGGATGGCCGCCGGCGAGGCCGAGATCCTTTCGATTGCGGTCGATCCCGCGCGGCGCGGCAGAGGGCTGGCGCGCAGTCTGCTCGACCTGCACTTGCGACGCCTTGCAGGCCACGGCGTCGAGGCGGTTTTTCTGGAAGTGGCCGAGGACAACCGGCCTGCCCGCGCGCTCTATGGGCGCGCGGGCTTCCGCGACGTAGGGCGCCGGGAACGCTATTATCCCGAGCCAGGAAGCTCCGCCGCGCTCGTCCTCCGGCGTGATCTCGTCTGAGGAGCTCGGATGCCAGGATCAGATTATCTCAGATGGCTGCTCGGTCGCGCGTTCGCGCTGGCGCTCGCTGTTTCCGCGGCGATCACCGCAACCGCTGGGAGCACATCGTTTCCGGACCGGCCGATCAGGATCATCGTGGGATTCTCCGCGGGCGGCGGCACCGATGTCATTGCCAGAATTCTCGCACAGAAGCTTTCCGAGACGCTGAACCAATCGGTGATCGTAGAGAACCGCACTGGCGCAAGCGGCCTGATCGCCGCCGAAGCCGTGGCCAAGGCGGCGCCCGATGGGTACACACTGATGATGGGTAGCCAGACGACGCTTGCGGTTGCTCCCACGCTCTACGGCAAGAGCGCGCTTGATCCGGCCCGCGATTTCGCGGGCATCGCGATGGCCGGCATTTCACCGCTTGTGCTGGTGGTTCATCCTTCGTCGCCGGCAAGGTCCGTCGAGGATGTTATCGCGATGGCCAAAGCCACTCCCGGCGCTATCAATTTCGGATCAGGCGGAGTGGGAACGACACCGCATATGGCTGCCGAGCTGTTCTCGCTGCTTGCCGGCATCAGGATGACGCACGTTGCATACCGCGGAGAGGCCCCGGCAATAAACGATCTTTTAGGCGGGCAGATTGCGCTGATGTTCCCCAACCTCTCGGCGGTCATGGGCAATGTGCAGGCAGGAGCGCTGCGCGCGCTGGCCGTCACCAGCTCGACGCGCTTGCCGGCGACGCCGGACATTCCGACCATCGCCGAAACTGCAATCCCCGAATTCGAAGCCGCCACCTGGTTCGCGCTGGTAGCGCCTGCCGGCACGACGCCCGATGTGCGCGCACGACTCAACGCGGAAGTCCGAAGCGCTCTGGCGCAGGACGACGTCAAGCGACGCTTCGCGCAGCTTGGGATGAGTCACCAGAACAGCACACCCGAGAACCTGGACGCCTATGTGAAGGCCGAGATCGCAAAATGGACCAGGGTGATCAAGGAGGCCGACATCCACGCCGCCGAGTAGGGAGGGCACATGAGCCCGCAGCAAACTTGCACGGCCATTTCCTTGGACCAGCAAAGCCGCTATGACGGGAGCCCCGGCGCCGTGTCGAAAATCATCAAATTAATCATGAGTTCAATCGTTTAGCAGCTATGGACGCCTTGAATAGCCATGACAGCTGAGCGCAGGGTCCATATCAAGTCGTTCGGATGCCAGATGAACGTTTACGATTCTCATCGTCTGGCAGACACGCTGGCGCCCGCCGGTTTTAGCGAGACATCGCGCCCCGAGGACGCAGACCTCATCGTGCTCAACACCTGCCATATCCGCGAGAAGGCGGAGGAGAAGGTATTCTCCGAACTCGGGCGCATGCGGGTCATCAAGGAGGCCGCGGCAATCGCCGGGCGGCGCGTGACCATTGCGGTTGCCGGCTGTGTTGCGCAGGCGCAAGGCCGGGAAATCGTGCGGCGCGCCCCAGCAGTGGATATCGTCGTCGGCTCGCAGAACTATTATCGTCTGCCGGCGCTCCTCGCGCGCGCCGAGCGCGATTGTTCCGTCGTAGAGACGGACTTTCCGGTCGAGGACAAGTTTGACAATCTCAGCCCGCCAAGCTGGGCGGCGATCCGCGCACGCGGGGTGTCGGCCTTCGTCACGGTGCAGGAAGGCTGCGATAAATTCTGCACTTTCTGCGTCGTGCCATATACGCGCGGTGCCGAGGCATCGCGCCCAGCCGCCAACATCCTCGCAGAGACCAAGCACCTTGCGCAGGCGGGGGTGCGCGAGATCACGCTGCTTGGCCAGAACGTCAATGCCTATGACGGTGAGGCACCCGATGGTCGGCGTTGGGGGCTTGCTCGTCTGCTCGCTCGCATCAGCGAGATTCCCAGGGTCGCAAGGGTGCGCTATGCCACCAGCCATCCCCGCGACATGGACGCAAGCTTGATTGCGGCGCACCGCGATCTGCCCAAGCTGATGGCGTTTCTGCATCTGCCCGTGCAGTCCGGTTCCGATCGAATCCTCTCCCGCATGAAGCGGCGGCACACCCGCGCCAATTACCTCGACACCATCGGACGGCTGCGCGCCGCCCGGCCCGACATGGCGTTTTCGTCCGACTTCATCGTCGGCTTTCCCGGCGAGAGCGAGGACGACTTCGAGGCCACGCTTTCTCTGGTTGACGAGGTCGGATTTGCGGGTGCGTTCTCGTTCAAGTACTCGGCCCGGCCGGGGACCCCGTCCGCCGAGATGCCGGACCAGATTGACGAGGCTACGAAGTCCGAGCGGCTTTATCGGTTGCAGGCGGCAATCGATCGCAATGCAGCCGCGTTCAATGCGCGTTGCCTCGGGCGTACCTTCGACGTCCTTTTCGAAAAGCCTGGACGGCATGCTGGCCAGATCGTCGGCCGCTCCCCATATCTTCAGCCGGTTCAGGTCATGGCCGCCCATAGCCTCATCGGCCAGGTGGCAGCGGTCACGATTACCGAGGTGAGCTCGAACAGCATGTTCGGCGCGATCGCGCGCGAAACACGGGCAGCGGGGGACTGACGCCGTTGCGGTCGACTCGAATGGACAACGGGTCAATCGCACGCTCGCCGGTAGCGACGAGCGGAAACCCGGCGACATCCCTGGTGCTCGCCTTCGACGACAACCGCCTGGCATCCACGCTGTTCGGCCAGTACGGCCAGAACCTCGCCCTTATCGAGCGCAGGCTTGAAGTGGTTGCCGAGCAGCGCGGCAACCACGTCAGCATCGCAGGCTCGCGCGAGAGCGTAGAGCAGGCGCGGCGCGTGCTCGAAGACCTGTATGAACGGCTAAAGCGCGGCGACGAACTCCTGTCCGGCGATGTCGAGGGCGCGATTCGTCTCGCCATCGCGCAGGGCTCGCTGTTCGACTACGAGCCTACGGCGGAGCGTGTCACTTTCGAGGAGATCAACCTGCGCAAGCGTCCCGTGCGCGCGCGCACCGCTGCACAGGACGCCTATATTCGCGCGCTGCGCCGGCACGCGCTGGTGTTCGGCGTGGGGCCGGCCGGCACCGGCAAAACCTGGCTTGCGGTCGCGCATGCGGTACAGCTGTTCGAGCGCAAGGAGGTCGATCGCATCATTCTGTCGCGCCCTGCGGTCGAGGCCGGCGAGCGCCTGGGTTTTCTGCCTGGCGACATGCGCGAGAAGGTGGATCCTTATCTGCGGCCGATCTACGACGCGCTTTATGATCTCATGGATGCGCGCATCGTTGAGCGCGCCATCGAGACCACCGAGATCGAGATCGCTCCCCTCGCCTTCATGCGCGGGCGTACGCTTTCCAATGCGGTCGTGATCCTGGACGAGGCGCAAAATACCACGGCAATGCAGATGAAGATGTTTCTGACCCGCCTGGGAGAGAACAGCCGTATGATCATCACCGGCGATCCGAGCCAGGTGGATCTGCCGAGCGGGCAGGCGTCAGGACTGGCCGAAGCCACCCGCCTGCTCAGGCACGTCGAGGGAATCGGCATTGTCACCTACACCGCCGGTGATGTCGTTCGGCACGAGCTGGTCGCGCGTATCGTCGAGGCGTACGACAAAGACACGCGCAAGATCGCGCGAATGCGCGAGAGCAACGAGTGAGCGCAACCCTGTGCCGCGACGGGAGATGAACTCGCTGGAATCGGGCTTGGCCGCAGGGCGCCGGAATCCCGCCGCACGGCCGCTCACGATCGACATCGCCCTGCAATCGACCCTTTGGAACGCTCGCCGCGGCGTGAAGGCGATCCTGCGCCGCGCGCTGCAGCAGGCCTCGGCTGCGGCCGCAATCAACGACGGCGAGATTTCCGTCGTGCTGTGCGATGATCACGCAATGCGTGTGCTCAATCGCAACTGGCGCGGAAAGGACGCGCCAACCAACGTGCTGGCTTTCCCGGCTGATTCCGGCAAGCCCGCAGCGGGACGGCCGCGCCTGCTCGGCGACATCGTGATCGCCTATGAGACGCTGGAACGCGAGACGCGCGCCCAGGGCAAGCCGTTTGCAGGGCATCTCGCGCATCTTGCCGTGCATGGGTTCCTTCATCTCGTCGGCCATGATCACGGTACCCCCGCGCAAGCGGAGCAGATGGAGCGCCTCGAGACCTCGATCCTCGCGCGGCTCGCTATTCCAAATCCGTACGCCGAGCGGGTCAGGCCGGCCATCATCTGATCACCTGCCATGCCTGATCCCGAATCATCCAGCTCGAGCGAGGCAGGCGCAACGCGCAATCTGCCCGTTCTGGTCGCGCGCCCGCGCGAGCGCGCCCGCGAGCCCGGCGAAGGCTGGCTCGCACGCGTGCTGCGCTCCCTGTTCGGCTGGAAGCCGGACAGCATTCGGGCGGGGCTCGCGGATGTGCTGGAGGAGGGCGCGGGCGAGACCGGCTTTTCACCGACCGAGCGCATTATGCTGCGCAACATCCTCGGCCTGCGCGAACGGCGCATCGCTGATGTAATGGTGCCGCGGGCCGATATCATCGCCGTTCAACGGGAGATCTCGCTGGGCGAGCTGATGAAGGTGTTCGAAAGTGCGGGGCACTCGCGACTTGTGGTCTATGACGAGACGCTCGATGACGCGGTCGGGATGGTCCATATTCGGGACTTGGTCGCATTCATGACGGTGCGGGCGGCAGCGAGCGCGCAGGCGAACACCAGGCGCAAGAAGCCGTTTCCCGCTGGCCTCGACCTCAAGGCGGTCGAGCTGTCGATGCCGCTCTCGGGCGCCAAGATCATTCGCGAGCTTCTCTATAGCCCGCCTTCTATGCCGGTTCTGGATCTGCTTGCGAAGATGCAGACCACCCGCATCCACCTCGCGCTGGTCGTCGATGAGTACGGCGGCGCGGACGGCGTGGTCTCGATCGAGGACATTGTGGAAGAAATCGTCGGCGACATCGCCGACGAGCATGATGAGGATACTCCCCCAGGCGTGGTCTGCCAGGCGGATGGCTCGTACCTGGCAGACGCACGCGCCAGCCTCGAGGATGTCACCGCAATCGTCGGGGCGGAATTTGAGGTCGGCGAGGTCGCCAATGAGGTGGATACGCTGGCGGGGTATGTTGTTACCAGAACGGGGCGGGTGCCTGTGCGAGGCGAGCTGGTGCCCGGACCAGGACCATTCGAGATCGAGATCCTCGACGCCGACCCCCGCCGTCTCAAGCGACTGCGGATCTATCGCAACCCCGAGAAGGCAAACGGAGGAAAACAGGTGGTGCCCGCACGGCGCACGGATCCCGTGCTGCACGGCACATCGGCTCCGGCGTCCCACGCGGACCTGCCGCCGGGCGCCACGGAGCCTCTGCCACTTTCCTCCGGTAGCGTCGCAGCGAAGTCGCCCCACCGTCCGTGACGCCTGCCCGCCTCTCTCATTCGATCGTCTTGGCGTGGGGATGGCGGCGCATCTTGATCGCTTTCCTAGCCGGCGCGGGTGCCGTGCTGGCGCTGCCGCCACTTGATGTGTGGCCGGTTCCCTTCATCTCGTTCTCCATTCTGCTGTGGCTTGTAGACGGCGCAGCCGCAGGCCGGCTTGGCGGGGTGTGGTCCGCAGCTGCCGTTGGTTGGTGGTTCGGGTTCGGCTATTTCCTGGCGGGGCTCTACTGGATCGGACATGCCTTCCTGGTGGATGCCAGGACATTCGGCTGGTTCTTGCCGCTCGCGGTCACGGCGCTGCCGGCCGGAATGGCGGTGTACCCTGCGCTGGGGGTGGCACTGGCACGTCTGATCTGGACACGCGGTGCCACCCGCGTTCTGGCACTCGCTGCGGCGCTCACATTGTCCGAGTGGCTGCGCGGTCACCTGCTGGGCGGTTTTCCCTGGAATGCCTTCGGCTATGCGCTGATCTCGCCTCTGTGGCTCGCACAGGGTACCGCGCTTGTTGGCATCTGGGGCATGACCTTCGTTGCGATTGCTGTCTTTGCGTCACCGGCAGTGCTTGCGGATGACCGCAGCGACACGGCGCGGCCGTGGCTGCCTGTTACCATGTCCCTCGCCTTGGTCATGGCGCTTGCGGTGTTCGGTACCGCTCGTCTCTCCGCTCACCCAACGACCTTCGTCGAAGGCGTGCGTCTGCGCATCATGCAGCCCAACCTGCGGCAGGATGAAAAATTCAACATTTCGCACAAGCAGCAGGTGATGAGCCGCTATCTTGATTTGTCCGCTTCCTCGACCGGTCCTCGGCCAGCCGGATTGAATGACGTGACCCATTTGATCTGGCCGGAATCGGCATTTCCGTTCTTTCTCACGCGACAGCCGGATGCGCTTGCCCAAATTGCCGCCCTGCTGCGTCCGAACACTGTGCTGATTACAGGCGGCATTCGCCCTCCCGAAGCCATGTCAAACCAACCAGTGATGCGCGCCTATAATTCTATTTACGTGATCGGCCCCGACGGCTCGATACTTTCCTTTTACGACAAGGTGCACCTTGTCCCGTTCGGGGAGTATCTGCCGTTCCAGGAGGCGCTCGAGCGGCTTGGCATGATGCAGCTGACCAGGACGCGCGGTGGATTCATTGCCGGCGATCGCCGACGCAATCAGCGACTGCCGGCGGCCCCCGACTTTCTTCCGTTGGTCTGCTACGAGGTCATCTTTCCCGGCGCTGCGGTGCCGGTCAGCGAACGACCCGGTTGGCTCTACGATCATGTCGGCCGCTATCTCGCCTGGCCGTTTGTGGCCGGCAGCGGCGAACGGCCGGGCTGGATGCTCAATCTCACCAATGATGGATGGTTTGGGCAAAGTGCCGGTCCTTATCAGCATTTTCAGCAGGCCCGCGTCAGGGCCATAGAGGAAGGGCTGCCGCTGGTTCGCGCCGCCAATACCGGAATTTCGGCCGTCGTTGACCCGCTTGGCCGCGTCATTCGGTCGCTGCCGCTTGGCGCCGAAGGGGTGATCGATGCGGCGCTACCGCAGCGCCTGGCCCCGACGCTTTATGCCCGTGCCGGCGACGGCCCGCTTGCCGCTATGCTCGTCCTTGCACTCTTCCTGGTCGTGCGCTCGCGCGCTGCTCGCCGCAGCCACCAGCATGAGGATTGGTGATTTGGAGAACTTCGGAAACGACGCCTAGTATCCTGATACTACAGCCGGAGCGGGGGAAAATGATTGCGTTCTGGCGTCGCACCATGAACACTTGGCGGCGTTCACGGCTGCAAGGAGAGTGTCGTAATGGCCGCAAAGAAAGCTCCCAACCCGATCGATAAGCATGTCGGAAGCCGTGTGCGCATGCGACGGATGATGCTGAACATGAGCCAGGAAAAGCTCGGCGATGCTCTTGGCCTCACGTTTCAGCAAGTCCAGAAATATGAGAAGGGCACCAACCGCATTGGGGCCAGTCGCTTGCAGCAGATTGCGCACATCTTGCAGGTCCCGGTGGAGTTTTTCTTCGAGGGGGCGCCGAGCCTCCCGGCATCGGGAAACGGCGCCAAGGATGCGCCGTCTGCGAGCTATGTCTCGGATTTCCTCGCCACATCGGAAGGGCTTTCGCTCACCAAGGCATTCACGCGCATCAAGGAGCCGAAGCTTCGGCGCCGCATCGTCGACCTGGTCGAGGAGATCGCCGCCAGAAGCGAGCGCTGAGCCGCTGTCCGGCGTCCCGCATTGTCCTTGACCGCACTCCCCTTCGCTGCAACAAAGACGCTTCTGCAGCACTGTCCTTGAGGCTGGCAGGGGGAGCTTTCAGTGGCGCGAAAGAAT
>Ga0306924_10000587_pt1 | contig 30834 bp, 35 predicted proteins | sample sta12Can44000111_FD_203756 | JGI IMG/M metagenome (GOLD analysis project Ga0306924, IMG submission 203756) | Lab enrichment of tropical soil microbial communities from Luquillo Experimental Forest, Puerto Rico - statanox.12C.anox.44.000.111 (v2)... | ecosystem: Environmental > Terrestrial >... | reverse complement strand
CGCGAAATTGCAGTAGCAAGCGACGGTCGAAATCGAGCCGCAGAGCTCCCTTATCGGCTTCACCCGTCGGGTCCCCCATCACCGCCCCATTCGTCCCCCACAAGAGGCTGAATTCTAATCTAAATCGGCACCACTGCGCTCAAAATCGCTGCTTCATCCGGGGAATGCGGGCTAAATACAGGCGGCTGACTGAAATGGGTGAACAGGACAGTGATCTGGCTGACGACCAATCTGCCGCCGATGGGTCGAGCGAATGATGCGTGCATGAGCAGGAGAGCTCCCCTGGTGGGGTGCACGACGGCCACGAAGCGGACGAGCTCTCCGGCAGGACGCCACAACAGGTCGCGAACACGAAAGCGAAGCATGACCTTGTCCTCGCCATAAACGGGACTGGGAGCCTCCTGCATCGCTCGGGGATCAGAAAGCAGGGAGTTGACTCTGATCTTTTTGCCGTAACACCTGGGCGCGCCTCTCTCCTCTTGCCTTTGGTTGGTTCGACGGGAAGGCAGGCAACGGCGTTGGATTTGATACGGCACATCAGATGGTGACCTCGAATAAGCAAGCCTTTGACGACCTTGCCGGCCGCGTAGTAGGCATCGGCGACAAAATAGAACGACGTCTCGATGCTCACGGTGCGGAGCAAGCCAAGCATTTTGTCGATTAAGGTACGCTTGTCGCGATTGGACCAAACGAGACCTTCATGGATCCGCATGGCGAGCGGTACAGCGAACACGTCCTGAGCCGCGTGCACGAGCAAACTGACCGCCTGCAGAGAGTGCCCCATGATGTACTCGGGCTTGGTGTTGGATTCCGATTGCTGATGCAACACTTTGACCGCTGGTATCTTTTTGCCACGCTTGGGGATCAATCAACGGTCGGCTTGTTCTGGTAGGCGACGGCGTCAAAGATCGTGGGTGCGGTGTGGGATGCCGCCTTTTGCCGTCATTCCTGGCTTGGTCCAGTCAGTCATCCGATTAGCCGGGATGATCCCACCGGGCGGGGGTTGCCCGTCACCGATATAGCGAGGTTCTGTGAGACCTGTGCGGCGCGTGCCGCCCGCGACAAGCCGGCTCCGGGTGCGCCGGCGCCAAGCAGGGCGATGAACTCGCGGCGTCTCACGTCGGACATGGGCCTTCCTTCCTACCTACAGGGGAATAACCACCAGCATGCCGTACGCTCAGCCCGCCACAAAAGTGGGTGGAGTCGAGGACACATTTGTTAAGAGGATTCACATTTGTTAAGAGCATTAAATTCGGGCACGTGATGTTGTGGCTGAGGAAGGGGTTTGATATCCTTCAGGCACGACAAGGGTCACACGAGAAGTGTAACGATTGCTGGCAGCAAGTTACGCTAGCAGGGAGTCATGTGCCAATGAAAGACATGTTGTATAAGGTGGTTCGGCTACCTCGCGGCGTCATTCCTGCTTCGATCAAGGCATCTAAGCCTTACGGGAAACTGCGGGGAAAACTACAGAGGCTCCTAGCGTCCCACAACAGCATATATGATGCGGATAATTATGCCGATTGGATTGAGCCCCCGGCTGTCCAAAGCGCGGGCCCGATTTCGAATTCGATTATCTTGCAATTCGGTCCGAAATCCGTGATTGATGTCGGCTGCGGGACGGGGGCCTTGTTAGCTGCTTTTCGCGAGCGCGGATGTCTTGTCACCGGGATCGAATACTCCGATGCGGCTCTGCATCATTGTCGTGCTCGAGGCCTTACCGTAACAAAATTTGACCTCAATCAAGATATCCGGACTTCCATGTTTTCGGGTTCGCAATATGATATCGCAATCAGTCTTGAAGTCGCCGAGCATTTGCCGGAAAAGGTTGCTGATAGGTTCGTGGGGCTGCTGTGTGGCCTCTCTTCGATAGTTATTTTTACGGCAGCCACACCGGGACAGGGCGGCAGCGATCATGTGAACGAACAACCGCACTCCTACTGGATCGAAAAGTTTTCCAGTCGCGGATATTCGCACGATGGGACAAGTTCAAAGAAGTTCGCTCAAGAGTGGTCCGCCGCACATGTAGCGAACTTCTACTATGAGAACATCATGGTTTTCCGTAACAAGGAATTGTCCTGAAGAAATATTGTTTTCGATCAAGCAATCCGCAGTGGCCTGTTGGCTCGACTCGGGGCCCGGCCAGCGCCTGGATCGACGGCCGCGGCCGGCCGCCAATAATCTTGCAGCGCGCCTCGGGGTGCACCTCGGCGATACGGGGCCAGATGTCGTTAACGAAATGGTTCACACCGTCGATATTGGGAACGTAGGAGAGATGACCGAAGAAGACCACAGTGCGGCCGTCCGGCGCCGGGTCCGTGGCGCGTGGCTGATAGTATTCGACGTCCTTGGCATTGGGAATGACCGCCGTGCGGACCCCGGGGAGCTGATCCAGTAGGTGACGCTCGTCCGCCGCGCTGCACAGGTAGACCCCGTCGGCGTCGCCTTCTACAACCAGCGCGGCACGGCGGAGCAGTGGATCAAGGAAGGCAAGGGCGCGAGCAAATGGACGCTGCTGTCATGCCGAACCTTCGCCGCCGCCTTAAGCTCCACGCGCTGGCCTACAACCTTGGCAACTTCATGCGCACGCTGGCCATGCCGAAGACAGCGAGCCGTGATCATTGACCAGCCTGCGCGAGAAGCTGATCAAGATCGGGCGCGAAGGTCGTCAGCCACGGGCGCTATGTGACCTTCCAGATGGCCGAGTCGCGGTGTCGCGACAGATGTTCGCCGACATCCTGTCGCTGATCGCTCGGCTGCGGGCACCGCCTGCGCCGGCATGACGAGCGCCAGCCAAGTGCACCGGACGGGAGAGGTCTGCCTGTACAAGCAAAAACGGCGCGTTTCAGCGTCGGGCCGCCGTCAATCATCAGCTTCGAGGGCCCTTTACTTGCGGCGACGGCGATTTGCCGTTGCCCAAGCCGGTCAAAAGCACGATCCTGGCCTCGAAACGGCCGGGAATCCCGCGAATGTCGGTTGATTGCTTATCTTGCTCCGTGCTCCAGCGCCGGCGCCGCCTTGGGCCCGACAGCACCGCGGGGTGGCATTAGAAGTTTCACGTTTAATAGCTCTCGTATTCGTCCCCGATGGAACTTCCCCTTCGTGTGCTTGGGGCTCACGATTCGAAGTTTCGTCGGTAGACCCCCGGAAATGTCAAACTGTTCTAATTTTTGAGATGCGCCCAGGGGACTCCCACCTTGGTCTAGCCGTTCCCTACTTGTTCAGCCAATAGTTTCAATCTATTTTCACGGATCTCCAACTGCGGAGCCGGCTCTATGCCGACAATATCAAGGATTTTCTTCCACCGATATGTCCAGTCATGGCGGAGCAGAGCTTCAACCGCATTCCGACGGCTGATTTCCATGAGGCGCTCCGGATGACCAGCAAGCCTTGAAATAACGTCGGCCACATCGGAACCATCTGCCTGAATTTCTACAACGGAATCTTGCCAATTGAACATCCTATTAAACGTTTCGCAGTAGGGGATCTGTCCCAGCATAACAGTTCCAGCAGCCGACCCCTCGTAGTACCGATATCCTAACTCGATTTGATTTCCAGTTACTTCCGGAGACCCACCCTTTGCTGGAGCAGTTAAAAAATACCGGCTACGTTTCATAATGTTAGCAAGCATGTCCCTATGCTGCCTGTAGTCATTTATGTTTGTTAAGCTTGTTTCAAATGTGTCGTGAAGATAGAATATGCCTTTCTTCGCAGCTAGCTCAAGAAGAGCTCGATGCAGCCCTTCCGCGCTACGTCCCATGCTATAAACGTCGATAACTCTATCCGGAGGACGGGGAGAGGGGCTGAATCGAATGGCGTCCACGCCGCTGGGCAACCAATGGCATGGTCTTTTGATAGCCTCAGCGAGTGCGGCGACCGTTCCACTATAACCAACCACAATATGGTCAAACTGTTTTAAAGCGGGCAACCAGTATTTCAGTTTTGGAATATAGGACGCATACAATTCGTCAATCCAGCATATACTTGTTTGACAATGATCTTTCCATCTCCGAACTGAGGAAATTTGAAGTAGATGGTCTATGTGGCACGGCAAATAAGCTACGAGAAGGTCATATTCTTTAGTCAATCTGACTGGTTCAAACGCCATGTTTGCAAAGACCAATGTTCGGGTAAAATCATGCCAGACGAGTCTCGAGTGGGTACTTTGCCTCAGTTGGTATGCTCTCCCTGGTTTTAGATAAACCAATTCCGCGTCATCAATGTCTAGTAGGATATCTTGCGCCTCATAGGCCCCGCCCATAAAGGCATTATGAGAAAAACCACGTGCGGTAAGCACACATATTCTAGGTTTTCTCAAGTTCATAGAATCTTAACCTCCTCCCGACCTAGATTTACTTCGTTCAAAAGCGACCCGCTGCAGCTCACCAAACGCACCTCGTGATGGATCCACAGCACCGCTTCGAGCACACAACACGTTGGGGGTCGGTTTGCGCCCAGGACGTCCATCGGCAATATTCTCCTCCGGAAAATGGTCCCGGATGCGTTCCCACTGCTCGTCCGTGCACCGAATCATTCAACATTTATACCGATTTATATCCGGATCGACAGCAGGCTGCGATTTGGGATAGGTTCTAGCTTTAGTTAGTCACTCCAGGTCCTTTTCGGTAAGCCTCGAACCCTTGACGTGAAAGAAAGTTGGTATGAGGTGGCCGCGGTTGTCTGGACAGAATTTCCGGGTCGATAAGTGGAGCCTCTGCCGGGGTTACGGGGTTAGGCCGCCGCGCGGAAAGGCGGCGAGTCGAAATAGGCTTGATCGGGCGTGCGCCCGTCAAGGTTCGAATAAGGCCGATGGCCGCTGTAGAAGTGGATGTAGCGGTTAAGCGAAGCTCGCGCCTGGTCGACGCTGTCATAGGCCTCAGACACAATTCCTCGTATTTGACACTGCGCCAGAAGCGCTCGAGGAACACGACTTTATCCCGCCACGAGCCCCTGCCGTCCATGCTGATCGCAATCTGGTGCTCGACTAGGACGTCGGTGAAGGCTCGACTAGGACGTCGGTGAAGGATTGACACGTGAACAGGCTGCCGTGGATCCGTGTTGAAGATTTGACGATTGCCATGACGGGTCAGAGCCTCCTCCAAGCTTTGACTCAGAATGCCGCGTCCATCGTGCTCGACACGCGCCACGACAGAACCCGGCAGCTGAACCAGTCCATGACGGCAGCGAGGTAGATGAAGCCGCGCCATGGGCACGTAGGTGATGTCTATCGCCCACACCTGGTTCGGTCGATCGATCGCAAGGCCGCGCAGCATATACGGATAGATCCCGACCGCAAGATCAAACACCGACGCGGCGCGCCCTGTTATCCAGTGAGCCAGGGCAAGATCGAGCGCTGGCACCGGACCTTCAAAAACCGCATCCTGTTCGAAAACTAGTTCCTGTCGGGATCTCGAAGCGCAGATCGCCGCGTTCGTCGGCTGGAGTGCGATTGTCGATGCTTTCGCGGTAACGGCGGTAGTTGTAGTCGTCGACGTCTACTTCGGGCGGGGCCCTACCATCCTGGCAGAACGAGAGAGGATCAAGCGACAAATCATTGCTCACCGTTGCCTCCAACATCGATTGCACGTTGCCTGAAATTACCCACACCGATGAGTGAGAGCCTTCTTTAATTTAGCTGGCCCGTTGTCTCAAAAACTACTGACGAGGGACAAAACGATCCCGAATCATACGCATGTAGCGTCGATGCCGTTGATTCGCCGTGCGCGCCGAGGTCCAGTCGATAATGCTGTCGTTGAGATCATAATGGCCGCGCTGACCCTCTGGAACGGCGCCAGTTTCGGCAGCGCGTATGAACTCCGGCAGACCTTGGTAGAACTCCTCCGAGCGATAGGGCGGATGCAACGACCACATTCCGGGCGGGCTGCCGAGCATGTCGATGCGGTAAAAATCGAACCGCTGCAAAGTCTTTGATAGGAGGAGTTCAGCCTCAATTACCTCTGGTGGATGACCAAGGATCCTCGCCTTTAGCCTCTGCAGCGGGCCGGCAGGCACCCAAGGTAGTTTGCCTAATTTATCCTTGAATCGATTCATATCCATCAAGAAAGCTCGCGAGCTTGCGTGCTTGAACCGGTAGGCCAGTTGGGGCATGTCCTCTCGCCTATACTTGAGGCCCTTGATCTCATGCCCAAATATCTGCCCATCGGCGCGTGGCGGACCCGGAAACGGGTCGACCACCAGCACGTCCGGTCGCTGCTCCATGCACGCGATCGCCTCCTGCATCCAGGTCCTGCTGCCGCCGCCAAACATCATGTCACCGTCAAAATGCATGACGTATTGGGCATTTGCTATATATAGGCCATAAAATAAGGAATAGAAATATCCTCCGTCCCAAGCTTTGGGTGGAATCGCTTCTCGATCGAAGAAATATCTCGCGACCGCGCGCTGGGCAGCTTCCGAATAGTCGGTGTCGGCAACCTGCAGTGTGGGATAGCTTTTGCGCGCATCATTGATGAGCCGACGCAGTTTCTCGAGGCTTTCGTCGAAGTTGCTGCCGCGGTAGCGACCGGCTCGGCTCCGATGCGTATCGATCGTAACCACGATGCGATCGACGCTGCTGCCCCAAGCTCGGATCTGATGAGGCAATAAATACTCGAAATGCCTCACATCCATCGGAAACGTGCTGATTTGCGCTGCGGTGCCTTGTCTGGCGATCATAATGTCCTCGGCTGCAATTGCCTTCGTTAGAATTGCTCAATCGGCTGCAATTGCCTTCGTTAAACCGACATTCGCCGGCTTCCCGGCAGTCTTGAGGCCAGGATCAATCATTTGACCAGCTTGGGCAACGGCAAATCGCCGTCGCCGCGAGCCGAGGGCGATCGGAGCGGTAGTTGACGGCACCCCAACGCCGAAACGCGCGCCGATTTGCTTGCATCGAGGCATACGGCTCCCCCTGATTTGCTCGGTGCACTCAGGTCCGGGCTCGTCATGCCGGCGCGGGCGGTGCCCGTAGCCGCGCGATCAGCGACAGGATGTCGGCGAACATCTGCCGTGGTACCGCTACCTTGGCCATCTGGAAGGTCACGTAACGCCCGTGGCTGACCACCTTGGCTCCGATCTTGATCAGCTTCTCTCGCAGGCTGGTCAACGACCACGGTTCTGCCGTCTTCGGCATCGCCAGCGTCCGCATGAAATTGCCCAGGTTGTAGGCGAGCGCGTGAAGCTGTAGGCGGACGGCGTTGGCGGCGAAGGTGCGGCACGACAGCCGCGTCCATTTGATCGCGTTCTTGCCTTCCTTGATGTGCCGCTCGCACGTGCCGCGCTGGTTGTAGAAGGCGACGATCCGTTCGGCCGGCCGCGCCAGGTTGGTCACGATAAAGCCGACCCGCGGGTATAGCTCGCCTCGATGCCACTCGACCTTGGCCACGACGCGGCGCGGCTTGTTCCAGCCCTGCGCCTGATAGGAGAAGCTGGCATAGTAGCGCCGTACTTCGTGTGGCAGTCGCCCGAGCGAGCGCTTGAGCAGGTGGCCGATCCTCTCTTGCAAGACCCGATTGGCCGGCAGCCGCATCGTGTAGCCGACGCCCTCTGCTTCAAGAAGTTCGTATATCTGGGGGATGGCGAAGGCGGCATCGCCCCGGAAATACAAGCGCTTGACGGTCCCCCGGTAGCGGGCAATCACCGGCTCCAGCACCGAGCGCCAATCGGCGGCGCTGTGCACGTTCCCCCGCCGCAAGGGCAGCGCTCGACATCGCCAAACTGGTTGAACAGGAACAGCGGGTGGTAGCAGGTGCAGCCGAAATGGCCGTTATAGGCGCTGCCCTCCTGCCCGCCGTAAGTCGGGCTCTCGCTTGAATCCAATGTCGAGCAGGATGATCCTGGGCGGTCGCCGCTGTTGCACCTTGTCGATCAACTCGCCGAGCAGATCGGCGAGCGAAGCAAGGTTCTGCGGCCGGCCCAGCCACTTCGTCTCGAAGCGGCCCATCTGGCTGGCCGAGGCGACAGCGCCGGTGATTGCTTGGCCACCGATCCACCCAGCGCATCGCCGGGTCGTGGCATAGCCTCTCGGCGTCGTTCACGTCCTCGTAGCCGGCGCTAGCCGCCCGAACACCGATTGCCGCGGCAAGCCGGCGAGCCGGTGGCGACCATTCTTGCCGGTGCGCGCGTCCGCCAGCGTTTCGGCACCCGTGTCGGTCAGGCTGAGGGTGTCATCCAACTCGCGGTAAGCCAGCAACCCGGCATCAGAGGTGATCGAGGAGCCGCGAAATCGCAGCAGCAGACGGCGATCGAAATCGAGCCTCAGCGCGCCGTTGCCCGTATCACCCGCCGGGTCCCCCATCGCCACCCCATTCGATCCCCCGCAAGCCACTGAATTTAGCCCGGAACCGTCGCAAGCGCGCTCAAAATCGTGGCCTCGTCCGGCGAATGCGGGTGACTGGCGCCGAAGGTTGCGGTAATCCTGATCGGGACCAACGACATAGGCTGGCTGCACCGGACCGCGGCCGATACAGTGGTTGGTATCGATGCGGTGGTGGCGGAATTGCATGTCCGTTTGCCGGCTACAAAGATTCTGTTGGTGGGTCTATTGCCGAGCGACCGCGGCACGTGGGTGCAGCAGGCCACCGCCGAGATCAATGCCGCCCTGGCGGCTCACTACGGAAACGGCCAGGTGCGCTAAGTGACTCATCGGGATGTCTCATTGGCGTTTCACAAGAACGGCGTCCTGGATACCCCATTGTTCAGCGACCCGCAGCAAGTGCCGCCGGAACCGGCTTTGCGCCCATCTCCGGAAGGACAGGAGCGGATGGCTGCTGCTCTTGAGCCGACGCTGACCGAACTCCTGGGGGACGCGCGGCATGACCGTTGATCCGGTCAACCACCCTGCCAACACGAGACGGGGTTGGAATACCGGGACGAACGCTTTGGAATATACGCTCGGATCCCGGCGCGGCAGCACACGGTCTGGTGACGGGCCAGTCGAACCACGGTCAGTATCAAGCTTTCTCAAGGGACCTGGTGTGCTGAACGCGAAGTTCTTGGGGTTAAATGGATCGTCATTACGAGCTCAGCGAAGCAATCTCGGGCCCGCCGCGCTCAGTCCATCGAGATTACTTCGTTGCTCCGCTCCTAACAAGAAACAAGACGGTTCGCGATCACAGAAATATTACACGCTCCCTCGGCGGAAGCCGGTGTCCACCTGTCGGCGGCACAAGCGGCGGCGACGTGGGTCCCGGCTTTCGCCGGGACAGCGGCCTGGGGACTGTTTCATCCAGCGGGTCGGCCGCCGGTCGGTGTAGAACTAGCAAGAAACTGGGCCACGGGACCGCCGGCTTGCTTTTGTTGTCATTGCGAGCGAAGCGAAGCAATCTCGATGCCGAAGACTCTGCGACCACGGGATTGCCGCGGCGCCTACCGGCGCCTCGCATGACAGATGTGGAACGCGAGTTTCATCCAGGAGGTCGGCCGCCCGGCCGGTGTCGAACTCGCAGTGACCATCAAAGCTTCCTCTCTCAAGCTTCTCGATCAGGACACTAGTCGATGTGCGGCATAGCCGGGATCATCGGGCGACTGGACGAGCTCAACCTCGCCGCGCTGGAGCGGATGAGCGACGCCATGGTCCACCGCGGCCCGGATGACAGCGGGATGTGGGTCTCCACGCCGGACTCCCGCGGCTGGGGCGCGCTGCTCGGCTTCCGCCGGCTCTCTATCCTTGACCTCTCGCCTGCCGGAGCCCAGCCAATGGTCGATCCGCTGACCGGGCACGCGGTCGTCTTCAACGGCGAGATCTACAACTTCGGCGACCTGCGGCGGCGCTTGGAGGCCGAGGGGCAGGAATTCAGGTCCACTGGAGACACAGCCGTCATGGTGCGCGTGCTCGGCCTGCACGGGCCTAGCGCGGTGAGTTGGCTGCGCGGCATGTTTGCTTTCGCCTGCTGGGACCCCAAGGAGCGCCGGCTCCTGCTGGCCAGGGACCCCCTGGGAATCAAGCCCCTCTACTTGGCACGGTCATTGGATCCGGATGCCGACTGGTCGGTGGCCTTCGCCTCAGAGCTTCGTGCTCTGCTGGCCTCCGGGCTGTTGGGAACGCCTCACCTCGATCCGCAGGCCGTGGCCAGCAGCGTGTGGAACGGCTTTGTGGTCGGCCCGCGTACCGCCGTCACAGGCGTCGAGCTGCTTTGGCCGGGCCATCTCGTCGAGTTCGACGATGCTGGCAAGGTTTTTCGCCACCAGGATTTCTGGCGCATCGCTGACCGCACCCCCGGTCCGCTCATGGACGAGGACGGTCTGGCGGCCATCCTGGAGGAAGGGCTGAGACTGCACCTGGCCAGCGATGTGCCCCTGGCGGTCTTGCTCTCCGGGGGCGTGGACTCCTCGGCGGTGGCCAACCTGGCCCAGCGTGCCGCCCAGAGCCCCATCCACACCTTCACCCTCGCATTCGAGGAGCACGAGCTGAACGAGGGACCCATCGCGAGGCGGATTGCCACCGCCATCGGTACCCGGCATCACGAGGTGGTGCTCACGGAAGGGCAATTCGTTGAGAACCTGGAGGCGGCGCTGGACAGCCTGGACCAGCCGACCTTCGACGGGCTCAACGCCTATTACATGTCGCGCGCCATTCGCGCGGCGGGGTTCACCGTAGCTCTGTCTGGCGCGGGCGGCGACGAGCTCTTCGGGGGCTACACCTCCTATCGCGATCTGCCGGTGCTGCACCGCTGGTCCGGGCGCGCCGCCTGGGTGCCGCGCGGCCTGCAGACAGCCGCGGCGACGCTGGCGACCTGGCCGCTGCGATGCTCGGGCGGGAGGATCCCGCCTCAGACCCGTTGGGCCAAACTTCCCGAGATGGTCCGCCACGGCAACGATCTGCTGACGCTCTACCAGCTGGCCTACGCGCTCTTCCTCCCGGGGTTCCAGCATGAGCTCCTCGCGCCGGGCTTTGCCGAAGCGCTGGCCGATGGCCTGCCCTTGGTCATGCGCCAGCGGCTCAGGGCGGAGACCCGGGACCGAACGCCGCTCTCGGCCATCAGCGTCATGGAACAGCGGCTTTTCCTCGGCGAGCGGCTGCTGCGTGACAACGACGTCGCCAGCATGGCTTCCTCGCTGGAGCAGCGGGTGCCGCTGGTGGACCAGGTGCTCTTCGAGAGCGTGGACCGCTTGCCGGAGCAGACGCGCTACCGGCCGCTGGGCCAGAAGGCTATGCTGCGGCGCATCGGTCTGCGCGGCCTTGACCCGGCGCTGTTCGAGCGGCCCAAGAGCGGGTTTGTGCTGCCGTTCGATCGGTGGATCCGGCGCGGCCTGAAGGACGCCATGGACCGGACCCTGCGAGACCCGCAGGCTATCTATCCCGTCGGGCTCGATCCCGCGGCGGTGGGACGGCTCTGGCGGGCCTTCCTCGACGGGGCGCCCGGCATGTATTGGTCGCGGGTTTGGTCAATATACGTGTTCATCCGATGGTGCCACAGAAATCGCGTCTTCCGCTGAGGCGGCGGTCCTGGGCGCGCTGGCAAGAGCTAGTGAGGTAATTGGTAGTGTATTGCGCGAGGCGCCATGTCGATCGGCGAAAGCGTTTATTTCCTCGGATCTCGCTTTGACACGGGATCGGTTGAAGAAGCTGTTAGCAATATTCTGGCTGAGACGCGCGGAGGTTTCAAGTATGTGGTGACACCAAATGTGCACCATATGGTTAGATTGCTCGAGGATCCTACTACCTTGCGGCCGCTCTACACGCGCGCGTGGCGCGTGTTTTGCGATAGTCGCGTGCTGTCCTGCCTGGCTTGGTTCAGCGGTCGGATGCTCCCCGTCATTACAGGCAGTGATCTGACCGCCCACCTCATTGCACGTGCAGCGGAGCAACGTCTTGCGATCGCACTCATCGGTCCGACGGCCGCGGCTTGCGCCGCGCTGAGAGACAGATATCCGGGCCTCAATATCGTGTTCTACACGCCGCCTATGGAATTCATCAAATCGGAGCACGAGGTCCAAAAGTGTGTCGACTTCGTCGTCAGGACACAAGCACCGCTAATTTTTCTCGCCGTAGGAATGCCGCAGCAAGAGATTCTCGCCGCCTACATTGCTGATCACCCACAGGCCCGAGGGGTCGGATTGTGTATAGGTGCTTCGATCGACTTTCTCACCGGGAAAGAGCGTCGTGCGCCCCTCTGGCTTCAAAAGGTTGGCTTGGAATGGCTACACCGTCTTCTGTCCGACCCACGACGGCTTGCTTGGCGATACTTGATTGAGTGCCCCCGGATCTTTTACCTGATCTTAAAGCACAGAAAACATTAGCTATCGTTTTGTGCGGGTGGTTGAAGGTTTTTCGGCGGCCGGCGCCGATCACTTTAGTGTTCGATATATCAGCACCCGGGAGCCGGGTGGCTGGCATGCCAGAGCACCGCCCGCTCGGCATTGATGCGGGTAATGGCGGCCCGCTTGCCCATGCGCAGGCAGGCATGCTGGTAGGAGCGGAGGAAACGCCTGAACTCGAGATCGTCGTACCGCGGCACGCCCTTGAGCCAGCTCTTGAGGTAGCCCGACAGCATGGCCACGCTGCCGACTAGCACCGGGTAAGCCGGCAGGCGATAGATAACTACCGCCAAATGATAGAGGGGCGAGGCGCCCATGAAGTACTGTCCGGACCCGTGTCGAAGCCGTCCGGTCCAGATGCCCTTCTGGCTGGCGCCCATCGGGCGCAGGTGGATGAAACGGACGGGCTCAGAACCGAAGCTCTCGGCGATCCAGCCGAGCATACGGGCCCGGTGGCAGTCGATGCCGTCCCACATGACTTGTCGCACGAAGCCGCCGATCTCCTTGAAGCACGCGACCCGATAGAACTTGGTCATGCCGGCCGACATCTCGTCCCCACAGATTTCTGGCACTAGCGCGCCGCTCTGCGGGTGGACAAACCACGGCTTGCCCGAGGTAGTCCCGATGCGCGGATCGCTCTCCATCCGCTGCATCAGCAACTCGAAGTAGCGGACCGGCAGATCCAGATCCATGTCCAGCTTGCACAGATAGTCAAAATCCTCCAGGCCCACGGTCTCCAAGCCGGCGTAGAAGGCCTCGATGACGCCCGGCCCCACCTCCCGGCGGCCGCGATCGGTGCGCCGCATCACGCGCAGGTAGGGCAGTCGGCGAGCGTACTCCTCGAGGATGGCCGGGGTCCCGTCGGTCGATCCGTCGTCTACGACCACCCAGAGCGCCGGCGGCATCGACTGCGCGGCCACGCTTTCGAGGGTGCGGCGGAGGTATTGGGCCTCGTCCCGACAAGGCGAGATGAGCAGGTAACGTCGCGAAAGGTTCACGTGGAGAAGCTCATTCGTTTAGGCTGGCGCGAGAGCGGTGTTAATGGGAGCAGAAAACACCACAAGCATCCGCTTGTATTGTTCATCCAGCGCTGCGCGGTAGCTCTCCGTCTGTCGTGCGGCTTGAACGCTGATTACCGGTGCGTTTTCTCCGAGGCTGATGACTTTTCCGATTAACTCGTCCACATCAATGTGATTGATGTCATGATAAAATTCACTCAACCCGACGCCCTCCATAAGAGGCTGAAACTTTTCGGCTTGATACGAAACTGCAAAGACCGGCTTCTTGAGCATCAGAGCCAGGACCAGGTTGTGAAACCGGCTCGAAACGACAATATCTACTGACGAGAGTTGCAATAGCAGCTCGTCGACAGAGAAGGCGGGTGTGTCGATTATCTCACTATCATCATAGGTCACCCCACGCTCTTCGAGAGCGCTCCTCAGGTCTTGCCTCACCCCTTGATCCCACACGAAATCACCGATAAGGATCCGCACAGCATAGTTGCGTCTCAGCATGGCAGCCACAAAAGAGGCAACACACCCGACGTAATCGCAGTAGGCGGCCTGATCGTTCGTAGAACGGCTGGCTCCGTAATAGCTGGCTCCGTAATAATCCACAAGACCAACGCCAATCACATCTCCCCGGCGGCCAGCGCCGTAATCAGCAGAGACGACAGTTCTAGGCAGGCTGAATGCTAGGTCAGGATAGACAGGATCATTCTTCACGTCTAGACCAATAGTCTCGAGGTAATCCTTGGAAGAAGAATCCCGGTAGGAACGGTAATCCGCCAATTTCAGGGCCGCCTTAACAAACCACCTGCTCAGCGGTCGACGTATCGTACCTGCTCCGACGCTGACAAACAACAGTTTGCATCGACACAATTTCGCGGCCACCGCCCATCGAAATATTTCATAGTGCAAGCTGGGATCGCCCAACATTCCCGTTCCCGCCATGACGAGTGAACTGTTCGCGTTCAGCGTGGCGATCGTCATGAACCATCGATATGCTTCAAGCAGCGGATAGGCACATATGCGCAACGGGACCCTGAACTTGGCTACGACTTTTAGCGACCGACGAGCTTCCGCCGCGGCTTCACAGACGGTCCCGTTTGAGCTTCCTTCTGGCTCATTCTTTGCGCTTGATACACCAGACAGCTTCCGGATCGGCAAGGGCGACCTGATCGGGGCGGCAGATATGTTGTACTCGGATGCCGTTTTCTCTGGTCCGGAACACACACAGCTGATTTCCGCGCCGGGCAAATGCTTTCGAAGATTATATACCATCGCTCGAAGTGTTGCCTCGTTGCCGAGATTGCCGGCGCCAAAGTGCCCAAACAGGGCAATACTCTGCCGCGCCCGATCAGTCCTCATTTTGGCTACCCACTGTTGAATATGCCCCATTCAGCCGCTGTTCGGCGCTGGCGGAAAGATCCGCCAGGTCTTTCACACGCTGCTCACGTGCTGCCCTACGCGGTGATGGTTCAATGCCGGCGATCCGAAACATTTCGTTCCACCGGTGAACCCAGTCGTGACGCAGCAGCGCCTCCTTCGTGTTTCGTCTGCTGATCGCGGTCATCCGTTCCGGGTTGGAACCGAGCTCACGAAGAACGGTCATCGTGTCGGATCCATCGGGTTGGATCTGGATAACCGCTTCCGGCCACCCGAATAATTCCCGGAACGCGTCACAATCCGGCGCTTCCCCAATCATCACTGCACCTGCCGCTGTTCCTTCAAAATACCGATAACCGATCTCGACCTGTCCCGCCGCCCCACGAAGCATGTCCGCCTTTGCACCAGCTACCACGAAATACCGACTGCGCTTGGCTATGTTCGCGTAGAGTTCCCGGTGCTGCCGATAATCGTACACCTCCATCATACCTCCGCCCACGTAGCTATCATGCACATAAAAGATCTCGCCTCTTTCTGCCGCCTTGAGCATTTCGCGGTGGATGCCTTCGTATCTGCGTCCGATACTGTAAACGTCAACAACACGAGTTGCCGGATCAGAAAACGCATTGAATCGAAGTGCGTCAATGCCACCGGGCAGCCAAAAGCAAGTCCGATTGGCTGCGTCTGACAAAGCGGAAACAGTGCCCTTCATCCCCATAAATACATAATCAAACTGTCTAAGGGCGGGAAGCCAATATTTGTCATTGGCTATATCAGACGCCCACCACTCGTCAATCCAACACACGCCGATTTTACAGTGGTCTCTCCACCGTTCAACGGCGTTGATGTACGGAAGATCCAAAACGGTGGCGCAGACGGCAATGAATAGATCATAATCCTTGCTGAGTCGTACCTTTCTCAGCCCTGGATTTACCAACATCAATTTGCCGAACCTGTCATGATAGAGAGGTCTTCTTAACCAGTTTTCCCCAGCCACGCTCCCCAGGCTGTTATATCGAGATAAATCAAATCGACATTATCGATCTCGACGAGCACATCCTGCGCCTCGTAAAGGCCACAACGGTAGGCGTTTTTTTTGAAATTTCTCCAAGTTGGCATACATATGCGCGCTGACGGTGCCCGCTCAAGGAACGCGCCACGATCTTGGGAGGTACTTTTTTCTTACGAAATCCCATCCCGGCTCTCTTCTTAAGGGATCTTCTCCGATCGACGACTCAACGCGCGGCCTGACGTGTTCATAGCATTAGCGGCGGCGTGCGGTATAGACGTTCAAGGCGGTAAACCTCCGCCCGATGCGCCGGGTCTCATGCGTTGCTGGAGTACTTGCCAGCGGAGCGGTAGTGATATCCGCCGCGATAACCATATCCCGGCAGCTGATTGAGATCGACTTTATTGAGGACGATGCCGGCGATGCGATGCGCCTCGGGCCGCAGCACCTTGAGGGCCTCGGAGATGCTGGCCCGAGAGGTGCGGCTCCATTCGACGATTACCAAGATCTTGTCGACCATCGTCGCCAGCGCGAGCGCGTCGATGACCGGCAACAGCGGAGACGCATCGATCACAATGTAATCAAATAGTTTGCGCAGTTGCGCGATCAGATCGTGCATGTGCCGAGACATCAAAAGATCGGCCGGGTTCGGCACAATTGATCCGGCAGGAATTACACAGCTATTCGTCACGGGATCGATGTCGATTACGTCAGTAAATTTGGCCGTTCCTCTCAGCAGTTCCGACAACCCCGGCTGCTTTTCCCCGAATGCCTCAGAAACCGCCTGCCGACGGAGGTCGCAATCCACTAGCACAGTTTTGCGGCCGGATGTCGCGCTCGATGCCGCGAGCAGCATCGCGAGCGCCGATTTTCCTTCGGCGGGTAGCGCTGAGGTAATCAAAATAACTTTTGGATTGGCGCTCGAAAGCTCGAGGCTGATCCTTATCGCGCGCACCGCCTCGCTGAAATGCGAGAGCGGCTCGTCGACCATTCTGTGTAATAGTCGGTCATAGGGAATGGCGCTGGATTTCCGATGTCGCACCAAAGGAACAATACCCAGGACCGGTCGGCCGAAGGATTGCTCGATTTCCGTGCCAGTCTTAACACCGGGCCGAAGATATTCCAGCAGGAAAGCGAGCAGGAAACCGCCACCTAGACCCACCAATATCCCGCCAAGCGCGTACAGTTTGCGATGTGACGAACTGGGCCACCTTGGAAGATTAGCCGGTGAAATGATCCGCGCACTTGCGTCCTGCAGAGTGCGCCGTTGGGCGATGTCATTGTACTGGGAAAGATAGCTCTGGTAAAGATTGCGGTCTGCATCGGCAAGGCGTTGGAGCTGCTGCAACTTTTGATAGGTTTCCGGGTCATGCCCGGCGGTGAGCCTCTGCAGATCCGCCTCCAGCGCGTGCTCCTTCCGCGCAGCGATATCGTACGCATTCTGGATATTGCCGAGGACGTGCTCCACCTCAGCGTTTATCTGCTTGTTGATGCCGGCCAGCTCCTCTCGGAGCGCGGTAACATGGGCGTACTGTTCGCTCGGCTTGTTTTGCAGGTCGGCCACGCGCCAACCCAATTCCACCTGTTTTTGGCGAAGCTCCGAGAGAGTTGCGGAGGGAACCAGCCCTTGTAAATCTTGGTGTAAGTTTTGGGAACCACGGCGAGCGATGTCCTGTGGTGCCGATGTCAGATTCTGGACATCGCCATTGTTGTCCATCAGGTGACGCGCCTGCTCGAGGCGGGCACGGTGCTCGTCGACATCGGCGTGGGCGGTCAAGAGGTGGGTATTGAGCGCGGCAATCTGCTGTTCTCTGATATTGCCGAATTCGGTGTCACGGATGCCATTTTCGGCCTTCAATTTCTCTATTGAGGACTCGGTCTCCAATACGCGAGATTGCAATTCGTCGACACGGCCCTTCAGCCAAGTAGCGACCCGCTGAAGCGCTTCTTGCCGCGCCTCCCGCTGGCTCGCCAAATAGTCATCGGCGATAGTGGCCGCCAGACGCTGCGCCTGGATGGGGTACCGCGATGTAGCCGAAACGGATATGATATAGGAGTTTTGCGAGACTTGCAGTCTCCCAAGCAACGTCTCTGCTGCTTGGTCCAGCTTTTCGGCATTCTCCTCTTCCGTGCCGCCGGTGGTTTGGCCACTGTTATCGTCGGCTCGGCCTAGACGGGGAAACCCAAGCCGTTCCGCCAATTCCACGAGTCGGCTCTGGGGTTGGAACTCCGGGTCCGTGTCGAGGCCGAGCTCTCGGGCGACGCGTAACGCGACCGATTTCGACTGGATAATGTTGATTTCGGTGTTCATCGCCTCGTAACCGACGGCGTCGACAAAGGGGGAGATCGGTTTCTGAACCGCTGCGTCGATCTGTCGTTGCGGATCGAAGACAAGTATCTCGACTGTTGATTTATAAAGTGATGGCACGGCCTTCAGCACGCCGTATGTCGCAACTAATCCGGACAGCGTTATAGCGGTAATCAGTTTCCAACGTCGCAGTACGGCTGCGAGAATAGCAAAGAGGTCTATCGACGGAGCCGGCGCGCCGATCTCACCTTCAACGTACTCGATCGGTGCGGCCGGGACTTCGTCGTGCAATGGCTTTTAACTCCTCGGCTTTATGGCCGTTACCTCGAACAAGCCGGGATGCTGGCAGGCGAGGCGCTGAACGTAAATGACGCCGGGATTCCTATTAACAGATTACTCCTGCCGAGACAAGCCAATCAACCTCAGCGTCTGGCAAAAATTTGCGCCAGATTCGTTTACCAAAATACCACAAGCAGTAGTATTTCACAGATGCCGGAATCCTAACCTTAGCGGTCCCTAAACGGTGCGGAACAACCATTCGAGGCCGAGATTTTGGATCTTGGGGGACGCGCTCTGACGTATCTCCCAACTTTCATTTACGGGAAACCAGAGTAGCCTTACACCCCGATCCGGGGTTTACACAGGTACGCCCGGAGTACGCGCCCCTAAAGGTTGCAATGATCTCTGGCGGGCTGGTCCTTCGAACAATCTCGAGCCTTGTTGTCGATTATGCTAATCGCATCTTCCACGAACCGGATGCTGCCAGAATGCGAGCGCCATTTTCGGTTGATCCGACCGCTAACGGCGTGGACGCAAACCCGCAGCGCCGTGGCGCTCGGGTGGGAGTTGTGAGGCACGGGGTTTCCAGTGCGATATCGGGGCGCCTCTTCCACCGTGGCGAGCACGAAGAGTTCAAGCCCGAACACTGTATTATCATTTCTCTAGTCAGGGGCCTGCTAGGCCTACTGTCCCCGGTGAACGCGCGCACGCAACGGGCACGGCACGACCTGAGTATGGCGAGCTTGACGGATCTGCCAAAGAAACTCCATGTCCACGGAACGTCACCTCGTAGTCTTAACCTTACCACAAAGCACCCGACCCATTCGCGCGGCAAGCCGTTGCGTGACGCAGGCGACCAGTGTATCCTGTCGGTGTAATAGAATATGCTGCATCCTACAGCCTAACGAGATGACACGAGAAGATGCGGCCGTACCTTCCCATCGTTTCCCCGTGCCGGGGACAGTCGTCAGCGGCTCGTGGTAATCTGTCGCCCCTAACATCCGCTGGATGATGCGTGAGAGTGGGAGCATGAATTGCCGGTTCTGCGGCGGCGCGCTCGTCGAATTCGTCGATCTCGACATGTCACCACTGTGCGAGAGTTATATCGCAAAAGAACAGCTCAATTCGATGGAGCCGTTCTATCCTCTCGCCGCCTATGTCTGCCGTGACTGCCTTCTCGTACAGCTCCAGGAATACGTTGCGCCGGAGCATATCTTTTCCGAATACGCGTATTTTTCAGCCTTCTCCGATTCCTGGCTCGATCACGCGCGGCGGTACGTCGAAACAATGACCGAGAGGTTCGGTCTCGGGCCCTCGAACCGGGTTATCGAGCTTGGCAGCAATGACGAGTACCTGCTGCAGTTTTTTGTCGAGAAGGGCATTCCCGTCCTCGGCATCGATCCGGCGGCAAACGTTGCCAAGGCTGCCCAACTGCGCGGTGTGCGGACATTGGTGAAGTTCTTTGGAGCCGAGACAGCGCGCGAGCTGGCTGAAGTAGGTACTCAGGCCGATCTCGTTCTCGGCAACAACGTCCTCGCCCAGGTCACTGACCTCAACTCCTTCGTCGAAGGCATCCGCATTATCCTGAGTCCGAACGGGGTCTGCACGATCGAATTCCCTCACCTCCTAAAAACAATCGCGGGCAACCAGTTCGACCAGATCTATCACGAGCATTTCTCCTACTTTGCGGCACTTACCGCCGAGAAGATTTTCGCGGCGCACGGCATGCGCATATTCGACGTCGAGGAGCTGTGGACACATGGCGGCTCGTTACGCATTTACGCCTGCCATGCCGACGCCGCCCACCCAAGCTTGCTCAGCGTCTCGGAGGTGGTGCGCCGCGAGCGGGACGCCGGCTCGCACCGGCTAGAAACCTATGCCGATTTCGCGGACCGGGTGCGGACGGCCAAGCGCAAGCTGTTGAGCTTTTTAATCGAGGCAAAGAGCAGCAGCAAATCACTCGCTGGCCACGGCGCGCCCGGCAAAGGCAACACGTTGCTCAATTATTGCGGCATCCGCACCGATTTTTTGGACTATACGGTTGACCGCAACCCCTACAAGCAGGGCAAGTACCTGCCGGGCACCCACATTCCGATCTTCCCACCGGAGAAGATTGCTGAAACCAAGCCCAATTATGTGCTGATCCTGCCGTGGAACCGCAAAGACGAGATTACTAGTGAGCTCGCCTACATTCGCGACTGGGTCGCCAAATTCGTCGTACCCATCCCCGAAATGTCCGTGATTTAGCGGAGCGACGGCTTGCTTTCCGTCATCTTTTCACGGAATAGGCTGAGGCCGCTGAAGCTGCTCTGCCTGGGCGCCCATCCCGACGACATCGAGATTGGCTGCGGTGGAACAATCTTGCGTCTCGCCGCCGAGATACCCGATCTCGTCGTGCGCTGGATCGTCTTCAGCGGCGGCGCCGGCCCGCGTGGGGACGAGGCGCGCGCCAGCGCGGCCGCCTTTCTCGCGAACATCGGTGAAAAAGAGATCGAGGTTCTGGAATTCCGCGACGGGTATTTCCCGTTTCAGGGCACCGACATCAAAGACAACTTCGAGGCCCTCAACCGCGAATTCAATCCATCGCTGGTGCTGACCCATTGGCTCGGCGATGCCCACCAAGACCATCGGTTGGTCGCCGAGCTAACCCACAACACCTTCCGCGATCACCTCGTGCTCGAGTACGAGATCCCGAAATATGACGGTGATCTCGGCAACCCGAATTTCTTCGTGCCACTGACGCGGGCGCAGCTCCGTCAGAAGATTGAAGCGATCGACCTCCATTTTACGAGCCAGCGCGGACGGAGCTGGTTTTCCGACGAGACATTCCTTGCGGTCGCCCGCTTGCGTGGCATCGGTTGCAATGCCCCGGAGGGGGTGGCGGAGGCTTTCTACGCTAGAAAGATCGTACTCTGACAACAGACCCCGGGCGATAACGGCACCCTCAGTACAGACCTTAAATCAAAGTTCCCCTTTCCTGCGGAAGGCTCAGATTCGGATTTTATGTTGTGCGCAACAGCTCCTCGAGCCAGGTCTCGCCTCGGAAACGCGCGTATTGCTCGGCTCGCAGTTGGTCCGCCAGGCGCCCTGGAGGAAGCACGACATCGTCATAAGTCAACACCTGATCCTTCGCAACCGGCCGCGTCAGCCGGCATCCCTCCACCAACCCTTCCGGTAGGTAACGTCCGGCGCTCATCTCTTCGGCATCAACGGCCTCGCCATAGGTCATGTACATGCCGTATTCATCGAGCACCTCGCCGGCCGCGAGGTCACGCTTGGCTACAGCGCAGACCTCGACCACGGGCCCGTCCAGCGACGGGGCGACATTGTCGCCAAACAGCACTACACGAGCGATCGCGTTCGGCGCCTCGAAATGCACCAGATGGTAGGGGGTCCAGAACGGATATAGCGGTCCTTCGCCCATCTTGTAGAGCTCAAGGTAGTGACGCTGCTTCGGATCGGGATGCTCGGCCAACACGAACACCTTGACACCCGCGGGACCTACAGTGTAGTCGACAATACCACCCAACGCTCGGATTTCATCGAGGTCGTAAAGCTCGGCAATGTTCATGATGGAACCGTCGTATTTCAATCCCCGCGACATGCCGCGCGAGCGTACCCTGAAGCCCGTGGCATTAGCCACAATCGACTGCTCAAAGCTGATCTTGGAGCCATCGGCAAACGATGTAACCATCGCCGCATTTTGCCCCCAGCGTTCCGCCCAGCCTTGCTGGGTTGTCGGGTTGCGGTAAGGATCTTGGAGGCCTTTGACGTTTCCGATAACCCGGGGGATCAGGCCGAGACCCTTGACCCAGCGGACCAGATTCATCTGTACGCCGGGCTCGTCTCCGTCACAGGCCGAGAGGATGACGCCATTCCGCTTAGCGTAGACCTGAAGTATTGGGCCAATGGTCCCGTCCACTTCTGCATTCATTAACACTACCGATTTACCGTGCTCGAACGCGTCCATCAGGACGCGGGCACCAAATTCGACCGAGCCGGTCACATCCACTACCACGTCGATCTCCGGCGATCGGCAAATCGTGTACGGATCTTCCGCGATCACAGGGGTCCCGTCGTGGATCGCGGCGTCAAGCTCAGCTTGGGTGCTGACAGTTACGAAATGATTCAATCCAGAATATTGATAAACATGCCGCGCGCGTTCCGGATGCCGATTATAGACGGCAGCCATGCGCATCCCCGGAACAGTGTGCGTGATCTGGTTGGTCAGCCCTTGCCCCATGAATCCTGCGCCAACCATTCCGACCCGGATGGGCCGCCCCTCACGCTCCCTGGCCTTCAATGCTTCATCAACGATAATCATCGGTACCTCCTTGGTGCTACAGTGCCGGACATAGAGCTCTCATGATGGGTTGGCGGTCAACGACAGACCCATCCTCAGCTTCAGCTGGGCCTCAATTTCGTCGAGAGGCGCCCAGCCGGAATCCTTCTGAGAAATCTCGGAAATCGGCAACGGCCAGACCAATCCAAGCCGTGGATCGTCATAACGAAGACCACCCTCGGCGGCCGGAGTATAGAACTCGCCGACGTCATAACTCGTCTCGGTATCATCGTGCAGGACCTGGTACCCGTGGGCGAAGCGTTCAGGAACGTAAAGCGCGCGGTGGTTGTCTGCCGTGAGCTCAACGGCGATGTGTTCGAGATAGGTCGAGCTCTCGGGACGAAGGTCCACTATAATGTCAAGGATTGCCCCGCGCGTGACGCGCACGATCTTTGTCTCCGCTGCTGGCGGAAACTGGAAATGCATTCCGCGAAGGGTACCCCTCCTTGCATTGAACGCGATGTTCGCCTGTGCGATCACCGGGTTCAACCTGTGCTCTCTAAGCTCTTTCTGGCAAAAGGTGCGTGCGAAAAAACCACGATTGTCATTCCGCGGCTCGATATCTAAAATGAAAGCACCTTTGAGTCGTGTTTCACTGAAATTCATTTGATTCACCTCCGACTCTCGACATTCCACATCTCCTGATTTTATTTCTCAGAGAAAAGCGGCGAAAATTATTTCGCGTCTCGCGTTCCCGCCGGTCGCTCGAGCGGACCCCAGTAGAAGTCGGCATCGACCTGCTGAGTGGCCATCAGATGCTTCAATTGCTCCAGCCGGCTGAAGCCCCGGAACAAAAACATTTCCTCGGTCATGGCCACGCGCTCGAAGACTTCGCGCAGCTGACGCGCACCGAGCTCGGCCGGCCACCGACAGCGAAACTCGGGCAGATGACGGCGGATTTTGGCGAAAGAGGTGCGATAGCTGCGGTTGTCGCCGCTCGGCCGACCAAAAGTGACGGTGCAGCCGTCAAAGACCTGGCCGACAATGCCCGCGATTTCGCGAATGCGGTAATTCTGCTCGTCGTCGCCAACATTGAAGATCTGATTGTGCACCGCCTCGCGCGGCGCCTTCAGAGCGAGGATCACCGCCTGGCAGATGTCTTCCACGTGAACCAGCGGGCGCCATGGCGTTCCATCGCTCGTCATGCGAACCTCTCTAGTGGTCCACGCGAGCCCGGCCAGGTTATTGAGGACGATATCGAACCGCATGCGCGGGCTGGCACCGAATGCCGTGGCATTGCGAAGGAATACAGGCGAGAAATCAGTGTCGGCGAACGCGCCAACCTCGCGCTCGACCCGCACCTTACACCTGGCGTAGGCGGTTTGGGGATTGGGCGCAGATTGCTCGTCCCGATCACCGCCGTCCTCGGCCGCACCATACACGCTGCACGAGGAGGTATAGATAAAGCGCCGGACGCTGGCCGCCTTGCATGCCCGCGCCAGGCTGACCGAGCCGAGGTGGTTGATCGCGTAAGTCGTGCGCTCGTTCAGCTCGCCGAGGGGGTCGTTCGACAGTTCAGCCAGATGCACAACCGCGTCGAACCCTTCGACGTCCTTCGCGGTAATTCGCCGCACATCCCTGGTGAAGGTCAGCGGCCGCGGGCGGGCATCGTTGTAGAGCCAGCCGTCGCGGTAAAAGCCGCAATCCACCCCGACAACGTCAAACCCTTGCTCCAACAGTGTCGGTCCAAGCATGGCGCCGATATAGCCATCTACCCCGGTAACCAATATCCGCATTCCCGCCATAACTACCTCGTATAAAGCGATAACTGCAGAGATCGGAAAGATCTACGCGGTGACCAACAACGCCACGGCTGTGGAGACCTCGACAGCGCCCCACTTGTCCAGCCCATCTCGCACTAAACCGGACGATCGCTCAGCGGCACTTTCTTGGGCGCGCTAGTGAGCACATCGAATCCGGTCGCCGCTAATTTCTTAGCGTCACCGTTAGCGTCTCTCCAAATCTCCCAAGGCGGCCGTCCGCCTTCGTAAAGATCGTCCAATTGCTGCTTGTCTTTAAACGTATCCATCGCGGCAAAGAACCCGTCATATTCGTAGGCGGCCAATTGCCGATCTTCGACTAGTCGCCGAAAGGGTTCGACGACAAGTTCCTCTCCAGGGCGCATGTATCTAAAAATATCTCTCTTCAAGACGAACATCCCTGCGTTTATGCGGATCCCTGACTGCGTAAATTCTTTGATGCCAGTGACGAGGCCGTCCGTGTTGGTCTCAGCAATATGGTAACTCAGGTTCGGTTTCACGCTCAAGAATGTCGCGATCTTGTCCCGTCGGCCAGCGTAGGCGAGATACCCGGGAAGAGCGAGGTCGGTAAGGCCATCCGTATAGTTAGCCAGAAATACCTCTTCGTCTGCTACATACTGCTCCACGGCCAGCAAACGCTGTCCGATGTTTGACCGGACGCCGGTATCTGCGAAAGTGATTTTCCAATCATGGATATCGCTGTTAAAAAGTTCCAGGCTCTTGCCGCTTTGAGAAAATATAAAGTCGTTCGACAAACATTCGTTGTAGTTTAGAAAGTATTGTTTGATCAAATCCCCGCGATAGCCTAGACACAGAATAAAGTCACGGTGGCCAAAATGAGCGAAATATTTCATTACATGCCAAAGGATCGGGCGATAACCGATCGTCACCATTGGCTTAGGAATATGGTCCGAATAATCCCTCAACCGTAGGCCCAAGCCCCCACAGAAAAGCACCACTTTCATGTGAACTTGCTCCTTACTCATGTCGGTTCATGGCGAAGATATGGCCCCCTCAGCCCTCTGAGGAGAGCCAGGTACAGTGACTTCTGCTCTCCAGCCGATAGGAGTGCCCCGAAGAACATGATGAAGAGAACGCTAGTCTCCAGAATAAGCCGAAGCACAGGAGAAACAAATGGGCCGCAGATGAACCGCGCTCCACATGCGACTGCTGCAGCCAAGACGGCCGAAGTCAACGGCCGGCAGACCGCCAGCAGAATGTCGCGGAACGAAATCACCGTACCGTGGATGCACCATAAAATGTGCGGAATGACCCACAACATCATCACCGCAGAGCAGGCGAATGCCACTCCCTTGGGTCCATAAGGCAATCCCAGAACGTAGCCGGTAATCATGATCGGCGCGAAGACGAGCGCAATCCTCAAAGATCGTGCGACGAGCCCGATCGAATAGACCAACCATCCCAATGGATTAATTACCGCAAAAATCGCGATCGTCGGAGCCAGCAAGCGAACAATGGTAGCCGCATCCTTCCACTTTGGCCCGAGAAAAACGAACACGACATCATCGGCAAAAAGAGCGCAGGCAAACGTGATCGGCAGGGTCAGACCCAGGATCAGAGAGAAACCCTTTACGAAATAGTTCTTGAGGCGAACAGGATCGTCCTGGAGTCGGGACAATGCCGAAAACGCTACCTCACCGATGGCTCCGTTCAAATTGTCTGTCGGAAGGTAGACCAGCTGATAAGCCCTGCCGTAGATCCCGATCGCGTCGGCTCCCCAGGCCCGGCCGATCATGACTTTCTCCGCATTATACGCAATATAGGCTACGAGGCCGTTTAACGTGAGAGTGCCGCCGAAGCGCATCATTGAACGAACCCCGGCCCACCTATGTGGCATCCCTGGCACCCAGCCGGTGGTCAGCCAGAACGCGATCGTTGCAACGAGCGGAGAGGTAACCGACAGCGCTACCAGGGCCCAATAGCCGTAGCCGGCTTCGGCCCCGGCAATGGCGACGGCACCCCCCGTAATAAGTAAGACGACGCTGATCACTGCCAAAGCGGTAAAACGCATCTGGCGTTGGAGCAATGCCGAGTGTTGTATACCTGCCGCGTTGAAAAGAAATCCGATTGCCAAAATAACAGTCACCCCCAAAAGCCGAGGCTCTTGGTAAAACGCAGCAATAAGCGGTGCCATGGCTACAGTTAGCAGCCCGAGGAGAGCGCCAAACGATATGTCGATCCAGAATAATGTCGAAATCTGTTCCTCTGTGACGGTCTTGCGCTGGATGGCGGCGGCCGAAAGCCCGAAATCGCGGAACAGGGTCAAGACCCCGGTGAATGCCGTGACCATACCCACCAATCCGAAGTCCTTCGGGCCCAAGAGCCGCGCCAATACCATCAGTGAGCCTACCCGCAGGAGCAAATTGGCTCCCTGGGCACAGAGTCGTGCGAGACCACCACGGATCGTCTTCCCTTTCAAATCCCCCGTGTGGGAGAGAAACGTTTCCGTAGCGGCACGGCGGACGGGGAGAAGATCCGCAACACGGCTGGCCATCGCTTGGCGCTAACCGGCCTCGGAGACGCTGGTGGATTCTTCGCCAAGAGGAGCCGCCACCGAAACGCTGGGATTGACCAAGCCGCATTTTACATTGACCACCCTCTCGTGGGAGGGCGCCAGCGCAAAAGCCGCCGCGTAGCGGAGCCTCCAATCCTGTCTTGTTTTGTCCAGAGGCTCCAGGCCGGCATAATGCCACGGCCAGAACGTTTTCATGCATGGGTCTCCCTCGTGAATCTCCTCGAATAATTCTTGCAGCGGATGCCATCCTAGAGCCTTTGCAACCTTTGTCCGGACGTCCAAATCTACGCCGGAGACAAAGATATAGCCGTGCGGACTTACCAAACGAGCAATATTACGCAAGCACCTCTCTGCCACTCGAGGATCCATATGACAAAGGAAATTATTGGCCACAACGATATCCTGAGGGCCCAGTGCGTCAATCATCTCCGAATCTCCGACATCGCCGACGTGCCACTCAATCCCGTCTCTGATCCATGGTTTGACTGTTGCGACATCGCCATCCCGGTCAAATAACTCCTCGACCTCAGCATTAGTCATGCGCTCAAAAATAGCCGTATTTGTCAACTGTTGCGCCGCGACTGGGTAAATCCCGCACTTCCCAATTTTCACCGCCTTCCTGGAGATATCCATTGCACGCAACACGATCCTCAAATCGGGCCGTGCCGACCGTATTCTCCAGGCCACCGAATAAGCCTCCGCTCCTGTGCTACAGCCGAGCACTGCAACTTTTAATGTGTCGGCCTTCGCGCTCCGCTCTACCAGACGTCGGATCAACTCGAGCTGCGGCCGGTTTCGGAGAAAATGCGTGCTGAAGGCTTGCGCGCGAACACCTCGTATCCGAGCCAACCTATGCACAAAATCACCATATGCGCGTATTGGACCAAGTGCGGTAAAAGACGTAGGAAGACTCGTCCACACCCGCCGATTAAGCCGCAGATAGCCGCCAATCGGGGATTTCCCAAAAATCCTCAATCTAGCCAATCGCGTAGACCAAGAGCCTGAAATTGTTGCAGAAGGGAATTCTCCGGGAACTACATCCGGATTCCATTTGGTGTATGTATCATTACCACTAAACCAACGCGGTCTCGATAGGCCGATCATCTGCATTTTGCCTGAATAAGAATATTCTACCCCAGGTGGGACCTCGACAAGCATACGCGAGGTGACATCGTATCTACGGTCGGCTATCGTGAAATAACCACTTCCAGAGAGAACGTAATATGTTCGTGTAATTTTTTTGCTGATCATGAAGGTATCGTGGCCCGTTTCTACCTCGATATAATAAATTTCAAGGTCTTTTTGCTTCAGCGGCCCAAAGGTATGGCCGAATAGGCCCTCTCCATCAAAGGAGGTCGAAGCAGGGAGCGAATATACATAATCCATGGTCTTCATCTCCGTGGGGCTTCCAGACTCATGTGGCTCCGTTGAAGCAGTGTCCGGCGCTCGATTTCGGGATCGATGGATGCGATTTACCCTCAATATACGTTGTCGCGCGAAACAAGGATTCCCACCGTTTTCAGAAAAATCCTAAGATCGAGCAAAAAGGACCAATGCTCGATGTAAAAAAGGTCGTGCGTTACCCGGGCATAAGCCTTTTCGATCGTGTCGACTTCGCCGCGCAGCCCGTTGACCTGAGCCCAGCCGGTGATTCCTGGCTTGACCCGATGTCGATGCAGATATTGCTCGACCGCATCGCAGTAGAGGCGACCGCCGGCCTTCATCGCGATCGCGTGCGGTCGCGGACCTACAAGTGACATATCGCCGCGCAGCACGTTGATCAGTTGCGGCAGTTCATCGATGCTCAGTGCCCGCAGAACGCGGCCGACACGCGTGACGCGCGGGTCGTTTTGGACAGTGCGCTGAGCACCGGATTGGTCGCCGCAATCGACATACATCGTACGGAATTTAAATACCTGAATCACGTCGTTATTGAACCCAAATCGCTCTTGAACGAAAAAGATGGGACCGTGACTGTCAAGCTTGATCAACAATGCCGTAACTGCCATCACCGGACTGAGAAAGATCAGTAGAAGCCCGCTGAGCACCTTGTCTTCGAGCCACTTAGCGACCGCGCGCCAATGCTTAATAGGGCGATCTGCGATCTCAAGTATGGGCACAGTGCCCACGTAGCTCATGCCCCGAACCTGGAACGTTTCGGCGACCGGCTCGATGCTTAGGCGCAGGTCCGCTGCAATTCCCTTCAACTTAAAGAAAAGCGATTTGAGCCGTTCCTCCGCGCCCAGGGGCAGTGCCACGATCACCTCATCTACTGGAACGCGGCGTGCCAGTCGAACGAGGTCGTCGGTCGTACCAAGTACATTCAGACCAAGGACCGAACTTGGGAGTCGCGACTTGCGATCGTCGAATACGCCACGAATAGCGATGCTTTTGTCTTGCAAGTTGCAGAGCTTCGCGATCAGCCGCTTGCCCTCGTTGCCAGCTCCCACAATCACGATATTACGGGCAAGAGAGCCGCCCTTTACCCAACGAGTCGCCGTGACATGGAGAATGCTCCGCGCGGTCAGAAGAAAAGCCGGGGTCGCGACGAACCACACGAGGGCCCAACCTCGCGAGTAGGTCTCGGATGTCTTGCCAAGGAACGCCACTAGGAGCAGGACTGAAAGTGTCATGCTCCACATCACAATCGCGCGCGTTAGCTGCCAACTTAGCTTGAGTAGCTGCATCAACTGATAACCACCAAAGCGCTCGAAACCGCCGACAAACACAGTCGCGGCAAAGAGCGCGGTCCAGATATAGCGCCCAGACTCCGCTGCGGAGCGACCCAGAAGATCAAAATACAGGGTAAACGCGGTTGCGGCAGCGGCTAGCACAAGGCAAAAATCGATTGCCGCTACTGTTGCGGCCAGGATCTCTGACGACAACCGTGCACGCCACCCAAACCCGCGTTGCCAGTAAGCCTCTTGTCCGACGAAAAGATGTGTTTCAAACGCGACCGCAGTACCCGGTAGCGCAGACTTGTCTGAGCCAGGCACAACCGAAAGGTCATCTAATGCCGCACTTTGCGCTGGCACGGGCACAAACTCTTTAGATTACTGCAAAAGCTAACGAATTGTCAGGAGAGGCAGTCTATACGGTTTGGATCGTGTTGGGCAAAGGAATCGAGCTTCGACGAATCCTGTAATAAGATTATTGTACTGCATAAACCGACGAATCCTGGGTCAAGTTAACTGTACTGCATAAACGCCTAATCCGCGATTTGCCGGACAGCAAAAAACTTAATCCGCGAAATGCAAATCAGCCAATCCAGCTACGACCCGATCCCGCAACTCTCTCTGCACCTACCGTGTAGGCAAGGCGTCCAGAAAGGCTATCGACGGCGGGTGCTATGCCCTCAATCGGGCTGGCAAGGATCAACTCTTCGCGGCCAGGTCAAAGCCGTTCCTGATTGCACACTATCCTCAGCCAGCAAGTGATGGTACAAAACGGCAACATACACAGCTGTTTCTGCGGGTTTGAACGATGGCGCACAACAAGGTGCAATTTTAAAAGGCGGGTAGAGTCGGGATGTGGCGTGGGGGCAGTAGGCCCGGCATGTCTGTTGCCGCCCCTTTCGTCTGGCGTTGCCTTAGTGGCTCGACCATCGCCCCGTTTCCACATCCCTCTCATCGAACCGGACATGCGGATTTGTCGGGTAGCGCAGGCATTGCTGGCTTTTGCCCCCACAGAACCCACCGTGCGGCGTTACCGCAGTGGGCTCTTCAGGAAGGACCGGAGGCGGATTGATCATCGGTGCCAAGCCTGCCGGATAACCGGTTCAGGGAGTGGGAGGGCGGTCAGGAGTCTGTTGTAGGATGCCCAGGTCATACGCCCCTTTTGGCTGCGTTTGCCGAGCGTCCTGCGCCAGAGCCTGACGACACAGTCCTTGAACATGCGTAGGCTGCGGTAGTTGAAGATGACGCCATAGTACTGATAGTGACCCCTCAGTACCTGC
>Ga0306924_10000585_pt1 | contig 30852 bp, 26 predicted proteins | sample sta12Can44000111_FD_203756 | JGI IMG/M metagenome (GOLD analysis project Ga0306924, IMG submission 203756) | Lab enrichment of tropical soil microbial communities from Luquillo Experimental Forest, Puerto Rico - statanox.12C.anox.44.000.111 (v2)... | ecosystem: Environmental > Terrestrial >... | reverse complement strand
TGGCTGCCCCCGCCCCGGTCAGCCGCCCCTCGCCCGCCGAATAGACTCCCTCGGCGACAAAATCCGCAAGCTCGTGGGTGGTGACGTCGATGATGCCCGCAAGCTCGCCCGCACCCGCCAGCCGCTCCAGCGATCGACCGCCGACCCCGGAGGCATGGAACTGGATGACCTCGTAGCCGAGCGCTGCGAGCCGCGCGCTGACCCGATCGACGCACGCGGCCGTGCCGCCAAACGATGACACCCCGACCAGCGGCGCACGGGGTGCGTACGCGGCCTGCTTACTTGCCACCCAGTTGCGGGCTGCCGCCGCAACGGCGAAAGCGGCATTCTCCAGCACCGAGCGCGTGATGCGATTGAGTGCAATGTCCCCGATCGCGGGATAGAGCGCGATATCGCTCTCGGCCACATACCATTGCGCCGCCGCCGTGCCGGCGACCGTGCTTACCACGACCTTGGGAACGAGATAGGGCAACGCGCGCATGATGGAGCAGACGAGATTGGTGCCGTTCGCTCCCCCAAGGCCGATGGCCCCGGCAATCTCACCGGCAGAGAAGCGCTCGAGCAGCAGCTTGCCCGCGCCCTGCGCCATCATGGCAGCCGCGTCCTGGCGCGAACGGTCGCCAAGCTCCTGCCACTCGGCACGTGCCGCGGCAGCGACATCGGCGGCACTCACATCGGCGGCCGCGGCCTGGTGCGTCCGCAACGACAAGTCGACAATCCAAGGTGTAGCGCCGGCGCGTGCCAGCGCGTCGGCGACGAACCGCGCTTCCCTTCCCTTGGTATCGAGCGTGGCCAGAACCGCCACGGCAGGTTTCGCTGCGCTCAAGAATGCCTCGTGTCCGAGCCGATCATTAGGGCCAAAGGCGCGCGCATTTTAGAGCGGCGGCCGAGCGTGGTTCGCTCGTGACGGTGAGAGGTCTCGACCAGTTCGTGCATCGTTGGATGCACGTTATGCCATATCCTGCTGCGCCCAGAACAGCTGGAGTATCCGCTGACTGATCCCGCCCAATCCGATATCCTGACGCGCTCCAATTTCGTGGAGATCGGAAGCGAGTGCGATCAATGAAGCGGCGCGCATTCATTACGCTGCTGGGCGGCGCGGCGGCTTGGCCGGTGGCGGCGCCCGCCCAGCAGGCGGCGCAACTGTCGCGCATCGGCCTCCTGTCACCCGGCCGCTCCGAGCTTCCCGATCCCACCTTGAGCACGCTCAACGGCCTGCTGCAGGGACTGCGCGAGCTTGGTTACATGGAGGGGCAGAACCTCGCCATCGAGCGCCGATTTGCAGAGGGAAGCCCGGATCGGCTCCCCGAGTTGGCCCGCCAATTGGCCAGCCGCAAACCCGATATCATTGTCGCGTTCAGCACGACGGCGGCGCGCCCGGCGGCGCAGGCAACCGGTACCATTCCCATTGTCGCGGTCGCCATGGCCGATCCGGTTGCCGATGGGCTGGTGACGAGCCTTGCGCGGCCGGGCGGCAATGTGACGGGTACGACTTTCCTTGGCCCGGAGCTGGTCGCCAAGCGTCTCCAGTTGCTGCGCGAGGTCGTTCCCGGGCTCTCCCGTGTGGCGGCCCTCTGGCATCCCAATGCATACAGCGAGCGCACGATGGCAGGCATACTGAACGAGATCGAGGGAGCAGCCCGGACCTTGGGATTACAGCTTCAACTCGTGCCAGCGACGGGCCCAGGCAACTTTGCAGACGCGTTCGCCGCGATCGCCAGAGAGCACGCGGACGCCCTCATTGTCATGCCGAGCCCCATGCTGTTTGGCGAATACAACCGCATCGTAAGCATGGCGGTCGAGAGCAGATTGCCGGCCATGGGGGCGGCCAGGGAATTCACGGACCTCGGGGGGCTCATGTCATATGGGGTGAACCTGCCCGATCTTGCCCGGCAGACCGCTCCTTACGTGGACAAGATCCTGAAAGGCGCAAAGCCGGCTGAGTTACCCGTGGAGCAGCCCGTCAAGTTCGAGCTGGTGATCAACCTGAAGACGGCGAGAGAGCTCGGGCTGACCATCAGCCGCGAGTTTCTGCTGGTTGCCGACGACGTGGTTGAATGATGGTGTGTTTGCTCCGGTGCCCGCCCGGCTGCCGCGGCAGCGGCGTAGCCCGGACTGAGCTGAGTTGCCCGTAAGCAGTCGCGGCCAGGCTTACTTCAACATGAAGCGGATCGGCACCGTGAGACTGATGCGCTCGCCATTGAGCGGCTCGGCCGGCAAGGGCGGGAACGGCTGCGCGCGCAGCAAGAGCGCGAGCGCCTCCTGATCGAGCTCGGCGACGCCCGAGGAGCGCGCAATGTGGCTCTCGATGAGCTGGCCCTGGCGATCGATGGTGAAAGATACCTGCGCGACACCCTGCTCGCGGCGGGCGTGCGCTGCCGGCGGATAGCGTTTCTTACGCTCCAGCGCCGCCGAGATCTGCCCGACCCAGGTCTGCATCATTCGCGGGTCGATGGGCCTCGAGGGGGTTCCCTCCACCGGTGCGGCGGGAAGCGCGGCGGTTGCAACAACCTCCGGCGGCGGCGGGGTGGTCACCGGCACCGCCTGACGCGGCTGCTCCTCCAGCTTGGGCTCGAATTTCTCCTCGACCTGCTCCTCGCCCTTGGCCTCGACAATCTGCTCCGGCTGTTTCTCGACTTTCTCGATCGGCTTTTCCGGCACCGCGTCCGATTGTACCTGCTCGGGCGCGACGACCTGCTCGGGGGAGAACTCCACCACGATCGCGCCTGTGGGCTCTGCCGGATCAACCGGCTCGTGCCAGCGCAGAATGGCGGCCGCGCCGAAACCGTGCGCCAGGAGGATGACCACGCCGGCAAACAGCCAGCGCCGCAGATCGGCGAGATCCTCGGCCGTCAACGCCATCATGGCCCTGGCGCCTTCTCAATTCCGACGAGCGCGATCGCAAGATAGCCGGCGCGGCGCAGCAGGTTCATGACCTCCATGACGTCGCCGTAGGGCACTGCCCTGTCGGCGCGCAGATAGATGCGGCTGTTCCTGTCCCCGCTGGTTGCGGCATCGAGGGTCGCCGGCAAGAGCTCGCGTCTGACCGGGTCATTGCCCAGCGTGAGCGAAAGGTCGCTCCTGACCGTCAGATAGAGCGGCTTGCTCGGTCGCGGCTGTGGCTCCGCGCTTGCCGCCGGCAGATTCACCTGGATATCCACGGTCGCAAGCGGCGCTGCCACCATGAAGATGATCAGCAGCACCAGCATCACGTCGATGAACGGCGTGACATTGATCTCGTGAACCTCGTTGAGCGAGTCTTCGCCGTGATCGAGACGGACGCTCATGCGACTTTACTCCGCAATTGACAGCGCCCGGCGCAGGGAGGTGGCCGGCATACCGGCTGCCGGCTGATCGAGCTCGCGGCTCGCGAGGCGGAGCACCTCGGCCGAGGCATCACCGAGCTGCGCGCGATAGCCGGCGATCCAGCGCGCGAACATATTGTAGATCACCACGGCGGGGATGGCGGCGGCAAGGCCGAAGGCGGTCGCCAGCAGCGCCTCGGCGATGCCCGGCGCCACCACCGCGAGATTGGTGGTATGCGACTTCGAGATGCCGATGAAGCTGTTCATGATGCCCCACACCGTGCCGAACAGGCCCACGAATGGAGCAGTCGCGCCGATGGTGGCAAGCACGCTGGTGCCGCGCAGCATGCGCCGCGCGCGGGCCGCTTCGATGCGCTCAAGCCGCGAGGCGATCCGCTCCTTGATGCCCTCCGGCGCGCTCGAATCCTCGGACAGCTGCTGCTCGGCCGCGGCAGCATGCAGAAATTCGCTGACCTCGCCCGGCCCGCGGGCGAGCCGCTCCACGCCTTCGGCCGTGGAGCGCACGCGCGCGAGAATTGTCAGTGCCGCGCGAACACGCCGATTCGCGACCAGTATCTCGATGCTCTTGGCCAGCCACACCGTCCAGGTCGCGACGGACGCAAAGGCAAGCCCGATCAGCACCGCCTTCACGATAGGGTCGGCGTTGAGATACATGCCCCAAGGCGAAAGATCGCGCGGCAACGTGGCGGTGCCAATGACCGGCGCGTCCGCGGCCTCCTGCGCCAGTGCCGACAGCGGCACCGCCAGGAGCACAATCGCCGCCGCCACACACAAGCTCGCGCCAATGGCGCCGGCCCCCTCACGCCGGAAGGGAAGCATTCGCCCGCACACGGTCCAACTGCCCATGTTAGCCTCTCAACCGCCCTGCATCCCTATCACACCAAACCATGGCGCTATAATGTAACCACTCAAGAATTTGTCATCGAACCACGCCCGGTTCCCTCAGTCGAACTTGTAGTTGATGCCGGCACGCACGATCTGGTCCGTGACGTGGGAATTGAACATGGTGGTAAGCGTCATTACGACTTGGTTGTTGAGGTTGCTCGTCATCGCGCCGAGATTCACGTAGAGGTACTCGATCTTGCCGGACCAGTTGTCCACGAGGTGCGCTTCGATGCCGCCGCCGGCGGTCCAGCCGCCGTTGAGCGCGACGGCACTGAAGGGATTGATCGTAGCCGCCCCGGTCGGGTCAAATCCGAAGACGGTACCGGAGGTCTGCAAGACGCCGACCGCCGCACCGCCGGTCGCGTAGGCGACAAGGTCCGGAGTGACTGCGACGCCGAAGCGCACACGCAGGGTCGAGAACCATTCCACCTTCTGGCTCTGGTCGAAGTTCGCAACCACCGGGCCTGCCGGATTGCAGATCGCGCCTGGGCAAACGAATTGCTGGTTTGCGTGTTGGGAGGTGAGCTGCGCGTCCGCCTCCAGGCCTAATAGCCAGCGCCCGACCTGAAGGTTGTATCCGGTCTGGATGCCAAAGACCCTGCCGTCGATGCCGAATGCCTCGTTGGTGGCGAAGCCTGCGCCTGCAATCGTCGAGTCGCTGAAGAAAGCATTGGTGGAGGACCTGCCCCAGCTGTAGCCGGTATTGAGGCCGAGATAGTAGCCGGTCCAGGTCCATGGCACGGCGACGACTGGTCCCTTGAAGACCGCCGGCAGCCGGTCGGCTGCAGCGGTCCTGGCCGGCATCGGCGCCTGCGCATTCGGATCGAACTTGTAGTTGATGCCGAGCCGCACCACGTCCTCGGTGAGGCGGGAATTGAGAGTGATCGTGATCGGCAGCATGTTCTGATTGTTGATCGTACCCGCGGAATCGGCGCCGAAATCCATGTGCAGGTATTCGATCTTGCCCGTCACATTGCCGGCGATGCGCGCCTCGATGCCGCCACCCATGGACCAGCCCAGCTTGGCGGTGCGTGCAACGAAGGGAATGGGGGCCGGTTGTGGGTTGCCGCTGTTGTCCAGGTTGAAGCCGGAACTGTCCGCGGAGTGCGCAATGCCTCCGATTGCCAGGCCGCCGGTCACATAGGCCATAGCATCGGGCCTAAACAGCGCGCCGAGGCGACCGCGCAGCGTCGCGAACCAATCGAGGCTGTGGCGTAGCGCGAGCGTCACCGGACCATCGAGGCCGGTCGCGGCAACAAAGCCGGGATTGCAGACCGCGCCGGGGCAGACCGCGCTGCCATAAGTGCGCTGGGTGGAGAACTGCGCGTCGGTCTCAAGGCCGGCGAGCAACATGCCGGCCTGCCAGTTGTAACCGGTCTGCACACCGCCGCTGCCGCCCTTGAGCGTGGAGGAGGAGTTCACCGCAAGTAGCGGCGTTCCGAGCGCGGCGTCGCGTACGAGCGTGTCGGCGGTCAATCTGCCCGAAACGAAGCCGGCATTTGCTCCGAAATAGAAGCCGGTCCAGGTCCACAGCGTTGCAACCGGTGCCGTGTAGAATCTGCGCCGATGCTCGCGCAGCCCCGCGGCAGGCAGCGCCGCAGGGTCGTAGACGAGGACCGCATACGGGTCGAATTTATAGTTGATGCCGAGTCGCACCATGTCTTCGGTGATATGAGAGTGAAACCCGATATTGATCGGAGTCGCATTGAGCGGACTGCTGGCGGGAGCCGAATCGGCACCAAAGTCGACGTGTAGATATTCGATCCTGCCCGTCACGTTGCCCAATTGCCGCGCCTCGAGGCCCCCGCCCACGCTCCAGCCCGCGCGCAGCTGGCGGCTGGCGAAATTGTTGCCGGCAAAGATGACGTTACCCATGGAATCGAAGCCGGTGCCGTAGATGGTGCCGCGGTGCTCGACCTCGCCGTAGACCAGGCCCCCTGTGGCATAGGCCAGCACGTCCGGCGTCAAGGCTGCACCCAGCCGTCCGCGCACGGTGCCGAACCAGTCGAGATTGTACTGATGGATCAGGGTGACTGGCGCATCGAAGGCGGTGACGGCGGCATTGCAGATGGCGCCGTCGCAGCCGGAGCCGGTGGTCGTGCGCTGGTGAGCGAACTGCACATCGGTCTCGAGGCCGGCGACCCACATGCCGAGCTGCCAGTTGTAGCCGGCCTGTCCGCCGCCAAGCGCGCCGTAGTGCCTGGTATATGAGCTCTGCGCCGCAAGCGGAGTGCCCAACGAGGCATCGCTGTAGGTCGTGTCGTTGCCGAACCGGCTGACGCTGTAGCCGACATTGCCGCCGACATAGAAGCCGGTCCAGGTCCAGATCGCACGAAAGGGACTTGCAAGCCACGTATGCACTGGCGCGACCTTGGGGGGTTTGTTGGCGCCCGGGCCGAACTTCTGCGCCAGCCCGAAATAGAAGCCGCGGCGCGGCCCAAATTGCGGAGCAAATACGCCCACTCCAGTGCCGTTCCTGATCGCGTAGCTCACGTCGAAGACATTGATGATGTCGAAGCGCAGCGTGAGCGGAGTCCACCCCGGAATGAAATACTCGTGAGAGATCCCGGTGTTGACCTGCGCATAGGGCGCGTTGTGATCCGTGTTCTCGAAGCCCGCGCGCAGGCCGCTGCCATAGATCACATCCGCGCTCAGGCGCGTGCCGTTCCAGAGGTAGGAGACCCCGCCCGATCCGGTCCACACCTGGGTGTGATCGGTATAGATCCAGTTGTTGGCGGTAAACGCGTTGCCTGCCGGATCAAACAGATACTGATTGCTGACCCTGAGGTTCGCACGCTGCGTGGCCCAGGCCCAGTTCGCATAGGCTTGGAAATTGCCGTTCCGGTACGCCGCCTTGAGCTCAACGCCCGCATTGATGGCCCGGTCATAGTTGAATCCGTTGAGCACATAAGCTGCGCCGAATTGTCCGTCGTCGATGAGGTCGCGCGCCGTTTTCAGATACGTGTCGAGCCCGACTTCCAGCCCAGGCAGCACTTTCTGCACCACGCCGATGTCGTAGACGTTCGCCCGCTCCGGCAGCATGGGATAGTAGGGCGGTGGTACCGAGGGCGCCTGGATGGTGGTGCAATTGGGAATGCCGGGACAGCTTGTGAACAGACCGGTATTGGTGGGGGCGGCGATAACCTGCACCGGCGGCGTGAAATAGCGCGCATAGCCCGCGTGAAAGGTCGTGTTGTTGTAGGGCTGATAGGTGACGCTGACACGCGGGCTCAGCTGGTTGGCATTCTGGTACTGCCACATCTGGTCGAAGCGCGCGCCCGTGTTGAGGGTCAGCCGGTCTGTGAGCCTCCATTCGTCCTGCAGATAGAGGCTGCCGAGCCAGCCGAGCAGCACGCTGGTATCGATGGCCTGGAACGGAGTATCGGAAAGCTGGTTGCCGGTCGTGGCATCGAGCGGCAACAGTTGGGAATTGCCGGAGACGATCGTCTTCTCGACGCTCATGAAAGCGCCCGCGCGCACCGTATGGGCGTCGTTGAGGTGAAAGGCGCTGTCGCCCTGGATGCCGTTGACCACGCTGCCGCGATAGACGTTGGTCGCGACCCCGTTGAACATGAGATCGCCCGTCAGGTCGGGGGTGAACGCAACGGAAGTGGTGCGGTTGAAATAGGCAAGCTGAAGATCGACGTCGGCAACTGACTTCTGCAGCGCCAGCACGCCGAACTTGTAGCGCTCCTCCTGGATCTCGTTGAGCTGCGAGGAGGGGAAGCTGGTGATGCCGAAGGCCGTGAAGCTCGGCAGCACGCCCGGGGTGTTGGGAATCTGGAATCGATTGGTGGTTGTGCCGCCGATGAAGCTCAGGCGCGTGGTCGGGTCGATAACGGTCGATACGTAGGCAAAGCCTGCGTCCCGCTGGCTGAAATCGTGGATGGCATTGATGCTCGGCCGCGGATTTTCGATTCCAAGGGCGGTATCCACCAAGCGGCCGGTGAAGAAATATTCGGTATTGCCGCTCTTGCCGCCGTATTGGATCGAGGAATTGGAGGTCTGTCTGCTGCCGCCGTACCAGCCGGCCTGTCCGACATTGTCGAAGGTCGCGGTCGTGATGTCGACGATACCCGCCGTGCGCAGGCCGTATTGCGCCGGTAAGGCCCCGGTGATCAGGGTAAGGCTTCCGACGAAGCTCGAGTCGAGGAACTGGCTGAAGCCGCCGAGCCCGTCGGGCAACAGGATGCCGTTGAGGCGGTAGGACACGTTGGCATGCTCGTTGCGGACGTGCAGGTTGCCGCTTGCTGCGGAATCCTGCGTGACGCCGGGGAGTTGCAGCAGCACGTCCCTGATCGGCGCGTTGGCGCCCTGCGGCAGCGCATCGATGGTCTCACGGGTGATGGTGGTTGGGGCCGTGCCCAAGGGCGTGAAGATGTTTTCACGCCGGACCTCAAACGTAGCGGCCGGCGACGGGGGCGCAGCGGACGGTGTGGGTGCGGGCGGCGGCGCGGTGCGGGCCGGAGCGGCCGGCGCCGTCGGGGCGGGGGTTACGGCCGCGGGTCGGGCCGGCGCCGGCGTGCGCGGAGTCGGCGCCGCCGGCGGGGTCACCGTCACCGGGGGGACTTCCACCGTGTCCGGCGATGTCGGTGGTGTGGTGGGGGTCGCCGGCGACGGCGCGGCACCGGGAGCCGGCGACGGCGCGGGGGTGGCCGGAGCCGGGCTTGGCGGCGCCTCCTGCGCCTGCGATACCGCAGCGCCGACACAGCAGCTCAGCAATACCAGCGAAGAGCTGCTCAGCAGCAGCAACTGCCTTCTACGACTGGACACCTTGCATACCCGCTCGTTTTCATCTGAAAACGATCCTTCCTCGGCTCAGCTCGGACTGCAGCTTCGGCAGGCGCGCCGAGGCTGAGAATCAGGCGAGCGGAGGAGCGCGGGCAGCGAAGGATGCGGAGCGCCGGGCCGGCAATACAAAGCAAAGGCCCGGTTCGGGACAGCGCGATGGCGTGAAGGCTGGCGGTAGCGGAAGCACCACCGGGCTTGCCGGCAGCAAGGTACCGGCAAGATGAGTGAGCGCGCACAGCGCGCAATAATCGTCGGCGGCATTGGGCCCATCGTTACCTGTGGGCGCAGGCGCGCCCGCTGAGGCTTCGATCCTGGCCGAGGAACCTCCGCGCAAGCCGTCGAGATGCACGTGGCCGAAGGTGAGCGCGAGCTGCAGGGCAAGCGCAAACAGCGCAACCCACGAGCCCAGTTTCACACGCGAACGAAACCACTGCATGGCGTCAGGTCCTGCACGTTTGCAGGGATGCCGAGCATGCAACTTAGTTACAATGTAACACTGCCGCAATCTTGCGCCGCCGATTTTATTGGCGCTGTTGCAAAAAGATCATTCGCTACGCCAGCGGGCGCGGGTTCAACTCGTCGTAGCCCTTCCAGTTATAGATCAGGGCCGAGACGATCCAGCAGATTGCGAAGACACCGATTACCAGCAGGCCGAATGCGCCGAGCGAGTCATTCAAGCCGGCGATGCGCGCCCAGAAGCCGTCCTGCGGCCCGAGCCTGCCGGCGATGAGCCCCAGCGCCTCGATGCTACCGATCAGAAGAGCAACCAGCACCGATACCGCAGTGATGGTCAGATTGTACCAGAGCTTCCGGATCGGATTGGCAAACGCCCAGCCATAGGCTTCGACCATGAGCACGCCGTCGAGCGTATCGACCAGCACCATTCCCGCCGTGAACAGTGCTGGAAAGATCAGCATCGACCAGAGCGACATGCCGTGGGCGACCTGCGCGGCGGACAGGCCGAGGAGGCCAATCTCGGTTGCGGTGTCGAATCCAAGGCCGAACAGGAAGCCCAGCGGATACATGTGCCAGCTCCTGGAAATGATGGCGAATAGTCCCCGGAACAGGCGAGCGAGAAACCCGCGCCCGCCAAGCAGCGCATCCAAATGCTCGGGCTCGAGCCGGCCGCCGCGGCGAACTACACGAAAGCTGCGCCACACCCCGATCAGGATCGTGAGATTGACGAGAGCGATTGCCAGCAGAAAGAACACGGACACGCTCGACCCGATCACGCCGCCCAACGCCTTGAATGGGGCAAACCGGCTCTCCAGCGCCGCCGCCGCTACTGCAACGCCGACGCTTGCCAGTACGACCACGCTCGAGTGGCCGAGCGAGAAGAAAAAGCCCGCCGACAGCGGCCGCTTGCCTTCCTGCATGAGCTTGCGCACGACGTTGTCGATAGCGGCGATGTGGTCGGCATCGACCGCGTGTCGCAGTCCGAACGCGTAGGCCAGAAACGCAGTCGCGAGCAGTGCGGGGCGATCCGCCAATGACCATAACGCCCATGCCCAGGCGAGCACGTTCGCGAGGATCAGCGTCGCATGGATGCTGACCGTTCTTGCGCCCTTGTCGCCCGGCTCGTCGTTGAACAGCTGCGCGATGGACATGCGGCTATCGTGTTGCACGCATTATGCCGGCTCGGCAAGCCGACCGGCCCGTCATTGCTGCTCGACCTGGACCGTCACGTGTGACAGATCGTGAAACCGGCCGAGCAGCGACTGATAGTACTGCGCTTCCCTCCGGTGACGCGTGGCGATGGAGAGGATGGCGCCAAGATGGCCTGGACCGAGACGCCACAGGTGCAGATCGGTGAGCCGGTCGCCGTCCGCCTCGAGCACCGCCCGCATGCGCTCGGCCATTCCGCGATCAGGATTCATGTCGAGCAGGATGGCGCCAGTGTCGCGGATGAGCCCGTAGGACCAGGCGGCAATGACGACGGTGCCGCACAGGCCTATAACCGGGTCCATCCAGGCCCACCCGAGAAAGCGCCCGAGCAGCAGCCCGACAATCACCAGCACGGAAACGGCAGCATCCGCCAAGACGTGGACAACGGCGGCGCGCATGTTGTTGTCACGATGCGCGGACCCATGCGCGTGCTCATGCGCGTCATGATCGTCCTCATGCGCATCGGCGCAATGCTCGTGCCCATGCGTGTGCCTGTGGGTTCCTGCGCCGAGCAAGAGCGCACTTGCAACATTGACCGCGAGTCCCAGGAAGGCGATGGGGATTGCCTCGTCGAAGCCGATCGGAACCGGCCAGATGAAGCGCGATATAGCCTCGTAGCCGATGAGCAGCGCAACCATGGCGAGCACGATGGCACTGGTGAATCCTGCGAGATCGCCCAGCTTGCCGGTCCCGAAGCTGAACCGCTGATCGTGCGCGTAGCGCCGCGCGAAGCTGTACGCCAGCGCCGCCAGCAGCAGCGCGCTGGCATGGGTCGACATGTGCAGCCCGTCCGCCACCAGGGCAATCGAGCCGAACAGGATGCCGCCCACGATCTCGGCGACCATCATGGCACTGCAGAGCGCGATCACTGTCCAGGTGCGGCGCTCGTTCTGCGCGTGAGCCTCGCCGAGGAAGACGTGGCTGTGAGGGCGCGAATAGGTGTCGCTCATTTCGTTCGCTCACCTCAGATAGGTGCGCACGACCTCGATCAGCTCGTCGGCGCGCTCGGCACGCTCGCGCGCCGGCAACGAGGGCGCGGCCACGTGGCAGCGCACGTGGTCCTCGACCACTTCCGCCATCAGCCCGTTCACGGCGCCGCGCACCGAGGCAATGACCTGGAGCACCTCGGCACAGGGGGCCTCCGCCGCGAGCGCGCGCTCGATCGCCTCCACCTGACCGCGGATGCGCCGCACCCGCGCCAGCAGCTTGGACTTCTCCCGGATGGTATGGGTCATGGCCGGTGCCTCTGCCAAATAAAATAGTGGGGGAGGGTATGATCGTCGAGGGGTCGGTGTTAGGGCCACAAAGGCGCAGTGCCCGCATGGCGGTAGCGCAGCAACGGGCCATTCGACTTGTCCCGCTCACTATTGCACCTTGACACCTGCACCCGGGCCAAAGTCATCATCGAGGGATGCAGCAAGGAGAGAAAGAGAAATGACGCGTGCAACCACGGCTCTCAATCCGGGCGTGGCAGTCACGCTTGCGCCGGGCGGACACATCAGCTTCGAGATCGAGGCCGGAGAGCGGCTGCGGCTGGTCCAGCCCGAGGGCGAGCAGGTGGCCGATTTCATATCATTCAACCGCGACGACATCGGCGAGCTGCTTTCCATGCATTCAAGCCGCGCCGTCAACCTGAGCTGGCGGCTGACGGCGCCGCACGTTCTCTACAGCAACCGCACTCGCGCCATGTGGCAGATCGAGGAGGACCTCACGCGCGAGAACTATTGCGGCGGAGGCTTCTGCAGCGAGCACCTCAACGTCGCGCGTTACGGCGCGGTTGGCGCGGGCGCGCCGAATTGCCAGTCGAACCTGGAAAAGGCGGTCGCCGGCTACGGCATGGACCGGCGCAGCTTCAACGTCGATGCCTGCTTCAACGTGTTCATGACCGTCGCCTATGACCAGGACGGCAAATGGGAGATCCAACCGCCCAAGGGAAAGCCGGGCGATTACATCGTGATGCAGGCGCTGATGCCGCAGATCGTCGCCATTTCCAACTGCCCGGTTCTGTTCAACGCGTGCAACAATTACAGGCTCAAGCCGCTGAGCGTGGAGATTCTTAAAAGCTGATGCCTTCGAACATCCATCGCCGAAGGGGAGCGGTGGCGATCCGAGCGAAACCAAAGCGGCGGGGTGGGATTGCTGGCGCTTATCAGCGCGACGCACTGTAAGCCCCGACCCGATCTCGCTTCGCGAGACCGCCCTCGCCCTTCGGGGCGGGCACTGTGGGCCTGCGCGCAAGCAGCGGACGGCCGATGTAGAGATCGAGCTTGCGCTCGTTCCACAACCGCAGCGGCTCAAAGAAGCTCACCCAGAGCTCCCCCGAAGGATCGCGATACTGCGGATCATATTTCCACAGCCGCCACGCGGTGAGATAGCGCATGCGACCGAGCCGCACGGCACCACGCGCCATCCCCACCGGCGCGAGCGTGTTAAACCTGCGCAGCAGCGCCCGGTGCCTCGGTCCGAGATAGCGCCGGTAGCTGGCCGCAAAAATGGAATCGGCAAGCCATGCATAGAATCGCCGGCCACCGTTGGCCACCAACGGAATCATGAACCCGATCGGGATCAGCAGGATGTACTCCGAGACGACCGGGAGCAGCCCGACCTGCATTGCGATCAGGAGCGCGACGATGACGCACTTCCATGCCGTGGGGAGCGCATGCCAGCGATTGCGCAGCCCCGTCACATGCCTGCGGAATGTCCCGCGCCAGCCCCTGGCGCGCTCGAGCTGGGCGTGGCTGAGGATGACGTTGCCGGAATAGCCCAGCCCGACGGTGGTGAAGAGGGACGCAAGGCGCCAGATTCTCCGGCGCAGCACAAAGGCCACGACGGTGTCGAGCCCGCGCGCGCTCACCAGCACCGCCGCAATCAGCGCGTTCCAGGCGAAACGGCCGGTGGCGCCGACCGTGCCGACGTCGAGCACGAAGCTCAGCGCCAGCAGAACGGTCAGAATCAGCGCGAGCGACAAGGCCCAGAGCCGCCAGGTGAGTCTGGTTTCCATCATGCCTGTTCCGAAGCCTTGCCCAGCATGCGCACCAGCAGGTCAAGCCGGGGTGTGCTATGGTTCTCAAACGCAATAGCCCAGAGGAAACAATATGCCAGCATGATGGAGATCATCGACAACAGCTTCGATATTAGGCCGGTGGACGACCAGGGCAGCTTGGGCGAAGCCAATATTCACGCTCGACAATGATGCGCGCGCCGGCACCTCGCGTCGCCTTTGCCTTTGCCGCGCTCGCGGCCCTGCCTGCCCTGACCGGGCTTGCACCCGCTCAGGAGCACTATCCCTCACGACCGATCACGGTGGTGGTTCCCATCACCGCCGGCACCACCATCGACATCCTGGCGCGGCTTTATGGCGAGGCATTATCGAAACGGTTCGGCCAGCAGGTCGTCATTGCGAATCGTCCCGGCGCCGGCGGCCTCATCGGTGCACAGGCGGCTGCCAGCGCGTCAGCCGACGGCTACACCCTTCTGCTCGCCAATTCGGGACATGCCATCCTGGGAACACTGAACAAGAGCCTTCCTTTCGATCCGGTCGCAGACTTTGCCGGCGTGAGCCTGATTGCGGATGCGCCGACACTGGTCACGGTAGCGCCATCGCTTGGCGCCGGCACACTGAACGATCTCATCGAGCTCGCCAAGACGAAGCCCGGCGGCATCTACTACGGGTCGGCAGGGATCGGCACCGCCACCCATCTTGCCGGAGCCTATTTCGGGCTGCAGACCGGGACCGAGCTCGTGCATGTGCCTTATACCGTGAGCTCGACCATCATTGCGGATCTGCTCGGCGGGCGCATCCACGTGACATTCGCACCGGCAGCATTCACGCTCCCCCTACTCCAGGACGGAAGGTTGCGCGCCCTCGCGGTCGCGGCCGACGAGCCCATGCGCGCACCGATCTTCGTCCCCACCGCGCTTTCGCAAGGGGTCGATTACCGGATTGCGACCTGGTACGGGTTCCTTGCCCCGGCCAGGGCGCCGCGTGCTGTGCTTGAGATCCTGCACAACGCCATCGTCGAGGTCGGCAAGGATACGGGTCTGCAGGACAAGATTCGCCAGCAGGGCGTGCGGCCGCAAAGCGTGGGCCTCAATGACTTCGACCTGCACATCCGCAAGGACATGGCGCGGCTTGCGCCACTCCTGGAAGCTATCGCACGCCCGAACTGAACCGAAAAGGAGAGATGCAGGCTGCAACAGAACGTCGATCGCATCCGGACGACCCATATCGGCAGGCCGGCCGCGCCCACAGGAGCGGCTCGACCTGCGACGAAGTCCAACGGCGAGCCATGCGATCAGGTGGTTACGATGCCATCGCACGAGTAGAGCGAATCAACGTCCCGCCTGATAAGGTGCTCTGGAGGAACCTGATATCACCCATGCCAGCAACATCGTGGAGATCCCAAGCTGATCGCACCGTAGTGTGGGAGAAGTTCAAGGGCATGCGGGTGGGCGCTGACCTCGCGACAAAAAGGCTGTGGGGGCATTAGGCAACCAGCGGTCGGGCAATGCGGGCATCGCGGCCGAGCACAAGCACCAAGCGCAAGCGGCAGAGCACACCGGCGCGCGCCCGACGTGCTTCGCCGGCCGGACCGCATACAAAAACCACGCAGCTCCAGCGCGAGCTTGATGCAGTGCTTGGCGAGAACACGCGCCTGCGCAATGAGCTTCAGGAGAAGAGCCGCGCGCTTGCGGAAGCGACTGCGCACAGGTCGCAGTTTCTCGGCAACATGAGCCACGAGCTGCGCACGCCGCTAAACGCCATCCTCGGCTATACCGAGCTCATCCTCGACGACATCTACGGCGGCGTCCCAGAACCCATGCGCAGAGTGCTCAAGCGCATCGAGAGCAATGGCAAGCACCTGCTCGGCCTGATCAACGACGTGCTCGACCTCGCCAAGATCGAGGCGGGGCAGCTGACGCTTACGCTCGCCGAGTACTCGATGGCAGAGGTGGTGCGCAATGTCTTCAGCGCGGTCGAGCCGCTGGCCGCCGAGAAGAAGCTCGCGTTGACGGTCGATCTGGCCGCTGACCTGCCCGGCGGCCATGGCGACGAGCGCCGGCTCACCCAGGTGCTGCTTAATCTCGTGGGGAATGCCATCAAGTTCACCGACTCGGGCGAGGTGGCAATCGCCGCGGCCAGCGATAATCGAGCGTTCCACGTGAGCGTGCGCGATACCGGTCCTGGTATTACGCCCGCCGATCAGGCGAGGCTATTCCAGGAATTTCAGCAGGCCGATAATTCCCTCACCAAGAAGAAGGGTGGCACCGGGCTCGGGCTTGCGATCTCCAAACGAATTATCGAGATGCACGGCGGACGGATCCGGGTAGAATCGGCTCCCGGACGAGGCTCGACCTTCTCCTTCACGCTTCCGATCACGGTGACACAGCAGGCGAGGCGACCATGAGCAACAGAATCCTCGTAGTCGAGGATCAGGAGGACAACCGGCGCATCGTGCGCGATCTCCTGACCACGACTGATTACGAGGTCACCGAAGCGGAGAACGGCGAGGAGGCGCTTGCGTCGGTGGCGAGGCAGCGGCCTGACCTGATCCTCATGGACATTCAGCTGCCGGTCATGGACGGCTACGAGGCGACGCGCCGCATCAAGGCCGATCCGGCGCTGCGCGAGATCCCCATTATTGCAGTGACCTCCTACGCGCTCAGCGGGGATGAGGAGAAGGCCCGCGCTGCGGGGTGCGACGATTTCGTTCCGAAGCCCTACAGCCCGCGCCAGCTATTGGCGAAAATCCGGAAATTCCTGCCTTAGACGCAGGCAATCGGATATGCTGCCGCCGGCGCCGGCCATTTACGGAGTGCCGAGGAATGCTCTCAAAACTCAAAGCGGCCTGGAGCCGCCTGACTGCCGGGCACGCAGCGCGTGAAGCAGGCGTCCCGGCCGCGGAAGCAGTCGAATACAAGGGCTATCGCATCCAGGCTGCCCCGTACAAGTCGAACGGGCTCTACCAGACCGCCGGAGTGATCGAGAAGGATACGCCCGAGGGCAAGAAGACGCACCGCTTCGTGCGCGCCGACACCCATCACAGCATGGACGACGCGGTTGCATTTGCGATCGCCAAGGCCAAGCAGATCATCGACCTGCAGGGCGACCGCATCTTCGCGCAGACCGACGGGACCTGACGGCCAATCAGTTGCGCCGCGGGAGTCGTTGCAGGATGTCCTTGACGGGGTGCTCGGTCCAGGCGAGCGTCACGTAGTCACGGTGCCGGATGCCTTCGCCAGTCTGCAGCAAGGCAACCGTGCCCGGCTTGAGCGTACCGTTGAGCTCGTCGCTCACCTTGATGCCCTTCTCGCGCAGGATTTGCGCGAGCTCGTCGTCGTGACGCTTAGTGGCGCCCTGGGTATAGGCGCTGACGAAGAAGCCGGAGCGGTTGCTCGCGATCCAGGACGAATACTTGTCGATCTCGCCGTAAAGCGAATCGAGCAACACCACACCTTTGACGCGGCTGCCGAGGCCGCCGACCTGCAGGCTGTAGGCGGCAGTGACAAAGCCGCCGCTATAGGAAACAATCACGACCGGCATTTTCGCAAATGCCGCGGTCGCGTGCGCGTCACCGTAAACGCGTGCGAGCTGCTCGGCCGCCTCGGCCATGAACCGCTTGAACCCGCCGCGCTCCCAGAGCTTCCCGGCACTCGAATCGGCGGCGTCATAGGCGAGCTGCGGCGCCACTAGCACGGCGTTGACGCCGGATTCCGTAATCTGCTTTGGCAGCAGCTGGCGGTCGCGCACGTCGCGCGCGAGCGTGGCCCCGTGACCGTGGAAGAAGACCACGATGACGCCCGGCTTGCGGGCATCGAAGCCCGCCGGCACGTGGACGAGGACGCGGTTGTCGCTGTAACGGCCGCCGGCGTAGGCGCCATCTCCGGAGCGCGGGTTCTTGCCGAAATAAGGGAAAGCGGAGTTCTCAAAGCCGATCAGCTGAGTCTGCTCGTGCTTGATTACAGGCACATAGGGGAGGTCCGGAGACAGCGAAGCGAGCTTGTAGGACGGGGGAGCCGGCGCCCGCCGATCGGCAACGGTGCTGCGCGCGGGCTCCGGGCCGAAGCTGTGCGCGGCGGAATAGCGGTCGTCGAACGAATCCGCGAAATAACGGTCTGCAAAACTGTCAATGGCGGTCGGTCGCGCCGTTGCGATTGTCCGGGGGGGAAACGGCACGAGGATATCGGCCTTTGCATAAGCAGGCCGCGGCGGCGCGGGCTCCGCAGTGGCAACGGCCTTGGTATCGGAACTCCCGCACCCGCCGACCAGCAGGCAAGGCAAAACGACAAGGGCCGACGGCATGGCGGCCTGCCAACGCCGCAGGTTTGCCCCGCGCCGCGGCCAGATACCACCCCTCTCGGTAATGCTCGGGATGTTCGATCCCGCTGAGATCATCCCCATACAGCTCCAAGCCAGACGCGCAGACGTGCGCGCCTCAACCGAAGCGCGACGGCCACGTCATTTGCTGGAACTCCCCCTGCCCCACCGCAGTGAGAACATTACATTATGTCGGCATTGTGAGCCGCTTTCGCGCGGCTGCGGAACCTCGAAAACTGAGGCATCCCGCGACCGCCATCACCCCGCCCGACCTGTGACGTATTTACTACGGTGCAAATTTACTGACCGTTAACGCTGACATGAGTGTTCTTGCGCCTTAATCGGCATGTTTAATGGCGTGCTCGAAAGGCGGGGAATGGCAGGGGGTAAGGCGCGCATGGCCATTGTCGAGGTTGCAAGCCCGGCTCGATTGGCCGGGCGTCCGCAGATTCGCTTGTCGGTCTCCATGCTGACCGCCACCGCCATCGTGGTGGCCGACATGGTCGGCGTCGGCGTGTTCACGAGCCTCGGATTCCAGGTCCAGGCCATTCCCTCTGGCTTCTCGCTGCTGCTCTTATGGGTGGTTGGCGGCGCGGTGGCGCTGTGCGGCGTCTTTTCGTATGGCGAGCTCGCCGCCATGTTTCCCCGTTCCAGCGGCGAGTACAATTTTCTCAGCCGCGCCTATCATCCGGCGCTGGGGTTCCTCGCAGGCTGGCTCTCCGCGACGGTCGGCTTCGCGGCTCCCGTGGCGCTCGCCGCCATGGCGTTTGGCGAGTATGGCAAGGCCATCCTGCCGGGCGCGCCGCCGCTTGTGCTCGGCATTGGCGTGGTCTGGATCGTCTCGCTGGTCGGGCTGCGCGGCATCCGGCACAGCAGTGCTTTCCAGATGGCCTGGACCATTCTCAAGGTCGCCTTGATCCTTGCCTTCCTGCTCGCCGGCTTTCTGCTCGCAACGCCGCAGGCGATCTCGTTTGCGCCCTCGGCCGTCGATGCCTCCTACGTCGTCAGCGCGCCTTTTGCGATCAGCCTTGTATTCGTGATGTACTCGTATTCGGGCTGGAACGCTGCGACCTACATCGTCGGCGAGATGCACGATCCGCAGCGCAGCTTGCCGCGGTCGCTCTTGGCCGGCACCTCGATCGTCATCGTGCTCTATGTGGCGCTCAACGCGCTGTTTCTCTACGCCACGCCGATCGACAAGCTTGCCGGCCAGATCGACGTTGCCGTGATTGCCGGCAAGCACATGTTCGGCGATCTCGGCGGCCGCGTCGTGGGCGCGCTGATCTGCATTGGACTTGTCTCCTCGATCAGCGCCATGATGTGGATCGGGCCGCGGGTCACCACCGTGATGGGCGAGGATATGCCGATGCTGCGCATCTTTGCCCGCCGATCGCGGGGCGGGGTGCCGACTGCAGCGGTGCTTTTCCAGCTCGTCGTGGCGACCCTGATGCTCTTCACCCAGAGCTTCGAAGCCGTGCTCGACTTCATCCAGTTCAGCCTGCTGGCCTGCTCGTTCCTCACCGTGCTCGGCCTCATCAAGCTGCGCATCACGCGCCCCGACCTGCCGCGACCCTACCGTGCCTGGGGCTATCCGGTTACGCCGCTAATCTTCCTTACCGTTACCGCATTCATGATGTATTACCTGATAACCCAGCGTCCGGTGCAGTCGCTGATCGGCGTGCTGATGATGGCGTCGGGTCTCGCTGTTTACTACCTCTCCCGCACCCGGGTTGCTCCGGGCCTTGCAACGCCAACCTGAGCCCGCAACATGCTTGATCGCAGGACAATCATTGCCGCCGGCGCGGCGCTGCTGCTCGCGGCCGCCGCGCCCGCGCGTGCCGTCGAGACAGCCTCGCCGAACGATACCGCGCGCTTCCTCGCCGGCATGCCGGTCGCCGACGACTCTCCGCTTGCGCCGCTGACCAAGGATCGCAGCTGGCAGCAGCACGCCCGCAGCTTCGACGCCTCCTTCGGACGGCTAGATAGCGGCCAGCTGGCACGCATTCGCGCCTGGTCGAAGGCCAATCTGACCACCACGCACCCGACCGTGTACTACATGTTCAGCGGTCCGGACTTCCTCTACGCCGACGCATTCTACCCCAATGCGACGACTTACGTGCTGGCTGGCCTCGAGCCGGTGGGCACGGTGCCGGACCTGACTACGCTGCGCGGCTCGCTCAGCGGTAACCTCTACCAGCTGCATGCCTCGCTCAGCTCGATCCTGTCCTACAGCTTCTTCATCACACATCGCATGCGATCGGACCTGCGCGCGGGACGCGTCAACGGCACGCTGCCGATCCTGTATGTGTTTCTGGCGCGCTCGGGCAAGACCATCCAGGAGGTCACTCCGGTGCGGCTAGACGAGGAGGGAGCGGTACAGCCGGATCCCGGTGGCGGTGGCGGTCGCGGCAACGCGACGCACGGCGTGAAGATCGTGTTCGCTGGCAGCGACGGCGAGGCGCGCACGCTCTATTATTTCAGCACCAATCTAGCCAACGACGGCGTCAAGAGCAGCAAGCTCCTCAAGTTCCTGGAGACGCTTGCGCCCGGGGACGGCCTGGTCAAGAGCGCGTCCTACCTGCTGCACTCCGGCGGGTTTACGACGATACGCGATTTCCTGCTCGCCAACAGCGCGATCATGGTGCAGGACGATTCCGGCATCCCGCTGCGCTATTATGACCATAAGAAGTGGGACCTGCAGCCGTTCGGCCACTATCACGGCCCGATCGGCGTCTTTCCCGGCAGGTATCAATCCGAATATGCAGCGCTCTTCAGGAAGAGCCGCCCCATCGACTTCGGCATCGGCTACCGCTGGCGGCCTGGTGACACCAACCTGTTGCTGGCAGTGAAGATGGCCGCCACGGCAGGGCCCGAAGCCTCGGCCCGGCCCGCGACCGGGGAACCGACCACGGAAGCGACCCCCACTGAACCGGAGCATACTCCCCCGCCTGCGCGCCAGAGACGAGCACCGAGATACCAATTCGATTGGTTCCGGTTTCGCAGGTATTGAGCTCTCGCGCCGAGCGGCCGCACGCGAGCGGCGCTGAAAGCAAGCTTCTCGCCGGCAAGTGCCACCGGCACACAGCGGTGTGCTCGCGGGTGCGCTAGCGATCCGCTTCGGAAGCGGGCGAGCCGTACTCGACGCTTGCCGATCCCCGGTGGTATGACAGCAAGGATGCTTCAACGACTGCCTCAGCCCACCACCATGATCGGGAACGATGCAGTTTGCCCCCGGGTTTTCTCATGGCTTGGACGCGGGCGGAGCTGGCCGGTCCTGGTATGCGTCATTCTCGGGCTGTGCATGCTCGCTGCCAAAGGCACCGCCGACAACAGCACGGCGTCCGAGGGCACACGACTCGTCGCCATTGACGCCCCGATCCGCTCGCTGTTCGTCCTGCCGGCCCTGGATGGGCCAAGCCAGGAGCTTGCACGGCTGCGCGGCCAGGTCGTTCTCGTGCATTTTTTCGCCACCTGGTGCGAGCCCTGCCGCGCCGAGATGGCGAGTCTCAGGGAGTTGCAGGCCCGGTTCGCTGGCCGCGCGCTTGCGATCGTTCCCGTCAGCGTCGCGGAGGCAGATGGGGCCGTGCGCCGGTTCTTTGCAAGCGATCGCCCCCCCTTTGCGATCCTGCTCGATCACGACCGCGCGGTCGCACGGGCCTGGAACATCCATACGCTGCCCTCGACCGTTGTCCTTGATCCCAGCTTGAGGCCGAGGTTCATGGCCGAAGGCGATGTCAACTGGATGCGGGCCGATGTGATGAGCATGCTGGCACAACTGCTCGTCGCCGCCCCGGGATGAGCCGCCTCACAGGCGAAAGTCTAGCGAACAGGAACAGGAGAGCCCGACATGCTCAGACGCGAGTTGTTGCGAAACGGCGCAGCCTTGGCGGCCATTGCAATCCTGCCGCGCACCGTTTCTGCCGACACGCCGTTCGCGCCCAAGCCCGATGCATGGCGCAAGTTCGAAATTACAACGCGGGTCACGATGGTCAATCCGTCCGGCAAGACGCAGGCGTGGCTGCCCTTGCCAGCAGTTGCGGAGCCGGCGTGGACACAGCCGCTTGGCAACGAATGGAAGACCAACGCGACATCGGCAGGGATCGAGCGCGATGCGAAATATGGGGCGCAGATGCTGCACCTCGAATGGGCGGACGGCGAGCCGGCGCCCTCGGCCGAACTCGTGAGCCGGATTGCGACGCGCAACCGGGCCGTCGATCTCTCGCGCCGAGGCATCACCCCCGTCCTGTCCGATGCCGAGCGCAGGCTCTATACCGGGGCAACCGATCTGATACCGATTGACGGTATCGTCAAGACGGCCGCGGAGCGCATCGTGGGCTGGGCATTCACCGATGTCGAGAAGGCGCGCCGCATCTATGAGTGGATTGTCGAGAACACGTTCCGCGATCCGGAAACGCCCGGCTGTGGCATCGGCGATATCGCCTCGTTGCTCAAAAGCGGCAATCTCCGAGGCAAATGCGCCGACCTCAATGCGCTCTATGTCGGGCTCGCGCGAGCCGTTGGTCTGCCGGCGCGCGACGTCTACGGCATCCGCATCGCCCCCTCCAGGTTTGGATACAAGAGTCTCGGCGCCAACAGCGATGTCGTGAGCAAGGCACAGCATTGCCGGGCCGAGGTGTTCCTGTCGGGATTCGGCTGGGTCCCGGTTGACCCCGCCGACGTGCGCAAGGTCGTGCTGGAGGAGCCACCGGGGCAGCTTGCGCTCAATGATCCCAAGGTGGCGGCTGCGCGCACAACGCTGTTCGGCGCCTGGGAGATGAACTGGCTCGCCTACAACTTTGCCCACGATGTTGAGCTGCCCGGCTCCTCGGGCCCCAAGGTCGGCTTTCTCATGTATCCGCAGGCGGAGGTAGCCGGCGAACGGCTTGATTCGCTCGATCCAGACAACTTCAAGTATGTGATCACGGCAAAGGAGATTGCAGCCTAGTGTTGTCTCTCTCACACCTCATTCACCCACTGTCCTTCCGCGGCGCCAGACACTGGCGGAGCCGGAATCCATAACCACAGGCCGGGATCTAATGGATTCCGGGCTCGGCCCGGAATGAGGGATGAACGCGAGCCTGATGGACCGACCGCCGGAGCCGGAAACCGCGCGCGAGCGCAGGGTGCTTGAGGCACTGCATCGGGTCGCGGTTTTCTGCGACGCGCGCATCGGCTGGAACAGGATCGGGATCGCGATCAGCCTGACCATTATCGCGACCGCAGCTGTCGTGCTCTATCGCATTCTGCGCACCATCGATGCCGGCGAGGTGCTGGATGCGCTGGCCACGACCGACTGGCGCGACTTCTCGCTTGCAGCGCTGTATGTGGCAGGAGGGTATTTCACCCTGACGTTCTATGACCTGTTTGCGCTGCGCTCGATCGGCAGGCAGGACGTGCCTTATTGGGCGGCCGCGCTTGCCGGCTTCACCAGCTATGCGGTCGGGCACAATGTGGGGGCGAGCGTCCTCACCGGAGGCGCGGTGCGCTACCGCATCTACTCGGCCTGGGGCCTGACCGCCGTCGACGTCGCGAAGCTCTGCTTCATTGCCGGACTGACGTTCTGGCTCGGCAACGCCACCGTGCTGGGGCTCGGTATTGCCTATGTTCCGAACGCCGCCAGTGCCATCAATCAGCTGCCGGTCTGGCTCAACCGCAGCGGCGCCTTCCTGATACTGCTTCTGCTCGCCTTCTACGTGGGATGGGTTTGGCAGCGCCCGCGCATTGTCGGGCGCAGCGGGTGGAGAGTGCAGCTTCCAGGGGGACCACTGACCTTGCTGCAGATCGCCATTGGCATTGTCGATCTCGGGTTCTGCGCGCTTGCCATGTACATGCTGGTGCCCGAGGAGCCCAACATCAACTTCGTGACGCTCGCAGTGATTTTCGTCTCCGCCACGCTGTTGGGCTTTGCCAGCCATGCGCCGGGCGGGATTGGCGTCTTCGACGCCGCCATGCTGGTCGCGCTGTGGCAGTTCGACAAGGAAGACATGCTCGCGGGTCTGCTCCTGTTCCGGCTCCTCTACTACATCGTGCCGTTTGGGATCGCGTTGCTGATTCTCGGCGTACGCGAAGTCTGGCTTGCCTGGCGCGGCACCCCGCCGCCCCCCATTGCGCCTATCCCCTCAATCGCCCCAACGGAGGTGATGACCGGGAACGTGGACGGGCACGAGGCGAAGGTGCCGTAGCCGCGGCTTCGGGGGCCTCTATGGGCGCGCGCGCCTGCGCGTGGCAGCTTGCGCGGTGCGGACCGGAACATGCTGGGTGATCTCGCCAATGAGCTTTCTCCACGCCGCTTTCTCGCGCTCCGGTCGGAACAGGCGCTTCCGCCGCTCAGTTGCGTGCCGCAGCCGGGCGAGGAACGGCGGCTCGGTCTCGATACGGTGCAGCAGGCGGGCGAGCGCCGAGGTGCCGCGGACGGGAAAATAGCCGGGATAGTCGCGACCCAGCAGCCCGACCGAGCCATCGATGCGCGAGGCCAGTACCGGAACGCCGGCCGCCACCGCCTCGGAGATCACGTTCGCGCCGCCTTCGCTGAGCGAGGAGAGCACCATCGCCCGCGCGCGGCCGAGCAGCCGGCGCACCTCGGCGCGCGAGCGCTCCCCCCGCCAGACATAGCGCGGATTGCGCCTCATCTCCGCGTCGGCCCTCGCCGCCCACGATGGCGTCTCGGCGGCTCCGAGATGCACGATGCGAATGCGCGAGCTCCTCGGCAGCGAGCGCGCCGCCAGCGCTGCGCGCATCGGATCCTTGACCTCGCGCAAATGCCCGATCACGGCCACATCGAAACCGCGCACGCTTTGCGGGGCGGCTTGCAGCGCGGGCGCCGATTGATGCAGGACGCGAAGCTTGGCTCGGAACCGTCGTGGCACGCGCCGGCACGCAAGCTCCTGCAGGGCAACCAGGCGATCGGCGTAGCCGAGCGATCGCAGCGTGGCCGCCGGGTCGCGCTCGAGGTACTCGTTGATGTCGGTACCGGAGAGCGCCACGATCAACGGCCGGTCCGCAAACAGCTCACGAAAGCGGCGGATGCTCTCGGCGCTGCGCCAGGCATGCAGAGCGATCATCAGCTCGGCGGGGGCTCCATCGTACTTGTTGAGAACGCGCACCTGGTGGCCGAGTTCGCGCAGGATGCGCGCCCAGCGCAATGCCGTGGTGCCATTTCCCGACCGTGACGACGAGCGCACCGGTGTGATAATGACGATGTGCATGGAGGAAAATCTCATCACCCGGCCGACGAGCGGCGCAAACAACGGGGAGCTGGCGCATCAGCTCTGCGATATCCGCTCTTTCACGTCACGTCTCACGCAGGACCTGTCCGGGCGCCAGTTGATGGGGCCGATGCTGCCGATCGTCAATCCCGTGCTGTGGGAGATCGGGCATGTTGGCTGGTTTCACGAATACTGGACGCTGCGCCACGCCCACGGCGAAACACCGCTTATCGAGCGCGCCGACCTGCTCTGGAATTCGAGCACGGTCGCCCACGCGCGGCGTTGGCAGCTCGACCTGCCCGACCGAGACGGTGTATTTCGCTACTTGGGCGACGTGCTCGAGCGGCAGCTCGAGCGGCTCGAGCGCGGCATCGATGCGCCCGCGCACTATTTTTATGAGCTTGCGATCCGCCATGAGGACATGCATACCGAGGCGCTGGCCTATACGCGGCAAACGCTCGGCTATGGGGGACCCGAAAGTCTCGGCGCCCCGGCCGCCCAGGGGGCGGGGCAATGGCGCGGTGACGTCGAGATACCGGGCGGCGCGTGGCGTCTCGGATCCTCGTCCGACGATGGCTTCGTCTTCGACAATGAGAAATGGGCGCACGAGGTTGCGGTCGTGCCGTTCCGCATCGCGCGATCGCCGGTGACCAATGCCGAGTTTGCGGAGTTCGTCGAGGACGGCGGCTATCGCCGCGACCAGCTGTGGTGCGCTGAAGGCCGCGCCTGGCGCGAGCGAACAGGCGCGGAGCGGCCGCTTCACTGGCTCGCGAAGGATGGCAACAGCTGGATGTGGCGTCGCTACGGCGATCCGGCGCCGCTTCCTCCTCATGCACCGGTGACGTTCGTAAACTGGTACGAGGCGCGAGCCTGGTGTTGCTGGGCCAAGCGGCGCTTGCCGACCGAGGCCGAATGGGAGGCCGCCGCGCTCGGCGAGGCTGATCATGCCCGCTGCCGGCTCTCTGAGAGGAAGCGGCTGTGGCCATGGGGTGATGCGCCAGTCAGCCCGGAACGGGCCAATATCGGATTTGCATTCAACGGGCCCCTCGATGTCGGCGACTGCGCCATGGGCGACAGTGCATTCGGTTGCCGGCAGATGACCGGCAATGTGTGGGAATGGACGGCATCGGATTTCGTGCCGTTTGCGGGTTTTGCCGCCGATCCATATGCGGACTATTCACAGCCGTGGTTTCACACCCGCAAGGTGCTGCGTGGAGGAAGCTTCGCCAGCAGCGAGCGGATCGCGCGGCCCGGCTACCGAAACTTCTTCACGCCCGAGCGCAATGATGTCATCGCCGGGTTTCGTACCTGCGCACTTTAGCGGCGCCTGGTCTCGGCGGAGAGTTGCTTGCAGCCGGTGACGCATCCCGTCCTTAAGGACGTGGTTCTGATCGGAGCCGGACACGCCCACGTGGCAGTCTTGCGCATGTTCGCCATGGCTCCGCTTCCGGGCACCCGTTTCACGCTCATTACCCGCGAGGTGCACAGCCCCTATTCCGGCATGCTGCCCGGCCTGATCGCCGGACATTACCGGTTCGATGAGGCCCACATCGACACCGGCCCGCTCGCGCGCGCTGCGGGCGCACGGCTTTATCAGGACGAGGTGATCGATCTCGACCTCCTCAATCGACGCGTGCTCTGCCGCTCGCGGCCGGCGGTGCCCTATGATCTGCTCTCGATCAACATCGGGTCGACGCCGAACACCGCGCAAACGCCCGGCGCAAACGAGCATGCCATCCCGGTCAAGCCGATCGATGGCTTCCTCGCCCGCTTCATGGCGATGAAGGAGCGGGTGATCAGACGCAAGGGCCGCTCCTGCATCGCTGTCGTGGGCGCAGGAGCAGGCGGCGTCGAGCTTTCGCTATCGGTCGCGCACCGGCTGCGCCATGAGGTCCAGGCCGCAGGTTTCGATCCGGCACGACTGCGCTTCGTGCTGGTCACCGATGCCGCCGACATCCTGCCGAGCTTCCCGCAGGCGTTCCGTGTCGCTTTTCGCGAGGTGCTTGCCGCGCGCGGCATTGCGGTCCTGGCCGGGGCACCAGTGAGGGGAGTTGATGCCGGCTCTCTGGCCCTCGAGGGCGGAAGCGAGGTCGAGGCGGATGAGATTCTCTGGACTACGCAGGCGCGACCGGCGGCCTGGATCGCAGGCACCGGACTTGCGCTCGACGGGGGCGGCTTTATCGAGGTCGAGCCGACGCTGCAGGCAAAAGGGCGCGAGGAGGTTTTTGCAGCCGGCGACATCATCTCGTTTCCGTGCCGCGACCTGCCCAAGTCCGGGGTGTATGCGGTGCGCGCCGGCCCCGTGCTCGCCGACAACATCCGGCGCGCGCTCATCGGCGCTGCGCTGCGCCCGTTCCGGCCGCAGCGGGAAGCGCTGTATCTTGTCTCCACCGGAGACGCCTATGCCATCGGCACGCGCAACGGCATGGTGCTCAAAGGGGGCTGGGTCTGGCGCTGGAAGGACTGGATCGACCGGCGCTTCATGCGCAGGTTCAACGAACTGCCGGAAATGGCCCAGCAGTCGGCCTTGCCGGCCACACCGCTTGCCGACCGCGAGGCGCTCAAGGAGATTTCCGCCCTCGCCATGCGCTGCGGAGGCTGCGGCGCAAAGGTCGGAGCCAACGTGCTGGCGCGCGCGCTGGCGGCGCTCGTACCGGCGGCACGCGATGACGTGGTTGCGGGACTCGATGCGCCGGATGATGCGGCGCTGGTCGACACCGGCGGCGAGAAGCTTTCGGTGCAGAGCGTCGACTATTTCCGCGCGATGGTCGACGACCCCTACCTGTTTGGCCAGATCGCCGCCAATCATGCGCTCGGCGATATCTACGCGATGGGCGGGGAGCCGCAATCGGCGCTCGCGATCGCAACCGTCCCGTTCGGACTTGAATCCAAGATCGAGGCCGATCTCTCGGCAATGCTGCTGGGCGCGAACGAGGTCCTGCACGCAGCCAGCTGTGCGCTGGTCGGAGGCCATACCAGCGAAGGAGCCGAGCTGGCGCTTGGCTTTGCAGTCAACGGGCTGGTGCACCGCGGCGCCGCGCTGCGCAAGGCCGGGTTGCGCCCCGGCGATGCCCTCATCCTGACCAAGCCGGTTGGCACCGGCACCCTGCTCGCGGCCGACATGCGCGGCAAGGCGCGCGCGCGTTGGATAATGGCGGCCTATGCTCATATGATCGCCTCGAGCCGCCGCGCTGCTGAAATCCTGCGCGAGCATGCCGCGCATGCGGCAACCGATGTGACCGGCTTTGGCCTGATTGGACATCTCGTTGAAATGATAAGGCCGTCCGACGTCGATGTGACGCTGGCAGTGGACCGCATTCCGCTGCTTGAAGGTGCGCGCGAGACCATAGCAATGGGCATTTTCTCGTCGCTGGCACCGCAGAACGTCCGCCTGCGGCGCGCCATCCGGCGTCTCGAATCCGTCGCGCGCCACCCGCTCTATCCGATCTTGTTTGATCCGCAGACCGCCGGCGGCTTGCTTGCCGCGCTGCCGCTGGAGCGGGCTGCGGGGTGTGTCGATGCCCTGCGCGAGGCCGGATATGCCGGGGCAAGCGTGATCGGAATCGTCTCGCAGCGGAGCTCCGAGCTTGAGCCGGTCATGCTCGACCTCGACGGCTCGGTGCTGGCCCAGGCGCTTGGGGGCGGTCCGATCACCGCGGCGCTGGTGGGGGCCCCGCTGCAGGAAACAGTACCGGCGGCCCAGTGAGCGCGAGATGAGCCTGGCATGACATGAGCCTGCGCGAGGAGAGCGAGCGCGGCATTGCCGGCGGCAGGTGGCTGCGTCTCAAGGGCATGCGGATGCCGATCGCTGCCGGGCTCGTTTTCCTGTTGCTCTGGGGGCTTGGCGCGGTTGGCCCATGGCCGGCACTCGCCGGATTTGTGCTCCTCGCCGCCGCCTCACTGCTTGACCGTGACACGCGCGCGCCTCTGCCCACGGCGGAGCGCGCGACCGAACGGCCCGCACCATCCAGCCAGGGATGGCTTGAGGCCGTGCTGGCCGCCCTCCCCGATCCGGTCATTGTGCTCAATCGCGGCGAGACCGTCGTCGCAGTCAATGCCCAGGCCAGCGCGCTTGCCCCGGCGCTCCGCCGCAACGAGCCGATCTCGCTCGGACTGCGCGCCCCTGAGGTTCTCGAGATCATACGCCGGGCGCGCGCAACCGGCAGCGCCCAGCGCGTGGAGTTCTTCCAGCGCGTGCCGATCGACCGTTGGTATGACGTTGCAGCGGTTCCGCTACCCTCGCTGGACGGTGTGCCTGCAGGCGAGCTCCTGCTGCTCACCTTCCACGATCACACGCCGCTGCGGCAGATAGAGGAGATGCGCGCCGATTTCATCGCCAATGCCAGCCACGAGCTGCGCACCCCGCTTGCTGCCCTCTCCGGCTTCATCGACACGCTGCGGGGGCCGGCGCGCGATGATGGCGCGGCGCGCGAGCGATTCCTCGGCATCATGCAGACGCAGGCCAGCCGCATGGCCCGGCTGATCGACGATTTGCTGTCGCTCTCGCGCATCGAGCTCAACGCCCACCTGCGGCCGGAAAAAGAGGTCGATCTCGTGGCTGTTCTGTGCCAGGTGGCCGATGGTCTGCAAACGCTCGCCGACGACCGCGGGGTTGACATCCGGATCACGGCGCCGTCGAGCCCGCTGCTGGTGCTGGGCGAACGTGACGAGCTCATCCGCGTCGTCGAGAACCTGGTGGAAAATGCCCTGAAATATGCCGCTTCGGGCAAGCGGGTCGAGATCGGACTCACGAGCAACGAATTGGCGGGCGGAAAGCGCGAGGCGCGAATTGCCGTGCAGGATCACGGTCCCGGGATCGCGCCCGAGCACCTGCCGAGGCTTACCGAGCGTTTCTATCGCGTGGACGTGGCCGAGAGTCGCGCGCAGGGGGGCACCGGGCTTGGGCTGGCGCTGGTCAAGCATATCCTCAACCGGCATGGCGGCAGGCTCATCATAGAGAGCGTACCGGGCCAGGGAGCAACCTTCACGGCGCATCTGCCGCTCGCAGGCCGAGAGGAGGCTTCGCAGCCGGCCGCCATTCAGCAAGGAAGCTTTAGCACCTGAGGACCGACATGGCCTTACCAGAGCACACCGCCAAGGCCTTCGACGTGGATCTGCAGGCGCTCAGTCGCCTGGTGGCTGAGATGGGCGGATTGACCGAGAAGCAGATTGCGGATGCGGTCGATGCGCTTGCTCGCCGCAACCGGGAGCGCCCGGAAGAGATCGTGCGAGCGGATCTGGGCATCGACGCGCTGCAGCGGGACATCGAGGACAGGGCAGTGCTGACAATTGCGCGTCGCCAGCCGATGGCGGTCGATCTGCGCGAGATCCTGGCTGCTTTGCGCCTAAGCAACGATCTCGAGCGCATCGGCGATCTGGCCAAGAACATCGCCAAGCGCGTGCTGGCGCTTGACCTCGACCTGCACTCCCCCACCGTCATCCGTGGGGTACAGCACATGGGAGCACTCGTTCTCTCGCAACTCAAGCAGGTGCTCGACAGCTATGCCGGCCGCGACGTCGAAAAGGCGCTTGCGGTATGGAACGGTGACGAGCACATCGATGCCATGTGTACTTCGATTTTCCGCGAGCTCCTGACCTACATGATGGAGGATCCGCGCAACATCAGCTCCTGCATCCACCTCATGTTTTGTGCCAAGAACAT
>Ga0306924_10000583_pt1 | contig 30862 bp, 24 predicted proteins | sample sta12Can44000111_FD_203756 | JGI IMG/M metagenome (GOLD analysis project Ga0306924, IMG submission 203756) | Lab enrichment of tropical soil microbial communities from Luquillo Experimental Forest, Puerto Rico - statanox.12C.anox.44.000.111 (v2)... | ecosystem: Environmental > Terrestrial >... | reverse complement strand
TTTGGTTTAAGCTTTCGCCGAACTTCGCTGCGATTCACGCGCGAGGAGGAACGGAACAGCCATCGGATTTGTTGCCGCAGAGGTCTGCTGACCGGCTCGGATAATCCGTGCGGAAGTGCTATCTATTGTGCGGCAAGATCTGCCCGGAGAGTACGCCGTGATAGAGCGTTCCGCTCGTCAGCCCGTTCCTAGCGAAGAGCCGATCGTATTCGTCGTCGACGACGATGAATCGATGCGCGAAGCGCTCAGAAGCCTGCTGCGATCGGTGAAGCTCAGGGTTGAGACGTTCGGTTCCGCCGCGGATTTGTTGCGAAGCAAGCTTCCCGATGTGGCGAGCTGCCTCGTACTGGATGTCAGGTTGCCGGGGTTGAGTGGGCTCGATTTCCAAGCCGAGCTCGCCAAAGCGAATATACGCATTCCGATCATATTCATGACCGGCCACGGCGACATCCCCATGTCGGTCCAGGCCATGAAAGCGGGCGCGGTCGATTTTCTGACCAAGCCGTTTCGCGATCAGGACATGCTGGATGCGGTCGCCGCCGCGCTCGAGCGCGACCGCAACCGGCGAAAAGACGAGCGGCAGCTCTCGGACCTGCGTGCGCGCTTCGAGGCGTTGACCGAGCGCGAACGCGAAGTGATGGGCCTGGTCACCGCCGGCCTGATGAACAAGCAGATCGCCGGCGAGCTCGGGCTGAGCGAAATTACCGTGAAGATCCATCGCGGGCACGTCATGCGCAAAATGGCCGCGCGCTCGCTGGCGGACCTGGTGCGCATGGCGGAAGCGTTAGGCGTACGGCAAGCCAAGGCGCAGAATAGATAGGCGACGGCTATCGATCGGCCGAGCGCAGCGATCCATCAGCGCGAACGAGCGGCCGGCGCGCCTTGGCCGACCAAAGCCAATTGCTTTTGATGCTCTCGCCGGCCGGTTCAGCGGCAGAACCAAGCTGCGGAATGCATTTCTCAGCAAAAGCGGGCCAATCCCGGCAAGCCGCCACAAGCAGCAGATCTGACCATCGCTACATCGTGCGGTGCGGCACCTGTCCGCTGCGGCACATTTGGCGAAGGAACAAGATCATGGCTCGTCACACCCACACCACCGAAATCGAAATGGAACGCGCCCCCATTGTCGGCACGTCACTCGAAGTGTCACGCGTTGCGTTAGGAACATGGGCGATCGGCGGCTGGATGTGGGGCGGAACCGACGAGGCGGAGTCCATTGCGACCATCCGCGAAGCGGTCGAGCGCGGCATCAATCTCATCGATACCGCTCCGGCCTATGGATTTGGCCGCTCTGAGGAGATCGTCGGCAAGGCGATCGCCGAGGGCCGCCTTCGCTCGCGCGTGCTCATCGCGACCAAGGTGGGGCTCGAATGGCGCGATGGACGAGTATTCCGCAACGCCAGCCGAGCGCGAATCCTGCGCGAAGTCGAAGACTCGCTGCGCCGGCTGCGGACCGATCACATCGACGTCTATCAAGTCCACTGGCCCGACCCGCTGGTGACGATCGAGGAAACCGCGGAGGCCATGAACACTCTCTTCGAACAGGGCAAGATCCGCGCCATCGGCGTCAGCAATTTCTCGATTGCGCAGATGGAGCGCTTCCGCCGGGTTGCGCCGCTGCATGTGCTGCAGCCGCCCTATAATGTGTTCGAGCGGGGCATCGAGGCCGACATACTGCCTTATTGCCGGAAGAACGAGATTGCGACCTTTGGCTACGGTGCACTCTGCCGCGGCCTCTTGTCCGGACGCATGCAGCCGGACAGCAAATTCCAAGGCGACGATCTTCGCCGCACCGATCCGAAATTCCAGCAGCCGCGCTTCGGCCAGTACCTCGCTGCAGTGGAACAGCTCGATCAGCTCGCCCGGCGGCGCTTCCGCAAGCAGGTCATCCATCTGGCGGTTCGCTGGGCGCTCGATCAAGGAATCACGACGGCATTGTGGGGCGCGCGCCACCCCGGCCAGCTGCAACCGGTCGACGAGGTGAGCGGCTGGCAACTCGATGCAGTCGCCAGGGCGGAGATCGACCGCATCCTGAAGACGACGATCAAGGATCCGGTCGGTCCCGAATTCATGGCTCCGCCGGCGAACAGCGTTGCGGCTTGGACGTTCAACTTTTTGCAGTGCGGGAGCCCAGCCTCGTCTCGAGACGCGCCGCAAACCCAAGAATTCCAACCAAACCTAATACCTTGATATGATTCTTGCAGTGAGACCGGCAACCTATCTTTCACGCATGCAAGCCTTCTCTTCGGCCGGGAATTCTTCCCCGCTGCGGCTCGATATCGAGGATCAGCAATTGCAGAATTCCCCGCTCATCTCGATCATCGACGACGATGAATCGATGCGCTGCGCGGTGAAGAGCCTCGTGACGTCGCTCGGGCTCAATGCCCGCACGTTTGCATCGGCAGAAGACTTCCTGCGATCGCCGCACGTGGAGCATACCTCCTGCCTGATCTCCGATCTGCAAATGCCGGGGCTCAGCGGCGTCGAACTGCAGAAAATGCTGTTGGCGCAAGGCCGTCACATCCCCATCATCTTCATGACCGCCTTTCCCGAGGAGCGGATGCGCAGCCGCGCGATCGAGGCGGGCGCCTTGGGCTTCCTGAGCAAGCCATTCGAAAGTCAAATGCTGATAAATCTCATCGAGAAGGCGATCGAGATCGGCCGGAAAGAATGAACTTGCGCCGGAAAAGGTCGCGTCTCGCCTTTCGAAGTCGCACCCGCATCCTCATCGAGTCCGACCCAGCTCTTTCCGGTTTTTGAAGCGCTGCGGATCGCGTCCGGCAACAACTCGGGCGCCTTCAAGACGCGATGCCTTTCCCTGCCAATTGCAACGACAGCCGCGCGCCCAAACCAAGGTATAGGGCGCGCAAACCAATGAGATAGGCGCCTCAACCTCCGTACGATGGAGCTGTTCACCCTGCTCGACTTAGGTTCAGGACAACCGGGGAGCACACGACAGCCGGTTCTAAAACCGAGGTGCCAAGATCAACGGGTGCAAGGTCATGCTGAGCCAATCCCTCCGCACTAACTCCGCTCGAGGTCCTAGCTTTCACAACGGCATGCCTTCCGGCCGCGTTGGGTCATTCGTGCCGCGCACCGCGATGTTGCGCCCCGTGGACCAGCACGCGCGCTTGGACGAAGGCGTGTTGCGCTGCGATCTGCCGAGCAAGCTCTCCCATTTTCAATCCAGCGCCGGCATCGATCTGGCGATCGGAATCTTTCCTTCCGATGCAATCACACGCCAGCGGCTTGGATGGGACGGCATAGCTGTGGAGGTCGTGCAGGCGATTACACACGAGAAGGTCGAGGTTCGCTTTCGCGGATCTCGGCACTTGCTCGTCGTATATGAGGAGGGCGTTCGCGCAAACGGCGAAACGTTGATCGAGGGCTTACCCCGTTCGACGTTGCGAGACGTCAAGCGCAAGCTCGCCTTCGTGCCGGCCGGTCACGAGTACCGCGAGACCCAGGAGCCCCGCACGCGCAGCCGCGTGGTGTATATCTATTTCGATCCTGCCAAAATGCGCCGCAGTTCGGGACCAGACCGAACCGAGACGCCGTTAGCGCCACGCTTGTTCTTCGAAGACAAGGCGGTGTGGGAAACGGCGGTCAAGCTCGGCAGGCTGATCGAGAGCGGCGCCGAAGACCGGCATTATTGCGAGGCGCTCGGAGTCGTATTGGCGCACGACCTCACGCGCCGCAACGACGGCGCGCAACGCATCGAGCCGCCGGCACGCGGCGGACTCGCCGGCTGGCAGCAGCGGAGTGTGGCGGCGTATATCGAAGACCATCTCGCCGAGCCCATATCGCTCGACACCTTGGCGCGCTCCGTTCGGCTGAGCGCGTATCATTTCTGCCGGGCGTTCAAGCGATCGTTCGGCGTGCCGCCCCATCGCTATCACAACTCCCGTCGCATCGAGCACGCGAAGATGCTGTTGGCCGAGCCCACGTGCTCGGTCACCGGGATCGCGCTCAAGATCGGCTTTAGCGAAACCAGTTCGTTCACCGCGGCCTTTCGCAAGGCGACGGGGACGACGCCGACCGCATATCGCCGAAGCCTTGCAGCACTCGAGAGGCCGTCATGACCCGCGGGCTGATCACCATCGCGACTGCGATCTTATTGGGGTCGAGCTGTGCGCATGCGCAAACCGGGTTGGGCATGACTTCGCCTTTGGGCCTGAGCAGCTCGGGGACGGCGATTGCGCCAACCGGAATTCCCTTGGGAGCCGTCCCGCTGGCGACGCCCGGCGTGAGTTCGGGCTCATCCAATGGAGTTGGTTTATCGACGGCATGTTCCAGTCCCGGGATGGCAGGCGCGACGACGGGAATGTCGAGTTCGACCGCGCCGTTCGACAATAGCGGGGTCGGAATCATGACCGGCGCGACGCCGCCGGGTTCAGCGGCTCCGGTCGCGACGACCTGCGGCCCAACCTCCGCGACGGGCAGCATCACGTCCTTGCAGTCAAGCACCGCGACGCCCGCGAACTCGCAACTGGGCGTGCCTGCAATTCCCCTGAGCTCGACCGAATTGAGCAATCCAGGTCTGAGCCCGGCACCGTGTCCTGCGACGGGCAATCTGTCGTCAACGTCTTCAGGTGCCTGCTGATGCAGCTATCCGGGAGCATGTAATGCGACGCAAGCTCATCATTTCCACCATTTCGGCAGTCGCCGTGGTCGCGCTTGTCGGCGGGCTAGCCGTCACGCATCGGTTTCCGGTCAAGGCGGCAGCGGCTCAGCCGCCGGTGGTTCCAACCGCTCCGGTCGTTGCCGGCACCGTCACCAGCGAAGACGTGCCCATCTATTTGCAAGGCGTCGGCACGGTGATCGCCTACAACACCGTGATCGTGCGCAGCCAGATCCAGGGGCAGATCACAAAAATCAACTTCACTGAAGGGCAGGCCGTAAAGGCCGGCGATCTGCTCGCCGTGATCGACCCGCGTCCTTATCAGGCGCAGCTCGATCAGGCGAACGCCAACCGCGCCCGCGATCAAGCCCAGCTCACGAACGCCGAATCCAATCTCAAGCGTTACACGACGTTAGGCAACCAAGGCTGGGCCACGCCGCAACTGGTCGAGACCCAGAAAGCGCAGGTCGGCCAATTGCAGGCGGCGATCAAGGCCGATGAGGCGGCGATCGAATGGGCGCAGACGCAACTCAGCTACACGCAGCTCACCTCGCCCATCGACGGAGTGACCGGCATACGACAGGTCGACATCGGCAACATCATTCATCCCACTGATCCAAATGGCCTGGTCGTGGTCACGCAGGTCGAGCCGATCTCGGTCATCTTCACGCTGCCGGAGACGAACCTGCCGCAGATTCAACAGCACTTGGCGGATGGGTCGCTCAAAGTAGAGGCGTACAGTCAGGACAACACGATGAAGCTCGATGAAGGCAGCCTCGATTTCATCGACAACGAAATCGTGCAGACCACAGGCAGCGTCCGGTTCAGAGCCAACTTCCCCAATAAAGAGCATCGCCTGTGGCCTGGAGAGCTGATCAATGCGTGGCTCCTTCTCGACACGCGCCATGACGGCCTGACGGTTTCCGCCTCGGCGGTGCAGCAGGGACCGCAAGGCCCGTACGTCTACGTGATCAACGCGGACAGCACGGTCGCCATGCGCCCGGTCAAAGTCGCCCAGGTGAGCGGCGGGCGAGCGCTCATCGATTCGGGCCTCGCGGCGGGCGAGCAGGTGGTGGTCGACGGGCAATACAAGCTGCAGCCAGGCATCCATGTGACCATCCTGCACGGCAAGGCGGCGGAGGAGGCTGCGGCGCAGCAAGCGCAGCAGACACCGATCCCATGAATATCTCCGCCCCCTTCATCGCCCGCCCAATCGCGACTGCGCTGCTGATGGTCGGCCTGTTGCTAGGCGGCCTCGCCGCCTATCCGCTGCTGCCGATCGCGGCGTTGCCGAACGTGAACTATCCGACGCTGCAGATCACGGCCCAGTTGCCTGGCGCCGATCCGCAGACCATGGCCTCTTCCGTGGCAACGCCGCTTGAGACGCAGTTCGGGCAAATCCCGGGCCTCACGCAGATGACCTCCGCGAGCGCGCTCGGCTACACGCAGATCACGCTGCAGTTCGATTTGAGCCGGCAAATCGATGGGGCCGTGGCGGACGCGCTGTCCGCCATCAACGCGGCCAGTTCTTATCTGCCGCCCAACCTGCCCTACCCGCCGACGATCAACAAAGTGAACCCGGCCGACACGCCGATCCTCGTGCTCGCGCTCACGTCGGACACGCTGCCGCTCACGACCGTCGATGCCTACGCCGAAAACATTCTGTTGCAAAAGATCTCGCAAATATCCGGAGTCGGCTTGGTCGGCATCGCCGGGCGTCAGAAACCGGCGATCCGCATCCAGCTCGATCCTCAGGCGCTGGCGGCGCGCGGGCTGAGCCTCGAAGACGTCCGCAGCGTGATCGGCGTGGATAATGTCGACCTGCCGAAGGGCACGCTCAACAGCCCGCGCCAGAGCTACATCCTCAACACCAACGACCAACTGTTCAAGCCGGAAGCCTATGCCGACCTGATCATCGCCTACCGCAACGGTTCGCCGGTGCGGGTCAAGGATGTGGGAAAGGCGATTAGCGGGCCGGAAAACAATCTGATCGCTGCCTGGTTCAACCAGCAACGGGCCATCATCCTGCCGATCCAGCGCTCGCCGGGGGCCAACGTCATCGCCACGGTCAACCGCATCAGAGCGATGATGCCGGTGCTGCAGGCGTCCATCCCGTCGGGCATCAAGATCGACACCGTGTCCGATCGAACCGAGACTATCCGCGCCTCGGTCACCGACGTGCAATTCACGCTGGTCCTTTCAGTCGCGCTGGTGGTGATGGTGATCTTTCTCTTCCTGCGCAACGTCTGGGCGACGATCATTCCCGCCGTCACCGTGCCGCTGTCGTTGATCGGCACCTTCGCTGTGCTCTACGAGCTGGGCTATAGCCTCGATAATCTTTCCTTGATGGCTTTGACCATCGCGACCGGCTTTGTCGTCGACGACGCCGTGGTCGTGATCGAGAATACCGTGCGCCATCTGGAAGCGGGTCTCTCGCCGATGCAGGCCGCTCTCAAGAGTGCCGGCGAGATCGGCTTCACCATCATATCGATAACGCTTTCGCTCATTGCCGTCTTCATCCCGCTCTTCCTCATGGGCGGTTATGTCGGCGAGCTGTTCCGTGAATTCGCCGTCGCCGTCAGCGTCGCGCTTCTGCTCTCGCTGGTGATCGCATTGACGCTGACGCCGATGATGTGCTCGCGCCTGCTCAAGCCGGAGAGCAAGGAGCATGGCCGCATCTACCGCCTGTTCGAACGCGGCTTCGATGCCCTTCTCGGCGCCTATGAGGCCGGCTTGAAGGTCGTGCTCCGCCATCGCTTCATCACGCTGATGGTGATGCTCGGTACCGTGGCGCTCACCGGATACCTTTATGTGGTGATCCCCAAAGGCTTCTTTCCTCAGCAGGACACCGGATTGATCATCGGCTTTTCCGAGGCCGCGCAGGACATTTCCTATCAGGCGATGGCCGAGCGCACGCAGGCGTTGATCAAGGCCGTGCTGGAGGATCCGGCGGTCGCTTCGGTCGGCACCGGCATCGGGGCCGGCGGCGGCAACTACACGACCAACACCGGCCGCATGTTCATCTCGCTCAAGCCTAAGAACCAGCGTGACGCCAGCGCGGATCAAGTGATCCTGCGCTTGCAGCAAAGGCTCGCCAAGATCCAGGGCATTACGCTTTATATGCAGGCGGCGCAGGACATCACGATCGGCGGCCGGCTGAACAAGACGCAGTACCAGTACACGCTGGCCGACTCCGATCCGGGCGAGCTCAATCACTGGGCTCCGCTGTTTCTCGAGAAGATCAAGGCGCTGCCGGGCATCACCGGCGTCACCACTGACCAGTTGAATGCAGGCCCGCTGCTCGACATCACGATCAATCGCGATGTGGCCTCGAGCTACGGGATCACTCCCTCAACCGTCGACAACATCCTCAACGACGCTTACGGCCAGCGCATCGTTTCGACGATGTACACACAGATGAGTCAGTACCACGTCGTGATGGAGGTCCCGCCCAAGTATCAGTACGACCCGGAAGCGCTCGGCCAGCTCTATGTCAGCTCATCGACAGGCCAGCAGGTGCCGCTGCGCACCCTCATCACCAGCGCCGTCAAAGTGTCGCCGCTGGTGGTCAATCATCAGGGCCAGTTTCCGTCGGTGACGATCTCGTACAACCTGCTTCCGGGGACGTCACTCGGCGAAGCCGTCGCCTCCATTCAACAGGTCGAGAAGGAGTTAGGCAAACCTCTGTCGTTGCAAACCAGCTTCCAAGGAAACGGGCAAGCCTATCTGCAATCGCTCTCGAGCACGCCGATCCTGATCCTCGCCGCGCTGGTCGTCATTTATCTGATCCTGGGCATTCTCTACGAGAGCATCGTCCACCCGATCACCATTCTCTCGACCCTGCCATCCGCCGGCATCGGGGCCCTCTTGCTATTGATGGCCTCTGGCTTCGATATGAGCGTGATCGCCATCGTCGGCATTCTGTTGCTCATCGGAATCGTCAAGAAGAACGGCATCATGCTTGTCGACTTCGCCATTCACGGCGAGCGTAACCAAGGCTTGTCCGCGGAAGAGGCGATCTACCAGGCTTGCATCAAGCGTTTCCGCCCGATTCTCATGACCACGATGGCGGCGATGCTCGGGGCCGTCCCGCTCATGCTCGGCACGGGAACGGGCTCCGAGATCCGCGAGCCGCTCGGCTACGCCATCGTCGGCGGGTTGGCATTGAGCCAATTCCTCACGCTGTACACCACCCCGGTCGTGTTCCTCTACCTCGACCGTCTGACCAGACGTCGAGCGCACCCACCATCGTCAAGCGAAGGCAGCCCGGCCACGGTGCCGGCAGAGTGAAGCAAATCTAGCGCCGCAGGCAGCATGCCTTGCAAATTCCGAATGGGGCCAATGGCAAATTCGGCGGCGGCTGCAGCAATATAACAAACGCGTAAACTCATCGATCCGTCGTAGGCCTGCCTCAGATCGTTCATGCACGCGCGCCTAACCCCTGCGTGATGGCGGCTGCACATAGCCAGCATGCGCTGTGAACATGGACAGCAATTTTCTGGACCATATATCTTCCGCTCGCCATATTGGCGCTGTCTGTTCTGAAGCAGATTCGGGGGGCGTGCCATCCGCAGCCACTCATTCGAGCACGCCAGTTGCGATAACGCGCTTCGGAGCTGACGGGCCAGACACATGATGCGACTTTCCACTCTCGCAAATCGCGCCGCTCTGGCCGTGGCCATTGCGATGACCGCGGTTGCGCTGATCGGCGCCAATGAAGCGTCGGCCGAAGAACCGATGGCAGGCAACGCGTCGCTCGAATTCGACGATAAGGACGGCACGCTCAATATCGAGTGGTCGGGACCCATCGCTCGAGGGATGGCGGATTATCTGCACAGCACATTTGCGGCCTACGGAGCTGAATTGCATCGCGTGAACCTGTTCCTCGACTCCGCAGGAGGCCAAGTCGAGGAGGGCGACCGCGTCATTCGTGTCCTGGACGAACTCAAACAAATGCGCCGGCTCGTAACCGTCGTCGAGGACGACAAGCTCTGCGCCTCCATGTGCATACCCATCTTCCTGCAAGGGAATGACCGGCTCGCCGGACGCACGAGTGGCTGGATCTTCCACGAGGTCGCCGCGCCGGGCGCAGACAAAAAGGAGCTAAAGCAGCAGACGCTGCAGCTGCTCGATAGATATTACGTGCCGGCTGGGGTGTCAGCCGACTGGATCAAAAGGATTATCCCCATCATCGAACGGGCCAACCTCTGGCAATGCGGCGGCGACCTCATAAAGGCCAATACCGGCATTGTCATGCATCCGTTGGAAATGTGGACAGAGCGGATCGCGGCTCGATCGGGCGATCCCGCGAAACTCGAAGCGGCTCGCCGAACGCGCTCGAATAGTCGCGACCCCACTTCTCGATGCTACAGCGCGCCCAATCTGCGACCGGGAAATGCCAGGCGCGATCGAGCGTCGCGGCCGCGTGCCGACCGCGTGTAGCGCCGGCGCTGACTGCCTCTCCAACGTTCGTAATCGCGTTCGACCGCCTGGCGGCCTAGGGCCAAGGCCACGCACCCTGTAAAGTGCGGTTGTTTGAGTTATCGAACAACGCGCATCCTGGCAGGGCTGCGGATCGGACATGAGCGCGAGTCAGCCCTCTTCTTCTGCAAAGGTAGAGTCGCCTTTCAGCCCATTCCGGTCCCCGACGTTCGCGATCATTTGGACAGCGACGGCGATCGCGAATGTCGGCAGCTGGATGTTCAGCGCGGCCTCCGGCTGGCTGATGACCAGCCTCAGCCCCGACCCGTTCATCGTATCGCTGGTGCAGGTGGCAACCACGCTGCCCATGTTTCTGGTCGCAATTCCGGCAGGCGCGCTCGCCGACATCCTCGACGTTCGCAAGTTTCTCATTGTCAGCGAATCCGCCTACACCTTTATATCTGCGATCTTCGCAGTAATCGTCTGGTTGGGCCTCGCAACACCCGTCAATCTGTTGCTGTTCACGTTTCTAACCAATATGGCCGGCGCGCTGACGGCCCCCGCTTGGCAGTCGGTCGTTCCTCACCTCATTCCCAAGCAGGATTTGAATCAGGCGGTGGCCGTGAACGGCGTCGGCATCAATGTCAGTCGCGCCGTGGGCCCTGCCCTAGGCGGCGTGATGGCCGCCAAAATGGGAATTGCGGCGCCGTTCTGGTTCACTGCGATCAGCAATCTCGCAGTGATCGGCGCTTTGCTGTGGTGGCATCCGCCGCACAAGGGAACGAAGCAGCTCCCGGTCGAGCGGTTCTACAGCGCGATTCGTACCGGTTTCCGCTACGCGCGGCATAACCGGCATCTGGGCGCGACCTTACTGCGTGCGGTGTCGTTTTTTCTGTTCGCCAGCGCGTATTGGGCATTGCTCCCGCTGGTCACGCGAAACCAGATCGCGGCGGGAGCGGAGCTTTATGGTTATTTGCTCGGAGCCATCGGGGCCGCCGCGGTTGCTACCGCATTGCTATTGCCGTGGCTGAAAACAAAACTTGGCCCCGACCGTCAGGTCACGGCGGGCACACTGGGCACCGCATTGGCCATGGTGCTGTTCGGGCTCGCCCGCGAGCCGGCAACGGCGGTGGTGGCGAGTATCATCGCCGGAGCATCCTGGATCGCCGTGCTAGCGAGCGTCAACGTTTCCGCTCAGGTCGCGCTGCCCGACTGGGTGCGAGGGCGCGGACTTGCGATTTTCGTCACCGCGATGTTCGGGTCGTTGACGTTGGGCAGCGCGATCTGGGGACAAATTGCCGCGATGTTCGGGCTGCCCGCGGCTCACTTTCTGGCAGCTGCCGGCGCGATCATCGCGATTCCATTGACGTGGCGCTGCAAGCTGCAAACCGGCGCGGCAGTCGACCTGACGCCATCAATGCACTGGCCCACTCCCGTGCTCACGCACGACATCGAGAGTGATCAAGGTCCGGTGCTCGTTACCGTCGAATACCGAATCGATCCGCGTGATCGTGAGCCGTTTCTCGCGGCAATCGAAAAGCTCGGCCAGGAGCGTCGCCGTGACGGCGCTTACGCCTGGGGCATTTTTGAGGATGCTTCCGAAGAAGGACGCATGTTGGAAACCTTCCTCGTGGAATCTTGGCTCGAGCACCTGCGCCAGCACGAACGGGTCACCAAGGCGGATATGTCGCTCCAAGAGACGGTTCAGCGATTTCATACCGCAGGGACCCCGAAGGTTACTCACCTGATCGCGCGCACTTAGCGCGCGGCGAACGCAGTGCTACGGTACGACGTCAACTGCCTCCCACCGCAACCCACACAGACCGTGACCACCCTCCTCCTCATTGCCGCCGCGTTCCTCGGCGGAGCCCTGAACTCGCTCGCCGGCGGCGGAACCTTGGTGACATTTCCAGCCCTGCTGTTCGCCGGGCTCAATCCGATCGATGCCAATGCCTCGAGCGTCGTCGCCTTGTTCTCCGGAACGTTTGCGGGCGCATGGGCGTATCGCCGCAATATCCTCACGGTCGCCGAATTCAGCATCCTCGGCATGTTCGTTTTGAGTCTCGTCGGCGGGCTGATCGGGGCACTTCTGCTGTTGTGGACCCCGACCAGCATCTTCGCCAGTCTCGTACCCTGGCTGATTCTTTTCGCAACGATTGTATTTGCCGTGGGCAATTTCACTCCGGTGCATGCAATCCGGCGTATCCAGCTTGGCCCGCGCAGCGCCTTGGCGGTGCTTTTCATCATCTCGATCTATGGCGGCTACTTCGGCGGGGGCATCGGTTTCCTCATGCTGGCCGCGTTTACGCTGTTCGGCATGCGCGACATCAACGCGATGAACGGCCTCAAGATGGCGCTGGTGGGCGTGATGACGATCACGGCGATCATCGCATTCATGGTGGCAAACGTGGTGCGCTGGCCGGAGACGCTACCGATGTTCGCAAGCTCGGCGGTCGGCTCCTACATGGCCGCGCACTGGGCGCAGCGGCTCGATCAACGGCTGATCAAGGGCTTCGTTATCGTACTCGGAGCCGCGCTGACCATCTATTTCGCCTGGCGTGGCGTCTAAGCGAGGCGCGTTCACGTGTGGCCGTCTGGCCCGCTAAAACAACGCCTTGATCGCGGCCGCCGCGGCGAAGGCCTGGGCGTCGCCGTTGACGAAGCCGGCGACCTGCAGCCCGAGCGGCAGCCCTTCATCCTGCAGCACCGGAAGCGAGAGCGCGGGGATGCCGAGCAACGAGGCATGGACCGTGCAGTTTGGATCGCCGGTCGAGCCCAGGCCCAGCGGCGCTGCCGCCGGTGCCGACAAACTGATGCAGGCGTCGCAGTCGGACGCCAGTTCCGCGTAGCGCGCGCGCACCTTGTCGCGTTCGGCAAGATCGTCGCGATATTGATCCAGCGTCATGCGCTCGGCCTCGGCAAGACGGTCAAGCAGTACCTGGCTGAGCTTGCTTGCGTCCCGGTCGCGATAGGTGTTGAGCGGCCAGCGCCATTCCCAGGCATTGATTCGCATCGACAGCGCGCGCGCTCCTTCGATCGCGGCGGCGACGGCGGCGACCTTGGGATGCGATTGGCTGGTTGCGACCTCGATCCCGGCGGATTTGATCCGCGTCAACGCGTCGGCGATCGCCGCCTTCGCGCCCGCCGAGGCGGCGCCCCAACCCGCCGTCTCGAGAAAGGCGAGGCGGCGCGGCTTGCGCAGGGCCGGCGCGCTCGCCGGCCCGAACAGCCCGGGATAGCCGGGATCGCCGCCGGTGCGAGCGGCGATCTCGTAGGCGACTTGCCAGGCATCCTCCAATGTCGCGGCGAGCACGCCCGTCGCGCTCTGGCTCAATCCGTCATAGCTGCCGCCACGGTTGAGCGCGCCGACGCTCGCCTTGAAGCCGATGCAGCCGCAATAGCTGGCCGGGCGAATGGTCGATCCGATCACCTGCGTGCCGAGCGCGGCGCTGAGCATTCCCGACGCAACCGCCGCCGCCGAGCCGCTGCTCGATCCGCCCGGCGTGCGGCGCAGATCGTGCGGGTTGCGGGTGCCGCGCGGCTCGGTGGCGGCAAACTCGGTGGTCACGGTCTTGCCGACGATCACCGCGCCCGCCTCGCGCAGTGCCGCGACGCTTGCGCCGTCGCGCTCGGAGCGAAAGCCGGTAAACAACGGCGAGCCATTCTCGGTCGGCATGTCGGCGGTTTCGATGATGTCCTTGATGCCGAGCGGCATGCCGTCGATCGGCGAAAGCTCCCGGCCTTCGCGCCAGCGCCTCGTGGAGCGATCGGCAGCGGCGCGCGCACCTTCGAGATTGAGATGCACGAAGGCGCCGATCTTCGGGTCGAGCGCCGCAAGATCGGCGAGACAGCGCTCGAGAAAATCGCGCGGCGTGTCCGCGCTGTTGGCAAAACGCGCGGTAGCGGCGAGGTAGGGCTTCGTCGCGAGCTTGGGTTTGTCTTCCGGCGCCAGCATGGTGATGCTCTCCGCAGCTGAGTACGGCTACTTCTTGCTTTCGTCGTAGGGCAGACAGCCGCCCTGTAATTTGAATGGACAATGATAGGCGCCGTGCGCCGGCCGGGATAGGTCGCGACCCCGCCGAGCCACGGCGCTGGTCACGTCGTTTGCCCGGCCGGTCCGCCAAGCTCTTGCGCCGCCGCCACAATGGCGGTGACGATGCCGGAGTACCCGGTGCAGCGGCAAATCTGGCCGCTGAGTTGTTCCCGGACTGTCTCGGCATTCGGACGCGGCATACGCAACAGAATGTCGCGCGCCATCATCAGCATGCCCGGCGTGCAAAATCCGCACTGCACGGCATGAGATTGATGGAAATGCCGGCGCAGGACTTCCATCGTCGGGTCGCCCTCCAGCCCTTCGAGGGTCTGCACGGAACGGCCGTCACACATGACCGCAAGTCGAAGGCAAGAACGTGTGGCTTGCCCGTCCACGGCGACCGTGCAGGCGCCGCATGCGCCGTGTTCGCACCCTAGATGGGTTGCCGTCAGGCGACAGCGTTCGCGCAGGAAATCCGCAAGGGTTTCCCGCGGCTCCACTTCGTGGGTGACCGTGCCACCATTCAATTCAAGCGTCAGCGATTTCATCTGGCATGTAGCTCCCGCACGGCGCGCAAGACGGTCGAGGTGTGCAAGCGCAGGAGATAAGCATCGTCCTGGGGCAGGTGCTCCGCCACGTCGTGAGCGATCGCGGCGCGCATCGCATCTTCGGATCCGTTTCCGGCTTGGATCCGTTCGGCGACTTTCGGAAGCAGGCAGGGGCGATCTGCAGCCGCCGCCAGCACGACGCAAGCCGGACCGCCGCGGCCGCGCGCCACCGCGAATGCGATGGAATCCGCAAACGCCCCGCTTTTGCGCACCACCTTGGAAAAGCCCCAGCGCAGCGCCGCATCGGGTCGCGGCACGTCGAAGCCGAGGATAATCTCGTCGTCGGCGAGCGACGTCGAATACTGTCCCAGAACGAACTCGCCGATGGGCTGTGCGCGCGTGCCCTTGAGCCCCGAGATCCGCACGCGGGCGCCGAGCGCCAGCAAACAGCCGCTCCAATCCGAGGCGGGATCGGCGAGCGCGACGCTGCCTCCGATCGTTCCGTGATTGCGAACCGCGCGGTAAGAAATCTTGGCAGCAACCTTCTGCATCAGCCCACCGAACGCCTCGGGAAGTTTTCCGTCTTCAATCGCGGCATGCGTCGTCAGGGCGCCGATGCGAATGGTGCTCGATGTCGCCGCAATTTCCTTGAGCTCGTGCAATCGCCCGATATCGACCAGAAGGTCGGGCAACGCCACGCGCAAATTGAGCATGGGCAGCAACGATTGGCCACCGGCGATCGCCGCCGCCGCACCGCTTGAGGCCAGCAAGGCGCTGGCCTCGGCGACGGTTTTCGCCACCGCGTAGTCGAAAGTCGCCGCCTTCATGGCTGGCCGTCTTTCGTGCGTCGCGCCGCTTCAATTGCCTCAGAAACGCGGCGCGGCGTCAGCGGCGTCTCGTTGAAAGTGGCGCCGATATCGCGAAACGCGTCTGCGACCGCGTTGGCAATGGCCGCCGGCGGGGCGATCGCTCCGCCTTCGCCGAGTCCCTTCACGCCATATTCAGTCGTCAGCGCGGGGGTCACCAGGTGAACGATGCGCACGGAGGGAATTTCCGGCGCACACGGCACCATATAATCCGCAAACGTGGTGGCGAGCGGTTGGCCTTGTTCATCGTATGGAATCTCTTCGTACAGCGCGGTGCCGATTCCCTGCGCGATCCCGCCCTGCACTTGGCCGTCCACGATCATCGGATTGATCATCGTGCCGCAGTCTTCCGACACCACATAATCGAGGATCTCGGTCACGCCGCTGTCGGGATCCACCGCCACCACGACCGCGTGGGTGCCGTATGCAAAAACGCCGCCGGACTCACTCGGCTCGTACGTAGCGGTCGTTTCCAGCAGCGGATCCATGCCGGTCGGCAGATGATCCGGCCGCGCGTTCGCGGCGAAGGCGATCTCGGCAACGCTGATTTTGGCCGAAGGGCCAAGCACCATTCCCTCCTCAATGCGCGTGTCCGCGGCATCGGCCTGCAACAGGTGCGCCCCAATGCGGCGGATCTTCTCGGCCAGCGCACGCGAGGCTTTGCCTACGGCGCCGCCGGCGAACACGATCGACCGGGAAGCGAAGGTGCCGAAGCCGTATGGCCCGACCGCAGTATCGCCGTAGCGGACGGAAATGCGCGCGGGATCGATCCCAAGCTCATGCGCGGCGATCTGCGCCAGCGAGGTTTCATGTCCCTGGCCATGGTTCTGCACGCCCACGTAGATCAGCACGCCACCGTCTGGCAGCATGCGGACATTGGCCGACTCGTAACCCGGGACGACGCGGAACTTGCGTTTGACGAATTCCACGGTGCCGTGACCGCTCTGCTCGGTGTAAAAGGCAAACCCTACGCCGATCCTGCGTCCGTCAGGTTCGCCCGCCGTCTGTCGCTTGCGGATCGCCGACAGATCGATTTTGTCGCGCGCCGCCTCGAGCGCAGCAACATAATCTCCGGTGTCGAGCTTCAGACCGGCCGCGGTCTTGTAAGGAAGCTCGGCTGCGGTGACGATGTTTTGCCTTCGCAGATCGAACGGCTCACGCCCCAGTTCGCGCGCGACCTCGTCGACCAGGCGCTCGAGTGCAAAAGTGGCCCCCGGCCGCGCCACCCCGCGATAAGGACCCATCGGCGCTTTGTTCGTAGCCACGGTGTGGGCGTCGAGTTTCAAATGGCGGATGCGATACGGCCCGGTCAAATTGCGCGAGGCCATGCTCGCTTCTTGAAAGGCGCCCGTCGGCCACAAGGCGTAGGCGCCGGCATCGATGTAGATGTCTCCCTCGATGCCGAGAAACGTGCCGTCCCCATCCGCCGAAATGGTCAAATCATAGGTGTGGTCGCGAGCGTGGACCGACGCGAGCAGATGTTCACGTCGGTCCTCGATCCATCGCACCGGATGCCTGACCTTCAAGGCGATCGCAGCGACGGCGACATCCTCCGGCATGATGCGGTTCTTGCCGCCGAATCCGCCGCCCACGTCAGGAGCGATGACGCGAACCTTTTGTTCGGGCAGGCCGAGCATGCGCGAAAGCGCCAGCCGCTTGACCTGGCCGCCCTGCGTCGAGAGATAGACGACGAGTTCGTCGAGCCGATAATCCCAATACGCGAGAACGCCGCGTCCTTCGAGTGAAACGGTCGCCTGTCGATTGAGCCGCAGCCGGCGCCGTAACCGGATCGGCGCAGAGGTCAGCGATTCCGGGCTTCCCTCGACCACCCGCGTGCTGAGGTAGGCGTTGCTGGGCCATTCATCGAAAACGCGTGGGCTGTCGGGGCGCATCGCGGCAACGACGTCCACGACGGCGGGTAATTCCTCCAACTCGACCTGCACCCGGTCGGCCAAATCCTCGGCCTGAGCGCGCGTGGGCGCCATGCAGGCGGCGATCGTCTGTCCCACGTAGCGGACGCGCCGATCAGCCAACGGCGGATACGGACTGTGGCGGTGCGCGGCGAGCTCGGGCCCGGCCTCCAGAATGTTGATCGGCCCGATGTCCGCCAGCGTGAAAACCTGCCCTGCCGATTGCGCAGGCTTGCCCACGTGACGCACGTTGGCGTGCGCCCTCTGGCTGCGCACGAACGCGATCTCCTGGGTGCCGGGCATGTCGATGTCGGCGATGAACATGCCGTGCCCGTGCAGGTGCCGCGCGTCCTCCTTGCGCAGCAGACGGGCGCCAATCCAGCTTGCAGGCCGCTTCGGATGATTCATGGTCGCGCAACGTATACTTTTCAACGTTATTGTATGCGATGTGGCCGGCTGTCAACGGATTCGTCGTCGCCCGGGCCTAGCGCAATTTTTCCTAGCCGGCCTTCCGACGTCGCCGCGCTGGTCGTTTGGAAAAGGCAGCTTCCCCATTGCGCGCAAAGTGCTCGATGACTTGCAGGCCGGTGCCGATCACATGGTCGCGCATGACGTCGTAGGCGCGCGCTGCGTCGGAGCCAATGATGGCTCGTACGATTTCATCATGCTCATGAAACGAATACTCCGTCCGCCCCGGGACAAACTGAAGCGCGCGAAAAGGTGCGAGCCTTTGCCGGAAGCTCCGCGTCACCGACGCAATGCTTGGATTGTGTGCTCCCAAATAGATAGCCTCATGAAATTCATTATTCATGGCGGCAAAGTCTTTATCGCCATCGGCGATTCTTTTTTGTCGCTGGGCGTTGAGAACCTCGAGACGCTTCTTCTCCAGCGCGCTCATCCTGACCGCGCTTAATTTCGCGCAAAGCCCTTCAAATTCGCCCAGTGCCTCGAACATATTGTTGAGCTGTTCGACGTCGATACGCGCAACCGTAACTCCTTTGCGGGGCGTAACCTCGACAAGACCTGTTCCGCTCAAGCGCCGAAGCGCTTCCCGGATCGGCGTTCGCGATACGCCAAACTTTCGGCAGATGCTCGGCTCGTCCAGCCGCGCGCCGGGCTCAACTTCACCCGACAATATCGCCTTTACGAGTGCTTGAAAAACCTCGTCTGATAGCGTCACGGCTGTGCACCGCTCCAGCGCCATAAAACAGATAGCGGGTATACAGGCGAAGATTCGCGAAAGCTAGGTCGATTACGGGACGTGCCCACAACACCAGGATCGCTCATGACGGCCCTTTCGCGCCGATGTCCCTAGCCGCTCCACGAACTTCTCGACATTGGGGAACCGCCGCGGTGGAGCAGGCGAGTTTGACACGTATACATAGCACGAATATCGTATGCGATGCAGGAGGTGTCCATGTCCAGAACAGAACGATGGGCGGCGGTGGGTCTCCATGCAGTCGGCCTCACGCTTCTTTTATTGCTGCTCGCGATCCCCCAATCGATGGCGCAGACTTGGCCGCAGCGGCCGGTCAAGTTCATCGTCACGCTCGGACCCGGCAGCGGCGTGGATTTCGGCACGCGTCTCCTCGGCGATCGATTGAGCAAACGTTGGGGCCAACCCGTCGTGATCGAGAATCGTCCCGGCGGCGATGCGGTCGTCGCCGTGAGCGCGGTGATCGGCGCGAACGATGACCACGTTTTGCTCGCCTCTCCCACATCGGCGCTGACCGCGCATCCCTATGTGCTGCAGCAGATGCCTTATAAAGAGAGCGATCTTCTGCCGATCGCCCGCGGCTGGAATACGGTGATCGTCATCGCGGTTCCGACGTCGATGGACGCCAAAAGCATGCGCGATCTCGTCGCCATGACGCGCGCCAGCCCTGGAAAGCTCAATTGGGCGGGCACCACCGGCGCCATCGATTTCCTGTTCGCCGGCTTCCTCACGAAGAACAATCTGGACATGGCGCGAGTCCCCTACCGCAACCCGCAGGATGCGGCCAATGACGTCGCCACGGGACGCATCCAGGTGACCGAAGCATCGCTGGCGACCCTTCGTCCGCAGCTTCAGGCGAACGCAATCAAAATGCTTGCGTCCACCAACAGCGTAAGGCCGCCCACGCATCCCGAGGTCCCGACCGTCAAGGAGGCGGGATACCCGGAGCTGACCCTCGACGGCCTAGTTGGCTTCTTCGGGCCGCAAGGGATGCCTTTGGCGCTGCGAGAGCGCATCGCCGCCGACATGCGCGAGATCGTGCAAGAGCCGGACTTTGTCGAAAAGCTCAACGTGACCGGACAGGTTGCCAACGCCGGCGGACCCGCCGAGTTCGCGGCCGCGATGCAGGAGCAGCGCGATCGGCTGGCGATCGCCGCCAAGGAGCTGGGCATTAAAGCGGCGCAATGATCCTGATCGATTTTGCTGCGAGGCCGCCAAGGCGCACGACGGCGGGATCAGGCACCCTCTCCATGCGCCGCATGATGCGGTCTACAAAGCGTCCAAGGCAGAACGCGAGGCGCCGACGACCTCACGGAGATCGCTCGTACGCGGTATTTAAGTGACAAGCTCCGGCCCTGCTTGGGCTACGGAGAGACGCCCGAAGCCGTCAAACTTGCAGCGTGGAAGCGCGGGACTGTAACGTAGCCGCACAAGATTGGTGGGTAGGCGCGAGGTGTCAGTTGCGATGCATGTCTTGCCGAGAGTGGGATTGATCCTCACGGGTGGAACGATCGACTCGGTCGGCATCGATCGTCTCGATTTGGCCTGGTACATCGAGGCGAACAAGCGGCTGGGCGACGGCGAACTTCTAAGCCGCCTCCCGGAGCTCAAAACGATCGCTGCGGTTGCGGAGATACCGTTCCGCCGCTTGCCCAGCCAGGCGCTGGTCGATAAGGACTGGCTGGATCTCGTGCGCAAGATCCATTCGATCTTCGACAATGGTGAAGCTGACGGCATCGTCATCACCCACGGCACCAACACGCTGGAAGAGACCGCCTATTTCCTCAACCTGACGCTCAAGACCGACAAGCCCGTCGTGCTCGTCGGCTCGATGCGGCCATCCTCGGCCGTCAGCGCCGACGGCTATCTCAACGTGCTCAATGCCGTACGGGTTGCCGCCGATCCGCAGTCGCGCGGGCGCGGCTGCCTCGTAGTGATGAACGATACGATTTTCAACGGCCGGGACGTCACCAAAAATTCGACCTACCGGGTCGAGGCTTTCCAGTCTCGCGACCTCGGGCCGCTCGGCTTCGCCGACGCCGACGGCAGCGTCGTCTATTATCACCAGCCGGTGCGCAAACACACAACGCAGACCGAGTTTGACGTGCGTGAAAAGAGCTCGCTGCCGCGTGTCGACATTGTTCTTTCCTATGCCAACGCCGATGGCCTCATGATCGATGCCGCGGCGAAAGCCGGCGCGAAGGGCATCATCAGCGCCGCAACCGGCGCAGGTCGGCCGACTCCCGCTCAGGATGAAGCCTTCGATCGCGCATATCGGGAGCACGGCATGATCATGTGCTTGTGCAGCCGTGTCGCATCCGGGCGGGTTGTGCGCAGCCCAGGTTTGAAGCGCAGGGGCTTTGTTGCCTCGGACAACCTGCAACCGTGGAAGGCGCGCATCCTGCTTTCGCTCGGGCTCGCGAAAACCGGCGACGCAGACGATCTACAACGCATGTTCGACATCTATTAGCGCCAGGGAGCGTTGGTGTCCGCGCCAACAGACGAGGAGGAAACTTCATGAAAGCGGATCTGGTTGTAAAAAAGGGATCGATCGTCACGCCGGAAGCCACGCTGCAAGGCGGTGTTGCCATCGCCGGCGGCAAGATCGTGGCGATCGGCGCCGACGACACGCTGCCGGAGAGCAGCCGGACGATCGACGCGAGCGGCCTGCACATCCTCCCGGGCCTGATCGATGCGCATGTGCACTTCCGTGATCCCGGCGTCACTCACAAGGAAGACTTCGCGACGGGCTCTACCTCCGCCGTGTGTGGCGGCATCACCACGATCATCGATATGCCCAACCAGCTCCCGCCGACGGAGAACGCCGAGCAAGTCGACGTCAAGCGAAAGATCGCCGAATCCAAATCGTTGTGCGACTTCGCGCTGCTCGGCGTGGTGCATCAGACCAACGCCGACGACATCCTGCCGATAGCGAAGCGAGGGGCGATCGGCTACAAAATCTTCTTCGGCGAAACCATCGGCAACCTGCCGTTTCCGGATGACGGCATGTGCCAGATCGCGTTTCCCAACATCACGAAATCCGGCGTGCCGCTTTGTATCCACGCGGAGAACCGGCAGATCCAGCATTTCTGGACGAACAAGCTGAAGGCCGAGGGCAAGAACGATCCTATCTATTGGGAGTCGTCGCGTCCGTGGCTATGCGAGGCGGAATCGATCGCGCACGCCATGTTCCTCGCGGAAAACTTCGGCACCAAACTGCATATCGTGCATGCCTCGACCAAACAGGCCGTGCAAATGCTGCGCAATGCCAAGGCGCGCGGGCTGCGCTTCACCGGCGAGACTCAGCCGCATTACCTGCTGCGGGTCGACACCGACATGAAGGATGTCGGTCCGCTCCTGAAAATGAACCCGCCGGTGCGCTCGAAGGAGCACCAGGACGCGCTGTGGCAGGGCTTGCTGGACGGCGCGATCGACATGATCGCGACCGACCATTCGCCGCACACGCTTGAAGAGAAGGGCTGCGATATCAACGGTAAAATGACCAAGTCCGCCATTTGGGACTGCATCTCCGGCTTCTGCGGCGTCGAGACCAACGTCCCGCTGCTTCTGACGCAGGTCAACAAAGGCCGCATGACGCTCAATCACTACGCCAAGGTGCAGAGCGAAAACGTCGCCAGGGTGTGGCAGATGTATCCAAAAAAAGGGGCGATCCGGCTCGGCTCCGACGGCGATCTCACCATCGTCGACATGAATAAGGAGGGGACGATCGACCCCAAGAAGCTCCACAGCAAGAACCATCCGACGCCGTGGGGCGGCTGGAAGGTCAAAGGCATGCCGGTTTACACTATCGTGCGAGGCAACGTGCAGATGAAGGACGGCGAGCCGGTGGGCGGGGTGGTCGGGCAGATGCAAACGCCGATCATCACCTGATCGCAGATGTTAGCCGGTCGGGTGCCTTGCAAGCGACGAGAGGACCACCCACTTTTCAAGATACAATGAGGTCAGCGGCGATAACCGCAAACTCCAAAGCCTCGGTCATTATCCTCACCGGCTTTCTCGGCTCGGGCAAAACCACGCTGCTCAATCGCATCCTGACGGCCGAGCACGGCCGCCGCGTCGCCGTGATCATCAACGAGTTCGGGGAAGTCGGAATAGACCATCATCTGCTGCTCTCCTCCAATCAGGAGGTGGTGCAGATGAACAACGGCTGCGTCTGCTGCACCGTGCGCGGCGATCTGGTGCGCAGCTTCTTCCAGCTGATCGAACACCGCGACAAGTTCGATACCGTCGTCATCGAGACCACCGGTCTGGCCGAGCCGGCACCGGTGGCGCAGAGCATCTATGCCGACGAACGCATCAGGGCCCAATTCACGCTCGCTGGCGTCGTCACCGTGGTCGATGCCAAGTACATCCCGATGCGGCTCGAGGAGTCGGCGGAGGCTTGCGAGCAAGTCGCCTTCGCCGACCTGATCGTGCTCAACAAGACCGACCTCTCCACGCCGGAGAAATTAGACGAGACCGAGCATCAGCTCGCACGGCTGAACAAGGTCGCGAAGATCCATCGCACCAAGAATTCAGAGATGGATTTGTCGGCAATCTTCGACATCGGCAGTATCGACTTCTCCCCCAAGCTTGCGGATTACGAGAGTCATCCTAACGCTTCGCACGACGGTCATTCTCATCACGGCCACCATCACCACAACCATCTGCAGGACATCGACACCGTCTGCATCGAGCAGCCGGGCGAACTGGACGGCCTGAAGGTGAGCATGTGGTTCCGCTCCGTCATCGGCGAGCTCGGCGACAAGATTCTGCGGATGAAGGGCATCCTCAATCTCAAGGGGGACAGCGACCAATTTCTATTGCAGGGCGTGCATTGGGATTTCGAAGGACGGCCGGGCCGCGCCTGGGACGCCGAGGAGGAGCGCATCAACCGGCTGGTCTTCATCGGCCGCGCACTCGATCGCAAGAAGATCGCCGAAGGCTTCGCGCACTGCTTCTTTACCGCCGGATCGCGCGACCCGGCGACCGACGCGGACCCGTTTGGACGTTACATCGAAATCTCGCCCTACACGCTCGAGCAAATTCGCTACTGGATGCGGCAAAACTTCAACTTCCCGAAAGACGTGCCGATCGTCATCAAGGAGGTACCCTGCGTGAAGGATAAGTGCCCGCCGATTGAAACATCGATCATGGCGATGGAGAAGAATGCACCGCCGCGGGCGTTCAAGGTGCAAAAGCCGATCAACGAGATTACGTTCGATCACATCTATAATCTGATTGAAAATCCAATGCCCTGCTGCTGAGCGCTGCAAGGCGATCAAATTCCAACTGCGAAGCTTGCGGCAGCTCAGGGCTACTCGCGTTGACAAACCTCACAACCTTCGTCAACATAGCAATGTTAAATAGCTATTTTGAAAGCCTAACCGGCGAGGCGCACGCATGCTCAGGACCGGAGCTGATTATCTCGCGGCCATCAAGGACGGCCGCAAGATTTACGTCGGCAGCGAGCTTGTCAGGGACGTCACGGAGCATCCGGCCTTTCGCAATTCAGCGAGGTCGTTTGCGGAAATCTATGATCGCAAGCGCTCGGCCGAGAATGCGGAAATCACCAGCTACGAGGAGAACGGGGAGCGCTACTCGGCCTGGTTCTTGAAGCCGACCGATCGCGATGGTCTGCGCAAGCGCGCAGAGACGCACCGGCGCGTGGCGAGCTGGACATACGGACTGCTCGGCCGCTCGCCCGATCACGTTGCCAGCTTTCTCACCGGATTGGCGATGTGCCCGGAGCTGTTCGAATCCAACCGCAACGGTTTCGGGACGAACCTCACCCGGTATTACGACCGCATGCGGCGCCAGGATTTGTTCGCGTGTTACGTGGTGGTCGCTCCGCAAGGCGCGCGCAATCCGGAAATGTACGCACGCAAGACGAGCACCGCGCACGGACTGCAGGTTACAGCGGAAAAGGACGACGGAATCATTCTCAATGGAATGAAGCTGTTGGGGACCGGCGCGGCATTCTCCGACGAGATCTGGGTCGGAAATCTTCTACCGCTGTCTCCCGAGCAAAAAGCACAGGCGGTCACCTGTGCAGTGCCGACAGCCACGAACGGCGTCAGTTTGTGGGTGCGGAAGTCCTTCGAAAAATACGCTGTCACGCCCTTTGACAGTCCCTTCTCCTCGCGTTTCGACGAATCCGACGCCGTGGCGATTTTCGAGGATGTAAAGGTGCCTTGGGAACGCGTCTTCCTGCTCGATGACGTGCAACAATCTCGCGAAATGTACTTCCGAACGCCGTCGCACGTGATGGGCAATCATCAGTCGATCGTGCGTTACGACGAAAAGCTGAAGATCATCCTCGGCTTTGCCTATAAAGCGGCCGAGATGAACAATGTGCTGCAGGTTCCCGCCGTCCGCGAAGCGCTTTCCAAGCTTGCGGTGGCGGAAGCCGGGCTGCGGGGATGGATCGCGGGTCAGATCGAGGATGCCGAGACGTTCGGCTCCTTCCTTCACGTCAATCGGCGCCAGCTCTATGCCGCGCTGAACTGGTGCACGAACAACTACTACCAGATCACGGAAAGCGTGCGCGAGATGCTGGGCGCCGGACCTTTCCTCATGCCGGCGGACGTCAGCGCATTGAGCGACCCGGCCCTGCGCCAGACGTTCGAACAGTATTGGGCGGCAGGCGAAGCCAGCGCGATCGACCGCCTGAAATTGATGAAGCTTGCCTGGGACTATCTTGGTTCGGATTTTGCCGGACGGCATACGCAATACGAGCGCTTCTATGCTGGGCCGCAGTTCGTGCACGCGTTCTACAACTTCAACAACTGTCCGTGGGACGAACGCAAGCGGCAGGTCGAGGATTTGATGTCCAGCATGGAAATCCCCGGCGTCTCGGAAGAGAAGCCACTGCGCTCCGCGGGCGGCGCTCCGCGATAGCAGGTCGGGGTCGGTATTTGGCGATGAGGGAGAGAAAGCGCCGGGCTCGCGCGCACGTCAAACTGCGAGGCGCCTCGCGTCGGCACGTTGATGCCGAAGAAGCTTTTCGAGATTTGGATACCAATCTACGCGCGAGCGAGATTCCTCCCGGCGATACGCGGCTGCGCGAGTTCGTCGCCGATTTTTACGCTGCCATATCGATGATGCGAATACTCAGGCAGGAGATCGCGTCGACGTTGTCGCTGACTTCGGCGGAGTACTCGGTGCTGCTTGCCGTGTGGTACTTGGAACGCAAGAAGGAAATAACAGTGCGTGCGATCGCGGACCATCTGCACGTGGCCGCGGCCTATGTCACTTCTGAAGTATCGAGGCTCGTTGCAAAAGGTCTCTTGACCAAGACGCGTGACAAGCTCGACCGCCGCGCCGTGAGCGTCGGTCTGACCAAGAGCGCGCGAGATTTGCTTGGCCGTCTCGAGCGGATCCTCGGCGACATCAACCGCCCGCTGTTTTCGGGACTGTCATTTCGCGACCTTGCATCCGTGCATCGCTTCCTTCGCGCCATCATTGAGAATGGACCTGATGCGATCAGCGTCGCACAGCGATTCGAGTCCGGTTTGCGGCCGCGGCGGAAAGGTAGTCGAGAAACAGCGGGACTAACCAAAGGACCGTCGCGCTGAACCAATGCTGGCTTACAGTCCCGCCTGTTTTGTCTTCACGCCGCGTTTATCGGCATATTCTTTGCCGTCCATGGGCCCAATGTGCGGCGGATCTTTATCGAGATAGGGCCTGCCGATGCCAAATTCCTTGCCGTGCGCATCGATCCACTTCCACATCATTTCGCTTGAAATCCATCGCGCGGAACGCGTCTCGCCCTTCATGCTCACGACATCGGCGGCGAGCCCGTGGCCATAGCCGCCGCGCAGGCTTCCGCCATGGTACGAGCGATTGGTCGCGGCCTTGTTGCCGCTTGCGATCGATTGCCGGTAGTCATCGCGGAAGCCGCTTGTCATACCGGGAACAAATCCGGCGTCGTCCAGCGCGCGACACAGACGATACAGCTTCGTTTTGAAGGCGCGATCCATGCCTCCGATGACGTAGTCCTTCATCGACATGCTGGCTTTGTCTGCGGCCTTGGGATCCTTCCACGTGAAGTCCTCATCCACGAGCTTGGTAACGGTTTTCGTGACAGTCTTGGTCTTGCCCTTGGTCTTGACCGTCACCTTGATCCGGTCGCTCACCTTGATGGTGTCGACCTTGGCCGCGCGTTCGTAGACCACCCAGAGATACTCATCGACGCAGTCTTGGGCGAGCAAACACTCGTCCGCAGCTTTAGCCGGGCTGACATCGACCTCAGGGTTGGCGAGCACGATTTTTTCAACGGCAGTGGTGGCGTCCGTCGCGTCCGCGTCGGAGTCGGGATGCACGGCGCTTAAGTCGGAACCGGCGGGCGCGGCATCGAAGTGAGCGAGCGAGGCTCTTACATCCAGGACATCAAGACGAGCCAGCGCCGTTTTGACGTCTGGGTCGTGATCGGCAAAGCCAGCATAAAGCAATGCGGCCAAGCCACCCCCTACGACCCACCGAGACCCGCGTACGAGTCCCATCCTTGCCCCCGATTCTTCTACCCCGTTGCATTTATAATCAAAGATCAAGCCCGCGACTGTGGCTCTTCAGCCACAAGCTGAGAAAATCGGAAGGTTGAGTAACGGGTCGGCCTACTGAAACGCGCGCAGATAAAGGCTTGTTGGGACGGTCCAGCGGTCGGCGACGAAGTAGCGGGCGTTTGGCGCGAGAAGTCGCACCCGACCCCCCTGGATCATGCTCGAGACATTATTGGTGTCGCTGGCGACCAGATGGGCGTCCGTGCTCTTCCAAGCGAGATTGCCGTAGAAGCGGGCGATGCGCGACGGCGACGCGTAGCGCCAGCGCGCATCCTTGAGCTCCTCCGAGGCAAGATAGAGCGTCCATCCGCCATCTGCGGTGCGCCGGCCGTTAGCTTCCACGATGACCGGCACCGTCCGCTGTATCGAAGCCAGAGAAATATTCTCTTCGATCAGCTGGCGCATGCGCGCGTCGCGCGCGGCATTCGAGGTCCCGCCGAGGACCACGGCGACGACGTGCTTTTCATCCCGCCGGACCGAGCATACGAGGTTGTACCCGGAAGCCTCGGTGTAGCCGGTCTTGATTCCGTCAACGCCCTTCACCTGTCCGAGCAGGGCGTTGTGATTGTTCATGTCGGCGCCCTTATAGTGGAAGCTCGGAGTGGCAAAATATCCATAGTAGCTGGGAAACCGGTGTTGAATGGCGCGACCCAGAATGGCCTGATCGCGGGCGGTCGTTACTTGCTCTTCGGCCGGCAAGCCTGAGGCATTGACATAGATCGTGCTCGTCATGCCCAGCTCTGTTGCTTTCAAAGTCATGAGCTTGGCGAATTCCGCTTCGCTGCCGCCGATGGCTTCAGCGACGACGACCGCGGCGTCGTTCGCGGATTTGGTCACAAGGCCCTTGATCGCGTCCTCGACCTTGATGGTCTGATTGGCCTTGAGGCCGAGCTTCGTCGGCGGCTGGAGTGCCGCCTGGGTCGAGATCGCCAGCGGCGTGTCAAGGCTGAGCTTGCCGCCCTCGAGCTGCTCGAACAGCAAATAAAGCGTCATAATTTTCGTCAACGACGCCGGATGGCGCGGTTCGTCCGCGCTATCCTCGTGCAGCACGAAGCCTGATTTGTCGTCGACCACGATCGCCGCATAGGGCGGGTGATAATTGGGGCCGTGAACCACGCGGCGCGGCGGCTCTTTGCGTGGAGAACGCGCTTCCGCCTGATTCCACCCGACGCCGGCAGCCATTATCGCTATCAGCACCCCGGCAACCCGGAGCCAATGGGACGGCGAGACTCGCGCCAGACCCATTGCGGCGATGCATGGCCCCGCCGACGCGACGTTAGCCCTGATCATTGCTGCGTTGCGGTCGCCAGCGAGTCCACTCATGGCCATTCTCCCCAAGGCTCAGTCGTGGAAGGTGCTGCCGCGCGCGAGCCGCAAAGGTCGCCGAATGCGAGCACGGCAACGAGCCAACGGCCGTCGCCAAATCGCAATCAGAGCCCACTTTGTCCGTGCAAGGCGCCCCCCGAAATTTTGCCATCCCAAGTTCCGGCTGCATCGCCGGGGGATGGCTCCCGAGTATTTGTCGCGTTGGCGGGCGATTGGTTCAAATGCGGCGGGAAAGATCGTCACGCTCCCGCGCCGGATTAACCAACGGTTACGAGCCTCCCCTCTCCCCTACCGTCTCCGCTCCGGTCGTACGTATTTAACTACCGCCAGCCACTGACTCGTGCGTGGCGAAAGAGAGCGGCTGAACCTCTCCGCCCGCTAGCGCGACTAATGAGTTGGGCCAGCCTTGGGGGGCAGCACATGCATTCGCGTTCGAATTCAATTAGGCCGGGCACCTGGCGGAATCAGGATTACCGCTTGGGCACGACGGCCGGAATTGTCGTTGCCGCCTACGCAGGCTTTTTCCTCGTGCTCTATTGGTTGATGCAGCCGAGCGTCGTCGAGAATCCGGGATTGGCCGGATATCGCCCACCACCCAAGACAATCGTCCGCTACGCAGATTCGCCCTGGGTGCCACCCGACCCGTCCGAGCCGTTCCCGATCCGTGCGACGCGCGAGCCTGCCGAGATCGCAAAAAGCCGCGTCGCCGAGGAGCCGAAGAAAGAGGTCAAGAAACAAGCGGCGCGGACAGCTCCTCGACAGGCGCGCCCGGCTCCGGCGCAACAGCAGCAAAATCCGTTCTGGGGAGGCTTTGCCTCATCCCGATCGTCGTTCGGATCCCGTCCCTGGTTCTGACCGTCGTTTTCGGCCCACGCATGAGATCTGAGCCCGGCCTCGGTGCTGGGGAAACGGCTCGGGGCGTTCTCGAAAGAATTCAATCCGACTTGCGGGCGTCGTTTTGGGCCCGCCGCCTTTTCACTTGATCACTTCGCTAGCAAGCGAGAGCACATTGTCGGAGATTTTGACGCCGAGCGCCTCGGCGGTCTTGAGGTTGATCACCAGCTCCGACTTGGTCAGCTGCAGCACCGGCAGATCGGCCGGCTCCGAACCCTTGAGAACGAGTCCGGTATACGCGCCTTGCTGGCGATACAACTCGGAAAGATTCGTTCCGTAACTCATCAAGCCGCCCGCCGCGGCGAAGTCGCGCCGATCGTAGATCGCCGGAATAGCATAGCGTGCGGTGAGCGCGACGATCTGGTCGCGGTGAGCATTGAAGAACGGATCGCCCACCACGAGGAGCGCATCCGGTCGTCGGCGGTCCAACTTGGCAAAGGTCTGGTCGATCTCGCCTTCGTTAGCGGCGGGGGTTATGGTTAGATCTTGCACCATCACGCGCGCGGCCTCCTGCACCTCGCGCATGCGCGTTTCCGCACGGGGAAAATTCGGATTGAACAGCACGGCAATGCTGGCGGTTCTTGCCAGCGCTTCGCGCAACAGCCTGAGCCGCTGCAAGTCGAGCGCAAGACTTAGGATGGTCACACCGCTGGCATTACCTCCCGGTCTATGGAAGCCGGCGACCAAGCCCATGCGGACCGGATCTCCGCCGATCAAGAATATGATAGGGATCGTCGACGTCGCCGCCTTGGCCGCCATGACGGCCGCTCGACCGCTGGCCGCGATGACGGCAACCCTGAGGTTGACCAGTTCGGCGGCCAGCGCCGGCAGTTCATCATAGCGGCCCCGCGCCCAACGATAGGCGATAGCGCAGTTCCTGCCGTCGCTAAATCCTGCTTCATTCAGGCCCAACAGAAATGCATTGACGTAAGGCGGGAACAGCTCGGGCGACCCGCCGTTGAGAAATCCGATGACCGGCGCCGCCTGCTCCTGTGCGCGCGCAGCACGGGGCCATGCTGCCGCGCCGGCGAGCAGTGACATGAACTCGCGCCGTCTTACGCCGGACATCGGCTTCCTCCCGCCTCGGCGCCGCGGCTCTACCGCACTCTCAACCTGCCGCCGAGCAAGACCGAGACCGCGGTCGTTCAACGCATGCTTGACCAGGGGTCCTTTTGCTTGGCCGGCGCATCGGGAATTTTCTTGAGCGCGTCCTTGTATGCGTTTTCTTCGTTCTTCTTTTTCTGCTGCTCTGCGGCTATTTGCTCGTCGCTTTTTTGCCCGAGCTTGCCACCACCACCCTTACTGCGACCCATCTGGGCGTGTGCAGGCAGCGTGAGTACCGCGATTATCGCTGCGATCGTAAAGGCTCTCATTTCGGCCACCAACAACAGGAAAAGGCTGGAACTGACATTGAATTTACGACGAACCCAACGATGCGAGCGAGCATCGCCGGACTTTGGCACTTT
>Ga0306924_10000581_pt1 | contig 30868 bp, 26 predicted proteins | sample sta12Can44000111_FD_203756 | JGI IMG/M metagenome (GOLD analysis project Ga0306924, IMG submission 203756) | Lab enrichment of tropical soil microbial communities from Luquillo Experimental Forest, Puerto Rico - statanox.12C.anox.44.000.111 (v2)... | ecosystem: Environmental > Terrestrial >... | reverse complement strand
CTGGCTGCATCCCATCCGGGAAGTCTTTCAGAGTCACCGGGCCGAGCTCGAAGCCATTTCCGATGAGCGTGTCCGCCTCAATCGTTTATGCGAGCTCAATGTGACGCGGCAGTCGTGAACGTCGCATCGGATGTGTTTGTCCAGGACGCATGGCTGCGCGGCCAGAGCCTGTCCGTCCATGGCTGGGTTTATTCGCTTGCGGACGGTCTGGTGAATGACCTCGGTGTCACGGTCAGCGGCCCGCACGATCTGTGCACCGGGGCCGCAATGCCGATCCTCTAGATGCGCGGACGGCGCGCGTGCGCTCGCTACGCGCTTCCATAAATTTCTTCAGCGAACGCGCGCAGTCCGACGCGCTCAAGCGCGGCGGTAGGCGCGCGGAACGTGATGCGGGCAACGCCTGGCGCTCGTCCAATCTCAATGCCGCCCAAAATGGTTGCCCGGTTCTTCACATCGGGCACCGAGAGTTGCAGGAGGTCCGCAGCACGCTGGAGTCCGTTGTCGATGGCGAGATTGAGATCCTTTCCGGTGCCGATGAAACAAATTGGCAGATTGCTTTCAAGCTGTCGGACACCATAGGATTTTGCGATGTCGCTTGCGCTCTCGCGCTCCCGGCGCGGCATGGCGCGGGCGAGGAAGGGCAGATCTTCATCTAGGGAAAAGAGGATTGGCCCGTCTATGTTCAGCCCCTTGATCACATTGACTTGCACGGTCGCATGGCCCGCAACATCGCAGGTGTGCCCCGCGATCTCTCCATCCCCTTGCAGCGCGTGCATGTCCCCGAGATAAACCCCGCCGCCGGGAACCTTGACCGGACAAATGAGCGTTGCCCCGGCCCGTACCGCGGCCACGTCCATGTGGCCATCGGTCTTATGGCGCGCCAAATCTTCCGGCGACATGCCGTATTTGTGCGGAGCGCCGACCAGGAACGCGCCGAAATCGCCGGCGTTGTGAGAGTCCGGCATCACGGCGGACGGGGTCGTTCCGAGTTGGCCCAGAAACGGTCGCAACCGGCTGGAGAGACCGACCAGATCGCTCGGCGCAAACAGCAGGATGGGATTCTGTACTGAACCCTCAGGGAGCGCTGCATGGCGCGCGGCATCACGTGCAATATCCTCGGCCGCGGCTTTGCCAATCGTCACGCCGACCGACTTCGCCTGGTCGAATACAATGGTGTAGCCGTTGGTGAAGACGAAGGGCGTGGCCTCGGCTCCGCATTTGACGCAGCGGATCGAGCTTGGACCTATTCCCTCGACCCGCGTCTGCGGCCACTCCGTTCCGCAGCTGGAGCATTTGGGCGCGCAATAGGGATCTCCATTGTATCGGCCGGCGACCATCTGATCGTTGCCCGACGCGGTCGCCAACGACGACACCGAGATCGCCTTGATGCGGATGACAATGGCATCTCCTACCTCGGCGCCATCGACATAAACCGGGCGGGTTACCTCGTGGCCGCCGCGGATCGCCGGCGTGATCATTGGCCCCCAGCAGCCGGGAGTTGTGTTGGCGACAATGGCGCCCCCATCGGCGACGGGCCCGAGCATGGGTCGATCCGGGTCCAGCAGTCCGTCCGTAAATTCACCGACGAATACAGTCTGGCTGGGCTTTAGATTTCGAGCCGACGGGTTCAACATCTGGCGCTCCATGAATCAAGGACGAAGGAGCCGCCGGCGCGCTCACTGGCGGCCAACGGATGCGCGGTCGTTGCGCTTGCACGATGTGCGGTCGCAGGCAGCTTCGGCCCGCCGCTTGAGCGAGTGTCCCCGAATTTTTACGCCTTGTAAATGCCGACCGGTCGTGAACGCGATCGGCCCCGCTCAGTGGTCAGTTTAGGGTGACGCCTGGTTGGCAATTTGCAAAACTCGTTGACACAAGTTTGTGCGCGCTTGATGATTTGGCCGCACAAGCACAATTTCGCGGATGACGGAACAAAAAACCGTATTGAAGCCATCCATCTAACGGCGAAACGTTGAATATGCTGAGCAAGGAAGATAATGAAACATTGACCCGGATCGGGCCGAGCACGTTGATGGGTTCACTGCTGCGGCATTACTGGCAGCCTGTTCTGCGTTCGAGCGAGCTTGCCGACCGTGACGGTACGCCGACAAGAGTGCGAATCCTGGGAGAAGACCTGATCGCCTTCCGCGACACCGGCGGCAAGGTTGGACTTCTGCCGTTGCATTGCCCACATCGAGGAGCCTCGCTTTTTTTCGCAAGAAACGAGCAGCATGGGCTACGCTGTATCTATCACGGCTGGAAGTTCGATGTATCCGGCAATTGCGTAGACATGCCGAACGAGCCGGGCGAAGGCTCTGCCCGGCGGGTGAAAAAGATCGGCTATCCCTGTCGCGAATTCGGCACCGTGATCTGGGCCTATATGGGCCCGGGGCAGCCGCCGGGCCCGCCCGAGCTCGAATGGGTGCATCTGCCGGAAAACCACGTCTTCGCAACCAAGCGCTTGCATGAATGCAATTGGGCGCAGGCGCTGGAAGGCGATCTCGATTCGAGCCACGTCGGCCTGCTGCACAGCAATCTTAACAAAGATGTGCCCAGCTTCTCGTATGGGTGGCGTCCCGATGGCAGCTACAACACCATTGGGCACCATCGCAGCCCGGGAGTTGAAACGCACGAAACCGACTTTGGATTATGGGTGGCGGCGCGGCGCCCTTCCAGAGACGGCTTGTTCTACTGGCGTGCGACGGCGCTGATCCTGCCGTTCTATACGATCATCCCGCCGAGCGGCGATTCGCCGCTTCACATCAATGTCTGGCAGCCGATGGACGATGAACATACGCTGGTGTGGAGCATCGAGTACCACGGCGGCCGGCCCTTGACCGACGACGAACGAGCGCGATTGGGTTCCGGCCAATATGCCCACTACGGGCCCGACGATGCGCTCCCTGCGACCTCCGAGCCGGGCGGTCGGTGGCGATCGAAGGCAAACCGCAGCAACGATTTCCTGATTGATCGTGAAATGCAGCGCACCACCAATTTCAGCGGCTTGCGGGGGTTCTGGCGGCAGGACCGCGCCGTGGTCGAAAGCATGGGGCCCATTGCCGATCGAAGCAACGAGCATTTGGGAGCTTCCGACCTCGGGATTGCACGATTTCGCAGAGCTGTCCTTCAGGCAGCAAGAGCGCTGAGCAATGAAGGCAAGCTGCCGCCGGGCTTGGAGCCGCGTACGCAAAGGGTGAGGGCGGTTGCCGCGCTGGTGCCGGAAAATGAATCGTGGGTGGATAGGATCACAGCATTATCGGGTGCTCGGCAAGGCGAGTGGGTCCCGGCGCCGTAGCGCGAGCCTCAATGACAGAAAGCGTTCTACAGTGACAATGATGCACTCGCTGCTGGTATCTTTGTTTGGACTGGTCATAGCACCGGTTTTCGCATCGGCGCAGGGGAGCTTCGACGAGCAGGTGGTCGCGAAGTTCTATCGCGGCAAAACGGTCAAGATCGTGGTTGGGCTCGGCGCCGGAGGATCCTACGACATCACCGCCCGCGCGATTTCCCACACTCTCGGCAAGTACGTTCCCGGCAATCCAGTCATCATTGTCGAGAACCTGCCGGGCGCCGGCGGCCTGTTAGCCGTGAACCAGGTCAACAACGCGATGATCAAGGATGGGACCGTCATCGGCAGCGTCGGCGGACCGATCCTTGCCAATCAAGTGTTCGGACATCCCGGCGCTCGTTTCGATGCCGGCAAGATGCATGTGCTGACCTGTCCCGCGCCGATCACGCACATGCTGTTCGTGACCAAGGAATCCGGCGTCACAAAACTCGAAGAGCTGACCGCGGCAAATCCGACGAGACGGATAAAACTCGGGTCAACCGCGCAACCCAGCCCGATCTACAACTCGGCGGTCCTCGCCCGCGAAACAGTCGGTCTGAAGTTTCAGCTCGTAACGGGCTATGACGGTTTTGCAAAGGTCAAGCTTGCACTCGAGCAGGAAGAAGTGAGCGCGGCCTTCGACAGCATCGATGAGTTGCGCGGTCTTTATCAGGACAAAGTGGCAAGCGGAGACTGGAGGATTCTCGCGGCTGTCAATGACAAGCCCCATCCCAAAGCGCCGGACGTCCCATACCTTACTGCAGTCGCAAAGAGCGATGACGACCGGGAATTGCTCCGATTGGGTGCGATCCTGCCGTTGCGGTTTGCCTTTCTTTATTTTCTGGCGCCAGAGGTTCCTCAGGATCGGGCCAACGCGCTGGAGGCCGCGCTCGACAAGACGCTGGCGGACCCTGAATTTCGCGGCGAAATGGAAAAGGTGCAATTACCAGTCGACCCTGTTCCAGCAGCCGAGGTGCGCAGACTCATCGCCGAGTTTCTCGGCATGCCGGACGCAATCAAGACGAGGCTGCGACCGATCATGGTGCCGGGTGGCTGATCGCGTCTCGCCGGCGAGACAGGAGAGGTATAATGGCTGACGTGGATTGGAGGACATTGACAAGAGTCGGTCCGAGCACGCCCATGGGCGGCATGCTGCGCAGCTATTGGCAGCCGGTCCTGCTCTCCTCCGAGTTGCCCGATCCTGATGGCCCGCCGGTGCGCGTTCGCCTGCTCGGCGAAAACCTCATTGCGTTTCGCGACAGCTCGGGCCAGGTCGGGCTGCTCGGCAATCATTGCCCCCATCGCGGAGCGTCGCTGTTCTTCGGGCGCAACGAGGAGAACGGATTGCGCTGCATCTATCACGGCTGGAAATTCGATCGCACGGGCCGATGCCTGGACACTCCGAACGAGCCGCCGGAGAGCAGTTTCAAGGACCGCATCCGCCAGCTTGCCTATCCATGCGAGGAGCGCGGCGGCGTGATCTGGACCTTCATGGGACCGCAAGAGAATGCGCCGCCTCTGCCCGATTTCGAATGGCTGCATGTGCCGGCGAGCCAGCGATATCTCACCAAGCACACCCAGGACTGCAACTGGCTGCAGGCGCTCGAAGGCGACATGGATTCCAGCCATGTCGGCTTTCTCCATGGCATGCTCAACAAGCACGTGCCCGGAATCAAGACCGCCCAAGGGCCCGCGCGCGAATATCTGGCAAAGAGCCTGCAACCTCGTTTCGACATCATGCTGACCGAGTTCGGGCTTCTGATCGGCGCTTGCCGTGCGGTCAGCGAGGATCGCGATTACTGGCGCGTCACCGCTTACCTGATGCCGTTCTATGCATTGATTCCGCCGACCGGCGATGCGCCGCTGCGCGTCAACATCTGGCATCCCACCGACGACGAGAACACGCTGGTCTGGCGGATCGATTATCATCCGCTGCGGGCGTTGACCGAAGCGGAGCTTGAGAATTTACGCTCCGGTCTGTTTGCCCATGTCAACCCGGATGAGTATCTGCCGCCAAGTTCAGCGCCCGGCGGCCCCTGGCGACCGCGTGCTAACAAGGAAAACGATTATCTGATCGACCGCGAAGCGCAGCGCACGAAGAGCTTTTCCGGGCTCACAGGCTTCTGGCTGCAGGATCGCGTCGCGACCGAGAGCATGGGGCCGGTCTACGATCGCACACAGGAGAACCTGCGCTCCTCCGACCGCGGCGTCATCCAGGTGCGCCGGCTCCTCATCCGAACGCTCGAGGCGTTCCAGGACAAGGGCAGCCGGCCGCCGGCAGTCGATCCTGCAACTCAGCGCGCCCGCGCAGTGGCAATGGAGCTGCCGCGCAACGCATCATGGAGCGAATTCGTGCGCGAGCCGGCGACATCGCACGGCTCGTGGCGGCTGTCGCCCTGAAGGGCACTTGTAGTGGACCGCGTCGATTATTCCCCCATTGTTGATCGCCCGATCATCAAATGGCCCAACAATGCGCGAGTGGCGTTCTGGGTATCGCCCAACATCATGTTCTACGAATACCTTCCCCCGCCCGATCCGCTGCGCAATGCATGGCCGCGCTCGCCCCACCCGGACGTGCGCTCCTATGCGCACCAGGATTACGGCAACCGGGTCGGCTTCTGGCGAATGATAGAGACTCTCGACAAGCATGCCATGCCGTGCACTGCGTCTCTGAATGTCGCGGTTCTCCAGCATTTTCCGGAAATCCGCAAAGCAATGGTGGAACGGAACTGGAATTACATGAGCCACGGGATCTACAACACCCGGTTCATCTGGAGCTTGTCCGAGGATGAAGAGCGCGCCTTGTACAAAGATATCGTCGACACCGTTTACGATCTCACGGGGAAACGGGTGATCGGCGCGCTTGGTCCGGGACCGCAGTCGGTTACGGCACGAACTCCTGATCTGTTGGCAGAGGCGGGTTTTCTGTATCACACGGACTGGTTCCACGATGACCAGCCGTTTCCGATCAAGGTCAAACAAGGCCGGTTGATTTCCCTGCCCTACACCCTCGACATCAGCGACTCGCCTGTCATCGGCACCGGCCCCGGTTCGGCGTGGGAAGCCGACGATTTTTGCGAGATGGTCAAGCGCCAGTTCGATGTGCTCTACGAGGAAGGCGCGGAAGGCGGACGTGTGATGTGCATCTCGCTCCACGCCTATCTGATTTCGCAGCCCCACCGCGCCCGCTATCTCGACGATGCGCTTGCCTACGTCCTTTCCCATGACGGTGTCTGGAAGACCACGGCCGAGGATATCGCACATTACTACATGGAACATTATTACGACGCCGTGAGCGCTTACCGTCCGAAGGAAGCATAGAGGGCCGCGATGCCGGGCAACCGAACGCCGGGAATGGACCAGAGTTATTACGAGTGGTCGCCGTTGCCGTCGCGCCCCCCGCTGCACTGGCCCGACAATGCCAAAGTGGCGCTGTGCGTCGTTCTCAACGTCGAGCACTACGACATGGAGCCGGTGCCGGGCGCGTTCACGCCGGGTTCGGTGCCGGGGTGGCGCGGACGCGGCCCATCTCCTGATTTCTCGACCTACAGCCTGCGCGAATACGGCAATCGGGTCGGCATTTTCAGGGTACTGAAGCTGCTCGACAAATACCGGGTGCCGGCGACCGTCGCCATCGATGCGCAATCGGCCAAACGCTTTCCCTACATCGTCAAGCAATGCCTTGCGCGAGACTTTGAGTTTGCAGGGCACGGCCACAGCGTGACGCAGATGATCACGAGCAAAATGAGCGCGGAGACGGAGCGCGAGCATATTCGCAGTGCGCTCGAAACCGTCAAGGCGGCCACCGGCAAGCCGGTTCTCGGCTGGTTCGGTCCGGAATACGGCGAAAGCGACCGCACCCCGACCCTGCTGGCCGAGCTGGGCGTGAAATACGTGCTGGACTGGCCGAACGACGAGCAGCCCTATCGCTTGCGCGTCCAAAAGGGGGAGCTGGTCTCAATTCCGACCCTGCTCGACCTGGATGACGTCTATGCGCACTGGCATCGCCGGGTCACCATCTGGCGCTGGGAGCGCATGGTCAAAGAGGCATTCGAAACCCTCCACCGCGACGGCGCGGCAAACGGCCGGGTGCTGACGCTGAGCCTTCATCCCTGGTTGATCGGGCAACCACACCGGATCAAGAGCCTCGACCAGGCACTGGAATTCATCTGCCGGCGCGCGGGGGTATGGAAGACAACGGGCGCGCAAATCGCGGATTGGTATCTTCGCCAATGCTAGAAGCGCTGGCGGTTGGCCTGATCCACGTTTTCACCTGGCCGACGCTGCCGCTGATGCTCCTGGGGACCGCGATGGGGTTCACGGTGGGAATCCTGCCGGGTCTCGGCGGGGTCGTCGCGCTCGCGTTGATGCTTCCGTTCACGTTCGGCATGGATCCGGTGTCGGCTTTTGCTTTCCTGCTAGGGATGCTGGCGGTCACCGCGACCACGGGCGACATCACCTCCATTCTGTTTGGCGTTCCCGGTGAATCCATCTCGGCGGCGACCATTCTGGATGGCCACCCCATGGCCAAGAACGGCGAGGCCGGGCGCGCACTGGGCGCTGCGCTGATGAGTTCCCTGGTCGGCGCTGTCATTGGCGCCTTCATGCTTGCACTTGCCATTCCGATCATGCGCCCGCTCGTGCTGAGCTTTGCGTCGCCTGAATTCTTCGCGCTCGCGTTGCTTGGCATCTTGTTCATGGCGACAGTGAGCGGCGCAAATGTGCTCAAAGGCATGATTGCCGGCGGCATCGGGTTGATGCTGTCCATGGTCGGGCTTGATCCGCTCATTGGGATCGAGCGCTACACGTTCGGGCGGCTGGAATTATGGGAGGGGATCAGCCTGGTTGCGGTCACCACCGGGCTGTTCGGAATTCCGGAAGTGCTTGACCTCTGGATCAAGCGGACGAGCATTGCCGAGAACGCCGTCGGCAAGCTCGGCGGCGTGTGGGAAGGCGTCAAGGACACCTTCCGGCATTGGGGAATTACCGTGCGCTGCAGCGCCTTGGGCACCTTCATGGGCATCATGCCCGGGCTTGGGGCATCGATCGGCCAGTGGGTTGCCTACGCGCACGCGGTCCAGAGCTCGCCCGACCGCCAGCGATTTGGCAAAGGCGATGTGCGCGGCGTGCTCGGTCCCGGTGCCGCGAACAACTCCGCCCTGGGAGGCGGACTCATTCCGACCATTGCGTTCGGCGTGCCGAGCAATGTCGTGTTCGCGATTCTGCTCGGCGCCTTTCTCATTCAGGGATTGACGCCCGGACCAGCGATGTTGACCAGCCATTTGGACCTGGTCTTCTCCTTTGTCTGGATCATTGTCGTTACCAACATCATTACGGTTGCCGTCTGTTTCCTGTTCATCAGACAACTCGTGCGGATTACCGAGGTCCGCGGTACCATTCTCATTCCCTCGATCATTGTGCTTATACTTCTCGGTGGCTATGTCGAAAGCCACACCCTGTTTGCGCTGTTTCTCACCCTGGCAGCGGGCGGCATCGGTTACGCGATGGTTCGGCTGGATTGGCCTCGCCCGCCGCTGATCCTCGGGCTTGTTCTCGGACGTCTGGTCGAAAAGAACCTGTTCACCTCCTATCAGGCCTATGGAACCGGGCTGCTGGCGCGTCCGGTTGTCATTCTCGTGCTGATTGCCGGCATTGGAATTGTTCTCTGGCCGCTGTGGCAACGGCGCTCCGAAGGCGCGTTGCGGGAGGCGGTCAGCATGTCAACAGCGACCAGCCGGTGGGAAGCGACTACCTGCCAGACCATTATTGCGCTCATCATCTGGGCGCTGTGGGCGGCGCGGACCTGGCCAATTCAGGCCCGCCTGTTTCCATGGGCTATAGGATTTCCGGTTTTGGCGCTGGCCATCCTGCAGTGCGGGATCAGCGCTCGCGGTCTTCTTGCGGCGAAAGCGGAGGCCAAGCCCGGAGCGAGTGCACTGCCGCCGCCGATCCACGATGACCCGTTACTCTTGCCGCTCGAGCTCGCAACCAGCGTTCATGATCTCGAAGCGAGAGCGAGCGCCATGGAATACGAGGCCGAGCTCGAGGCGCCCCCCGAACAGCGCGGCAAGCCGATCACGATCGTCGCTTGGTGCTTTGTCTTTGCGCTTGCGATCGGCCTCTTGGGATTCAAGCTAGGGGCGTCACTCTCCACGTTCCTGTTCCTCTGGCTCGCGGCCCGGGAATCCTGGAAAGTCACCGTCAGCCTGACGGTCGGGACCTATCTGTTCTTTGTGGCCGTGGGCGATCTCCTCAGGCTGACCGAGCTTGATCCAGGCATGGTTGCCGATTGGCTTGGGCTGAGCGCGCTCGATTCATTTTTCATCGATCCTTTGCTCGCGATGCTGTCCTTGCGCTGAGTCTGAGACGTCGCCCGTATATACGCCCGTATGGGCATGCTAGCGTGAACCGGCATACGCGGTGCGGTTTATGAACTCCAGGGCATTGCCATCCGGGTCGCGAAAATAGACACGCGGTCCATCGATCATCCCTCCGCGCCGGTCCTCCTCGAAGAAAATCTCGACACCCCTTGCGCGCAGCATCTCCACCGCTGATTGGTATTCGGCAGCATCGATCATGAACGCATGATGCACGCCATCCGAACCCCTCGAGAGGTGCTCGGTTGATGGGAGCGGGCCGTTTGATCAACAGCACACAGACACCGCCGGCATCGAGAAAGGTGATCTTTTTGTCCGGCCGCGCGGATAGGAATTTGCAACCAACGATCTCGGTATAGAATTTCGTGCTCTTCTCGACATCGCTCACCGGAATGCTGAAATGCGCAATACCCTTGATGTCGGCCATGGACTTCCCTCGATTCGCAGTCCAGCAATTCAAATTGCTGGATACCTGAACGATTCATGTAAACTTTCAGTTTCTCCTCTTCGCCGTGGGTGCCAGCTGCGCGGGCTGGTCAGAGCCGTATCCTACATGAGTCGACTGATAAGAAAAGGTCTCGCTTCGCTGACTCCTGTGCCGCCGTCGTTCTTGCGCTGATCTCCCACGCTATCGCGTGGACGACAGGTCTGGTCCGGTCCTATCCGCAGATCATCCCTTTGGCCACGCAGTTCGTTGGTGCCGACGCCTCGGTCTCGACTGAAATGTCACACGTTACGACAAATTGAACCTTCGGCGTTGACAAATAGTCCGCGATGGTTTGCGATCGCCACGTTCAGGTGCGCTGATCGCGTTGATCAGCCAAAAGGGAATTCGGTGCGGCTTGCCGTTCTCGGACGACGGCCAAATCCGAAGCTGCCCCCGCAACTGTTGGCGGTGAGCCCTTCTCCAAACGCCACTGGGCCTTGCAAACGCAAGGTCTGGGAAGGCGGAAAAGGGTGACGACCCGCGAGCCAGGAGACCTGCCTGAACAAAGTCATCCTTCCGGCGTGCGGGGTGCGCGCATGGGGCGGTCTTCCGCTGCGGTGACAGATTGTGTTTGTCACGCGGAGGAGAGGCCGCCATGGCTGCGCGTTTGAAATCCATCCCCGGGGCGTACGGTTGGGTCAATCGAAACCCTATCCTCGAGCTTTCCTGCAATCCAATCGTCACGTCTCTGTCAATGGCAGTGGCATCGCTGATCGTAGCATTTACGATTGGCGATCGTGCCAGCTCGGCAGAGTTGGTTGATCGCAGGCCGGTCAGAGCTCGGCCTGCGCATCCGGTCTACGATTGGACCGGACCTTACATTGGCATCAATGCGGGGTACGGCGTTGATACATCGCAGACCGACGCCCTGTTCAACGATGCGGGCATCGGCGCCCCGCCGTTTGCTACTGGCGCCTCGTCCAAGCTCGACGGGGTGCTCGGCGGCGCGCAGGCAGGCTACAACTGGCAGGCGGGCCGCTGGCTCTTCGGCCTGGAAGCAGACATTCAAGCCACAAACCAGCAGGCGGGGCCGACCTATCTCTGCCCGGGCGCGATCTGCAACCCCACCATCGCCGATGTCGATACGCCGGTGACCGTCGCGCACGACTACAAGCTCGACTGGTTCGCGACGGTTCGCGGACGCGCGGGTGCGGCTATCACGCCGGATACTGTGATCTATGCGACCGCAGGCTTGGCGCTTGCCGGAATCTGGAACGTTGGAGCTGTCCTTGATTCCACGGCCGCCGTCGCACCTCTGTTTGATATCAACGAGAGGACCAAGGCGGGTTGGACTGCCGGTGCTGGTATTGAATCGCATCTTGCGGGCAACTGGACGGGCAAGATCGAATACCTGCACATGGATTTTGGCAGCGCGTCCACCGCCACTGCCGATAACGCAGATGCGACGCCAATCGCGCTCGGTATCAATACCCGCATCACAGACGATATCCTGCGCGTCGGACTCAACTACAGGATCAATCCGGGCGCGACCGCCGCATCCGAAGACAAGACCGACGGCTCCGGCAAGTCGCGCAAGACCTCAAAAACGCCGGCCGAGGCCGTCTGGATCTGGACAGGCCTCTACTTCGGCGGCCATGTCGGCTATAGTCGCGGCTGGGTGAACAACACGCTGATTGACGCCAACCCTGCGGTTGGCCCTACGACAACGACCCCGACCTTCGGCAGCATGTTCGGCGGTTTCCAGGCCGGATACAATTACCTGCTGCCGTCCCGGCTTGTGCTCGGAGCTGAAGCGGACGTTTCGTTTCCCAATTTTTTCGACAATGGCTTGGCCGCAGGGCTGGGGACGGCGGAAGGCACCGCTGTCACCGACCAGGTCGATTATGTCGCGACAGTCCGCGGCCGCATGGGCTATGCCTTCGGTCACTGGCTCGTCTACGCAACCGGCGGGTTCGCCTGGTCGCAAGCCCGCCTGGGTGAAACTCCCGGCCTGCTCGCCGACGAGGACAGGGTTATGCGCAGGCACACCGGATGGGCGGCCGGCATGGGCGCCGAAGTGGCCATCGCTGCGGACTGGACCGCAAAGCTGGAATATCTTTATTATCGTTTCGGAGACGTTGCCGGCACCTTTCCATCCGGCACGGGCTACAAATCCTCATTCGACTTCCAGACGGTGCGGTTGGGTTTGAACCGCCAGCTCGACTGGGGAAATCCGGGCTCGGCCGGAAGCTGGACCAGCGATTCACGGCTGCTTGGCTCGGGCAACTGGAACGTCCACGGGCAGTTCACTTTCATTGGGCAGGGCTATGGACAGTTCCATTCGCCCTACTTCAGCGACAACAGCCTTTTTGGCGGCAGCCAGTACAAGAATACGACGAGCGCGACCGCCTTCATCGGCATGCGGCCATGGACAGGCACGGAAATCTACGTCGATCCCGAGTGGATGCAGGGCAACGGTCTCAGCGATACGTTCGGCCTCGGCGGTTTCCCCAATGGCGAAGCGCAAAAATCAGGCTTCCCGATACCGCGCATGAACATTGGGCGCGTCTTCGTGCGGCAGACCTTCGGGCTCGGCGGCGAGCAGGAGACGATGGGGGAAGGCCCCAACCAGCTCGCCGGCAAGCAAGACATCTCGCGCATCACTGTTACCGCCGGCAAGTTCCAGGTGACCGATCTGTTCGACGGCAACACGTATTCCCACGATCCACGCACGAGCTTTCTCAACTGGACGCTGCAGTGCTGCGGCGCCTACGACTGGGTCATGGACAAGGTAGGCTACACATGGGGCGCTGCGGCCGAGCTCAATCAGAAATATTGGGCGTTTCGTGTAGGCTATTTCCTGGTTCCGCTGGTATCCAACGACAACCGGTTTGATACCCAAATCACCAAGCACGGCGAGTACATCGCCGAGCTGGAATTGCGATATTCAATGTTCTCTCAGCCCGGTAAGCTGCGCCTGATCGGATGGGCGAACGTCGGCAATGCGGGCAGCTATTCGGAAGCGCTCGCGGAGCCCCCCGACACTCCCAACTACCCCGACATCACTCTCACCCGGAATACACGAACCAATTACGGCTTCGTGGTCAATGTCGAGCAGGCACTCACGGATCAGCTCGGCCTGTTCTCGCGCACGAGCTGGAACGCCGGGAGAACCGAGATCCTCGGTTGGACCGATGTCAATGAAAGCTTCTCGCTCGGCACCGTGCTCAGGGGCAAGGGCTGGGGGCGCCCGGACGACAAGATCGGCGTGGCGGGCGTGATCGACGGACTTTCGCCGCAGGCGCGTGCCTATTTCGCCGCCGGCGGGCTCGGCATCCTCATCGGCGACGGAGCGCTCAACTACCGGCCTGAGAAGATAGTCGAAGCGTATTATGCCTACAGCATCAACAAATGGTCAGTGCTGACCTTCGACTATCAGTTCATCGCGGACCCTGCCTACAACGCCGACCGTGGCCCGGTGTCGTTTTACACCGTGCGATTTCATGCGGAGTTTTGATCGACCCAACCGGCGCGACTCCATCTTGCTTGCTGGTGGCGGGGCAGCCGCAGCCGGACCGTTTTGCGCATGCCCTCAGACTCTCACCAGAGTCATGATGCCCTTTGGGAATATCTCTTCCGGCCTGGCATGGCGTTTCGCTATCCCCTGCTCATAGGTGTAACGCATGAATTGCTCGATCGTCGGCCGGTTCTCTTCAATGCCGTAAGGGAACGGATCGCCTTCAAACATATCCCGCATCCTGCGCGCATAGGCCGGCAGCCACGGCAGCGGATAGCGCGACACCGCGGGATCGAGCAGACGCTCAAGGCTGCGGCGCTTCGATTCGACAAAAGCATTGAAGAGATTGCGCGCGACCCAGGGATTGCCTTCCAATACACGCTTCTGCACCACAATGATGTGCATGATCGGCCAAACCTTGGTGCGCTTATAGTACTCCTCTTCCATCTCCCAATAGTTCGGGAACAGGCGCTCGACGTCCGGATGGCCATGCCGGAAGCAATCGGGAGGTCGCGCGATCAACGCACAGTCGATCTCGCCGCTCGCGAGCAGCTCGCTCAGCGATTTGTCCGATACTCGGGTCAGCTTGACCCCTTCAGGCAGGTTGAGCTCGACCTTCTCGATTCTGCCTGCCTCATTGGCGCCGGCCTGGTACCAATGGATGTCCTTAAGGCCCACGCCATGCTCGTCATTGAGCCAGCCGCGCATATAGACCGCCGCCGTGTGCGCCCATTCCGGCGAGCCGATGGTCTTGCCCCGCAAATCCTTGGCGACCTTGACCTTGCTTTTCTTGTTCACGTAGAACGATGAAAAGCGGAACAAGCGGGAACAGACGACCGGCAGGCCGATGAGGTCGGAATTCTCCCGCGTGAGCTGAGCGACGGCCTTCGCGAACGAGAGCTCGCTCACCTCCCATTCGCGGTTAAAGGTGAAGCGCGCGAATATCTCGTGATGGCCGAGCGTAAGCCAGGTGTGCTCGATGCCCTCGGCCCGGACCAGGCCGAGCCGAAAATCCCGGAAATGGTCGTAGTCGGTCGTCGCGATCGCCAGCTTGAGTTGCGTCATTCCCTGATCTCCTACGGCAACCGCAAGCGGGACCGTATCTCGGCATTCGAGTCATAAAGTACATCCGAGAGAAATGATGTTCCAGCGACCACCCCGGCTGCTCAAATGCGTGACCGACAGCGGTCTGATATCCATGCGCCAAAACGACTGAGGCGGCGTGTCCATGGCATGAACGACAGCTGCTCGTATGATTGTCGAATGGGTGACGGTGATCGATCGCTGGTCGCGCGCTTGCTCGTCAACGAGCCAGTTTGCAGCGCGACGCATGAGGCCAAGAATAGGTTCGCCGCCGTGCGGCGCGGCCATGGGATCGCCCAGCCACGAATTGGCGGCATGCGGCGCGTGCGCAACGATCTCGTTCAAGGTCCTCCCGGCCCACCGGCCGTAATCGCACTCATGCAGAATTGGTTGGACGCGCGCGCTCAATCCAAGCGCCTCGGCGGTTTGCCGGGTCCGCAGTTCAGGGCTGGTCCAGCAGCAGTCGGCGCTCGGTAGATGCCCGACCAGCTCGGCGGTGCGGGTCTTGCCACGGTCATCGAGCGGTTCGTCCCGGGGAAAGGCCGCCCTGCGCACGGCATCGGTTGACCCGTGGCAGATCAGAATGAGGCGCGCAGTCAACGTGCGCTTCCTGCAGGCTTGGAAGCCTGCATCCGGCGACAGTCCTTCCTATACGTGCACTTTGCCACGCGCGGCTGCACGCTGCGTCAACGCTCCAAAAAGCAAGCCGAGCGTGGCCCACATGATGAGCTGTGCTCCGACCGATGCGATGCGGAAGTTCCACAGCAGGAGAGCCGGAAATTGATCGGGCACTTCATTGACGGCGGGGAGGAGCGACGCGGCAATTCCCACCAATACGATGTAACAGGCGGCCACACAAAGGTTGGCATTCCATTCTCCAAAACGTCCGACGAACGAACGTTTCAATGTCAGCGAGGCAGTCATTGCGGCAAGGGAAATCGCGATCATCAAGAAATAAAGCGCGGTGCGAATGCCGATGGTCTCAGGCGCGCCAGCCGATAGCGGGTTAGCCGGATATTTCAGATTGGGCACAAGATAGATCGTAACGAAGCCCACGGCCGCCAATGCCACCGAAAGAGCGCGCGGCGTGAGCGCGCCCGGGACGCGTCCGTAAGCGACCGCATATGCAAGGCCAAACAGGCCGCCAAAAGCCGTGCTGTATACGAGGACGGCAACGAAAAGGCCGAGGCCGGCCTGTACTGATCGGCTCACAACCTCGTTCTCGTCATCATCAGACATGTGCATGTGGCCTTCCGCCTTCCCGGCGGCGGCCCTTGCATCATTCCGCTGGGTCTCAAAAGCCACAGCGCGCTCCACCTGCGGCTCGCCATAGATTTTCAAGAATCCGAAGGAGAGCAGGCCAAACAGGCCGCCAAAAGCCGTGCTGTATACGAGGACGGCAACGACCACGGCAAACGACTATTGTCAGTCAGTGGCAGGGAAAGCCGAGCAGATGACGCCCGTCATGCACGAACTCGTGCACATATTTGCCGCTTATCAGCGAAGTGGCGCCTTGCTCGGCGCCCACAAAGTAGATTGCCAGCAAAAGAATAAGCCCGGCAAAAATCGCCCAGGGAAACCACTCACGCAGGGGAATTGCAGTGGTGGGGCCAGCAGGTGCGAATGTGGAGTACGTCATGTCTATCCTTCTGGGATTGCGCGTCCCGTTCGAGCTTCAAACGATCACGAAGCAGGGTCTGGCTGGCGACCTGTAAGGCCGAATACAGTGGCGCGACCGCGCCGGATTCTCACCGGCTTCCTTACTTCGCGAGGCGATTTCCAGAATAGGGAAGGGTATCCGAGCTTGTCAAATGCCGGCATAACGGATTGACGAGCTGCAAGTCAGGGGCTCGCCGCGGCGCCCGGCGCCGTTACTGATCGCTCTTCATGTAGGCGGCATGACACGAATCGCAGGCCGCCCGCAGCTCGATCGCGAAGGTTTTGAACGCGCTCTCCTGCTGCGCGCGGCTGGCGTTATAGGCGACCTTCGAAGCCTGCGCCGCCCGCGCATAGAAGTCTCCATAGTTGGTCCACAGCTCCGGTGCGGCGTAGGTGTCGCGCCCGGGATCGCGCTCGACATTCGGCTTCCACTGATTGGTGTCGGCCGGAAACAGGTGCGGAAACGCCATCAGCATGATCGAGATATTGTCGCTGTGCTCGCTCGCCTCCGCCATGTCGACTCCCTTGGCCGACGCCATCATGGTCTCGATCTCGTCCATGTTGCGGCCGATCGCATCCATCAGGATTTTGCGCGCGAAGATTGCGTCCTTTGCGATGGCCGCGCTTCGGTCCTGACCCAGCGCCAACTCATTCATGCCCATGCCTGCCAGCAGGATGGCGGCGGCCGTGACAGCCGTCCGCGGCGAGCGCGGTGGCAACAGGTGCATAATGCCGGGCATTCGGCTCCTCCGTCAGGTGGGGTCCAGTGATTTGCGTCTTCGCTGCCGGCGGTCCCCGATCGGGCGGTCTGCCCGAGCAACAATAGCACGTCACGGCGCAGGAGGAGACTGCTGCGTGCGGGATTTCCTAGATCTGGTAATTGTGCCAGACCACGTAGCTGTAGCCGGCGACCATGAGGACGAGGCAGATGAGAGCCAGCGGCCTCGGCGCGAACGCCCACAGGACGACAATGAGGGCGACTTCCGGGAGCTTGCAAAGCGGCCACGCATCTCCAAGCACGTGCATGAACCAAGCGACAATCGGGTTTTGCTCGTGACCGCCGCGCGCCAGCATGTGATACGTGCTCAGCACATCGGTTGCTTCCAGCATGATCGCGGCGATCGCGAGAAGAGGGACAGCAATGTTGCGCATTACCCCCGCACCGATGCTTCAGGCCCGATCGAGCACCTCGTTGCCGCGCTCTTCTTGCCTGATTCCGTCCGAGAAGGGTAACCCTGCCTTGTGCAATCGACCTACCCGGCAACAACGGGCCTTCAACCACGGAGATTATCATGATTAAGCGTCGCCAATTCGTGCTCGGCGCGGCTGCCGGCGTTCTGATCCCGCGCTCAGGCTACGCCAAGGCGTCGCAGCCTGCGACCGACGTCAATTTCGATGTCCCGGCAGGTGCGTGCGATTGCCACACCCATGTCCATGGCAATCCGGAAAAGTTTCCGTGGTTTGCGGGGCGCACCTATACCCCTGAGATGGCGCTGCCGGAAGAGATGACGGCGCTGCACAGGGCGCTCAAAATCCAGCGCGTGGTGATCGTGACGCCAAGCGTGTATGGCCCCGATAATTCCGCGACGATCTATGGGATGGCGGCGCGCGGCAAGGATGCACGCGGCGTGGCGGTCATTGACGACAAGACCACCGACACCGAGCTCGACCGGCTGGCGTCGCTTGGGTTTCGGGGTATACGCCTCAATCTCTCGACCGCCGGCGTCGACGATCCGAAAATCGCGACCGAGCGCTTCCTCACCGCCGTTGGGCGCGTCAAGAGCCGCAACTGGCATGTCCAGCTCAACACGACGCTGCCGGTGATCGCTGCCATGAAGGACGTGCTCGCCGCCTCGCCGGTGACGCTGGTCTTTGATCATTACGGCAACGCGAGGGAGCCGCTTGGGGTGGGGCAGCCCGGCTTCTCCGATCTCGTGAGCCTCGTGGGATCCGGCAAGGCCTATGTCAAGATCTCGGTCAGCGGCGGCCCGCGCGAGAACTACGGCTATTTCACGCCGCTCGCTCGGATGCTGATCAGTGCCAATGTCGACCGCATCCTGTGGGGTAGCAACTGGCCGCACCCGAACTCGGTGGGTGGCAGCACCTCGAAGGTAACGCCGCTGTGGCAGGTCGACGACGGGCTCGTGCTCAATCTCCTTCCTGCGTGGGCGCCGGATGCCGAAGTGCGCAAGAAGATCCTGGTCGACAACCCGGCACGGCTGTACGAATTTTAGATACCGTTGAACCTCGCTCAGCCTGGCGCATCGGCGACATGAGCTCGCGCAAGCGCATCGTGATCTGCGGTGGCGGCGCGATCGGCGCCGCAATCGCTTATTTCGCAGGCCGACGCGGCGCCCGGCCGATCGTCATAGAGCGTCACGCGATTGCCGGCGCAGCCTCCGGTAAATCCGGCGGCTTCCTGGCGCTCGACTGGTGCGGCGGCAGCCCGCTCGATCGGCTGGCGCGCCGGAGCTACGCGCTTCATGCCGAGCTTTCCTCGCAGCTCGGCAATCCCTGGGGATATCGGCGTCTGACGACCTACGGCGGTCATGCCGCCGAGGGCGACACCGCGCGGCGCTCGCGCGCTCGACCGTGGCTCTCCGAGCGGGTCGCGATCACGGGCAGGCTCGGCTCGCTCGAGTCCACGGCGCTGGTCGAGCCGTACGCCTTCACCACAGGTTTGATGCGCGCGGCCGAGATGCATGGCGGCGTCCTGCGGCACGGCACGGTCGTCGATCTGGCGCGCCGTCCGGGTGGGGAGGTGCACGGAGTCGTGCTCGCGGGCGGCGATACGGTCGAAGGCGACGCCGTCGTTATCGCGATGGGACCCTGGTCGATCCTGGCCGCGCGCTGGCTGCCGCTGCCGGCAGTGCTGGGCTACAAGGGTCATAGCCTGGTGTTCGAAACCGGAGAAAGCATTCCCGCCGAGGCACTGTTTCTCGAGTACCGCGAGGCGAGCGGCGAGATGCTGACCCCTGAATTGTTTCCGCGCGCCGACGGCACGACCTGGGTGTGTGCGATCTCGACCCAGGGGCCGGTGCCGATCGATCCCGCCGATGTTGCACCTGACGCGGGTGCGCACGCGCGGCTCGAAGCGCTGTGCCGGGATATTTCGCCGGCGCTTGCCGCGGCGCCGATCAAAGCCCGGCAGGCGTGCTTCCGGCCGGTCACCGAAGACGGCCTACCTCTCATCGGCGCCGTGCCGGGTGCTGACGGTGCCTACGTGGCGACCGGCCACAGCGTCTGGGGCATGCTCAACGCGCCCGCGACCGGCGAGGCCATGAGCGAGCTGATCCTCGACGGGCAGGCGCATTGCGTCGATCTGGCGCCATTCGCACCCGGGCGCTTGCGAGCGCTGGATCCGGTGCGGCTGCGCGGCGGCGACCCATGCGTGTCACCCACCCATCGAGCGCCTTCCGGCGCCTGAGCGACATCGCGACAAATCAGGCGAGCTCGAACAGCGATTTGTATGACGCGAAAGGAGCATTGTGAGAGCTGACGGGGGGTCGGTTCACACCGCCGGTCTCGGCGCGTCCGCCGTTCTTTCAGCAAGCCAGAAAGGGGGACTTTGACGAAAATGGCGGCAGCTTGGAAAGAAGGCCGGTGAAGGAGTTTATGGTTTGAACCGTCATCGCATGCGACACAGGACGCTTCGACCTCATTCACGCAGCAAAATTTCTTAATGATATTTCGGCGCTACCTCTCCCGTGTAAGCCAGATTGGCAGCGATTTCTTTCGGAGCATCCACAATCCTCGGCAGCCGGATCGTAAACGTCGAGCCGCGGCCGGGCTGGCTCTCGACCATGATGTCGCCGCCCATCATCTGACAGAAGCGCCGGCTGATGGCGAGCCCAAGCCCGGTGCCGCCGTATTTGCGCGTCGTCGAGGCGTCGGCCTGCGAGAACTCCTGAAACAGCTTGCCTACCTGCTCCGGCGTCATTCCAATTCCCGTGTCGGCGACCGCGATGGTAACCCAATCGCGGCCATTTTCCTGTCCCTGGCGCGCATCGACCGTGATGGTGCCGCGCTCCGTAAATTTATTGGCGTTGCTCATGAGATTGAGCATCGCCTGCCGCAGCCGCATCTGGTCGGCGTGCAGCGTCCCGATTGTGCCATCGCAATTGACGGCGACCTGATTGGCGTTCTTCGCCGCCAGCGGCTCGATGGTCTTGACCACGTCGGCGATCAACGGCGCCAACGGGAATGTTTCGATCTGCAGCTCCATCCTCCCGGCTTCGATTTTGGACAGGTCGAGAATGTCGTTGATCAGCGCAAGCAGATGCCGGCCCGCGCCGAGCACGCGATCGAGCGGCTCGGTGTCCTGCTTTGCCGCCTCGGCATCCTCGCGCAGCATCTCGCTCACCCCGATGATGGCGTTGAGCGGCGTGCGCAGCTCATGGCTCATGTTGGCAAGGAATTGCGACTTGTGCTGGCTCGCTTCTGCGAGCTGGCGGCTTTTTTCTTGAATTTCATCGAACAGCCGCACGTTCTCAATGGCTATTACAGCCTGATCGGCGAACGTGGTGACAAGCTCGATCTGCTTGGTCGTAAAAGGCTGGGGCCTCTTTCTTGTGATGGTCATGACGCCAATGCAGCTTCCCTCCCGGAGCAATGGGACGCCCAGCATCGCACGATAGCCACCGATCGGTTGGGCTCCGTAATTGTATTCCGGATCGGCGAGCACATCAGGAATGTGCACCACCTTGGACTCAAGCGCGACTCGTCCGGTGAGCGTGTTTCGGCCAGGGGAAATGGGACGTTGCTTTGCATATTCTTCCAACTCTGGCGGCATTCCGTGCCGCGCCGTGATGCGATAGACGTTGCCATCACGAAGGAAGATGACGTTCTGCGCTGCGTCGCATAGTCGAGCCGCCGATTGCACGAGCGTGTCGAGCACCGGTTGGAGGTCAAACGTCGAGCGGCTGATGACCTTGAGCACGTCGGCCGTGGCGGTCTGCTGCTGGAGCGATTCGCTGAGATCATCCGTACGCTGACGCAGCTCATTAAGCAGCCGCGCATTCTCGATCGCGATCACCGCCTGGTCGGCGAAGGTAGCTAAAAGAGCAATCTGCTTTTCAGTGAAGGGACTTACATCCTTGCGCCGAATGACGATTGTTCCGAGGCCTTCATTGTTTCGCAGCAAGGGCATGCTGAGAATAGTCCGGTGCCCGAGCCGGCGCGCCCGTGCGCTGCTCTCAGGAAACTCGTCTGCCGCAGCTTGCACGTCGTGCACTTGAATTGGTTTACGTTCGAGCAATGCGCGTCCACTCACCGAGCCACGTCCGATTGGCGACTCGCTGAAATCGATGGGAATCGGTCCGTAATGCGCTTTGCCTCGAAGCCGGTTACCCTCAAGCAGATAGATGATCGCATCATAAGCCCCGCAAAGTCGGACCGATGATTCCGCCAATGTATCGAGCACCGCCTGCAAATCGAACGTCGAGCGGCTGATGACTTTCAGCACGTCGGCTGTCGCGGTCTGCTGCTGCAGCGATTCGCGCAGCTCGCTCAGCAGCCGCGTATTCTCAATGGCTATGACTGCCTGAGCAGCAAAATTTTGCAGCAGCGCAATCTGCTTGTCGCTGAAGGGGCGCACCTCCTGGCGGTAGATATTGATATTTCCGATCAGTTCGTCATCCTTCATCATTGGCACGAGGAGAAGGGTTCGTGCCCCGGCAAGCTCGACAATGCTGACTGCCGCCGGATCGCCCTGCTTATAGGCACGCTCTTGGCTGTAATCAGGAATGTGGACAAAGCGCTTCGTCGCAAGCACGCGCCCAAGGGCGTTGTGCTCGTTCGGATAGATCAAAGGGTCGCGACGCCTGGCATCGGCAAAACCCGGCGGGGGGTTATGCATTGCCGCGATACGGAATGCATCATTTTCGCGCAGTTGCAGAGTGCCGAAATAGGCCTCGCAGATGCGCGTGGCATTTTCCAGCATGGCCTCGAATACCGGCTCCAGTTCGCCGGGCGATGAGCTGATCACCTTTAGTACGTCGGCTGTCGCGGTCTGCTGCTGCAGCGATTCGGACAAATCATCGGTACGCGCTTGTAGCTCGTCGAACAGCCGCACGTTCTCGATTGCGATTACCGCTTGATCGGCGAAAGTCTCGACCAGCTCGATCTGCCTGGCGGTGAACGGGCGTACTGCCTTTCGCTGCAAGACGATCACGCCAATCGGCACTCCTTCTCGCATGAGGGGAACGGCCAGCAGCGTCCGAATGCCGCCGATCCTCGCCGCTTCGGGGAGTTCGAATTCCGGGTCAATCAGCACGTCGACAACTTGAACGGCTGCCCCTGCCAGCGTGGCACGCCCTACGACCGAACCGCGCCCGGGCGGGATCGGATGCTGCTCCATGAATGCTTTGTATTCGGGCGAAAAGCCGTAATAGGCGACTTGCCGGAACACGTCGCCATATTGGCGCGCCATGCCGACCATGTCAGCCTCGCAGAGCCGCGCTGCAGATTCCACAAGGGTATTGAGAACCGTTTTGAGATCGAAGGTCGAGCGGCTGATGACCTTGAGCACATCGGCGGTGGCTGTCTGCTGCTGCAGCGATTCGCGCAGCTCGTTAAGCAGCCGCGCGTTCTCGATGGCGATGACGGCTTGATCAGCAAAGGTCTGGAGCAGAGCAACCTGCCGTTCGGTAAAGAGCCGCACCTCGGTGCGTCGCAGCGCGATCGTGCCAATCACGGCGCCTTCGCGCATCAAAGGGACCGAAAGCACCGTGCGGAAGCTCAGGCGCCGTGCGAGTTTGCTGCTTTCGGGAAATTCGTCCGCCTCAGCATACATGTCAGCGATGTGCAGGGTCCGCTTATCGAGAACTGTTCGGCCCGCCACTGTCCCGCGGACCAGCGGGAGAGACTCGACTTGAGTAATCGGACCATAATGGGCAACGGGCACGACCCGGTCGCCGTCAGGACGAAAAATGGTAGAGTCGTACGCCTCGCACAGCCGTGCCGCGCTCTCGCAGACCGCGTCGAGGACGGGCTGAACCGCGGTCGCCGACCGTGCAATAGCCCCGAGGGTTTCGCCGGTCGCCGCCTGTTGCTCCAGTGCCTCAGCGAGTTCGCGGGTTTTCCGGTCGAGTTGTTTTTGCAGGTCGGCTGCCGAAGAGCGGACAGGGCGCGCGGATGTCGCCTTCTTGGGGCGCTTGACCTTCGTAGCCTTTCGGCGGCGCGTTTTCATCGCTCCGCCACCCGCCGCCATGCCAATGGAGTGGTCGGCCACGCCAGCAATCCAAGCGACGCGACAACTAATGGCGTTCTCATGGAAGCCTTCCCATGACCAAGATATCACATTCGTGCCGATACTGAGAGGGGCTCGGCCAGGGCAGAGGCGAGGGCGCAATGCCCCTTCTGCGCCGCTGAGGTCAGAGCCTGCCGCTGCGTTGCTTGCAGGAGTGCTATAGTCGTCGCCGCTACGATGCCAATGCTGGGAATTGGCAATGGGAGGAAGTTCATGAAGCTGCATCCACGGAGAGCTTTGCTGGCCGGCGCAAAGCCGGTTACGGCAGCCATCATTTTCATATCGCTCTTGACAGGTACGCGGGCGCAGGAGGTTAAGCTCGACACCGAAAGCTACACGATCCCCTCGGGCGATCGCGACATTGCGCTCTATATCCGCAACAAGCACCCGGCCGGGATGACGAATTTTACAGCTGATAAGACGCTTCTTTTCGTCCATGGCGCGACTTACCCGGCAGAAACGAGCTTCGATTTGCCGCTCGGCGGCCGATCCATGATGGATTACCTCGCCGGGCGGGGCTTCGACGTCTACCTGGTCGACGTTCGCGGCTACGGCGGCTCCACGCGGCCACCCGAGATGGACAAGCCGCCGAGCGAAAGTCCGCCGCTGGCCGATACCGCGACCGCTGTCAAGGACGTGGGTGCGGCGGTCAATCACATCGTACAAAAACGCGGTATCGCGAAGCTCAATCTGATGGGCTGGTCATGGGGCACCGCGATCATGGGGATGTACGCCGCGCAGAACAACCCACGGGTCAATCGTCTGGTGCTCTACGCGCCCCTGTGGATTTTCACCACGCGGCCGATTATTGGCGGCGACGGTCCGTTGGGAGCCTACCGTACGGTGACCAAGGATTCGGCCAGACAGCGGTGGCTGACCGGGGTGAGCGAGGGCAAGAAGGCCGATCTCATCCCGGCCGGCTGGTTCGAGCAGTGGGCCGACGCCACCTGGGCAACCGACCCGGTCGGCTCGAAGCAGACGCCGCCGGTGTTGCGTGCGCCCAACGGCGTGCTCCAGGATCTGCGTACCTACTGGGCCGCCGGCAAGGCGCAATATGATCCTGGAAATATCCGCGTGCCGACGTTGCTCATTCATGCGGAGTGGGATGCGGACCTGCCGAGCGATCAGGCGCACGGCTACCTCGCCAGGTTGACGAACGCACCTTACACCCGGTTTGTCGAGATCGGGGAAGGAACTCACACCATCATGATGGAAAAGAACCGAATGCAGTTTTTCCACGAGGTGATGAATTTTCTGGGCGAGACCGATCCGCTGGCGTTGAACTAGCCGCATTCCAGTGAAGTTGAAGAACAACGCTACAGATTCGGTCGGACTCCCTCTCCCCCGCAGCCCGAACCCGGGTAAATTAAACCCGAGTTTGGTGGGCGGGGAGGGGGAGTAGACCGAGTATCTCGCGCCGCCGATCACATCACATCGCAACGCGCTGATAGGCTTGGCGCCGATTACAACCGGACCGCGACAATACCCTCGATCTCGACCGATATCTGGTTGGGCAGCATGGCATTGCCGACCGCCGAGCGGGCGTGCCGTCCGGCATCGCCGAACACCTCGACAAACAGATCCGAGCAGCCGTTGATGACCTTCGGCGAGTCGTTGAAGCTCGGCACCGCGTTGACCATCCCGAGCAGCTTGACAACGAACTCGACACGGTCGAGCGAGCCGAGTGCGTCACGCATGGTGGCAAGCAGCCCAAGCCCGACCAGCCGGGCGCGCCGGTAGCCTTCCTCGACGCCGATCTCGGCACCGAGCTTGCCGGTGAGCGATGCTCCTTTCTCGTCGCGCGGGCCCTGACCGGAGAGGTACAGGAGATTGCCCGCCAGCCGGTAAGGCAAGTAGTTGGCGACCGGCTTCGGCAGCGTCGGCAGCACCAGGCCCAACTCCTTTAATCGCGCTTCCGCACCCATGAACCTCTCCTTCGGCATTTTGCAGTGACGCGGCACAGCTTCCGCTGCGAGATATGGTATACCCCAATGCAGACGCGGGGTGCCTGCGAAGGGGGCTCATTGCTATATCACTTTGGACTGCTAATGCAGCTTGGGAGGAACATCAGATGCAACAGATGACACGGCGCCTGCTCTGCCTTGCGGGACTTGGCTTGTTGCCGCTCGCTTCCGCAGCATGGGCACAACAGCCGCCGAGCGTGCGCATCCGCGGCACCATCGAGAAGGTCGACAGCAACCTGCTTGCGGTCAAGTCCGGCGACGGGGCGGAGATCAAGCTGATGCTCGCGGACAATGCATCGATTATCGCGGTCGTGAAGGCCGCGCTTTCGGAGATCAAGGAGGGCACCTTCCTCGGCAGCGCGGCGATCCCGCAGGCGGACGGCAGCCAGAAGGCGGTCGAGGTGCATATCTTTCCCGAGCAGATGCGCGGCACCGGCGAGGGCCACCGGCCCTATCCGCCGGTCGCGAACGGCACCATGACTAACGGCACGGCATCGGGCGCGACGGTTGCCGGCGTCGACGGCTCGACCATTACGGTCAAGTACAAGGACGGTGAGAAGAAGATCATTGTCGGGCCGGACGTGCCGATCCTTCGTTACGAGATCGGCGGCAGGAACGACCTCAAGCCTGGCGCGCGTTTCACCGTGCTCGCCGCCATCCGGAAGCCGGACGGCACGTTTGAGACAAGCCGCATCAACGTGGGCCGTGACGGCGCGGTGCCGCAGTAGGGATGGGGGACCGACCCGCGGCGGCATCCGCTCAATCCATCGACACTCCGCTCGCCTTGATCGGGCCCGCCCATTTTTCGATCTCGCTCTCCACGAATTTTTGCAGGTATTGGGGCGAGCGGCGCTCGGGCGCCGGCAGGTCGGCGCCGATCTCCTGCATCCGCAGCTTCACGGCCGCGGTGTCGATGGTGGCGAGAGCCGCGGCGTTGAGCTTCTCGGCAACGGTTGCGGGCGTGCCCTTGGGCAGAAACAGAGCAAACCAGTTTGCGGCGTCGAAATCGACCAGCCCCTGCTCGTGCGCGGTTGGCGCATCCGGCAGGCCAGGCGAGCGCTCACGCGTGAGAACAGCGATCGCCTTGATCGTGCCGTGCGCGATCTGGGCAATGGCGATCGGCGTATCGGGGCACTGATAATCGATGCGTCCGGCGATCAGATCCTGCATCGCCGGCGCGGCGCCACGGTAGGGGACGTGCGTGACTGTTACGCCGATTGCCGCATTGAGCAGCACGCAGGCGAGATGGCTTGCAGAGCCCGCGCCGCCTGAGCCGAACTGCATGCTCAACTGGTGCGCCTTCGCGTAAGCAATGAACTGCGCAAGGTTGTCGGCGGGCAGATCCTTGCGCACGAGCAGGACCAGCGGCGTCTGAGCGATCAGCGCGACCGGCGCAAAATCGGTCGCGGCATTGTAGAGGGGAGACTTATAGAAGGTCTGGCTTGCGGCATGGGTGCCGACATTGCCAAGCACGAACTGATAACCGTCGGGCGCCGCCCTGGCCACGCGCGCGCTGCCGGTCATGCCGCCGGAGCCTCCGACGTTCTCGATGACGACCTGCTGGCCCAGAAGCTCGGAAAGCTGTGGGGCCAGAATCCGCCCGACACTGTCGGCCGGACCGCCGGCCGCGAACGGAACCACCATGGTCATCGGGCGGCTCGGCCACTGCTGCGACAGCGCAGGCGCACTGCATGCGAGAACGGCGAGCGCGGCGGCCGCGAGCTGGCGTGCCATAAATCCTCCGTGCCGGCATGATAGGTACGTTTCCCATCGGCTTCCACATCCGAGGGGGAGAACGGTGTTCGAGCATCAAGCCGCATTCGTTGACATGCTGCGGGTGGGCCGTGACATGCGAAAGCGCATGTTCGACACCCTGGAAGAGCGTCATGCCGACGACTTCGGAAGCGGCAAGGCGGGCAGAAAGCTCTATGACGACCTGCTCTCGGCCGTGCGCGATGCGGGCGTCCCGGAGGCCGTAACGGAGTTCGAAAGCCGCTTCCTTCCGCTTCTCACTAGAAAGCGGCAGCAAGCCGATGCGCAGCCCGGCTTCGCAACGGACTTGGACCTGATGTCTGGGGCGCAAGCTCGATGGCGCGCTGGATGGGTCTGGCTATGGTCGCTCGCTGGAGCCGTCGTCATCGCAGGCGCTTTGTTCCTCGGTTACAACTATCTCAAGACGACCGCGGAGCGGCTGCCGAGCGTAACCGAAGCGCCGCCTCCTGCCGCGCAGACGGCGGGGCCGGCATCGGAAACGCCGGCCGTGACCGAGGCGCCGGTTGCGCCAGCAGGCGTGGCAGAGCCGGTCTCTGAACCGCCGATTGCGACCGGTGCGCCAGTTCCCGCCGAGCAGACGACTGAGCCGGAGACCCCGACGATGAGCGAGCCCGGGGCGCCTGCGCAGGACACGCCCGCCGAGCAGGACTCCGGCCGTTGATCAGTGCGCCCAGGCTTCGAGCAGCGGCCCACCGGCGCCGTAAACGGGATCCATCTGCGGCAGCGGCACCTTCGGGATCGATTGCAAGGCACGCGCGCGTTCCTGCAGCGAGGCGCGGCATTCGTCGTATTTCGCGCCGGCCGGATAGGCGCCGACCACCAGCAGGTCCTTGCTCGCGGAGAGGCTTTGATGGCCGGTCCCGGCCGGGAGAACCACGACGTCGCCTGCCGAGAGATCGTAGACCTTGCCGTGATCGCCGCCAAAACGGACCTTCGCCCATCCGCGCGCAATGCCGAGCACTTCGTGGGCGCTCGAATGATAATGGACGAAGCCGTAAATGCCGTTGCGCCAGGAGTCTCCCCAGCCGTTGCTCCTGAACAGTTCCTCGAATACGGCAGCCGGATCGCTGCAGTTCGAGAGATCCACGGCGCCGCGATAGAGGATGAAGGGAAGCCGCGGATTATTGGGAATGGCGCCGTCGTCCTCGAACATGGCGGCGTCCGGCTTGCGGCTGCGCCCGCGCGCCTCGGCCGCATGCGCGGAGGGCTTACCAATTCCGGTGACGGTCTCGAACGTCTTCATATTTTTTTTTAGCAAAACCGGTCCCCGCTTTTGCGGGACATGCTCCAAGTGCCGGCGTCAGACCGCCGCGATCGCCTCGATCTCGAGCAGAAAGTTGGGGTTGGCGAGCCCCCGCAGTATGCAGAGCGTGCTGCCCGGCGGGTTGCCGGCAAAGTACGTCTGCAGGATTCCGCGCGCCTTCGGCACGTCGTGCGGATTGCAGATGTAGATCGTGATCTTGGTGACATCGGAGATTTTCGCGCCGCCGGCCGCAAGCGCCTTGGTGAGGTTTGCCATCACCATCCTGGCCTGGGCATCGAAATCATCCGGTGGCAGCACTTTCCCATCCACATCAGCCGCAACCTGGCCCGCGCAGAAGACGAGCTTCTGCGCGCCTTCGGCGGTCACCACGTGCGAATAATTGGCGAGCGGCTTGGAGATTCCCTCGGGGTTAATGCGCGTGATCTTTGCCATGGCGCTCGCCCTATAACTTGACCTTCTCGTCCTCAACCACGCGCCGGACGGCAGGACGCTCCATCATATGGTCCTTGAACTTGGAGTAATTCTTGAGCTCTGCCATTGGCAGCTCGCGGCGAACACCCCAAGTGTAGAACACGAAGCCGTAGGGATCGAGCACCGTGTAGCGGTCGGAGAGCCATTCGCGGCCCGCCAGCATGCCGTCGATCTGCTTCAAATAGCCGTGGAAGGTCTTGCGGCCGGTCTCCTGGATCATCGGAAACACGGCAGGGTCGCTCGCGTACCGCTCGGGCCTCCCGATATGGGCGTGCGCGGGATGCACGCTGGCGGCGAAGAAGCCGATGAGCGAGAGCGCCTTGGCCTCCGCGAGCGGGTCTGTCGGCCAGAGCCCGAAGCGTTTGCCCAGATAGGGGAGGATCGCGGTGTTCTCGGACAGCGGCTCGTTGTTGTCGAGACGCAGCGCCGGCACCCGTCCTTGCGGATTGATCTTCAGATAAGCCTCGGTGCGCTGCTCGCCGCCCGGGAGATCGACTTTCTTGGGCTCGTATTTCTCGCCGCTCTCTTCAAGAACGATGTGGGCCGCCATCGAGCATGCCCCAGGGGCAAAATAGAGTGTCAGCATTCGACGTTCTCCTTTTTGACACGCGGTTCAAGCTCACCTGGTCTCTTGCGCGTGCGCTGCGCCGTGCGCGCGGATCGGAAAATCCTGCGGCCAGGCACGCCCGGATGGACCATATGAAAAATGCCACCATTCGCGATGATAATTGTGAAAGCCCTGTGCCGCCATCGCGGTGAGCAGCGTGTTGCGCCAGCGCTGTTGCTCCGCGCCAACCGGGCTCGCCGTATGGCTCTTGACGTCGAAGCAGTCGTAGCCGGTCCCCATGTCGATGCTGTTGTCGGGACTGCGCTCTGCGAATGCGGCCGTGCAGGACCCATATGCGGCTGACGGATCGAAAGGCGCGGCAGGTTTGCTCCCCGACTCGATCAATGTGAGATCGACCGCAATTCCGGTCGAATGCTGCGAGCGTGACGAGATGTATCCGAGCGCGAACAACGAGCCCTTCTGAAGCTTCGGGAAGAACCGTCTGGTGGGGGCGCCGGAGCGGCCGTCATGCGCCCACGCCGCCATGGCGGCGACCGCGCGGGTGGGACGGTAGCAGTCATAGACCTTGAGCGACAGCCCCGAGGCGGCAAGGCTTGCCTGCACGCGCTTGAGCGCGGCGGCGACTTCGCGCCGCAGCACGCATTCGGCGGCCTCATAGCCGGGCAGCGGCCGTCCGACAAAATTGTTGGCGCCGGCATAACGGATGTCCTGGGCGATGGTCGGATCGACGTCGCGAAGATAGACAAAGCCAGCGGGCAGCGTACTTTGCGCCGGGGCCTGCTGCGACGTGATGGCGAGCCCCATGGCGGCGGCGACGATCCACAGCCTTGCATGCGCCACGAAAGAGTCTCTCGGCAGCCGCTGCACTCGGTTCACCGCGGCTTAACAAAGAAGCTAGCGCACCATGGCAGCGGGCGCGAGCGCCCTCGAAGGCGAAGAACGCGGGCTCTGGCGCGCGATCCCATCCGGATTTCGCGCCTTGCGCGCGGCGCAAAAGCCGTCGACGGCATCGCTCACCGCGGTGCTGATGAGCGACTGCCGCTCGGGGGACTCCAGCACCAGCTCCTCGTCACGATTGATGATCGAGCCGGCCTCGAGCAGGACCGCGGGTATGCGCGTATCCTTGAGCACGATCAGCTGGTCGTAACGATAGACTCCGGCCTCGGGATCGACCAGCTGACGCTGCCGGTG